>Ga0307987_1000282_pt1 | contig 30803 bp, 25 predicted proteins | sample EllFjometagen181_FD_203157 | JGI IMG/M metagenome (GOLD analysis project Ga0307987, IMG submission 203157) | Marine microbial communities from Ellis Fjord, Antarctic Ocean - #181 | ecosystem: Environmental > Aquatic > Marine > Unclassified | place: Southern Ocean | collected 2014-10-08 | reverse complement strand
ACCTCCCCGCAATCCTGTTCATCGCCACCGGCGGGGTGGTGGGCTGGTACAACACCAGCCAGACAGGTTCGGTGGTCGTGCTGCCCTTCCTGGCCACCGTGTTCCCCTCGTTCCAGGGCGATCCCGATGGCCAAGGCTTGGCCACCGCCTCGATCTTCGTGATCGCAGGCCTGCTACTAGGCCTGTCCAGGCTGTGGCTGGACCTACGAAATCGCCAGCGGCGAGGGCCGCCCGCGGCCCTGTAGCGCGCACCGATCCCAGCGCTGGCGGATCAGAGCCCCAGCTGCTCGATCAGCCCTGGAAGCTGCCGAAACGCGCGCCCCCGGTGGCTGATGGTGTTCTTGTCGTCCGACGACAGCTCGGCCATGGACCGGCCCTCGGTCTCCACAGGCATGAACAAGGGATCGTAGCCGAAGCCGCCCGCACCCCGGAGCTCATGCCCGATGGCACCCTCGCAGGCGCCGCTGGCCAGGGCATGCCGGCCATCGGGGGTCACCAAGGCGATGACGCAGCGGAAACGCGCCGAGCGGTCCGACACGCCATCCAGCACCGACAGCAGCTTGGTGTTGTTGGAGGTGTGGCTGGCTTCGGGGGTGAAGCGCTTGGAGTGCACCCCAGGGGCGCCTTCGAGAGAGTCGACCTCGAGCCCCGAATCATCGGCCACCGCCACCACGCCCTTCAGCTCCGCGAGCGCCCGAGCCTTCATCAGGGCATTGCCCTCGAAGGTCTCTGCCGTCTCGGGCAGGTCGTCGATGTCGGGCCAGGCATCCAGGCCCACCGGCTCGAAGCCGTAGGGAGCCAGGATCGCGGTGATCTCTTCGAGCTTGTGGCGATTGGCGCTGGCAACAGCGATGCGACGGAGAGCGGGCGTTTCCATAAGACCTCCTGGTCGCCCGACCTAGCGGGTGGAGCCCGTCCTCGTCAAGGCCGACCCACGCCCGAGATGTGCCTCCAGATCAATCCGACCTGCGGGTCAACCAAGCGTGAAAAGCAGGGCACTTCATGGGTGCTCCGACGGAGTTTCGGCCGCCCCTGTACTAGGGGCCACGCCCGCGAAAGCGGGTTATGCGCGCCCGGACCCCTCGGGGCGCTCCCTCGCCCGGCCCTGGCACCCTTGCCGCGCCGAGCCAGCGCCTGCTATCCTTTTCTCCCCTTCAGACCGCGCCGGAGTCGAACATGCGTTCCATGAACCTGATGCTGGGCCTGCTTGGCACCAGCCTTATGCTCGGTGGTTGCGAACAGAAGTCCGAGAACAAGTTTGTCCTCGGCAAGCAAGCCAACACCTGCGACCTGACCGTCGATGGCCTGGCCGGAACCCAGTGGGTGCTGCTCCAGATCAATCCGGACAAGTCCGAGACCCCCAACATCCAGACGCGCCTGAAGATCTACGAAGAAGGCGGCACTACCAAGGCCAAGTACACCGTGGGCTCGTTCTCCGACGTCTACGAGTACAACTGCAAGGCCAAGGAATCGGCCGGCAAGATGGAGCTCCAGTGCAAGGAAGAGCCCAAGGTCAAGGACTGGTACCAGTCCTTGTACGTTGCCGGCAATCCCATGCCCAGCATCGAAGACCTCCGCAAGATCGACGGCGACCTCACCCAGTCGCAGTACGACGCGGGCGCCAAGGACGCGGTCGAGGTCCTGAAGAAGTACGAAGGCACCGACCAGTGGGCACAGTTCGTCTTCAACAACAACAACCTCGGCAACAAGCTGCAGGGCCTCATCTACCTGCGGGTCGACGAGCGTAAGTGCCGCCTGATGATCACCGACATGTACATGACCATCTACAATGGTCGGAAGATCGAGGACTCGAACCCCGTGGGCACCAACCCCATGACCCAGAGCGACGAAGAGCTCTGCTGGGAGCACTGCACCGACAGCTCGGACATGATCCCCACCAAGACCGCCGAGTTCCCCAAGTCCGAAGACGAAGCCGCCGAGGCCTTCTGCGCCCCCAACCGCGGCTGCCTGTTCTCCTCCGGCGAGACCGCCTACTACCAGTACATCGGTCAGGACGGCCGCGCAGCCGAAGAAGGCTGCACCTACACCTTCGACGTCTGGAAGGACTGGAAGCCCGGCGCCATGGACCAGACCGCTCAGCTGGTCGACGGCAAGCGCGGCAAGAAGGAACTCCGCTGGACCTACAGCACCACCTTCGAAAAGGCCGGCCCCCACGTGGTCAGCATGAAGCGCTACAAGGCCTGCGAAGGCAAGCCCAAGGAGCACATCGAGACTTCGTGCGCCCTGGTGGTTTCCCAGTAGTTCTCCCCCGCAACGACAGAAGGCCCGGCCATTTGGCCGGGCCTTCGTGCTTCAGGGAGAGGGGCCTACACCCGAATGCGCCAGGTGGTGCCTTCGGGGGTGTCCATCACCACCACGTTGAGCTCATCGAGCTGATCGCGGATGGAGTCGGCGGCGTCCCAGTCGCGGTCGGTGCGGGCCTGGGTGCGCTGCTGCAGGAGCAGATCGACCTGTTCGCGGGTGCCGCCGGTGGCGGCCAGCCGCTTGACCCGCATCTCCTCGAAGAAGTCCGCGGGCTGCATGGCGCCGATGCCCAGCACCGAGGCCACCAGATCGAAGGCGGGCAGGGCGGAGGCCAGCACCGCGGCGGCGCGCTTGTAGGCCTTCTTGGTGCCCGCCAGGCGGTTGGTGGCCTTGACCAGCTCGAACAGATCACCCAGGCCCTTGGCGGAGTTGAAGTCCGCATCCATCGCGAAGTGGAAGCGCTCCGAGAAGCCGTCGGCGATCTGGAACAGGGCCATGGCTGGCCCGCCCACGCCCTTGGCCTCTTCGGCCGCGGTCAGGGCGCGCTGGCCTTCGTCCATGATGGCCTGGGCCTTCTGGGCGATCTCCTTGGCTTGGTACAGCCGGTCCAGGTTGGACAGGGCCTGAGACAGGCCGCCCCGGGAGAATGGCACCGGGCTGCGGTAGTGGTGCTCGAGGTACAGCAGCTTGAGGGCCTCGCCCGGCATCTCCACCAGCAGGTCGCGGATGTTGATGACGTTGCCCAGGCTCTTGGACATCTTGATCGGCTCGCCCGTGTCGTCGTCGATCATCGTGACCATGCCGTTGTGCATCCAGTATTTCACCATGGGGTGCGCGCCGGTGGCGGCCTCGCCCTGGGCGATCTCGTTCTCGTGGTGGGGGAAGAGCAGATCGTTGCCCCCGCCATGGATGTCGAACTGCGGACCCAGGTACTTCTGGGACATGGCGGTGCACTCGATGTGCCACCCGGGGCGACCGGGGCCCCAGGGGCTGTCCCAGGAGGGCTCACCGGGCTTGACGGACTTCCACAGTGCGAAGTCGGCGGGGTGTCGCTTGCGCTCGTCCACCGCGATGCGCTCGCCGACCCGAGCCTTCTCCACGTCGCAACCACTGAGGTAGCCGTAGCAACGCTGGGACGGCACGTGGAAGAACACGTCGCCTTCGACCGCGTAGCCATGGCCATTGTCGATGATGGCGGCGATGGTGGCGATGATCTCTTCGATGTGCTCGCTGACCTTCGGCTGCACCGTGGGGGGCAGCAGGCCGAAGCCCGCCAGGTCATCATCCAGGGCTTGGATGAACCGGGCGCTCAAGTCCAGGGGGTCTTCCCCGATCTCGTTGGCGCGGGCGATGATCTTGTCGTCCACATCGGTGTGGTTGCGGACGAAGGTCAGGTCGTAGCCCCGGTGACGCAGATAGCGTGCGATCACGTCGAAGGTGATCATGGCCCGGGCGTGGCCGATGTGGCAGTAGTCGTACACGGTCATGCCGCAGACGTACATGCCGACCTTGCCGTCCTCGAGAGGCACGAAGGGCTCGAGGGTGCGCTTGTAGGAGTTGAAGACCTTGATGGGGTTGTCCACGACGCCTCCAGGCTCTGGGAGCCGACGCAGGCGCAGGGATCGCGCCGCGAGCGGCACCACCTATGTGGCCGCACTCGACTCGTCCATGCCGCAACGACACAGCCGTGCGCGCTAGCTGGCGAAGATCGCCTCGAGCTCGGCCTGGACCTGCTCTTCGGGAACTTCCTTGGCCACCGAGATCTCCTGAATCAGGAGGCTGTGGGCCTGGTCGAACATCTTGCGCTCGCCGAAGGACAGGGTCTTGTCCTGGCGCAACAGCGCGAGGTCTCGAAGCACCTTGGCCACCTCGAGGGGATCTCCGGTCTTGATCCGGTTCATGTACTCGCGGTAGCGGCGGTTCCACGTCTGGTTGTCGGCAGGTACATCGCGGTCACGCAGGATGTCGTAGACCTTGTCCACGTGCTCGATGGCGATCACCCGGCGCATGCCGATGGCTTCGATGTTGCCGATGGGCACGCGAATGGTCATGCCATTCTCGGCGATCTGCAACACGTAGAAGGTCTGGGTGAAGCCGTCAAAGCTGACGTCCTCGATCTCGGTAATCGTACCGACGCCGTGGGCTGGGTAGACCGCCTTGTCTCCGATCTCGAATTCCATGCCGTGTGTCTCCTCGATGCGGAACCTGGCTATGCGGGCGCCTGTAGCCTCCACTAGGCTACGCTGCAACGGAACGCGGGCCTCACCGCGTCCGCTCGACCTCGGCTAGAGGCCGGCGAACCACCAGTCTTCCTGTGGAACACGGCATGGTATACCCGACGCCCCACAACAGCAAGCACAAGTCCCATTACGGGCATTGCTCGCCCATGATGGTAACGACATAATGTCGAGCCTAGCTCGCCAACGGCAAAAGGCCGCTCTCCGATGCTGACCCGGCTCACCCTGCGCAGCATCGCTGGGCCCGGGCTGGTGGCCTTGGCCTTGCTGGCGCTGGCCGGGCTACTGCTGCGGGCCGCGGGCCTGCTGCTCGCAGCGCCGGCCATGCCGAGTCCCGGCGACACCCTGTTTCTGGTGCTGGCCCTGCTGCCCGCCGCGCTGGAGCACACCCTGCCCGTGGCCTTCCTGGTGGGCCTGATGGTGGGGCTGGGACGCTGGCACGCCGAAGGCACCTGGACCGCTCTGCGAAGCTCGGGCATCAACGGCCGCCGGCTGCTCCTGCCCATCCTCACGCCCAGTGTAGCGCTCGTGCTGGTCATGGCGGCCACCTCCCACCTGCTGGCCCCCGAGGGACGCCGCGCCGCTGCCCGCAGCCTCGCGGACGCTGCGGCCTCGATAGAGCTGGCGCCAGGACGCTTCACGGAGCTGGGGGGCGTGATCCTTCACCGCCCCTCGGCGGGCGGGCTGTGGGTGAACCAGGCCGACGCGGTGCTCGTGGCCCGACATGGCACCCTGTCTCAGCGCAGCGACGGCTTGCTGCTCGAGCTGGCCGACGGAGAGCTGCTGAACCTCGGCTTTGAGCCCCTGACCCTGAGCTTCGAGGCCGCCGCCCTACCCATCCCCGTGAGCAGCACGGGGCGGAGGGTGGAGCTGGCAGAGCGCAGCGATGCCGAGCTGGCTGAGCTGGTGGACCGCATGCACAGCCGCTCGAAGGACGCCAGCTATGAACACGGAGTGCTGCTCAAGCGCAGCACCATGCCCCTTCTCCCGCTGCTGCTTCCCCTGCTGGCCCTGCCCCTGGGCCTGCGCTGGGGGGGCCGCCCGGGTCACAGCCTGCTGGTGGTGATGGGCACCTGGACCCTGCTGCGCATCGGCGATGCCAGCGTCACCGTACTGGGTCCACACTTGGCCGCGTCCCTACCACTGCTGGGCCTGGCCCTGGCCAGCGCTGTGCTGTGGGCCGGCTGGAGGGACCGCTGATGTCCCTTCCCCGCCTGGCCACCCGCTTGCTGCTGCTGCGCAGTGCACGCTGGACCGGCATCGCCCTGGCCGCCACCGCGCTGCTGGTGGTGCTGGTGGACTGGGTCGAGCACGGCTCCCGGGTGTCCGGCGCCACCGGCGGCAATGCCGTGATGGAGTCCCTGCGCCTCGCCCTGCTGCTGTTGCCCTCCCACCTGTCCCGCGGCCTGCCTGTGGTGGTCGCCCTGGGGGCGGCTCTGACGGTGGTCGGTCTCCGCCGCAGCGGAGAGTGGCAGGCCCTGGCAGCGGCAGGCCTGGGGCCCGCTCGACTGCTGGCGCCCCTGGTGCTGCTGGGAGCCCTGGCCGGCCTGGCCGGGGCAGCCATGGACGCTTGGTTGACGCCGGTTGCCGCCCGCGCACACACAGCCGCCATGGCCACCCACCAGGACGGCCCCCTGCGCCAGGGCGCGGAGACCTGGCTCGCCCGCGAGGGCTGGGTCTACCGCCTGGCTGGCGACCCCAGCAGCGGCAGCCTGGGCCCCGTGAGCGCACTGGCCCTGCCCGACTACGCACAGGGCACGGGTCTCGGAGGCTGGCAGGCGACCTCCATCCAGTGGGACGGCAGCCGCTGGGCCAGCGCTACCCCTGCAGGCGATCGCGCGCTGGCGGGACCACTTCCCGGCGACGCCGAGCCCCCCTGGACCCTGCTCCCCGCCCCCGCTGCCCTGACCGCGCTCATCGGCCCGGAGCCCCCCTCCGCGCTGTCCTGGGGAACCTTGCGCACCGACCCCCGGCCATCGTCCTCGGCAGAGGCCTACGCCCGGGGCTCACGCCCCCTGGTGACTCCCCTGGCGGTGGTGGTGGCCGCAGCCCTGACCGCCCTGCTGACCCCCGGCTCCCTGGCGGTGCTGTTGGCGGCCGCACCGGTGCTGGCGTGGGAGATCATCGCCACCATCGCCCAGAGCCAGGCGGCCATGGGACACATCCCCGCCGCCAGCATCCCCGCCCTGCGGCTGGGCCTGGCGTTGCTGGTGGCGGTGTTGCTGCTGTGGCGACTGCGTAGACCCTAGGCCTCAGTCGACCTTGATGAACATGCCCTTGTAGCGGGGGTCTTCCTTGCTGTGCTTCGTGAAGAAGCCCTGGTCCCAGTCGGCGATGAAGTACTCACCCGCCTCGAAGGTCACCAGCGCCCGGCTGAGGTTCTGCTCGAGCTTCTCGGTCTTGACCGTGGCCTTCTCGTTGTAGTCGATGCCCCAGCTGGTGGGGCCGTTGGGCGACATCTTGTAGGCGCAGCCCTGCTCGTCGAGTTTGAACGCGCGCCAGCCCACTGAGGCGTGGTCGTAGAAGGTGTGGGTACCTGCGGACAGGGGGTTGACCGTCGAGCCGTCGCGATCCAGGCAGTAGTGCCGATACTGGCCATTGCCGAAGCCACCGCTCCTGCGCTCGAGGTAGCCGGGCTCGAGGGCGGTGAAGGCGGCGTTGGCGAACAGCAGCAGCCCTTCCTCGTCAGGGACCTTGACCAGCACCTGCTGGCCCAGGTCGTAGCGCTTGCGCTCGAGGGCCTGGTAGGGCTCGGCGAAGTCGACGCCGACGTAGCCGACCTGGCTGATGATCAGGTCGTACTCACCCGGAGGGCACTGGAGGGAGAAGGCGCCCGTGGCGTCGGACACGGTCTGGAACTGGGTACCCACAGCGGTGATGGTGGCATCGACCACGGGCTGACCCGCGTGGTCGACCACAGTGCCGTCGATGGCCATGCTACCGCAGCCCATCAGGGCGACGGGGAGCAGGAGGAAGAGCGAAACTGGGGAGAGGGCCATCGAGGTGTGCTCCGATAGACAACGGCCGACCCCGAGGGGCCGGCCGTAATTTGCGAAAGTTTACTTAGAACGCCGTACCAACGCCGATATAGACACCGGAGCGGAGGTCCGCTGCCTCGACCATATTGCCCGTGTCCTCGCACTCGCTGCACTCGGGGACGATGACATCGCGAGCCAAGCGGTTGTAGCCGAGGTTGACGGTGACGTGATCGACGACTTCGTACGCAAGGGCGACGTCGTAGTCGGAGGCGAAGACGCCGGAGTAGGCTTCGGTGCCCCAGGAACCGGACAGCAGCACGTCGAGGCCGAAGCCCAGCTCGGCGCCACCACGGATGCCGCCGTACATGCTGGTGAAGCCCCAGGGGAAGAACCACAGACCTCGGCTCTGGCCGGCGGGGGTCCACATGGCCACCAGGGGGACCGCGGTGGACACGATGCCACCTTGGGCGCCGATCCAGAAGCGGTTGTCATCGACGTCGTGGAAGTACCGCGCCTGCAGCGTGGCGGTCACGAAGTGATCGACCCAGGACATGTCCACGCCTTCGTGGGGCTGGGTGAAGGAGTCGGTCTCAACGCCGAACCAGGTGGTGCGGTAACGAACATCGGCGCCGATGTACTCGAACATCGGCAGCCAGGCCATGGCGTGGATGTCGATGGTGGGCACGGACAGAGGCACGGTGTCGCCGCTGCCATCCTGCACCGCGGTGTCGCCGCTGAGCTGCAGAGACTCGCCGTAGGGCACAGGGTTGCCGTCGGAGACGATGCTACGCGGGGTGGAGTTGACGTCGTAGTTGTAGCGGTAGCCGGCAGTACCGATGGCGGCGCGGGCGCGCAGCCAGCGATGGTCCGAAGGCTCCCTGGGGGCCTTAGGGACCTTGGGGGGCTCGGGGACCGGGGCAATCTCAGGCTGTGCCACCACCGGCTCGGGAGCAGGGGTGGGCTCGGGAACAGGGGTGGGCTCGGGGACGGGTGTAGTAGCCGGAGCCGGGGTGGGCTCGGAGCCCCAGATGGACGCGGGAGCCGAGGTGATGGGCAGCTTCAGGAACGAAGAAGCCCTGCCCCCTTTGTCGGCGGCGCTGACCATGATCTCGCCGGTCAGGCCCGCAGGCACCGTGAGGGCCGCGACGTACTCGCCGGTGCCCTTGTCGGAGACGGCACCCAGACTGCCGGCGCTGACGATGAAGTCGAAAGCCAGCCCGGAGACGCCCTGGCCCGACGCGTCGGCGGCCATAATCTTGACGTTGACCGTGCCGCCGGCGGCGGCGGCGGAGGGCTCGGCACTCATCTTCATGACGGCCAGTTCAGCACCGCCCACAGGAACGGGCACGGCGAGGGGAACCACCGCGGCCTGGCCTTCGCGCTCGATGCGGACGACCTGAACGATGGCGGCCCAGACGTCGCGCAGGGCGATGCTGTCGGGGGTGCCACTGCGGGGCATGGCGAGCTCGGCTGCCACGGCAGCAGGGGCCTGGAGGATGCCGATGGCGGCGGTGTGGCCCATGGCCATGGCCTGGATGTTCACGAGGCCCGCACCGCGACCCGCGGTGTAGTAGACCTGCGCGATGCCTGCGTCGTTGGTGGTGACGCTGGAGGGCAGCGAGCCGTCGCCGGTGACCATCTTGAGGGTGACGGGCACGCCCGCGACCGGGTAGCCGAACTCATCCACGGCCACGACCGTGAGCATGGCGCTGGAGAGGCCATCGTTGGGCAGACGCTCGACCGTGGGCAGCAACACCAGGTTGCGCATGGGGTTGCCGGTGGGGGTGGACTGCACAGTGGCGGTGAGTTCGACCGGACCGCTGCCGGTGAGGTCGAACAGGCCCTGATAGTCGCCGCCCTTGAGGTCCTTGACGGACTCCTGAGGCTCGGCGCCATTGGCCACGAAGACCACCTGGCGGCCGCTCATGCCCTTGCCGTCGGGGCTGACGACCTGCACCAGAGCCTTGAAGCCGGTGGCGCCCTGGGCCAGTAGGCTGGGATCGGTGCTGAGGGTCACACCGCCGGGGCGCACGGGAACGAGGGGCACGGTGACGTTGTCGGTCTGGGCGCCAGGCTGGCTGGCGAGGCTGGCGGCGATGGTGACCTGGCCCATGACCAGCATCGTGGCCGGGGTGTAGTCGGCCCGGTAGATGCCGTTGCCTTCGTGCACGGCGTTGGTGACGGTGCCGGCCGAGGCGCTGATGTTCACCCGGGCGTTGGGGGCCGCGGCGCCAGCGGCGGTGGTGACGGCCACGCGCACGGGGACGGTGACGCCCTTGTCGCCGGGGATACCCGCGTAGTTGGGGAACAGGGCCACGCGCTTGGACTCGGGAACCTTGAGATCGATGGTCTCGGTCTTGGTCTCGGCGCCGGCAGCGGTGGTGAGGGTGGCCTGCTGGACGCCCGGGGGCACCAAGATGGGCACGTTGGCGCGGCCGGTGGCGTCGGCCTGGATCGGGCCGAAGTCACGGTCGCCCACCTTGAGCATCACGTTGGCGCCCGGGGTGGAGGTGATGGGGTAGGAGGTCTTGCCGATCAGGGGGATGGACAGGTAGCCGTAGCTGCGTCCCGGGTCCTGACGGTCGGCCACGGTGATGATGGCCACCTGTGGGTAGTTGACCTTGGGAGGGGTGAACAGCGCGGAGTACCGACCGTTCCCCAGGTAGGTGAGGTTGGCGATCTCGCCCGAGGTGGGAGAGAGCACCAGCGCCACGTCCGAGACGTCGGACAGGTCGCCACCGACCAGCTGGATGTTGATGGTGGAGGACGCGTCCTGGCCCAGCACCAGCTGCGGGGGGTTGGCCGCGACGGTGAGCTGGTGGGAAGCGGGGGGCAGCACGTTGAGGCCATAGACCCGCGCGATGGGGGTCTTGTCGCGCCTCTTGCCCTTGATGGCCAGCTCGATGGTGCGAGCGGCATCGACGGCGGGAGGCGTGAAGCTGAACTCATAGACGCCGCCGCCGTTCTCACGGAGCACCGTGGTGGTGCCACCGGTGGGGACGATCTTCGCGTTCAAGCCTTCGATGGGCGAGCCGTCGGCTTCGAGGGCCAACAGCGAAAACTTCACGGGGGTTTTACCATCCCCGACGACCTGATCGGCAGGGACGAGTTCCAACAGGCCACCGCCCTCGAACACCGCCTGTGCATAAGCCTGGCCGACCATAGGACCGGGCATGACTGCCCAGGCGACAAAAAGAGCAAAAGCGGCCAGCGTAAACCGCAGCCAACGTGCGAACAGGAACATCTTGGTGCCTCCTGGCTTCATCCCTCGAGGTGCGACCCGGGTACAGTCCCGGGTCACGGGTACGGCATTGTCCAGCGCGTGGACCCGCAGGGGTTACAATACTAACCCACCGGCCCCCCGGACGTACCGGCCACCTAGTCAAGCAGGAGTCTCGAAAGCACCTATGCGCCTGGCCGACGAGATCGCCGCCGCTGGTCTGACCCCCGCGATGCGCCGTGTCTTCACACGGGGCTTGAGCGCAGTGGCACGGGCGGACGGAGGCATGGACGAGCCGGAGCATCGGGCCATCCAGGCGCTGTTGGTGGGCAGGCTGGGCCAGAACGCGCCGCGTGAACCCATCGAGTCCATCTGGCCCCATGCCGAGCTCTTCGTGCGCGCATGCATCCATGTCGCCCTGGTGGATGGCCACTACCGGGTCGAGGAAGCCCGCGCCGTGAGCCTCCTGGCCCATCGCCTCGGACTGTCCGCCCAGCGCCTCGCGGCGCTCGAGAAGCAGGTCTTCGACAAGCTGGAAGCCGCCGCCCGCCAGCGATAGCCGCCCCATCCCCTTCCCCTCGGATCTCCCCATGTCCAGCCCCGACAAGCCCAGCTCGGACCTGACGACCACCGCCCTGGTGGACCCCCGCCACCAACACCTCTTCGACAAGGCGCTGGCCAAGGGCACCGGTGGCAGCGACGTAGGCGCCTACAACTTCCTCCACACCTGCCCGGCCTCCCACGGCGACCGCCTGGTGCTCGAGCTCGCCTACGCCTGCAAGCGCGGCTACGGCCCCGCGGTGCAGGTGGACCAGCTGTGGGGCATGGAACCCAAGGTGGCCGAGCGGGTGTTGGCCGGCCTGGCTCTGGTGATGCTGGGGACCGACGCCCCCGACGCCCTCGACAACGCCCTGGCCCGATGCCGAGGGCTGCTGCCAGACCCCGGTGAAGAGGGCTAGTTCGAGACCCGATCCAGCGCGTTGCGCAGCAGCCCCACCTCGGGGTGCTCCCGCACCGCGACCACGTAGAGTTCCCGCGCGCCCCTGGGGTCTCCGCGACGCTCGAACAGCTCGCCCAGGGTCAAGGCGATGTGCGGGTCGCCCGGCACCAGCTTCCAGGCCATGCGCCCGTAGCCGATGGCCTGGTGAGGGTCGCCGGTCATGATGTAGAGATCCATCAGAGCAACCAGAGTTCCCGGGTGGCGGGGATGTTTCTCGTAGGCGTGATGGGCCGCATGCAGCGCACCCCTCGGGTCCCTGGCCTTTGCGAACAGATCGGCGACCTCGAGCCAGCGTTCGGCGCTGTCGTCGCCACCGATGAGCAGAGACGATCGCATGGCGCTCGCGGACTGGGAGAGGTGACCGCTGGCCTTGTAGGCCTGCGCCAGCGCCAAGCAAAACGAGGCGGCGGCTTCGTCCTCGAAGCCCATGGTGAGGACCGCGTTGGCCTCGTTGAAGGACTGGGCGCGCTCCCAGGCCACCCGGTAGCCATCGGTCAACATGGAGCGCTCGAGGAACTGGATGGCCCGAGCGTACTCGCCCATGGCCAGCAGCATCTGGCCCAGGACACCCAGCAGCTCGCCATCGCCAGGGCGCATAGCCACCGCGATGGTCATGGCCCGCAGGGCGCCTTCCTGGTCGCCCACCTGCTGGGAGCGCCCCGCGCGCTCGGTCCACTGCTCGAGGACCTCGGCGCCGTAGCTCTGGATCTCACGCACGGTGTCCTTGCGCTGCGGATCGCGGTCGGCCACCAGGAACACCGCAGCGATGTCGCCCAGGGCCTCGAGATCACTGGTCTCCGTAGCGAAGGCGCGCTCGGCCGCTTCCACGGCCCGAGGCATCTCACCCGCGCGGGCCAGCAGCCAGGCCAAGTAAGCGATGCGGGGGCCGGTGGGCTCGAGCTCTACCACCTTCTTCATGGCGACGACAGCCTGACGGGGTTGACCGCGCACAAGCCGCTCTCGAGCGCCGAGCTCGAGGGTTTCGGGATCGTCGGGGAGCGCAGCCAGAGCTCGGTCCAACAGCTCCCGGGCTTCGTCCACCTGTCCGGTGCTCACCAGCGCATCGATGAGCACGAGCTGGGAGCCATCTTCCTCGTCCGCGTAGGCACGGCGGGCAGGCCCGACGGCCTTGTCGGCCTGGCCGTCGGCGAGCAACGCCTGGGCATAGCCAAGCTGGAACGACGCCTTGGAGGGCCGCTTTTCGCAGGCCTTAGCGTAGCAGCGCGAAGCGTGGGTGGTGCGGCCCTCGGCCAGCAGGCTCTCGCCTTGCTTGGCGAGTTTCTTGGCCCCGCAGCCCGAGAGGATCAACGCGGCCGAGACCGCGACAACGAACGGCAGAGACCCAGCGCCCACCCTATGCTCCGGTACCGACGACCCAGTAGGGCGAGCCGGCAAGCTGCTGCTGCACCGCTGCGATCTGCTCGGGCGGAAGCTCGAAGGTGGCGGGCTGCCCGGTGTTGGGGTCCACCTGGGTGGCGAACCAGCGCGTGCCGTCGGTGGTGCGGTGGAGCACCAGGCCGCGGGGATCGTCGTAGACCATGACCATCTCGTCCTGGGGGTCCGCTTCAGGCACGTGTGTGGCAGCGGGCTCGGGTTCGGGCTCGGGCTCGGGAGCCGGCGGCGGAGGGGCCGCGGCCTCGAGGATATCTTCGAGCTCCCAACGGACCTCGAGCAGCTCGCCCTTGAGGGCGCCCTCGATGAGGTCCTTGACCTTGCCACCACCGGGCCCCTTGATGAGCTCCACCAGGCGTGCCTTGACCGCCTCGAGTTCGTCTTCCCGAGACGGGTCGTGGGCGCACTGTCGGATCGTCGTGATCTGTTCTTCGACCGCTTGCATTGTGCGGCCTCCCATAAGCAGCGGGGCCCACGATGGACCCCAGGACGAGTGGAAGCTTATCACCTCCCCCGCGGCGACAAGCGCGCCGGCCCGCGCCTTCCCGGCGGGATAGGCGGCACTACGACCTTCGGAAGTGACGATGTCCTCGGATTTTCTCTCCCGCCTGAGCAACGACGATCGCGCGCGGCTCGAGCGCATCGGCCAAACCATAGAGCTCGAGCCTCGCCATCACCTACTGGTCCGGGGCGAAAAGGGCGGCGACGTGTTCCGGGTCGAGAAGGGTCAGCTCGAGATCGTCGACCGTCGATCGCGACCCGAGGTCATCCTCGATGTGCTCGGCCCCGGTGAACTGGTGGGCGAGATGGGCTTCATCGACGGTGCACCCCGCAGCGCCGATGCCTTCGCCAGCCCCGGCTGCGTGGTCACCCGCTGGCCGGTGCGCGAGCTGCAGGACCTGCTCGCCTCCGACCCCGTCTTCGCGGCGCACTTCTGGCGCGCCATGGCCGAAGAGGTGGCCGATCGCGTACGCGAAGTGACCTCCAACGCGGTCACAGGCGGGCTGAGGGGCGCTGCACCAGCCCCGGGTAGCCAGACCGACGGCAGCGCCACCATGATGGCCCGCTCGCTGCTGGGCGCCAGCCTTGGCGGGCTGGCCCAGGTGGACCAACAGCTCCGCCGCAACCCCGCCGACGCCAAGGCCGCCAAGCGGGTCGCGGAGCTGCTGGATCTGCTGGCCGCCGACCTGATGCGACGCGAAAGCGTAGGCACCGACCCCACCACCCTGGCCCGTGCGGTGCGCAAGCTCTCCGAGCAGGTCATCCCCTACCTGCTGCGCTCGACCACCGCCGAGCTCACCCTCGCCGCTCCCGACGGCCTGGCCGGCGGCCCCACGCTGCTGCGCCATGTGCTGTCGGCCAAGCCCCAAGGCGACGGTTCCCTGGGCCTTGCCGTGGACCACTGGCTCCACGAACAGCCGCGCATCACCGGCCTGCGGGCACGCCACGAGCAGGCCGCCCAGACCCTCGAGGCCCTCCTCACCACCCACCTGGGCCCCGTGCGCATCGTGTTGATCAACTGCGCCCAGGGCCCATTGTTGCAGCGCCTCTGGCGCCAGGTGTCCCGACGAGAAGGCGAACTGTGGATCGTCGAGCCCACCCGCGAGGCCCTGACCGACCTGGACACCAGCCTGTCCAGCGCGGGCGCCAAGATGCGCCTTCGTATGGTCCAGGAACCCGTGGGCACCCCGCGCAAGGGCAGCTCCCTACGCAACCTCGCCGAGGTCGACTTCATCGTGGCCGACGCGCTGTTGGACTACCTCCCCGCGCGCATGGCCACCGACACCGTGCGCGAGCTCATCCGGAGCCTGGGGCCACGAGGTCGGCTGCTGATCACCGGCCTGACCCCCTCCACCGATGACGTGCTCTGGACCCACCTGCTGACCTGGCCGGTCATCACCCGCACCCCAGAAGGGCTCGACGCCATCCTGCGGGCGGCGGGCTGCCGCGAGATCCAGGTTTCCACCCACGGGGGACACGGCCTGCTCGCCGAAGCTGGCGCGCCCACCGCCCCCACCACCGCGGACTGACGCGGCGTCTCGAACCCCCAGTGCAGCGAGGAAACGAAGGCCGCCGCCTTGCTCTGTGAGCGTCGGCGGCGTAGCTTCCTTTGCTGGCTATTCCGGAACCGGAGGAATGGAACATGTTGCCGTCCTGGATCAAACCCGTCCTACTCTCGGCCGCCCTCGTGGGCGCGAGCGCCTGCGGTAGTGCGTCCGAGACTCCCGCTCCCGGCCCTGAGCCCGCGCCCGAACCGGCGCCGGCCTCCGCGGCCCCCACCCTCGACCTGGCCACACTCCAGGCCCAGGCTCTGAACATCGCCCTGACGCCCTCGCCCGCCGAAATGCAGGCAGCGCTGGCCAAGGCCCAGATCACCCAGAACCTCGCCGACCTCGTCAAGAAGCGCGAGGTCGACATGGACACGCCCAACAAGGATCGCGTGGCTGTGCGCACGGGTGTGCTGGTGGCCGACGTTGTTCTGACCATCAAGACCGCCGAGAAGGACGACCTCATCGCTCGCCTGCAGGGCATCCAGAAGGGCATGCAGCAGCTGGGCGGTGGCTCCGACATCGACAACACCCTCACCGACCTCATCAGCCGGATCCAGAACGACGCGGTCAGCCGCGACGAGCTGGTCAAGGACATCGACGAGCTCGCCGGTGTCATCATCCCCGAGATCGAGTACGAAGCCGGCGAGAAGGTCGTGCCTCTCATCCAGGCCGGCTCCTGGCTCGAGGGTGCCAACCTGGTCTCGAGCGCCGTGATGACCTCAGGCAAGTACGAAGCCGCCGATGCGATGCTCAAGCAGCCCGAGGTGGTCAAGTACTTCCGCCAGTACGTCAAGATCGAAGGCGAGAAGGCCCCCGACGAAGTCGTCGCCAAGCTGGAGCAGACCCTGGGTCAGCTCGAGATGATCACCTCCGGTGAGACCCTCGGCGAAGAAGAAGTCAAGACCATCAACGAGCAGACCGACGCGGTCCTGGCACTGCTGTAGCGGAGGCCCCCATGCGTACCCTCACCAGAGCCCTCACCGCCCTCCTGGCCCTCTCCATCGCCGGCGTCGCCATCGCTGACCAGGACGAAGCCGACACCTGCGTGCGTTCCAAGGTCTGGGAAGCCTACCCAGAAGGTTGGGCCGTCCGTACCATCACCAAGGCCAACCTGGGTGAGACCGAGCACCGCATCTACCTGCTCACGCTGTACGCCGGGAACGAGTACAAGTTCCTCGGTTGCGGCGACACCACCCTCACCGACGTCGATCTGGTGCTGTACGACGCCGACGGTCGCCTGCTGGTCCAAGACCAGACCGAAGACCGCCAGCCCGAAGTGGAGTTCCGGCCCTCGACTACCGACACCTTCTACCTGGCCGTGCACGCGGCCAAGCTCGGCGAAGCCGCCGAAGCGGGTGCGAAGGCTTCGGTCGCCACGGCTGTGACCTACCGCTAGACCCCTGACACCCCCGAGCCCGCCATGAGCTCCATCGGCACAGGGCAGGGCTCGAGCGGCGCGGCGCCCCCTCTGTCGGGGCGCTTGCGTGATCGCCTGTTGGGCATTCTCTCCAGCCGGGGGCAGACCGCTACGCCCGAGCTGGTGCGCTTGGTCGTGGACTTCACCCACGCTCTGCTCCGGGCGGACGCACGACTGGCCAGCCTGGGCGCAGAGCGCCTGGACATGCTCGCTCAGCGCCTGGGCACCCGCACCGACCTGGACCCCGCCGCCGTGGCGCAGATGGTCCAGGTGGCCATGGCTCCGGAGTACCGCATCGCCCACGACCAGGGCGAGCTCGCCGCCTTCAGCGCCCGCTTCGGGGCCCAGGCCGCCGCGGCGCTTGCCGCCGAGGACCAGGAAGCCATCGACCTGCCGGGCTTCGCCCGCCGGCATGGCTCCGCCGACGCCATGCTGCTGCTCGATGCCCTGGTCGAGCTGTTCGCCGCCGGCGACGGCGTCGCCCCCCAGGACCTCACCCGGCTGCAGGTGGCCGCCGACGCCTTGGGCGTCGATGGCGTGCTGTTTGGCAGCCTGCTGCGAAAGCACGACCCCCGCCACGCTCAGGGCGAACATCGCTACGCCCTCGAGGGCGACAACCTCTACATCGGGCGCCGACCGGACTGCCAGGTGCAGCTCATGGACCCCCAGGTGGCACCGCGGCACGCCCGCCTGGTGCGCAGCACCGACGGCTGGCGGGTGGTAGACGAAGGCAGCGGACGAGCCACCGTGATCGACGGCGAGGCCGTGGCCGCGGCCCCCTTCGCCCTGGGCCAGCGCCTACGAATCGGCCCCTTCACCCTGTTCCTGGCCGAGCAGGGCGACACCCTGGTGGCCGAGTCCGATCGCGCATTCTCCGCCCTCACCCTGCGAAATGTCAAGCGCACCATCACCACCAAGGGCAAGTCCAAGGCCCTGCTGTCCGACGTGGCGTTCACCGCCTACTCCGGTGAGGTCATCGCCGTGGTGGGGCCATCTGGCTCGGGCAAGACCACTCTGCTCAACGCCATCACGGGCATCGCCAAGCCCGACTCCGGCGACATCCTGCTGGACGGTGCCCCCTTCCACCGTCTGCTGGACTACGACCGCAGCGCCGTGGGCATCGTGCCCCAAGACGACCTGGTCCACCCAGAGCTGACGGTCCAGGAGGCCCTGCGCTACGCCGGCAAGCTGCGCTTCCCAGCCGACGTCACCGACGATGAGCTCGACGGCGCTGTAGAGCGGGTGATGCGCACGCTGGACATCGAAGACATCCGCCACAGCCGCATCGGTGACGTGCAGCGGCGAGGCATCTCGGGCGGCCAGCGCAAGCGGGTCAACCTGGGCCAGGAGCTCCTCACCCGCTCCACCCGCGTGCTCTTCCTGGACGAGCCCACCTCCGGCCTCGATCCCCGCTCGGCGGTGGACATCGTGCGCCTGGCCCGCCGCCTGGCCGACGAAGGCCGCATCGTCTTCCTGGTCACCCACGACCTCAGCCCCGCGGTCACCCGACAGATCGACCACCTGCTGGTGTTGCACCGGGGCGGTCACGTGGTGTTCTTCGGGCCGCCCGAAGAAGGCTGCGAGTTCTTCCAGGCCCCCACCCCCGACGCCGTGTTCCTACGCCTGGACGACCACAGCCCCGCCCAGTGGGCCGAGGCATTCCGGCGCTCCGCCGCGTGGCAGAAGTACGTGGCCACCCGCGAGTACCTGGTCTCGAGCGGCGGCATGGTGCGCCCAGACGGCCAGGTCGAGCAGGGCCCTCCAGCCAAGCCCAAGCGCTCCATGCTGGGCGACCTGTGGACCCAGACCAGCCGCTATGCCCGCACCAAGTGGCGAGACTCCCTGGGCGCCGCCGTGCTGATCCTGCAGCCGCCCATCCTGGCGCTGGTGATGCTCATCGTCTTCCCCCAGCCCACCGCACCCTGTATCTTCATGCTCGCCCTGTCGTCCCTGTGGTTCGGCATGTCATCGGCGGTGCGGGAGCTCATCGCGGATCGGGCCATCTGGCGACGGGAGCGGAGGGTCGGAGCCCGCCTGCTGCCGTATGTCGGCTCCAAGGTCGGCATCCTGGGCATGGTGGTGATCCTGCAGTGCGTGGTGCTCACCACCATGCTCTACTTCCCCCTGGACCTGGGCTCTCACGGCTTCAGCTTGCCGCTGCTGGCCACCGTGCAAGCCCTCACCGGCCTGTCAGGCATGGGCCTGGGGTTGCTGGTCTCGGCCTCGTTCACTTCATCCGAAGCTGCGGTGGGCACCCTCCCGCTCATCATCGTCCCCCAGATCAGCTTCAGCGCCATCATGGTGCCCATCCAGCGCATGGGCCTGGTGGCCAAGGCCGCCACCTGGGTCACCCTGCAGCGCTACGCCCTGGACGCCTCCATCAAAGCCGGCGAGACCCTCGAGGTAGCCTACAAGTACGACAAGACCCGCTGGGAGAAGCAGGTCATCACCGGCACCTTGTACGACCTGGGCCTCAAGCCCATGAACCCCGACGACATGGGCATGAGTATCGGCACGCTCATGGCGGCTCTGGCGGGCTTCGGTCTGCTGTTCATCGTACTGGCCACGCTGATCACCAAGCTGAGAGATCGGCAGGGCGCCTAGCACCCGTCAGTGCGCCACCTGCTCGAGGGCGACCTCGAGGATGAAGTCACCATCGCGGATCTCGTTGTGGCAGCGCAGGCACACGCCCTCGACGAAGCAGGCGGGCTCCTGGGTCTTCAGAGACCACAGGGGGTTGTTCTCGGGATCGGCCGCGTGGGCCACACCGGGCCCGTGGCAGATCTCGCAACCCACGCTCTCGTCCATGCGGAAGCCCTCCACCCCATCGACAGGGATGGATGAGTCCACGGGGGTGGCGTGGCAGACCACGCAGCCCACCTTGCCGGCGTCCTCACCCTCGAGCGAGTCCATGGCGTGGGCGTGAGCCGTCTTGCGCCACTGCCGGGCCTGGGACTTGTGGCAGCTCGTGCAGCCCCTCACGCCGGTGCTGGGCCCCCGGGGTGTGACCACCATGGGCCGCTCGGCTTCGCCCATGGCCACCCCGGAGCGCCAGGCCTGGGCCGCGGCGTCGGAGGTGTAGCCACCGGCGAAGTGGTCGATGGCGACCAGGCCCGCGGCGGCCTCGAAGGGCACGTGGTCGGCGGCATGGCAGGCGGCGCAGCTGGCGGCGGGCTCACCGCCGTCGCCGTCGTGGGGGCCGCTGGCGGTGTGACAGGCCTCGCAACCCACGCCAGCCCACGGGGAGCGGTGGTCACCGGGGCGGAAGCCCATGGGCACCGTCTCCATGCCGGGCTCGTAGGCCGCGACGGGGTTGGTGACGTGGCAGGCCAAACAGCTGGGGTCATCCACCCCCCCCGCATCCACCAGGTGGAAGTAGGCCACCGAGTGCAGGCTCAGGGCGTGGGACTGGGCCTCTTCGATGTGGCAGCCACCGCAGGTGACATCCCCCAGCCAGGCACCGCGGGAGAGCACTGGCTCGGCGTCGCTCAGCAGGCGCATCTCGACCACAGCGTCGGCCCCGTGGGGGTAGGGCATGTAGGCATCGCCCACGCCCACCATGGCGTCGTCCGGGTCCTCGGTGGGCTCCACCACCAGCACCGAGGGGGTGGAGCTCAAGCCCGTGGACAGGGCGAAGGCCTTGTCCGTGTCGTACACCCACGGAAACGGAAGCTGCTGCTCCGTCGCGAAGCTCTCGACATCACCTCGCTTGGAGTAGCCCGAGAAGACCGCCAGCACGTCCGTATGTTCGGCCACGCGGCGGGAGAGGTCCACCAGCTCGGGCACCACCGCAACGCAGTGGGGGCAGGCGGGCGAGATGTAGATCAAGATGGTGCGCCGCTGTACGCGCTCGACGATGGCTTCCGGCAGCCCGATGGGCTGCGGTTCGTTGGCGACGAGCAGGGCCGCAGGGTCCAATGGCGCCTGGCGCAGGTGCCAGCCCCGGGCGTCCCGGGCCTCGGGGTCCGGGGTGGCAGCCGGGACTTCAGCGTCGACGGGCGCTTCAACAGCGTCAACGGACACTTCGGCCTGGGCCGAGCCGAGCAACAGGGTCAGCGAACATGGGAGGACGAGGGGGAGGAGTGAGCGCATGCTTGCAGCTTATCCGAGTGTGTTACCCCCCGGCAGCCGCGGCACGCCCCTCGGCACGGAGACCCCATGACCGAAGAGCTCAACGCCTGGCAAGCCCGCACCCGCCAGAGCCTCGATGGCATCACCCCCGTGGGCTTCCTGGTGGGCGACTTCGAGGGTCAGGGCACCGACAGCGGCCAGCCCGTTCTGGCCGAGGCCACCGGGCGCCTGCTGCTGGACGGCTCCTGGATCGAGCTGCGGGAGCGGCTGCTGAGCCCCGAGGGCGAGCTGCTGTACGAGGACTTCGCCCTGTACCGCTTCGACCCGGCCGAGGAAGGCCTGCGGGTGATGCACTTCATGGAGCGGGCCTGGCACAACCAGTACCCCGTCCACATCGACCCCGAGGGTGCGCTGCACTGGACCACCGGTGTCGGCGGCCCCCGAGTGGTCATCCGGGCCACCGCCGAGGGCTGGGGCTCGACGGTCACCCTGCCCGACGAGACCCCCCCCACCGTAGTGCTGGACTACCGCCGGGTGGGCGCCGATGAGCAGAGAGCCTGAGACTATGAACGATCCCACCGCCATCGCGGTGCGGCTGGCCATAGCCGCGCTGCCCCACCCGCCCAGCACGCCCCGCCCGCGCCTCGAGGCCGCCGCACGACCGGGGCTGGTGCGGGGGGTCACCACAGAGCTGTGGCAGCAGATCAACGCCGACCCTCCCGCCGCGGGACGCATCCTCAGCCAGCGCCTGCGTCGGGACCGCAGCCTGGGCTCCAAGGGTCGCCGCACCACCAGCTCCGTGATCTACGGACTCATCCGCCACGGTGATGTGCTGCGCCTGTGGGTGGACCGCATCGGCGGCGATCCTGGCGACCCCCACCACCTGTACCTGACCTGGCTGGTGGTGGGAGACGGCCTCGATCCCGACCTGGCCAACGCGCAGCTGCCCGCCCTGGACTTCGCCAAGCTGGCCCAGGCCGAGGCGCTGGTGGCCGAGCGAGCCTCCACCATGACCCCCGCCGAAGCCCTGGCCCTGGGAGGCTCGCTGCCCCTGTGGCTGGCCGAGACCTGGTGGGACGAGCTGGGCCCCGAGGCCGGAGAGCTCATCACCGCGTTCGCCCAGCGCCCACCCATGGCCGCCAGGACCAACCAGTCCCGAATCGACCGTGAGAGCCTGGCCGAGCGCCTCGCCACCGAAGGCGTGATCGCCACCCCGGGCCGCCTGGCCCCCCACGCGCTGGTGTTCCATGACCGCCGCAACATCCACATCCTGCCCAGCTTCCGCGAGGGGCTGTTCGAGGTGCAGGACGAAGGCTCCCAGCTCCTGGCGGCCCTGGCACAGCCCAGCCCCGGGGCGCGGATCGTGGACTTCTGTGCTGGCGCCGGGGGCAAGGCCCTGGCCCTGGCCGACGCCGGCGCCCGGGTCCAGGCTCTGGACGTGAGGGACGGCGCCCTGCGCATCCTCGAGCGCCGCATGGCCAGGGCCGGCCAGTCCATTCGATACCAGGTCATGGACGAGACCGGCCCCCCTCCGGTGGAGACGGACTGGGCCGACACCGTGCTGGTGGACGCCCCCTGCTCGAGCAGCGGTGTGCTGCGGCGACACCCCGAGATGCGCTGGCGCATGACCCCCAACTGGGTGGCGAGCCGCGCGTCCCTGCAGCGTGAAATCCTGGCCCGAGCCGCCCCCTTGGTGCGCCCCGGCGCCCGCCTGGTCTACGGCACCTGCTCGCTGCTGCGCGCCGAGAACCAAGACGTGCTGACGCACTTCCTCGACGCCCACCCCGACTTCGAGGTGGTGGAGCGACTGGGAGACGACGGCGTGCTCTGGCCCCAGCGCACCGGCACCGACGGCTTCTACGGCGTAGCCATGGTGAGGCGAGCGGGCTGATCATCCCCGCCCACGCGCTGTCCGTATCCCCCACCACGGCCTTGCCGACATGGGGTCCCGCGAGTATGTTGCAGTGCTCTGTTAGGCACGTCTAACAAATGAGTCCCAAGCCATCCGCCCCGCATTCACACGACTCCTGTCCCCACGGAGAGCCGCGGGGCTCGGCGAGCGGCGGGCGCCGAGACGGCCGGGGCCCTCACGGCAAGGGCATGAGGCACCGCCGGCAGGGCGCGCCCGAGGCCCGCGAGGTGATGCTGCTGGGCAACCTGCAGGCAGGCAAGACCACCCTGTTCCATCGCCTCTGCGGCGAGCGGGCCTGGCACGGACCGGTACCCGAAAGCTCGAAGGACTTCCGACGCGGACGCCTGGTGCCGGTGCTCTCCAGCGGCCACAAGCTCTGGCATCGCCTGCGGCGCATCCCCGACGACCACCTCCAGGCCCCCACGGTGCTGGTGGACACCCCGGGGGTAGCCAGCCTGCTGCACCCCCAGGGCGAGGCGGAGCTGTCGGTCCACCGCGCCCTGCTGGCCGCCCCACCCGAGGCACTGCTGGTGGTGGCCGACGCCCGCAACCTGCGGCGCTCCCTGGCCCTGGTGCTGCAGGCCGCGCTGTACGACCGCCCCATGGTGCTGGCGCTCACCATGCAGGATCTGACAGGCAGCAACACCCCGTCTGTGGACACAGCGGCCCTCGAGGCGCTGCTGGGCATCCCCGTGGTGGCCACCGCCGCCCGCAGCGACGAGGGCACCCAGACCCTGGTCAAGGCCCTGCAGAGCGCCCGTCGCTTGAGCCGCACGGTGCGCCTACCCCGACGCATCCGCAAGGTGGTCCGAGAGCTGGAGCGAAGCCTCGCGGGCCTGAGCCTACCCCCTCGTGCCGCCTCCCTGATGCTGCTGGTGGGCGACGAGACCATCCACGACGAGATCGCCGGCGCCCTGGGCCCCGAAGGGGAGCAGCGGGTGATGACGGCGGTCGAGGGGCTGCAACGGGACGTGCATCTGCCCCTGGCCTCGCTGCTCACGGACATCATCTACCGCGAGGCCGAGCGCATCGCGGTGGTGGTCACCAGCCAGCCCGCCGACACACCGGCCCTGGCGCGACGCCTGGGCGACCTGGCCCAACACCCGGTGTGGGGGGTCCCCATCGCCCTGCTGGTGGTAGCGGTCATGTACATCTGGGTGGGAGAGATCGGAGCCACCCGGGTGGTGGACGCCCTCAACGGAGGGCTGCTCCAGGGCATCGTGGTGCCCTGGGTAGAGCAAGCCCTCGAGCCCCTGCCCTGGCCCCTGCTGCGGGATGTGCTGCTGGACCCGGACTTTGGCCTGCTGACCACCGGCCTGTTCCTGGCCTTCGGCATCGTGCTGCCGGTCCTGTTCTTCTTCTACCTGGCCTTCGCGGTGCTCAACCAGAGCGGGTACCTGGCCCGGCTCACCATCCTGCTGGACCGGCTGCTGCGCAGCATAGGCCTCAACGGCAAGGGCGTGCTGCCCCTGGCCATGGGCTTCTCCTGCGTCACCATGGCGCTCATCACCACCCGAATGCTCGAGACCCGGCGCGAGCGCATGATCGCCTCGTTCCTGCTGATGCTGGGGGTCCCCTGCGCGCCCTTGCTGGCGGTGATGCTGGTGATCCTGAGGGACATGCCCCTGTCCGCCAGCATCGGGCTGTTCGTCATCCTCGGCCTGCAGATCGGTATCGCCGGAGCCGCCGCGGACCGGGCGCTGCACGGCCGGATCTCGGACTTCATCATGGAGATGCCGCCGCTGCGCTGGCCGGACCCCTGGCGGGTGTTCAGCCACACGGTGCGGGAGACCTGGAGCTTCATGCGCGAGGCGGTGCCCTACTTCCTCGCGGCATCCCTGGCGCTGTTCATCGCCGATCGCCTCGGGGGGCTGGACCTGGTGGAGCGGGCAGCGCGCCCCATCACCTCCGGTGTGCTGGGCCTGCCCGACGAGGCCGTACAGGTCTTCATCAAGACCCTGATCCGACGGGAAAATGGCGCCACCGAGCTGGATCTGGTGCGGGCGGGGTTCACCAACCTGCAAGTGGTGGTCACCCTGCTGATGATGGTGCTGCTCACCCCTTGCGTCAACGCCGTGCTGGTGCTGTACAAGGAACAGGGCTTCCGCGACGCCACCATCCTGGTCGCCGCGGTCACCGCCTGGGCCCTCTTCGTAGGGGGCGCGCTCTTCCACAGCTGCCAGCTGCTGGGCATCACCTTCACCTAGGAACCTCCATGGACTCCGCCCATCGCGACCACCTGCTCAACGCCCTGTGGATCGCCCAGGAGCGCGGCGACGCCACCATCGAGACCCTGCGCTCCTGCGCCCGCAAGCCCGTGGCGGACATGGACGTGGAAGATCTCGAGGACGAGGGCCTGGTGGATTGCGAAGGCCAGAGCCTGGAGCTCACCGCAGCCGGCCAGGCCATGGCCCAAGCGCTGGTGCGCCGCTACCGCCTGAGCGAAGCCCTGCTGCACATCGTCTACGGCATGGACGCCGAGCGGGCTTCGGCCCTGGGCTGCGAGCTCGAGCATGACCTGCGCCCTGAGATGACCGACGCGCTGTGCACCTTCCTGGGTCACCCCAGCCGCTGCCCCCACGGCCACTCCATCCCCTCGGGCCACTGCTGCTCCCTTCACCTCACCACCGTGGCCAGCCCGGTGGTGCCCCTGACGGATCTGAAGCCCGGGGAGCAGGGCCGCGTGGTCTACCTGCACCCCCGCAACCACGAGCGCCTGCACCGGCTGGCTTCCCTGGGGCTGACCCCCAACGTGTTGCTCACCGTGCACCAGCGGCTGCCCGCCTGGTGCGTGCGCTTCGAGGGCACCGAGCTGGCCTTCGACCACGACGTAGCCGCCGACATCTTCGTGGCCAGGAACAATGGGAAGTGAGACACTGGGCGGCATGAGACCCCTCATCGTCTTCGCCTGCCTCTCCGCCCTCGCTCCCGCGACGGCCAGTGCGGACTATTCCCCCTGCCCCAGCACGGACTGGGGCGTGTCCACCCTCGCCCTCGAGGTCGAGCAGGCCTACATCGCCGCACAGGGCGGCGAGCTGACCGACGCCCTCGAAGGGCTGCGCGCCGCGGTGGGCTGCCTGGACGAGGCCATCTCCCCCGAGACCGCCGCCTCGGTCCACCGTTCCTTCGCCTTCGCCGCTGTCTGGGATCAAGACGAAGCGGCCGCATCCCGCGCGCTGAAGGCCGCCCTCATCGCGGAGCCCAGCTGGGAACCCCAGCTCGAGCTGGCCCCGCCCGGCGGAGATCTGTTCATGACCATCGAGGGGGTGAGGGCCGAGCGAGACCCCACACGCTCGACCCTGACCGCCCCTCCGGGCCTGGCGCTACGGCTGGACGGCGCACCCACCTGGCGCAGGGCGGATCGACTCCCCGTCGTGCTGCAGCTCATCGACGGCGAAGGCAGACCGCTCCGCACCGCGTACGTTGTCCCAGGCGCTCCCCTCCCCGCCGGGGTGTACGCCGGACCGGGGGACGACGAGCGACGGGCCACGGCCATGCGCGTGTCCTCCCCCTCCCGCAAGACCCGCGTCCTGCTGCTGAGCGGCGCTGGCGTGCTGGCCGTCGGTGCCGTGGGGCTGGGTATTGCGTCCGCCGACGTACGGTCCGACCAAGAAGCGGCAGTGGACATCTGCGAGGCGCGGGTGGAAGGCTGCTCCCCAAGAGCGACGCAGTACAACGAGCACGACCGGCGCCTGGCCAAGCGCCTGGGCCTCGGCGCGGGCATCGCCGCAGCGGGCAGCGCTGCACTGGGCCTCGGCGTCGTCCTGACCTGGTAGAGGCACCCATGCGAACCCACATCCTACTGCTGCTCCCCCTACTCACGGGCTGCCCAGGTCCAGCCGACACCGGAACGGGCGTCGATGCTGAGCCCTTCCTGGGGGCCGACCCATCGGTTCCCGCCACCATGGGGGAGGCACGCGCTGGAGTGATCCGCGATGGGGATGATGGCGAGGCGGCCCTGTTCGGCGGCATCAGCGCCGAGGGCCGTGCTGGCGACACGAAAATCTACAACAGCCAGGTCCAGTTCATCATCCAGGGCCCGTACATGAGCCACGGCTACGTGCCCACCGGCGGCGGCATCATCGACGCCGACCGGGTGCGCCCCGAGGGCCAGCTGAGCCGCGATCTGATCGAGGACGTCTACCTGGCCTTCTCCATGTCCCGGCTGTTCCACGCCGAGACGGTAGAGGTCATCGCCGACGGCAGCGACGGTGGAGACGCCGTGGTGCGGTCGACGGGCACCGACGTGCCCTGGGCCTGGTTCCAGGGCATGTTCGAGCGGGACGATCCGGTGGTGGACGATCTGGGGCTGGAGATCATCACCACCTACACCCTGGCACCGGACAGCGACACGCTCGAGATCAGCACCCGGTTCGGCAATCCCAGCGACGAGGCCGTGGAGATCTCCCCCCAAGAGGGCGCCTGGGGTTCCGGAGAGGACCTGATCCCCTGGGAACACGGTAGTGGCTACGGCGAGCTGGACTCGGATCGCCGCAGCTGGCTGATCCTGACCGGCAGGCAAGGCGAGGCCACCCTGTCGCTGTGGCGGGACCAGGACGACTACGGCACCGGCGTCATCACCAGCCTGGCGGCGGAGTACGGGATGGTGCTGGCGGATCTGGGGACCATGGAGCTCTCCGGAGGAGACAGCGCGGTGGTCGAGCGCAACCTGACCCTCGGCGCCGACCCCATGAGCGCGCTGACGGGCCGCCTGGAGCTCGCGGATGAGCCCATGGGCGAGCTGTGCGCTGGGGTGGTCGCAGGCGGTGACCCCGTCGCGGGCGCCCGGGTGCACTTCGTGGGCGACGACGGGGTGGTGGGCTGGTCCATCACCGACAGTGAAGGCTCCGCCTGCTCGGATCTCCCCATCGGCGCAGCCACCGCCTACGCCGTCGGCCACGCCGAGCTGGAGCACGTACAGCTTCCCGAAGGCCGCGGCCGCTACGCCCCCCTCGGTGCCGCGAGCATCAACGAGCCCACCCTGGCGGTGTACCGAGACGATCTCGACGCCCAGCCTCCCCCCTGGGTCATGGGGCACCCTGCGTCGGAGGGCGTAGAGGTCGAGCTGACCGAAGGCTCCACCACCAGCATCGAGCTCGAGCTCGGCCAGCCAGGTCGCCTCGAGATCAGCCTCGAAGACCAGGACGGCACCCCGCTACCCGGCGTGCTGGAGCTGCGCTGGCGGGCGGGCGTTCCACCGGACTCCGCGGTGCCCGCGGATCTACGGGAAGCCCTGGGCATCCCCACCGGCTCCCGGGCTGGCTGGGCATGGACCGCCGATGGAACCTTCACGATGGACGTGCTGCCAGGCAGCTACGACCTCTTGGCCACCCACGGCTGGCGCCACGAACAGGCCGAGAAAGAAGCCGTCGAGGTCCTGCCTGGTGAGACCACCAGCCAGACCCTGGTGCTCGATCGGGTGATCGAGCCCGATGGCTGGCTGGCCATGGACTCCCACATGCACGGCGCACCCAGCTTCGATGGCGCCCTGCCCATGGCCGATCGCCTGCTGGCCTGCAGCGCCACCGGTGTGGACATCGCCGTGCTGACCGACCACGACGTCCACGTGGACTACCGCCCCCTGGCCGAGGCCATGGGTTTGGCCGAGCGCCTGCGGGTGCTCACCGGCGTCGAGGTGACCACCATGATGCGGGGCCACTTCAACCTGTGGCCCATGGTCCCCAGCGCCCGAGAGGTCCCCAACGCCGGCGCGCTGGCCTGGTGGGACCTGCGGGTGAGCACCGACGAGCTCTTCGAGCACATGCGCGAAGTCGTGGGGGCAGACGCCCTGCTGCAGATCAACCACCCCCGCACCCCGGGCATGCTCACCTTCGCCGACTACGACCCCATCAGCGGAGAGCCCGACGATCCCGATAGCTTCTCCTGGGGCTTCGAGGCCTTCGAGCTCATCAACGGCGGCGTCACAGACCTCGAGCAGGTGCGCGAAGACTTCTTCGGCTTCCTGAACCACGGCCGGATCCGCACCCCTCTGGGGGTCAGCGACAGCCACTACCGCTTCATCCCCTGCGGCATGGCCCGCAGCGACCTGTACCTGGACGCCGACAGCGTCGGCGACGTGAGCGACGAGGACGTGGTCGAGGCGGTGCTGGCCGGACATGTGGTGGCGGCCACGGGCACCACCCTGCGGGTCAGCGCCGGTGACGCCCTGCCCGGCGACACCATCGAAGGAAGCACCGGGACGTTGGACGTGCTTGTGCTCGCTCCATCCTGGATCGTTCCCGGCGTGCTGCGCCTGATCCGCAACGGCGAGCTCGTCTACGAGCAGTCCCTGCCCGACAGCGCCGAAGACGGCGTGTTCTTCGAGGGTGAGCTGGAGATCGAGGCCGACACCGACGCCTGGTTCGTGGTGGAAGTGGTGGGCAGCCAGCCCATGGGCGACGCCTGGCGCAACCAGACGCCATTCGCCATGAGCAACGCTTTCTTCCTGGACATCGACGGGGACGGGTGGGACGCGCCGGGCAGCTGAGGCAAAACCGGGGCCCATGACGAACCGATAGGCTCTCTGCACCAGGAGCCCCGTGAACCAGCTACGCCCGATCCTCGCCTTCGGCGACCCGGACCTCGAGTCTCGCTACAGGCAACACGCCGCACAGAAGCACTCCAGCGCGGTGCGCCTGGCCATCGCCCTGGCCATCGCCCTGTACCTGGTCTTCGGCATGCTGGACGCGACGCTCTGCCCCGGACGGCTGACCGAGCTCTGGATTCTGCGCTACGCCGTCATCAGCCCCTTCCTGGTGGCCAGCCTGGCGCTGTCCTGGGTGACGCCGGCCTTCTTCCTCCGCCACCAGCAGGCGGTCTTGGTGTCGGTCTCCCTCGTCGGCGGCACGGGCATCGTGGCCATGGCCGTCATCTGCGAGCCCCCCGCGTCCCACCCCTACTACGCCGGCCTGCTGCTGGTGCTGATCTTCATCCACACCCTGGCGCGGCTGCGCTTCATCACCGCCAGCCTCACCTCCCTGGTGCTCATCATCGCCTACGAGATCGTGGCCACCACCGTAGCGCCGGTGCCCATGGACGTGCTGGTTTCCAACAACTTCTACCTGCTGTCCACCGCCATGATGGGCATGCTGGCCAGCCACACCATCGAGAGCATGGACCGCAGGGCGTTCCTGGACCTGCAGACCATCCAGGAGCTCTCCGTCCGGGACCACCTCACCGGGCTGTACAACCGCCGCCACCTCCAGGATCGTATCCAGGAGCTCATCGACCTCTTCCTGCGCTACCGGGTGCCCAGCTGCCTGGTGCTGGTGGACCTGGACGGCTTCAAGCAGGTCAACGACCGCCTGGGTCACCCCATGGGCGACACCGTGCTGCGCCAGGTGGCGCGGGTGTTCATGGCCAGCGCGCGGGCCACTGACCTGGTCTTCCGGTTCGGAGGAGACGAGTTCTGCCTGCTGCTGCCCAACACCGAGCAGGAGGCAGCGCAGGCCATGATGGGCCGGGTGCGGGCCGCGCTGCTGGAGCTGCGCTTTGGCGAAGGCGACGACACGCTGGGTATCGACATGAGCGGCGGCTGCGTGAGCATCAACGCGAAGCGGAGGCGGCCCGGGGAGGTGATCGAAGGCGCCGACGGGCTGCTGCTGGAAGCCAAACGCCAGGGCAAGGGCCGGGTGCTCGCAGACACCTGACCGAGCGGCACACCGATGCAACTCCCTCGGGCTTCCAAGGCGATTTTCTGTGCATCGTCAGGCGACTGGGCTGAGCGCTGGACAGTCCCAGCGGGGGGAAGCTACGGGGGGCGTCGCCCCCCGGCTGGGGCTGAAGCCAGCCCCGGATGTACAGCATGTCCCTGCTGCCCAGCTTCGAGCTCAACGACCAGCGCCGCACCTGGAAGCCCGGGCTGACGGTCCACGCGCTGCTTCAGGAGCTCGACCCACTGATGCCCATCGCGGTGGTCAAGATCGGCGGCGCCCACGTGGCTCGACGCACCTGGAAGACCCACAGGATCCAGCCCGACGACACGGTCCGCGTGGTCTACATCATCGCCGGCGGCTAGCCCCCTTCCCCTTCCTTCCCTACGCAAACCCGAAACCAGCGAGACCCACCATGCTCCTCGGCGAACACAGCTACAAGCTCGGAGACATCGAGCACGGCTACACCAACCGCACCCTGCACATCGACATCGGCGCCATGGCCGTCACCGAGAAGCCGGTCACCCCGGAGATGAAGGACACCTTCATCGGCGGCAAGGGCTTCGACCTGTGGCTGATGTGGAACAGCATCCCCGCCCAGTGCGCCT
>Ga0307987_1000281_pt1 | contig 30942 bp, 27 predicted proteins | sample EllFjometagen181_FD_203157 | JGI IMG/M metagenome (GOLD analysis project Ga0307987, IMG submission 203157) | Marine microbial communities from Ellis Fjord, Antarctic Ocean - #181 | ecosystem: Environmental > Aquatic > Marine > Unclassified | place: Southern Ocean | collected 2014-10-08 | reverse complement strand
CTGGATCGACGCCGACGCCTTTCCCTACGCAGCCTGGCGGCGGCCCCTCTACCCGTTCTTGCTGGGGCTTCTCGGCAGGCCGGTGGGCTACGTCCTGGCCGGTCAGGTGATGGCGCTGGTGAGCGTGTTGGTCACGGTGGTGGCCAGCGGGGTGCTGGGTAGGGTCCTGGCTCGCCCCTGGGTCGGCGGGCTGGCCGCCGTGGCGGCCGCCTGGATGCCTGTGGTCTCCGATGGCGCGCACTGGGTCAGCCCTTACCCGGTGCTGGGCATGTGCTCCGCGCTGTCGCTGGCCCTGGGGGTCAGCTGCTGTCGCTGGCCCCGCTGGTGGCTGGCCGTGGCGGTGGGGCTCTGCGCCGGAGCCTGCGTCGCGCTGGACGCCAGGGGGCTGCAGACCGTGGTGACCGCGCTCTGCCTCGTTGCCCTCGCCCGGGGCCTCGGTCACACCAAGCGCGCTGGGCTGGTGGGGATCGCCATTTGCGGGGTGCTGCTCTTCACGGCGGTGGACCAGGTGCTCGCGACACAGGTCGAGGCAGAGCTCCTTCCTCTGTCCCAGCAGGTGGAGCTCCAGCACCAGCTGCCCTGGACGCAGCCCGACCTGATCGAGTCGAGGATGTTCGGGAACTCGCCCGCCTGCGCGGGCCGCATGGACGTGCCCTTGAGCCCCGAGGCCCTGGCGTCCGACTGCAGCGCCTCCATGCGTTCCCAGAACTTCGAACATCAGCGGATCCGCGGCATGCTGCCGCCCCTTTGGTGGTTGCTGCTCCTGCCGCTGACCTTGGCGCCGGCCGCCTGGAGTCGCCGGAGCGCTCTGGTGAGCGTGCTGCTGTTCGGTCCCCCGCTGCTGTACATGGCCCTGGCCATGTCCTGGGTGCCTTTCGCCGACCGCTACCTGGCACCCAACGCCGCGCTCCTGGCGGTGTTGGCCCCCTTGGCCGTCCACCACCTCGCCCTGTTGCTGGGTGCCATGCGGCCCACCGCCGCCCGGCCCCTGCAGGCGGCAGCGGCCGCTGGAGCCCTGGCGCTCCTGGTGTTGTCCTGGCCCGACGTGCGACCCGCGGACCTGCTGGACCCCACCAGCCACGCCCGGAAGGGCAAGGCCGGCGGCGAGCAGTCCTACCTGCTCGATCCCCGCGACCACCTGCTGGGCTGGATTCGGGACGACATCGGGCCGGACGATCTGGTGGTGGGCTGCATCGGCTTCCGGCTGGCCACTGCGCTGCTCCCCGAACGTCCCCCTGTGCTGCACTACCCGCCCAGGGCACAGTTCTGCAGGCGGGTGGTCCACCGCCCGCCCCTGGTGGTGGGGGAGCTCTGGCTGGTCACCCTCCATCCCCTGGAAGCCCCCGAGGCCATGCGCCAACAGCACATGGCGCGCATCCGCGCGGCGGGCTGGGAGGAGGTCGAGCTGCCGGTGGACCCGCCGGAGCCCAGCTACTCCGCCCAGCTGAAGAAGCAGCTTAGGCGCTGGCACTACACCGGGTCGGGGGATGGTCTCACGCCACTGCAGGACATGGACCGGCCCCCCGGGGGCAGGGAGGGCGCTGATCCGGGGTGATGGTAGCCCCGGCTCGGTTACCCACTCTCATGTCGTCTGCCTCCCTCCCCAGCACCCGTCTCCGCCTCCGCCTCGCCGCGGTGGGTGGGCTGTTCGTGCTCACGGGTGCCGTGGCGCTGGTGGCCGAGCAGGTCTTCGAGAAGCTGCTGTCTACAGTGGTGGGGGCCAGCACTCCCGCAGGTGCCATCGTGTTGGCGGTGTACTTCGCGGGGCTGACCGCGGGTGGGCTGCTCTACCCCCTCGCCATCGCCAGGCTCCGCCGGCCCCTGCGGCTGTATGCGCTGCTCGAGGGCTTCGTGGGCCTGTGGGCCCTGGGCCTGGCCATCCTGTTCCCGTGGCTGCAGGGGGCCGCCAGCGCGGTCATCGGCCTGGCTGGGGACAGCGGCGCTGCCTTGCTCGTCCTGCGCCTGGTGGTGGCTGGCATCTGGATTCTCCCTCCCACCGTGGCCATGGGCATGACCTTTCCCGCCATGGTGGGGGTGCTCGAGCAGGCTGGGGTACCCGGGCTCCACCGGCGCATGGCGCGCTTCTACGCCCTGAACCTGCTGGGCGCCGTCTTGGGCGCCGCCCTGGCACCCTACCTGCTCTTCCCCACCATCGGGCTGGTGGGCGCGCTGCTGCTGGCCGCCGCCCTCGAGGCGCTGGTGGTGGTGACCTGCCTGGTCCTGGGGCGGGGCTGGGTGGGCGTGGGCGAGCTGGCCCCCGGCGCGGGCCCGCAGTGGGCAGGGGCCCTCGCCTTGCTGCGGCAGCCAGGCCCTGCGGTGCTGGTGGCCTGTGCGGTGGGATCGGGTTTTCTGGTGTTCTGTCTCGAGGTGGTCTGGCTGCACCTGGTGGGCGCGGTGGTCGGCACCTCGGTCTATGCCTTCGCCAACATGCTGCTGGCGGTGCTGCTGGGGCTGCTGGTGGGGGGCGTCCTCAGCTCCATCGGGCGCAACCGGGACGAGCCCCTGCCCCTTGTGGTTCTGCCCGCGGTGCTGGGTGTGGCTGGCTGGTTGCTGCTGCTGACCAGTGGGCTGTGGGACGTGGTCCCGGCGGTGTTCGCCATCGACGGGCTGGTCTCGAGCTTCGCGGGGGGCGAGGCGCTGCGCCTGTTGGTCTGCGGGGTGTTGGTGGGGCTACCCGCCACGGCCCTGGGGCTGGTCTTCCCCCTGCTGTTCCGGCTGCCCCTGTTCCCTCGGGCCCAGGCCGACAGCTTCGCGGGCCTGCTGGCCGCGGCCAACGCGATGGGCTGCATCGCGGGGGCGCTGGTGGGGGGCTTCGTGCTCATCCCTGGGCCGGGGTCCGAGGTCACCCTGCACGGGCTGATCGCCGTGGTGCTGGGGCTGGCCGTCGTCAGCGCTTTGGGTCTGTTGATCCATCAACTCCGCAGCGGGGAGCCCACTCCGCGTCTGCGCATGCCACTGCTGGCGGCCCTGCTGCTGCTGGGGGCCCTGGGCTGTGCAGCCCTGGCCCAGGAGGAACCCTGGGATCGCCTGGCCCTGACATCGGGCACCAACGTGTACTTCGCGCCCACCCACGTGGGCTCCACCACCGAACTGCTGCACTTCCACGAGGACAGCTACGGCGGCTTCACCACCGTGGTCCGCAACCGCACCGTCGCCGGCGAGGCCTGGCACGTCCTGCTCACCAACGGAAAGTTCCAGGGCAACGACGTGGGGGAGCGCGCGGCGCAGGTGGCCTTCGCCCTGGTCCCCGTGCTGCACAGCGAGCAGCGGGCCAAGGCCTTGGTCATCGGCCTGGGCACAGGCCAGACCGCCCAGGTCGTGGCCGCCGCGGGCTACCGGGACGTCGAGGTGGCGGAGATCTCCCCGGGTATCGTCGGGGCGGCCGAGGCCTGGTTCGAGCCCGTACACCACGGGGTGCTCCAGCAGCCTGGTGTGAGCCTGTACCTCGAGGACGGCCGCAACCACCTGCTGCGCAGCCCGGGCGGCTACGACCTCATCACCATCGAGCTGAACTCGGTGTGGTTCGCGGGGGCCACCAGCCTGTACAGCCGGGAATTCTACCGATTGGTCCGTGAACGTCTGGCCCCCGGCGGGCTCCTGGTGCAGTGGATCCAGTTGCACCACATCGCGCCGGAAGAGGTGCTGTCGGTCTTGGCCACCCTCCACGCCGAGCTGCCCTACGTGAGCCTGTGGCAGATCGGGGGCCAGGGACTGTTCCTGGCCGCGGAGCAGCCCTTCGCCCTCGAGCCCGGCGTTGTGGAGTCCCTGGATGCCAGCCCCGCGCTGGCGGCGTCGGTGGCGCTGGTGGAACAGCGCCATGGCGAACTGGGACCGCTGCTGCAGCACACTCGGGTGCTCTCGGCGTCCGAACTCACCGCCCGCAGTGAGCGCGCGACCGCCGCGGGCGTACCCATCACCACCGACGGAAACCGCTGGCTCGAGTGGCACACCCCGCGCCACAACCTCGAGCCCATCGATCACCACCGGATGGTGCTGGAGGCCCTGCTGGATGGGCTGCCGGATCAGGAGCGGCAGCGACGGCTGGAGCTGTTGGAGCCTTGACCTTTGGAGCCTTGACCTTCAGCGCGCCTGGGCTCGGGGGCGGACCTCCCACAGCTGGATGTTGTCGTCGTCGTAGCGCCGCACGAGGTCGGCGTTTTCGGTGAGGATGCTCTCGATCGGAACCCGCTGGTGTTGCAGCAGCGCTGCTTCGTGGACGACGATCCACCGTGCAGGTACCCCCTCGCCTCGTCCTGGATCGGATGCGTCCAGGGGGGAGTTCACCCCGCCGATGGCTTCGACCCTGGCGGTGAAGTCGGTGAGGTCTTCAGGGCGGATGACGCCACCTTCACCGACGTGGATGGGGTGGCGGTGTACCCGCTGCCAGCTGAGGTGGATCTGGGTGTCCGCCATGTGGACCTGGGGCCACCAAGGGATGGTGAGCACCCCGCCGTCGTCATTGGACCGAGCGAGGTCCCGGTAGACCTGTGGCGCCGTGAGTCCCTGCATGGGCAGGGGATGGGGAATCACGTCGGACCAGGCTCCTTCTGCGCTCACCGCCACCAGGGCCACCGCCAGGACCGCGGCCCGGGGGAGCCCGCGCAGCGTGCTGGTCATGCGCGTGAGCCCTTGTGCTGCCAGCACCGCCACGACCAGCAGCACCCCCGGCGCCAGGCGATAGGGAGCGCCGATCATCCCCAGCTTTGGGAATAGGGCCAGGGGCAGGCTCGCGGGGAGGGGGATGGCGCTGCCGGGGAGCTCGAAGTGGGAGTGGGGGTAGAGGATCAGGGCGTAGCCGGACGCGGCCACGCCGAAGAGCAGGCCGGTCCACATCCAGGTGGCCCGGCCGGGCGTGGGCAGGGCTCGCGGGGTGGGTGGGTGGTCGGTACGGCGACGTAGCCCCAGGACCGCGAGCGCCAGCGCTACCAAGCCGATGGCGTGGTCCAAGCTGGTGCTGCCTGCGACGGCGCCGTTGGGTGCCATGATGCCGCTTTCCACCGCTCGCCAATGGGCCTCGAAGAAGCGGTAGGGCACGAACCAGCCCGCCAGGCTGGTGAAAGTGGGCAGATCCTGGTTCATCCCGGAGTGCCAGTTGTTGACGTCGTTGGGCCGCAGGATCAGGTAGTGGTCCGCCGGCATCACCAGGTAGTAGTAGAGGAATGGTAGGGCTCCCAGCAGCATTGAGCCCGCCACGGCCGCCAAGGCGCCGGTGGTGGCTCGGCGCCGATGGGGTTCGCTGCGCACCAGCGCCCAGATCCCCAGGACGACACAGAGCAGGCCGCCGGCCAGGGCGCTGTACGGGCTGGCGGCCAGCGTCAGGCCCAAGACCAGTCCTATGGCGACGCTGCGCCAGCCCGGCTTCCAGGCTGCGCCGTCCAAGAGCAGCAGGGCGAGCAAGGGCAGGCCCCAGTGGCAGAGCTCCGACAGCTGCCCATTGTGGATCTGATGGAACGCGAAGGGATGGAAGCCGTAGAAGATCCCTGCCATCGCCGCTGGCCATGCCCCTGCCCCCAGGCGTCGGGACAGAGCATACAGCGCCAGCGCCGCGGCCAGCAGTTGGCCGAAGATCAGCAGGTTCAACCCCGGGATGATGGACAGGCCGAGCAGGGCTGGGATCAGCAGCGGCAGGATGTACTGCCAGCCGACCACGGCGAGGTACCCACCCCACGGCCAGAGCATCTGGTCTGTGAACCCGATGACCCGGCCTTCGTCCACCAAGGCCCGCGTCAGCAGATCGTAGGTCCAGGCCTGGGTCAGGGTGAACTGGCCCTGGGGCAGGGCGTCGCCGGGCGCCAGGGCCAGGGGCCAGGTGAGCAGTACGCCCACGGCGATGATGACCAGGACTGGGGTGAACCGTTGGACCACTGTGCGGCATCCGTGTGCGGTGGTGAGCCAAGCTGGGGGCCGTCCACGGTCACCCCGACGGGGTCAGTATCGCATCATCGCGTCGGTCCGGACCTCCCATAGCTCGGTTCCATCGTGATCATATAGGCGGATGAGATCGGCATGGTCCCTGAGGATGCGGTCCAGCGCGCTTCGTTGGTGGGGCATCACCGCGGCACCGTGGACCACGATCCATCGCGCGGGCGCGCCGTCGCTGGGGACCGTCGGGGCGCTGGGTACCTCGCAGCCCATGGCGACCTGTAGATCGTGGGTGAAGCGGGTGAGGTGGCGCTGCTCGATGATGCCCTGATCGCTCATGTGGAGCGGGTGGCCGTGGTAGCGCTGCCAGAGCTGGTGGATCTGCTGGTTGGGGATCGTGGGGTGGGCCCAGAACGGAATGGTGAGCAGGCCTTCTCCGTCGTCGTGCTTCGCCAGGTCGCGGTAGACCTGCGGCATCTCGAAGGGGGTCATGACCAGGGGGTGCGGGGTGATGTCGGCCCAGGCACCTTCGGCGGTGATGGCCAGGATGGCGCCGGCCACCAGGGCTGCGCGTTTCCAGCCCTTCAGGGACTCGGTGAGCCGCTCGAGCCCGAATCCCGCCAGCACGGCCACCGCCAGCAGGACACCCGGCGCCGCACGGTAGGGGGCCGCGAATGCCTTCGCCGAAGGGACGGCCTCGAGGACCGCGAGCAGGGGCAGTGGCAGCGCGCTGCTGGGCATGTGGATGTGCGCGGTGGGGTACAGCATCAGGTAGTACCCGGAGCTGACCCCCAAGAACGTCGCAGCGCAGATCAGCCAAAAGCGGCGTCCGGGGAGGGGGATGGTGCTGGTGGTGATGCCGCCGGCGTGCCAGCGTCGCCAGCCTACCCCCGCCAGGACCAGGGCTGTCAGACCGATGGTGTGGTCCAGGGCCATGGTGGTGGTGCGGATGCCCCCATGCACCATCGGGGCGCCCCCGGTTGCTTCCCAGTGTCCCTTGAAGAAGCGGAACGGCACGAACCAGCCCACCAGGCTGGCTATGCCCGGCAGGTCCTGGGTCCTGGGATCTCCTACGGTGGCCAGATCGTTGGGCTTGAACAGCAGATCGTGACCCTGGGAGAAGATGCCGTAGTACAGGATGAACGGCAGGGCACCGAGGGCCACCGCTCCCGCGGCGAGGGCAAGGGATCGGACGGTGCTGCGCCGCTGGGCGCCCTCGGATCGCGCCAGCGCCCAACATCCCACCAATGCGCACAGGATCGCGCCGGTGATGGCGCTGTAGGGACTGCTGGCGGTCAGCAGCCCGAACAGTAGCCCCAGGGCGATGGTGCGCCAGCCGGGCTTCCAGGCCGCGCCGCCCAGCATCAGCAGGGCCAGGGCGGGCAGTCCCCAGTGGGCCACCTCGCTGAACTGGCCGTTGTAGAGCAGGTGGAACACGAAGGGGTGGTAGCCGTAGTAGACCGCGACCGCTGCGGCGGGCCAGTGACCCACCCCCAGCCGTCGCAGCAGCGTGAAGGTGGCCAGGGCCGCCGCCAGCAGCTGGATGGCGATGAGCAGGTTCATGGACGGCAACAGGCCGCAGCCCAGCGCGTTGGTGGCCACCAGCGGCAGGATGTATTGCCAGCCGATGATGGAGAGCCAGCCACCGATGGGCCAGTGCAACACGGTGGACAGTCCGGGCGCGCGGCCGTCCTGCAGCAGCGAGTCGGCGGCCAGATCCATGGACGAGATCTGGGCCATGGAGAACCAGCCGTGCACGTAGCTGTCGGCTGGTGCCGTGGGCAGGGGCCAGCAAAGCGCAGCCCCGAGCAGCACGATCACCAAGATGGGCAGGGTGAAGGTCGGGGGGCGCCAGGATGGGAGGGCGATCTGGATGGGCTGATCCGTGATGGCGACAGTAGTGCTTTAGTGTCCCAGCGGGGGGACGAACGAAGTCCCTCTGTTGCCTAACCGGGACCCTTGGCGCTTCCCATCCTCATCATTGGCGCTCCAGCGCGCGTGGCGCAAGCCGCGAGCCCACCATAGGGGCTGGGCGCACCACGAGCGGAGTCCAGGATGCAAGCTGACTACGACGCAATCGTCATCGGCGCGGGCATGGGGGGCCTGGCCGCCGCGGCCCGCATGGCTCGGCTGGGTCATCGTGTGCTGCTGCTCGAGCGCCACACGGTGCCCGGTGGGTACGGCACGTCCTTCGTGCGCGGGCGCTTCGAGTTCGAGATCGCCCTGCACCAGATCTCCCCCCCCATGGCCGCTGGGCGCGCCCGGCCCTTCCGTGGGGTGCTGGAGGGGCTGGGTGTGCTCGACCAGCTCGAGTTCCACCCATTGCCGCTGTTCTACCGCAGCATCTTTCCCGACCTGGACCTGAAGGTACCGGCCGGACTCGACGGGTTCCTCGAGGCGCTGTGCGGAGCCTTCCCCCACGAAGCCGACGGCATCCGCAGCTTTGTGGATCTGATGCTGCGAGTAGGGCGTGAGCTCGAGATCGCCGGCGACGCCGTTCTGCCGGCCGACGGCAGCGGGCTCTCCGTGTCCAAGGCCGCCATGCTCCCCCTCCGGGTGCGCGGCTTGTTGCGCTATAGCGGCGTCAGCGTCGATCAAGTGTTGGATCGCTACGTCCAGGACCCCAAGGCCCGGGCCGTGATCACCCAGACCTGGGGCTACTATGGACATGCCCCCAGCACCCTGTCCTTCCTGTACTTCGCGGCGGGCACGGGCATCTTCCTCGAGACCGGGCCGTCATACCTACGCGGCCGCTCCCAGGGCCTGTCCAGCGCCCTGGTCTCCGTCATCGAGGGCGCGGGTGGGGCCGTGCGCACCGGCTGCGGCGTCCGCCACGTGCTGCAGCAGTCCGGCCGCATCAGCGGCGTCATCACCGATCGTGACGAACACTTCCAGGCCCCCGTGGTGGTGTCCAACGCATCGCCCCTGACCACCTGCAGGGACCTGATGGACCCCGACATGGTGCCTGGGGCGTTCTGGCGCCGACTGGGCAGCACCTCGGTGGGGGTCTCTTCCCTGAACGTCTACCTGGGCATGGACCGGCCCGCCCACGAGCTGGGCCTGGTGGACAACGACATGTGGCTCAACGACGGCTACGACCCCGATCGTGTGGCGCGGGGCATGCACACCCTCGACGACCCCAGCCTCATGATGGCGACCTGCCACAGCCACGAGCTGCCTGATCTGGCCCCCCCCGGTTGCTCCACGCTGACCCTCACCACCCTGTACTACGCCGAGCCGTGGCTTCGGCTCGAGCCGTCGCGCTACGTCGAGACCAAGAACCGCATCGCGGCGGCCATGCTGGACCGGGTCGAGGCACGCTTCCCCGGGGTGCGGGGTTCTATCGAAGAGATCGAGGTCTCCACGCCCATCACGAACATGCGCTACACCGGCCACCCCGGCGGGGCCATCTACGGCTTCGACCAGCCCCCCGCCGAGGCCATCATCTGGCGCATCCCCAACGAGGGTCCCATCCCTGGCCTGTACTTCGCGGGCGCCTGGACCCTGCCGGGTGGCGGCTTCGAGCCCACCCTGTCGTCGGGCTACAACGCGGCCAGCTTGGCCTCCACCTGGCTCGAGCGACAGCGAAGCCCCCGCTTCCGGGGCTTCCGCGCAGGGAGGGCACAGGCATGAGTCGTCCCATCAGCACTCGTGCCCAGCACGTCTTCGACGACCTCGGCCAGCTGTTCACCGAGCAACTGCGCGCCCGAGCTATGCGCCTGTCCAGCTGGGGGGCCGACCACGCCCGCACCGACTGGGCCGGTCAGACCCGTGTGGCGGTGGCGGGCATCCATCCGCCCTCCATGCAGCTCGAGCTGCGCGAGGTGGTCGATGTCTCGCCCACCACCCGTGCCCTGCGCTTCGCGCGCAGAGACGGCCGCCTGCCTCCGTTCCGCGCCGGTCAGCACGTCAGCCTGTCCGTGGAGATCGACGGGGTCCGTACCTCGCGGCCCTACTCCATCTCGTCGGCGCCGGGCGCGCCCTTGCTCGAGCTGACCCTGCGGGACGATCCCGATGGCTTCGTGGCGCCGTGGCTCTACCGGCTACAGCCTGGCTGGCGCACGGTGTCCTCCGGCCCGGTGGGCACCTTCTACCACGAGCCCCTGCGGGACGCGGATGCCCTGGTGTTCGTGGCTGGCGGTACGGGCATCACGCCCTTCATGGGTATGCTCCGAGAGATCGAGGCCCAGGGTTGGCCCCGACCGGTCACCCTGCTGTTCGGCAACCGCACCCCCGCCGACGTGCCCTTCGCCTCTGAGCTGCGACGCATGGCGCGCAAGAACCCGTCCTTCCGGGTGATCTTCGTCTACTCCGATGCCCCGGATGCTCGTCGGGTGCGCCACGGCCTGCTGGATCGTGGGGAGCTGCAGCGGGCCGCCCCCGACCTGGCCGCTAGGAGCTTCTTCCTGTGCGGTCCCGAGCCCATGCTCACCCTGGTTCGGGCCGAGCTCGCCGCCCTGGGGGTCCCCCGTCGGCGGGTGCGCTCCGAGGACTTCGGGCCCCCCGCCCACATCGTCCACCAGCCCGGCTGGCCCGCCGACCTCAGCCCCTCCGCCCGCTTCGAGCTGTCGGTGGGCGCCGAACAGCGCTGCACCGCCCAGGCCGACGAGCCGCTGCTGGTGGCCCTCGAGCGCGCTGGCCTGGCGCCGGTCTCCACCTGTCGTACGGGCGCCTGCGGAGACTGTCGGGTCAAGCTGGTGAGCGGCCGGGTGCTGGTGCCTGAAGGTGTGGCGCTGCGTCAGTCGGACCGCGAGCGCGGCTATGTGCATGCCTGCATGGCCTGGCCCTTGTCGGACTGCGTCATCGACGATGTTCCCTAGCCGCGCTGATCAGCCCTCGTTTTCGGTCCCTTTCTCGGTCTCTTCCTCGGCCGTTCGCGACGGGTAGATGTCTCGGTACTCTTCCATGTAGTAGTGGTAGTACATCAGCCAGCTTTGATCGTCGGGGGCGCGCGCGAAGGTCGGCGCCTCGGCCCGGAAGGCCTCCACGACCTCTTCGGGTTCGGACCAGTTCCTGCCTTGGTCGCTGCTTTGTCTGGTCATCAACGGTCCGCCCAGAAGCATGGCGTTGTAGTATTGGCGTAGCGTGCCCTCGGTCTGGAGGAACTCGGGGGCGAAGCCGCGAACCCGGGTGTTGCCGTCGAACGCGAAGCTGCGACCGCCGTCGCCGGAGTGGGAGTGATCCAGCCCCGTGGAGAACATGCGGCAGCGTTGGTCTTTGGAGCAGAACACCGAAGGGTCGGCGATGGGGCCGTGGACCGCTATGCCCACCTGGGTCCAGTGGATGAGATCGTCGGATTCTGCGAAGTAGACGTCGTGCTGGGCGTCCTCGTTCCAGGTGTCGGCGTCTTCGAGTTCGTCGAGGGGAAGCGCCACGTAGTACAGGCGGAAGCGGCCGTCGGGGAGCCGGATGACGTCGGGGTCCACCACCATGCCCAGCACAAGGCCCTGGATGGCGAACGCTGGCTCGGGCACGAAGTTCACGCCGTCGTCGGACACCAACAAGTCCAGGGCACCGAAGCCGAGCAGGCCATGGGTCAGCCCCCAGTCGGAGCCCTGTTCGACAAGCTGTTTGCCGCGCTTCAGGTCGCCCTCACCGTAGAACAGGTAGTAGCGGCCGTCGTGGCGGATCACATCGGGCACCGCCGCGGCCGCGCGCACCAGCTTGGCCTCGCTGAGGTCCAGGTGCTTGGCGTCGGGGCTGGTCACCACCCAGATCTCCTCGATCCATGGCCCGACGGTGGAACCCCGCTCCTGCAGCAGGTGCAGGTACTGGTCCTTCTGGCAGAAGTCGGCTGTGCCGTGGGCCACCCCGCGCAGGGCATCCAGCACCGTGGTGCCCTCGCAAGGGTTGCGGGGCATCGGCCAGTGGTTGACGGGCTCTTCCGGGGCAGCCACGACGGGCTGGACCTCGGGCTGGACCTCGGGCTGGACTTTGGGTTGTGTCGTCGGCGGTTCCTCCGGCCCACTGCAGGCCGCGAGGCAGAACGCCAACATGGGGAACGGCCAGGACTGCACGGGGACTCCAGGCTCGAGAGCGGAAGGGACGATGGGAACCTGTCATCTCCGCGGGGCTCGCGCCAGTCCTGCAGGGTTGCGAAGTCCCCGCGGGGCCCTCAGAACCCGGCTTCGTCCAGCAGGGTTCGGATCTCGGCCCAATAGGCATCGTCCCGCGGCAGGTCGTTGTGACCGGCCTGTCGGGTCACCAATCGGCCGTGGGGAGCGCTCGCTGCCAGGATGGCGCCGTGGCGATGGGGGATGACCTCATCACGTTCGCCATGGATCACCAGCACGGGGCCCGCGAAGCCCTCGACCCAACCCTGGCTGTCCAGAGCGTTGCGCACGAGCCAGCCCAGGGGACCCGCGATCTCCCAGGCCCTACGCCGCACCCCGGTGAAGGTGGACTCCAGCAGCAGCGCGTCGGGTGGGTAGGTCCGGGCCACCGAGCAGACCGCGCCACCACCCAGCGAGCGCCCGTGGAAGAGCACGCGGTCGGCGTCCACCTCGGGCCTGACCTTGGCCTGGTGCAAGAAGACGCTCAGGTCCTCGGTGATGGCCCCTTGACTGGGTCGGCCGTCGGATCGGCCGTGGCCCCGGTACTCGGGCAGGAGCACCGAGATGCCGAGCTGTAGGTAGGGCAGCAGCGTGGGGACCACGTGATCGATGGTTCCTCCGTTGCCGTGGGCGTACAGCACCAGAGGGCCCGGGTGGGCCACGCTGGCTGAGGGGGCCGGGATGAACCAGGCCTCGACCCGACCGCCGGGGATGTCCCGCCACCAGCGCTCGAGGCCGTCGATGTTGCCCGCGACGTCCCGGGTGGGATCGAGGGGGCGGGGGAAGAGCATGGCCCGCTCGAGGCCCATCACCGCAGCGGGGAGCGAAAGCAGCAGCGCACCGGACAGCAGTCCGATGCGCAAAATCCGGCCGGCGGTCTCTTCGATATCAGCCGCCGTGCTGGCAGAACTCGTAGTTGCCCGCGCCGGAGTAGCTGTGCACGTACCAGATGTAGTAGCCGGCGTTGGCGCTGTAGCTGATGTACTCTTCGCTGGTGGAGGTCTCGGAGGTCTCGACTACGCGCCAGCTGTTGCCGCTCCACTTGTAGAGCTTCAGGTCGAAGTCCACCGAGCTGGGCCCCACCAGGTAGCCTTCGAGGGTCTCGCGGCTGGTGGTCTGGAAGTAGTTGCCGTCGGGCTGGTAGTTGTAGTCGTCGGTGGCGGTCAGGTTGCCGTCGTAGCCGTAGTCCCAGCCGTCGCAGACCGAACCGGTGCTGCCGCCATCATCGGTGCTGCCGCCATCATCGGTGCCGCCGCCGCCGCCGTCGTCGGTGCCGCCGCCGTCGTCGGTGCCGCCGTCGTCGGTGCCGCCGTCGTCGGTGCCGCCGCCGTCGTCGGTGCCGCCGCTGCCGGTGCTGAAGTCGATGCCAGTGTAGCTGGAGATCCAGCCTTCGTAGGCATCGGCGCGGGTGCTCACGCCGTACTGGGTGCAGTAGTAGTCGCCGTAGCTGGTGACGCCGCCGACGTAGATGCCGCTATCCCTGGCCACGAACATGGGGCCGCCGGAGTCGCCGGAGCAGGGGCCGCCGTTGCCCTGGGTGTAGGAGACCTGGGTCTCCGGGTCGCCGTAGCCCGAGCAGCCACTGACCGTGCAGCCCAAGCCGCCCAGGGGGATGGTGACCTGGAGCTTCTCGCCGGCGCTTCCCGACTCGGTGACGCCGAAGCCCGCGAAGTTCACGTACTGACCGACGTCGGCGTTGGTGAGGCCCTGGTTGATGGGCAGGGGGGCCACCGGCGTGACCGACTCGCTGATGGGCTCCGAGAGGGTGATCAGCGCGATGTCGTCGGTGATGTTGCGGGAGTTGTAGTAGGGGTGGACCTCGACGTCGGACACCGCGTACAGGTGGTCGTTCAGGTTCACGTAGGGGTTGTCACCCACGTAGATGGCCACCTTGTTGGCCGAGCTGCCCTCGAGGCAGTGGCCCGCCGTGAGCACGTGCTGGTTCGAGATCAGGGTGCCGGTGCAGAAGGGATCGGTGTAGACCGAGTTGCCTTGGCGCTGGTGCAGGGAGACCACTGCGTCGTGGTACCACTCGCTGGGGGCACTGCCGCCGTGGATCTTCTGAGACACGAAGCCATCGGGGGCCTCGCCCTGGACCACGTCGAGCCCTGGAGCACACCCCACACTCGAGAGCATGAGGGACGCGAGGATGACGGTGGGAGCGAAGGAGCGGTTCACAGGGCCTCCGGGGGCGGTCTACGGGAGAGAAACAGCAGCAAGGACACGAAGAACGTGGCACGGCAAATGGGCTCCGGCATGTCAAAATGTTCTGGACAAGCGGTGTGGGCATCATTAGATGCGCCGGTTTTTTTGGAACAAGCACCGATATAAGAAAACGAGAAAAACGTGAAGTTACGCAAAAAAAAGTAGTTGACGCGTTCCATTCATGTCCCTCGGACGGGCGTATGGACTCCCCTGGGTCTGTCCTGGCGATCCTCGATGGGATGGGGGTATGGTGTCGCTGTGGGACCCACGGAGGCGCAACAATGAAGCTCGACACCCTCGCACGCACGGCGGGCATCGCCCTCGTCGCCATGACCCTGGCAGGCTGTCACTCCCCCTGCGACAAGTGCGACACCGGTCCCCTTCACGAGGACACAGGGCCCCTAGTCCCCGGGTTGTTCAGCAAGAACTTCGACGATGGCGGGCAGATCCCCGTGACGTTCAGCTGCGACGGGGATGACATCTCGCCGCGTATGTACTGGGGGGGCCTACCGGCAGAGGTGGCATCTTGGGCGCTGATCATGATCGACCCGGATGCCTCGGACACGCCTCACTGGGCCATCTACGACATCCCCGCCGATAACGCCTGGCTCGCGGAAGGCACCAGCCCCGGGGGCGCGCTGCCCGCGGGCGCCATCGAGCTGACCAACTTCCGTGGCACGGTGGGCTACGCGGGCCCCTGCCCACCGGCTGAGCATCACTATCTCTTCACCCTGTACGCCCTCGGGGAGAGCAGCCTGGGGTTGTCCAGCGACGCGAGCTTCGGCGAGCTCGAGGCCGCGGCACAGGCGGTCCTCATCGACCGCGTCTCCATGACCGGGGTCTACGGCGGCGATCGGCCCTGATCTTGATAGCTTGGGCTCCCCGCTTTCAGGAGCTCCCATGTCCGCAGCCCTCCCCGTCGCCATCCTGGGGGCCGGCCGCATCGGTCAGGTCCACGCGCGCACCATCGCCCATCGTATCCCCGGAGCCCGGGTGGTCGGCGTGGCCGATCCGCGCCTCGAGGCGGCCCAGGCCCTGGCTGCGGAGCTTGACATCCCCTCGGTCTCCGACGATCCGCTGCAGCTCATCCGCGACCCCGCGGTCCAGGCCGTGCTGGTGTGTTCGAGCACCGACACCCACGCTGAGCTGGTCATCGAGGCGGCTCGGGCGGGCAAGCACGTGTTCTGCGAGAAGCCCCTGGATCTGGGTCTGGAACGTATCGACGCCGTGCTGGCCGAGGTGCAGGCCGCCGGCGTGCAGCTCATGCTGGGCTTCAACCGGCGCTTCGATCCCGACTTCGCCCAAGTGCGCGCGCTGGTGAGCGGCGGCGCCATCGGTCGCCCCGAGATGCTCCGCATCACCTCCCGGGATCCCTCCCCACCCCCCGCGGAGTACTCGGCGGTGTCCGGCGGGATGTTCCTGGACATGACCATCCACGACTTCGACATGGCCCGCTTCGTCATGGGCCAGGAAGTGGTGGAGCTGCACACCATGGCCGCGGTGCTGGTGGACCCCGCCATCGGGGCTGCCGGGGATGTGGACAGCGCTGTGATCTCCCTGCGCTTCGCCGACGGGGCCCTGGGGATCATCGAGAACTCCCGCCGGGCTGTGTACGGCTACGACCAGCGGGTGGAGGTCCTGGGTTCCGAGGGCAGGGTGGGCAACCGCAACCAAGCCGCCGACTCGGTCCAGCTGGCCAACGCCGCCGGGCTGCACGACCCGCTGCCCCTGGACTTCTTCATGCAGCGCTACACCACGGCCTACGCCGCGGAGATCGCCGCCTTCGTGGACGCGGTACGCGACGGGGTGGAGCCCCCGGTGGGTGGCCACGACGGGCGCATGGCCGTGGTACTGGGGCTGGCCGCAAAGCGGTCCGTGGAGCTGGGAAGGCCGGTGCGGATCGATGAGGTGGAGCTGTGAGCATCACCTTCCTCGGCGACGTCTGCCTGGACATCAACGTGGTGCGCGGCGAACCCCGCGACGAGATCGGCGGCGGCGTCTACCATGGCGCGGTCACGGCCCGGGGGCTGGACGTCCCGGCCCGCGTGATCACCAAAGCCCCTGCGGACCAGCGGCGCCACTTCCAGGCCATCGAGGCTGCCGGGGCCAGTGTCACCTGGCTGGACTCCCCCGCCTGCACCTCCATCCGCAACGACTACCCCAGCGAGAACCCCGACGACCGCATCTCCCGCGTCGTCTCCATGGCGCAGCCCTTCTCTGCGGCGGAGCTCGAGGGTCTGCGGGCCGAGGCGCTGCACGTCAACCCGCTGTGGATGGGCATGGTGCCTCCGGAGCTGCTCGCTGTGCTGCGCCCTGCGGTGGGGCTGCTGGGCGCCGACGCCCAGGGCTTCCTGCGCCGGGTGGCTCCCGACGGTAGCGCCGCCCACACCCCCTGGCCCGAAGCGGGGGAACACCTGCACCACCTGGATCTGCTCAAGGTGGACATCGTCGAGGCTCGCACCCTGACGGGACTCGACGACCGCCACGATGCAGCGGCCGCACTGCTCGAGCTTGGGGTGGGCACGGTGCTGCTCACCCACCAGCAGGGGGTCCTGGCGGCCCGGGGTGCCGAGCGCTGTGAGCGTGACTGGGGTTCCTGGACCCTCGAGGGCCGCACGGGGCGGGGCGACACCTGCACCGCCGCGTTCCTGGTGGGCCTGTTGCGGGGGAACTCAATGCCCGAGGCGCTGGGGCTCGCTGCGCGGGTCACCACGGCGAAGATGCAGTATCGGGGTCCTTACCGGGGGGACGTGCCCCCATCGGCGGCCCCAATCCGTTAGCTGGCGCCTCAGCGCCCCCCCCTTCCTATGTTGTCGGAGTCCATGGCTTTCCGGATCGCCCGCTTCGCTGTGCTCGCGCTCCTGCTCTCGCCGGGCGGTGCTCTGGCAGGCACGATCCGCTCCGATCTGGCCGAGGCCTACGGCGCCTGGCAGCCTCCGGTGGTCGAGTCCAGCGGATCGCGGGCTGCCGCCATCGGGCTCGACCTGCAGGTGCCACGACATCTGGGCTGCGTGCGCACCCGCGATCCCTCCACGGGGATCACGATCCGCTGTGTCACCGATCCCGAGTACGGTGGTGCCCGCGAGCTGCTCGAACAGCAACGGGTGGTGGAAAGGGGTGTGCGGCCGATCCTGTTCATGGACCTGGGAAGCGTGGTGGCCATGCGCCTGCGCGATCACCTCGAGCAGCGCTTCGAACAGGTGGACGTGGACCGGGGGCCCATCCTTGTGACCGTGCGGCTCAGGTACGACATCAACAACGGCCGCTTCGGCGAGCGTGACATGCGGGTGGAGCTCGAGGCCCAGCTCGAGGGGGGCCCCGTCCAAGTGGTGGGCCACAGCCGCGAGCGGCTCTCACCGGCCCACCTGGCTTGGTTCGTCCCCACCGTACCCCTGGCCGGGGTGGGCTTCATCATGCTCGACCGTATCGATCGCGAAGCGGTCGCGGCCCAGGCTGTGGCCACCATCGACGACGCCACCGAGCAGCTGGCCCAGGCCCTGGCGGATCAGCAGCTGGACAGCGGCTTGCGGCCCCCCCCACCGGAGCCTGCGCGCCCACCGGCCCCCCTCACAGCACCCGAGCCTGAGCCGACACCCGAGCCTGTCCGGCCGGAACCCATCGTCGCAGAGCCCGAGCCTGTCCGGCCGGAACCCATCGTCGCAGAGCCCGAGCCCCCGCCCATTCCCCCAAGTGTAAAGCTCCCACGTCGGCCGTCGCGCTGTGGCGAACTGGCTGCTTCCGCGCTGTCGAGCCTAGCGAGCGAAGCCATGATGGCCTTCGCCACCCACGACCAAGAGGGGTTCGAGCGGGCGGCGGATCGGGCGGCCCAGGCGCTGCCCTGTGTGAGCGAAGTGGTGCTGCCACCCCAGGCCGCCGAGTTCCATCGCTTGGTGGGGCTGCGGGCCTGGTACGCCGGCGATCGCCAGGGCGCTGAGCTCGCGTTCCGGGCTTCTCTGGCGTTGGAACCGTCCTACAGGTTGTCCGACAATGTCGCGCCTGTGGGTGGCGGCTTGCGGGTCTCATGGGACCGAGCTCGGGAGGCCCCCCGCGGCCGCCGTATGCTGGTGGACGAGCCCGAGGGCGCCCGCTCTTGGGTCGATGGTCGTGTCTCCAGCGATCGCGATCAGGATCTCCCCAGCCTGGTGCAGCTGGGCGCCCCTCCCGATCACGTCGGCTGGACCGGCTACCTCGGCCCCGGGGGCAAGCTCCCCGGACGGCGTGGCGGCTCGGCCCTGGCCATGGTGCCCTTCGCCTTCATCCGCTCGGCCGAGATGGCCAGCGACGACGACCGCTGGGGTCTACCGAGTGTCGTTTCCGAAGGCGACTTCCCTCCCAACCCGCTCGTCGCGGTGCCGGAGCCTGAGCCTGAGCCTGAGCCTGAGCCCATCGAGTCCGTCGCGCCACCCGTGCCGCCACCCGTGCCGCCACCCGTGCCGCCACCTGTGCCGGTACGCCCTTCGCGGCAGGACAACATCACCCAGCTCCCGGCCCCCACACCCCGCAGCGCCCGGCCCCTGTTGACGGCGGCCATCACGTCGGGGTCGGCGGCGGCGGTGCTGTATGGCACGGCCCACGCCACCCGCTGGCGCTTCGATCACAGCGGCCCCACCGAGGCCCTGATGATGACCACCAACGGTTGCTACCTGGGCTCCATAGGCCTGGGTGTCACCAGCGCCACCCTCACCACCTTGTGGCTGGCCCGGAGGAACAAGTGAGGGCACCGACCATTTCCACCGACAGTGTCGTCGGAAATGACGGTACCACTTTCTTTGGGGGGAAGACAGATTCTCCCCCCCCTATCCGAGGCGGACACCGCCTCTCCCCCCCATCTTCGCCGCTTGATGAACGGCGCGAGGCTGCGTCCGCAGCCCCGATGGAGATCCATCTCGGCTTGTCGAACTGTCGGCGAACTGGGCCCATTCTGATCGGTGCCCAAGTGAGCCCCCGCGCGCTGCTGCTCGTGGTCCTGTGCGGCGGCTGCTACCCCTGGGTGGGCGGAAGCTGGGACGACTACACCGAGCCCGACGAGGTCCAGCTCGTGGGCTCCGCCATCCACACCGAGCGCTTGGGGGGCTACTGGAGCGACAACGCTCCCTGGGGCGATCTGTGGTGGGGTTGGCTCGGCGAGCCCGAGCCTGGCCTGACCGCCCTGTCCCTGTTGGCGCCGGAAGGCCCGGGTTGCTTCCGGGGCGAACCCAGCGAGCTGGCGGTCACCGGACTGCTCGCCGATCCCGGCGCCACCGCCAGTGTGCTGCGGGGGCCTGAAGTCTTCGAGCTCCCCTTTGACGACGCCCAGACACGCTTTGTCAGTTGGGTGGACGATATTCCTGCTGGGACCTACGACCTCGACCCGGTGCAGAGCGACGACGCCGGCGTGCTCGAGGTCTACCCGTTGCTGTCCATGCCGCCTGGGGTGGCCATCGACGGCCCCCCCATGTCCGGCCCCATCGCAAACACCGGCTCCCTCGACGCGCTGACCTTCACCTGGGACCCCACCACCCTGGCGGCGGACTGGTTCTGGGTGCAGGCGGGCATCGCGGGTCTGTCGCCCTCCGGCTACGTGCCCTACGAGTGGGTGGTCTGCGTGGTGCCCTTCGAGGACGGCGAGCTCACCGTGCCTACCGTGCTGTGGACCGACACCGGGCAGGCCGACGCGGTGTACATCGACATGGGGCCGGTGGACGAGCGCCTCGAGCAGGTGGGGGACCGCGCGTTCACCGCCAGCTCCATCGGGGTCAGGCGATCCTCGGGTATCCTGCGCCTGTAGAGCCCTGCGGCGTGATATCCAGGGGGCAGGAGGAAGCATGCAGTTCACCGCACGCCTCGTCATCCCCTTGGCTCTGTTGCTCACGGCCTGCCCCACCACGCCGGCCAACGAAGCCCCCGCCTTCATCATCACCGCGCCAGGCGAAGGCAGCCTGATCACCGCGGGGCACGGGGTGGAGCTCATCGGCGTGGTCGACGACGCCGACGACGTGCCGGAGACACTGCGGGTCACCTGGAGTGTCGATGGCCAACCGCTGTGTGTGGATCGCTCGCCTCACCCCGACGGCCGCAGCGAGTGCACCTGGGTGGCGGTGCTGGGTGGCGGCGCCATCGAAGCCGTGGTCACCGACCCCGAAGGCCTCACCGGCAGCGCCACCGTCAGCGTGCAGGTCCAGGCTCTCAACATCGACCCCACCTGCAGCTTCGATGCCCCCGCAGCGGGCTCCAACTTTGGCGTCACCGACACCCTCACCCTGCAGGGCACCGTCGCTGATGCCGACGATGACGTGCTCACGGTCGCCTTCACCAGCAGCCTGGACAAGGATCTCGGCGTGGCTGATCCCGATGGCTCCGGTGTTGTGACCCTCGAGGTCGGCCCCCTGAGCGTGGGCGAGCACCTGCTCACCATGACCACCAGCGATCCCCACGGCGCCAGCTGTGTAGCCGACGTGGAGATCGAGGTGAGCCTCGAAGACACGGCGCCGCCCCCCGACACCGACGTTCCGGACCCCGACACCGACGTTCCGGACCCCGACACCGCTACGCCGGATCCCAGCTGACGTTCAGGCTCCGCAGCTCCCGGGGATGTTGACGTCCAGCCAGGACGTGCGCTCGAGCTGCCAGCTGCGCAGGTAGTCCAGCTCTTCTTCCCAGGTCTCCCCCACGTACCAGTTGGGCTCGATCTGGGTACCGATGGTGCCCCAGCGCCCGTCGTCCCGGGGCTGGATGTCCCGGACCCGTCCAGCCAACTCGTCGATGGTGGCCAACAGGCTTTCGTCGGACAGCACGTCCAGGCGCAGCGCCTCCCAGCGGCAGCGGAGCTGATCCCGGAACGCGGGCTCGGCCAGCAGCTGGGGCCACCAGAAGGGGTACTGGTAGGCGTAGCCGGCGTCCGTCAGGCCGTCGATGATCCAGCCGGTGGTGTACTGGCAGTCGCAGTAGTTGACGTTGCCAAACGCGCGGTCGAAGTCCCACAGAGGGCCAGCGTGCAGGCGTCCGCCGTCGGCGTCGGCCTCTTTGTAGAGATAGGCGCTGAGGCGGTAGGCGTCGATGTTCTTGGCGACCTCGTTGACGATGAAGTGGTCGATGAAGCTCTCGGGCACGATCCAACCGGGGTAGCCGGTGACCGGGTCGTCCCAGCCGTCGGCCAGCAGCATGGCCTCGAAGCTGTCGAACCAGGCCTGGATGTAGGCGTTCTGCTCGGCGGTGATGTCGTCGGTGCGGGGGTAGGCCCAGTCCACGGGGGTGCCTTGGGCGGTGCGCCAGCCATCGTTGCGGGCCTGGTCGATCTTGACGATGTAGCCTCCGGACAGATCCCCAGCGGCGGCGGTGGGGGCCGGAGCGGGGATGTCCACCCGTACAGGGCTGCGCTTGACCCGCTCCACCATCAGGTAGACGCCCCGGTAGTCCTGGTTCAGGATCAGCTCGCAGAACGCTATCCGGGGTTGGTACGCGTCGGTGTCCGCGGCCACCTGGGCACCGAGGGTGTAGGCCAGGGCGTTGCGCAGCAGGGTCTTGTCGCTGTAGGGCCCGTGCAGCACCCAGTCGCTCTCGGTGGGTAGGCCCAGCAGCGGGTAGTCCAGGTCACTGCCCACCTCGTTGCGGGTCTCGATGCGGTAGCCGGTCTTGGCGTAGCTGGCGCTCGAGTTGCCGTGGATCTGGATACCGATGGGGCCATCCCAGGTGCGACCGCCCTGGTCCAGGTCCTCGAGGCTGCCGTCGTGGTCCCGCACCACCTCCATGTGGGCGGGGATCTTGTCGTCGGCGCTGAGGCTCTGACCGTCGGTGTCGATGATCAACACGGGGATCTGCTCGAAGACCAGATCGCCCACCTGCTCCACCGCCGTGTCACCGGTGGGGGTGGGCGCGGCGCTGTCGGCGGTGTCCGGGGCGGGCTCCGTGTCCTGGGGAGGCGGGGCCGCGATGTGGGGCCGACTACAGGCGACGGCCAGCAGGGCGGCGAGGGTCACGGAAGCGGGGGCCCGGGGGAGCATGGACGGAGTATACTCGCCCGATGCGACACATCCTGTTTCTCCTCATGCTCGCCCTGGTGTTTCCCCTTCGCCTGGCCCAGGCCGTCGAACCCGGCGAGTCCGTGGCCCTGCCGCCTCCGGTGAAGACCGGCGGTATGCCGCTGATGGAGGCCCTGGCCGCCCGCCACAGCTCCCGGGAGTTCACCGAGGCTCCCATCGAGGATCAGGTCCTGTCGGATCTGCTGTGGGCAGCCTGGGGCTCGAGCCGGGCCGACGGCCATCGCACCGCCCCATCAGCCATGAACAACCAGGAGATCGACATCTACGTGGTGCGTGCCGACGGTGCCTGGCGCTACGACGCCACGGCCCACGCCCTGGTGCTGGTGACCGCCCAGGACCTGCGGCGCGATGCGGGCATGCAGCCCTTCGTGTGGAAGGCTCCGGTGAACCTGGTGTACGTGGCCGACCACGGCCGCATGAAGAACATCCCCGCGGCGCAGCGCGATCACTATTCCTCGGCCGACCTGGGGTTCATCTCCGAGAACGTCTACCTCTACTGCGCGTCGGTGGGGCTGGGCACCGTGATCCGGGGTCTGATCAACCGCGAGGCCATGGCGGGCAAGCTGGGGCTGATTGACGACCACCACGTGCTGCTGTCCCAGACCGTGGGCTGGCCCGACACGGGTGAGTAGCAGTCCCTAGGGCGGTTCCACTGCGATGGCGTGGGCCCCACCCAGGCGGTCTCCCACCAGCAGGAGCGCCGAGCCCTGCGGCCCCAGTTGCACCCCCAGCCCGTCCAGGGCCATGCCCAGGTCCAGCTCCGCCAGCAGCGTGGGCGCGTAGGGCTCGTCCTCCCGCCCGCCCAGGCGCCACAGGCAGACCCGCCCGTCGCCGCCGATGCTCACCAGGCGCCCGTGGTCCAGGGCTTCGACGCCCACCGCACCGTAACGATGGGCCTCAGCGCTGCCCAGGAGCTGGCACGCGGCGCTCCAGCAGCGCAGGGCGCCGTCCATGCCGGCGGTGGTCACCCGCTCGCCTACCCAGCTGCAGCTCACCACCGGGCCCACGTGACCCTCCGCGTGGGCGATGGGTGAGCCCCCCAGGGGGGCGGCGATCACCAGGCTGCCGTCGTATCCCCCGGTGGCGACGACGGCGCCGTCGGCCCTGAGGGCCAGGCAGCGCAGGCGGGAGCTGTGGTCGGGGCGAGCGGCGACCGGTGCCCCGCTGGAGCCGTCCCAGACCCGCAGGGCACCGTCGGCGCCGCCGCTGATCACCAGCCCTTCCAGCCAGCCCAGGCACGTGACCGGTCCTTGGTGACCCTTGCGCAGACTCCAGCGTTGCCCCTGTGGGGCATCCAGCCGCGTCAGCGAGCCATCGCTGCGGCCCACCACCAGGCCCCCCGCAGGAACCTGGATCAAGGCGGTGACGGCGGCGCTTCCCCGCAGCCAGGTCTCCGCCCAGGCCCCGGTGCTCAACGTCCAGCGTCGCACGGTGCCATCGCGGCTGCCGGTGAACCCGGAGTCCTCCCGCAGGCAGCAGGCGCGCACGCCGCCGCCGTGGCCGGTGAGGGCGGGTCGCGGTGGGTCACACCTGGGGGCCCAGCGGCACATGCGCTGGTCGCGGCCCGCCGTCCACAGCTGCCCCGTGCGGTCGACCCCCATGCCCAGGATGGGTCGGGCGTGACCGGCCAGGGGACCCAGGGTTTCGCCGCTCCCGGCATCCCAGCGGTGGATCAGGCGCTCGTCTCCCGCGGCCAGGATGAGCCCTTCGTGGTGGACCAGCGATGCGATCGGGCCTGCGGCGCCGTGGAAGGTTTGGACGGGCTCGGCTTGTCCTGGCGTCCAGTGCTGCACGACGCCGTCGGCCCATGCCGCCAGCAAGGATGCGTCAGGGAGCAGCGCGATGGCGGTCACTGCGTGGTCGCGGCCCGTTAGCCTCTCTCGCCGGTCGGCCCCGAGGTCCAACCAGACCACTACGCCGTTGGCGTCGCCTGCGGCCACCACCTCGCCTTGGCGGGCCACGGCCGTGACCCGTTGATCCAGGGGGCACAGGTGTTGCCACTGCCCTGCACGCCACACTGTGACCACCCCCGCGTGGCTGCCCACCACCAGCCCGTCCGCGCCATCAAGGGCCAGGCTGCACACCGCACGGGAGACGGAGGGCTCCTGGATGATCTGGCCCTCCGGGGCGTCGAAGATGGTCACCCCCCGCTGGTCGGCCACCGCGACGTGGGCGCCGTCGGCTGCGGCCGCCACCAGGTGACCCTTGCTGGGGCGTTGCCAGCGCTGCTGTGCGCTGGGCAGGGACCGGGCCACGAGTCGCTCACCTCCCTCGAGGGTGAAGGCCCAGGCCCCGGCTGCAGCGAGGGCCCGCGGGCTGTCCAGTGGGATGCTGGCGTCGCAGTGGGAGGGTGCGGGTGCGGTGGGGTGGATGAGTCGGAGCATGGTGGATGCGGGCATTCTACCGGAGCTGGGCTCAGGCGGGCAGCTCGGCTCCCCGTCCGAACAACCCGAAGGCTCCGCCGGTGTGCCAGAACAACACCCGCCCTGTCACCTGGCCGGCGCGGACCTCGCTCACCAGGGCGTGCATGGCCTTGCCAGTGTAGCAGGGGTCCAGCAGCAGCCCTTCACGACGGGCCATGAGCGCGATGGTCCCCCACACCTCGGGGCCGGCCACGCCGTAGGCCTCGCCCCGGTAGCCGTCGTCAATGGACCAGCCCGCGGGGTCCACCGTAGTGGCGCCGGCGTCTCGGTGGATGTGCTCCACCCGTGCCGTGAAGCTGGCGGCGTCGTCGCACACGGCGATGCCGTGCACGTGGGCCTCGAGGTCCGCCATGGCCAAGCCCGCGACCGTACCCCCGGAGCCCACAGCCACGAAGATGTGGTCGAAGCCGCCGTCGCGGACCTCATCGGCGGCGGCGGCGTAGGCCAGAGCGCCCAGGCCGTTGCTGCCGCCTTCAGGAACCACATAGGGACGCTCGCCTTCGTCGCGTAGCCGCTGGGCGATGGCCTGCATGATCTCATCGCGGCGGTCCCGATAGGCGTCGGCGCTACACCACTGGATCTCGGCCCCCAACAGGCGGTCGAGCAGCAGGTTGCCATCGGGGACACCCGGGTCTTCACCCCGCAGCAGCAGCACGGGCCTCAGGCCCAGCATGCGCGCGGCCACCGCGGTGGCGCGACAGTGGTTGGATTGGATACCACCGGTGGTGACCACCGCTGTGGCTCCCTGCTGCTGGGCGTCGGCCAGCAGGTACTCGAGCTTGCGCACCTTGTTGCCCGACAGGCCCATGCCCGTCAGGTCGTCGCGCTTGGCCCATAGCTCCACGCCGAGATCCGCTGACAGCCGCTCGAGGTGTTGGATGGGGGTGGGGAGTTGGGCCAGCCGCAGGCGTGGTGGGGTCATTGTGGGCTCCAGTGGAGGGTGCCGAAGCACTGTTTATCGTGCCGGTTGGGTTCCTTCGGCCCTGGGGGCGTTCAATGCGGGCCGCGGTCACTGCGGGCTGCGGTGGGTATGATGTGTCCATGGTCTCCACCCTCCCCGTGCGTGTTCAGCTCAGCCCCGTCCTCGAGCGGGCGGCCGAGGACCTGCGCTGGGCGGAGTCCAAGCCCACGTCGCAGCAGGTGCGCGGCCTGGCGGTGTTGCTGACCCCTGTGCTCGCGGTGCTGGGCCTGCTGGCCTTGTTCATCGCGGCCATCTTCGGCATGAAGGGCAAGAAGGGCGCCGCGGGCGCCGCGGGCTTGGCGGGCCTGGCCGCCGTTGGCTCCGCAGGCTTCGGGGGGGTCACCGCCGCCAAGCCCGAGACCGTGCTGGACCCCAAGGCTGCCCGGGTGCTGGCCGATCCGCGCTCCGCCCAGGTGAAGGCCTTGGCCGAAGCCGCCGATCGCCTCGAGGCCGCGGGGCCCGCCATCGCCCAGGCCCTGCTCGAGGCCAGCGATGGCGATCTGTCCCCCGCGCGCCAGCGAGCGGCGGCGTGGAAGCGGGAGAGGGCCAACCTGGACGAGTTGTCCGAGCGCTTGGATCGCAGCCTGCGGCTGGTGGGCACCCTGGGCACCCTGAGCCAGGACGATGGGTCCGAAGACTTCGCCCGCGCCCAGGAGATCCTGGGGAGCCTGAACCGCGCCGAGCGGGATCGGGAGCTGGTCCAGGTCGCCAGCGCCGAGGTGGACGCCCTGGACGAGGGCTACGCACGCCCCCGGGCTGCCCAGCGCCGCGAACCCAGCGAGGCGGATGACGAGCGCAAGCGTCGGGCCACGGCGGCCCAGCGCGCCAAGCAGGGGCACTGACAGTCTATTTCGTGGGCTCCGTCTCGCTGCTGCCGCTGCCCACCCGCACCAGCGGGGGATGGGCGAACAGGTCCAGGCTGCCGGCGTCGATGTCGGTGCCCACCAGCAGGCGGTAGCCCACCCGTCTTCGAGCAGCCATCGCAGCCAGCGAACAGGAGAATCAGCAGGGGGGCGAGGGGGCGGATCGTGGACGTCATGGCGACTTCCGAGGGGAAGTGTTGCCAGGGATCTGATAGCCGTGATGCACCGCGGCTCGAAGAAAGCGCGCGCTTTCCCGTCCAAGGGCCGCCCCATCCAATCCCTGGAGTCGATCTTGCGCCCCATCACCCTCGCCGCCATCGCCCTCACTCTGCTTCCTGGCTGCCACGCCAAGTTCAAGAAGCACGCCTCCAGCCTGGGCGAAGTGCGTGTCCAGACGGTGCTCAGCGGCGCGCCTTATGTGAACCTGGGCAAGGTCCATGCCGACTCCGAGGACGCACCCATTTTCCAGATCGCCGCGGCCGTGATCAACACGGTGCAAGTGGTGAACGAGATCGACCAGACCGTGCGCATCGCCAACGCCGTGCAGGTCTCCGAGGTCAACCGGGCCCTCGAGGCCGGCCTGGCCCAGACCCTACAGAGCGGTCCCCCCTTTGCCTACACCGATGTCACCGACACCCCCGCCCTGTTGCAGATCCAGGTGGACTCCTACGGCCTGAACGTGCCCTGGATGGGCGCCGCGGGCGAGTTCACCTACTCACTGCACATGCGCATCTACGATGCCAATGGCGAGCGGGTCTACAACGCCTGGCACACCTGCGAGGCCGGCGCCGGCACCCCCTCGGCTCCCGAGGTGGTGTTCAGCGTGGTCAACAACGTGCGCTCACTCAACGAGATGAGCGACGCCGACATCCACGCCGCCTTCGAGACCATCGCTTTTTGGTGTGGTCAGGAAGTGGTGCTCAAGATGCGGCGTCACGCGGGATAGTCGTTAGCCCGAGTCCCTGTAGCGGATGGTGACCTCGAAGAGCTTGCCGCACTCGCCGTTGTCCGTGCCCCAGGGCTGGGTCTCGTGGGTGCGGATCTCGAAGCCGGGGTGGCCGATGTGGTCGAGGATCTTCTGGGCGAGGCCCGCGTCGAACATCTCGCACCAGATGACGATCTCGTTTTCCATGCCCATGGTGTCGCGGCCCTGCTCGCAGTCCACGATCATGCCGAGCTGTTCCATCTTGCGGCAATCGGCCTGAGGCGCGTTGACCATCCAGATCTGGCGGCCGCTCAGATCTTTCAGGTTGAAGAAGGTGGCTTCGACGTCATCGCCCGCATCGGCGTACTCTTCCCAGCCTTCGTCCCAGCCCTCGTCGAGGCCGTCGGTGAAGTCTTGGCTCGAGCCGAAGGCCAGGGTGACAAACACGCCCAAGGATAGGACGGAGACGAGGTTGCGCTTCATGGATGCTCCTTGCGGGGCGGAAGGTGTGGTGGGCACCTATCCGCCCCGTGGAGTCAGCGCCCTACTCCTCGGTTCCAGGTTCCTGGACCGGGGCCTGCCCCTTCAGGATGCCTTCGATCTCGGTCAGGGCTGCGTCGAACACCGCCTTGATCCGCTTGATCTCGGGCTGCCCGATGCGGCCGCGGCGCACGCCGATGCGGATGGCGCGCATGGTGCGGCGCACCCGCATGCCCAGGGCGTGGAAGTCGAAGGCCTCGGTCCAGCCGAAGTCGCCGCCCAGTCGGGTCCAGCTCTGCTCGAGCTCGTCGCGGTGCTCTTCGAGCTCTGCGAGGCCGGCATCGGTCAGGGCGTAGACCTTGCGGGTTCCGTCGCGGGTGCACTCCACCAGCTCCATCTCCTCGAGCAGCTGCAGCGTGGGGTAGATGCTGCCGGGGCTGGGCTTGTAGGTGCCCTTGCTGCGGTCGGTGATGGCCTGGATGATGCCGTAGCCGTGGGTGGGACCGCTCTCGAGGGCCTCGAGCACCAGCCAGCGGATCTCGCCGCGTTCGGGCCGTCCTCGGGCTCCGATGAGCTCGAGCACCCATGGCGGCGGACCGTGGGGTTGGGGAGGGGCGCAGCGGCCGTGGAAGCGTCGTCGGCTCATCAGGATCACGGGGAACGGGTGATGGGAAGGCCAGCCGTGGGGGTGACCGTGGTGACAGGTGTGTGCATGGGTACGGGACATGATATCTCCATTGGGTGAGCTATCGCCACGAACTATCGAGACGATATATCGTAACGATAGGTCGTAAAAAACAGACGTCAAGACCCCAGGTCGACTTTTCTGGGAGATCTGCATGCCCTCGATCCTGTCCCGCAGCTCTGGTGGCCCAGAATTACTACAGGAACTACGCCCGTTATGGGAAGAGCTGAACCGCCATCACGCCCGGGTGGCCCCCGCGCTGGCGGAGCACCTCGCTACGGTCACTTTCGAGCGGCGCATCTCGCTGCTGCAGGATCGACCCCGGCTCCAGGTTGAACTGGTGCGGGACGATGGGGGGCAGGCCGTGGCCTACGCCTTCGGATCGGTGGACCCCCACGGGCGGGGTGAGCTCGAGTCCATCTACGTGTCGCCGGCCCGCCGGGGGCAGGGCCTGGGCAGCGAGCTGGCCCGCCGGGTGTTGGCGTGGCTGCGGGACTGCGGCGCGCACCCCATCCGGGTCACCGTGGCCGTGGGCAACGAGCGGGCGCTGCCCTTCTACCGGGAGCTGGGATTCCGCACCCGGGCCACGACCCTGTGGCTCGGCGATGGCGAGGTCGGCTAACCCTCGGGCGCGCCCGAGCACCAGATTTTCACCTTGTAGGAGATGACGATCCCGCCGGTGCCGTAGGTGATGAGACCGTCGATGAGGCCCTGACGCACCTTCATGTGGTGGATGCCCTGGGGGCCGCACTGCTCGAGGCTGATCTTGCTGGGGGGAATCAGGCCCCACAGGAAGCCCAGGCTGCGCACCGTGTTGGCGCTGGTGGTGGGCTGGGTGGCCAGCGAGGGGGAGTGGTACTTCACCATGGCGGCGCAGCCGGGCTGGAAGACCAGGAGCATCACGGCGAGCAGGGGGGCGATGAGCCAGCGCTTCATGGGGACCTCGGTTCGAGCGGGGGCCCGAATCCTACCATTGCCGGGGCTGGGCGGTGGAGGTTCCCGTCACACCGGAACACCGTGGCACACTGAAGCGAAGGAGGCCGCCTCGAAGGCGGCCTCCCGGATGTCGTGAGCGTCAGCGGCGTCGGTCGCGTCGGTCTTCGGCGCGGTCTACCCGGTCCTCGGCCTGGTCCCGGCGGTCCTCGGCTTGATCGGCCCGGTCTTCCCGCCTGTCGTAGACGTCCTCGCGGTCGTTGGGGTTGCGGTCGTGGCGGTCTTCCAGCCGGTCGTAGTAGTCCTCACGGCGGTCGGCGCGGTCCTCGGCCAGATCCCTACGGTCTTCGGCGACGTCTCTGCGATCCTCGGCGCGGTCACGGTGCTGGGCGGCAGCCTGGGCCTGGGCCCTGCCTTGGCTTTGGGCGTGGCTCTGGCTGTGGCTCTGGCTGTGGCTCTGGCTCTGGCTGTGGCTCTGGCTGTGGCTCTGGCTGTGACTGCGTGCGGTCGCGTAGTGGGCGCGGTGGGACGTGCTGGCCTTCCAGTAGCCGTTGGTCCAGTGTCCGTTGTGGTAGCAGCCGGTCACCCATGCGTGGCCGTGGCGCGTGTTCGACCTCCAGTAGCCATCGACCCAGGCGTAGCCGTTCCAGTAGCCCTGGACCCAGGTGTAGCCGGAGCGCGCGGTGGTGGGGACCCAGTGCGCGGGGACCCACTGGCCGTAGGCGCTGTAGTGACCGGCGGCCCAGCGGTAGCCGTGTCGCGGAGGCGGGACGTAGCCGGGGGTCCAGGGGTTGAGGGCCACGTGGACCCCAGCGGGTGAAACGGAGACCCGGACGCCAGCGTCGGCGGGGGCGGGGGTCAGCAGGGCGGCCATCAGTGCGAGTGTCGTGAGTGTCATGTCTCACCTCCGCCAATCATCGACGATGCCGAGCGCCATCCATTCGATGGAAATGATAATCTGGGTGCCTGCCCCGGACGGTTCCCTTCATGAAGCCTGCTTTCCCGCCCCTCATCGTCAGCGCCCTGCTGGGACTCGCAGCCTGCGAGAGCGAACCCGATGGCGGGCTCTCGTCGGTGGCGCCCAGCGCCGTGGCGTCCAACATCGTGATCATCACTCTGGACACCACCCGGGCGGACCACCTGGGCAGCTACGGCTACTTCCGGGATACCTCTCCCAGCCTCGACGCGCTGGCTGCGGAGTCCCTGCTCTTCGAACGCTGTGTCTCTCCCACCTCCAGCACCCTGCCGTCGCACACCTCGCTGCTCACCGGGGCCACCCCCACCGAGCACGGGGTGCTCACCAACATGAGCTTCGGGGCCGCCCCCCGCTGGGCCCAGTGGGGGCTACGCAGCTTCGCGCAGATCGCCCTGGATGTCGGCTACCAGACCGCTGCGGTGGTCAGTGCCTCGCCGGTCAAGAAGGGCACCGGGCTCGAGCTGGGCTTCGTACACTTCGACCAGCCCGAGGGCCTGGAGCGGCCGGCCGTGCAGACCACCGACGCCGCGCTGGCGTGGCTCGACCAGCGCCGGGAAG
>Ga0307987_1000280_pt1 | contig 31093 bp, 23 predicted proteins | sample EllFjometagen181_FD_203157 | JGI IMG/M metagenome (GOLD analysis project Ga0307987, IMG submission 203157) | Marine microbial communities from Ellis Fjord, Antarctic Ocean - #181 | ecosystem: Environmental > Aquatic > Marine > Unclassified | place: Southern Ocean | collected 2014-10-08 | reverse complement strand
AGCTGCTGGGCTGGGCCCTGGATCGACTGGGGGGCTACCTCGAGAGCTACGGCCTGGACATGGACGAGATCGAGGTCATGTACACCTATTGGACCACCACCGAGGATGGCCGCCAGGAGTACTACGAGGCGGCCTATGGTGACGGCAGCCGGGACTCGAGTTTCGTGCTCGAGGTGGACTTCGCAGCCTACGCGGGTGCCGGCGGCTAACGGCGCTCGTTCCGGACTCTGGCGTTCGCTTTCAGTCCCGGAGCTTCTGCACCAGGCCGCGCATGGCGCGGGACATGGCTGCTTCGAAGGGATCATCGTTGATGATGTAGGTCCAGGTCGCGGCTGGTGCCTGCAGGCCCGCTGGGCCGAGGTCCGCGCCGTCGGGCCCGATGTCCACATCAACGAAGGCCTGGGCAAGATCGGCCTCGAGGGACTCCCAGCGCGCGTCGAAGGCCTGGACCACCAGGCGGCTGAACGCCAGCTGTGGATCCGTGCCCACCGCGAAGGGGCCTCCACCCGACAGGGCGTGAAGGTGGATGCCCTCACGGATGTCTGCCACCTCGGTCAGGTGGTCGGCCCAGAGCCGATCCTGCAGGGCCAGCTCGATCTGGGCCTCGACCTGGAGTGCCACACCCTCGCCGTGCTGGGCGCTGACCTGATCCCAGCGGGCCGGTGCGATCTGGGCCAGCCGCGGTGTCGCCCGGCCCTCGAGCACCTGGTCTCGCCGGGTCATGAGCTGCTTGCGCTGTTCCTCGATGATGCTGGAGTAGCGGAACAGGGTGCGTCGGATCTCGAAGTTCTGACCTTCGACCACCCGCTGCAGGTGTTCGATGGTGCGCTGGAGCTTGCGCTGCTGCCTCTTCCAGGGATGCGTTGTCCAGGACCTCGAGCGCGGGCTCCCGCGCGGCGATGGCCTGGATGGTGGGGTGGTAGCGGGAGAGGTCGAGCTCGAGGGGAATGCCCCTGGCTCGGTAGTACAGCTGTCTGAGCTTGTTGGCGTCGCACCTCGTGTTCGCGCAGTGCTGAGCTTAGCCGCCACACAATGGAGGTCAACACCGGAGTGCGGCTCAGCGCACGGTGACCTGCAATGTGTCGCGGCGGTCGAATCGGTCCGGTGCCGGGATGTGCAGGCTGTACCGTCCAGGGGGAAGTCCCAATTCGCAGCCACCGCCCAGATGGGCCATGGTGAAGGTGCCGCCGAGGCGTGCCTGCCAGCGCACTGGGGCCGTGACGGTTCCCCCGGGTTCCAGCCAGACCCGGCGAGCGATCCCCGTGGAAAGCTCGGACACGTCGCAGCCGGGGGGTGGGCGCAGTACCTCACCGTCGGCGAGCACCTCGGAGGGGCGCGAGACCGGCTCTCCCATGGAGTCGAACAGGTCCACCTGCAGGAGCTCTTGACCGATGTTTCGGTAGCTGACCTCGTGCTCCACAGCGCCGCCGCTGGAGGCGGTGATGGGCTCGGCCACCATGGCCAGGACGTCGGAGGCTGGGAAGGCTCCGCAGTCGGCGTAGGGCAGGGCGCAGGCGTCGTCCCGGTCCTGGGCGGCCAGGTCGAATTCGCTGCCTGCACAGGCGGGCTCGGTGGGGAGCACCGGGCGCCGCTCCCCCTGGTAGGACCAGACCTCACCCTCGACCACCCGGGGGGGCTCTTCGCCCTGGGGCAGGGTGACGCGCACCTGGTTCTGCCCATCCCAGACCGCTGGTGATGGGCAGTCACCGCGGGCCCAGTACACAGGCAGCCGAAGCCGAGCTCGGTACAGCCGCAGCCGCACCCCCCCCCCCCGGTGGCGGGCCGCTGCAGTGCTCTCCACCGGGGGGGGGGGGCGTCGAGCAGCGTCACGTCCCCGGCTAGTCGGCCGTCGCTCCAGGGAAGGTAGATGTCGCCGCCGGAGCCACCGCTGATGGACAGGGTCATGTCGCCGCTTGACGCAGGAGGTCGCTGTGCGCAGGCTCGGCTCATGGAAACCATCCTCGCTCTCCCCGCTGTCGCTGGCCTTGCCGCCCTGGCCGTCTTCGCCTTCACCCCGGCCACGGCCTTCGCGTGAGCCATCGGCGCGCCCACCGGTCCGGTGGGATGTCAGCAGCCGGGCGAGCCCCATGAAGACCCCTCCGAGTGGCAGCTGGGCGCCAGCTGGGCGGCGTTCGATACCGAGCTGATGGACCTGCAGGGAAACCGTGGTATCAGCCTCCGGCAGCAGGCGGTCACGGTCTCGGGCACCCGGCTGCTCTCCAAGGGCTGGAGCCTGCGCGCTGCGGTGGGGGCACCTCTGGCGGGCTCCCTGGACGACGTTCTCGAGACCCTTCCCGGTGCCCAGGCGGCGGTGCAGGGCGCCAAGCTCTGGCGCGGCGCCGATGGGGCGCGGCCCTTCGTGTCGAGCAGCCTCACCATCGCCGTGGGCTGGTCCAGGCTGGACGATCTCGACCTCGAGAGCCTCTCGAGCGGCACGCTGCTGGCCACGGATCTGCGCCTCGGGACCGCGGTGGGTTGGCAGATCGCTGGGCTGTGGAGCCCCTACCTGAGCCTCCAGGTCTTCGGGGGCCCCGCCTTCATCACGGTGGACGGCGACGTCACCCAGACCACCGACGTGCACCACTACCGCGGCTCTGTCGGCTCCAGCTTCTTCATCGGTGATGCCCTGTCGCTCTTCGTGGACGTCGCTCCGCTGGGTGAACGGGGCCTGGCCGCCGGTATGAGCTACGCGCTCTGAGGTGTTGAAGGTGGCACGAGACCCGACAGCCCAGCTAGGTTCCCCCCATGAACAGCCTCATCCTCGTTTTCAGCTCCCTCGCCCTCGCCGGCTCCGTTCCAGGTGACCGGGCAGCCTGGGAGAGCCTGACTACGTCTCCCGTGCCCGTCGAGTGTGTGACGGCCGCGGGCGAGCCCTGGTGCCGCTCTACCGGCCTGGTCCTCGCTCCCATCGCCCAGGTGTCCCAGGCGCTCGAGGACATGCGGCACAACGCGCACCTTTTCGACAGCGTGCTGCGCATCGACATCTTGGAGGGTGACGCCGTCCATGTGGTGTTGGACTACCCCTCACCGCTGGACGATCGGGACTACGTCGCCCGCTACACCTACACCGTCGAGGGGGACGCCCACGTGTTCCGCTGGGTGTCGGAGCTCCACCCGGGTGCACCCATCACCGATGAAGCGGTGCGCCTGCCCGCCTTCGCAGGGGAGTGGCGCTTGGAGCCCAGGGGTGAGCACACCTGGGTTCGTTATACCTGGCAAGCCGAGATCAACGGGAGCTTCCCGTCTTTTGGCTACTCCACGGCCCGCAAGCGGGCAGGGCACGAGGCCCTGAAGGACCTGGCCAATACACAGGGCGCAGCTCTTTCGGCACCCTAGCAGCCCTCGGGAAAGCCCATGCCTACTGCGGTCCAGCAGTCGCTACTGCGACAGTCGCTACTCGAGCCACCGGCATCGACGTACGTAAAGTACGCCTTCAACCGGCGTCGCTTTGTATCGCCTGTCTCGCTACGCGCCTGCTGCCCCTCGTTAGGGCTGGGTTCCTCCGCCTCGTGGCGGAGCTTGGACAAAGCCGCTCCGCGGCAGCTTTTGCTAGCGCACGCTGCGGTTAGGGCTCCTGAGGGCGGATCGCGCTCTCAGCGAGGTGGCTCACAGCGACCCTGTGGCCGCAAGCGTCCCGGTGTTCAGCTTTGTTTCCCACCCTAGTGATGAGCGTGCCCATGGCCACGTCCCGTCCGACCAACACCAACCGCACCCTGCCCATGGGGGGCCTCGGGGAGTTGTTCCGCAGCCCCGCGGCCCCCGGTGTGGCCCTGATGTTCGCCGCGGCGCTGGCCTTCGTCTGGGCCAACTCCCCTTGGGCCGACGCCTACGGGTCGCTGCTGGCGACCCCCGTCGCTGTGGAGGTCGGTGCCGCGGGCCTGCACAAGCCGCTGCTGCTGTGGATCAACGACGGCCTGATGGCCTTGTTTTTCCTGATGGTGGGGCTCGAGGTGAAGCGCGAGATCGTACAGGGTGAGCTGTCCAGCGTCCGCAAGGCTGCCCTGCCGGTGGCTGCGGCCCTGGGTGGCATGGTGGTGCCCGCGCTGCTGTACGCCCTCATCAACCAAGGTGGCCCCGGCCAGGCGGGCTGGGCCATCCCCATGGCCACCGACATCGCCTTCGCCCTGGGGGTGCTGGCCCTGCTGGGGGATCGTGTACCCACCAGCCTCAAGGTCTTCCTGGCCGCGCTCGCCGTGGCCGACGACATCGGCGCGGTCACCGTCATCGCCCTGTTCTACACCTCGAAGCTCTCCGTCACCGCACTGCTGTTCGCGGCGGGGCTCGGCGGCCTGCTGCTGATGCTGAACCGGCTGAAGGTGCAGAACCTGGGGCTGTACCTGCTGGTGGGCGCGGCCCTGTGGGTCGCGGTGCTCAAGAGCGGTGTGCACGCCACCATCGCGGGGGTGATCCTGGCCATGGCGATACCCCTGCACGGGGTGGAGGACGACGATCACAGCCCCCTGGTACACCTCGAGCACACCCTGCACCCCTGGGTCAGTTGGCTGGTGTTGCCCATCTTCGCCCTGGCCAACGCCGGCGTGACGGTGCTGGGCGCGGAGATCGAGCTGCTGCACCCCGTGGCGCTGGGCACGGCCGCGGGCCTGGTGCTGGGCAAGAGCCTGGGCATCCCGATCTTCAGCTGGTTCGCCGTGCGCTCGGGGCTGGGGCAGCTGCCCGAGGGGGCCTCTTGGGGCCACGTGATCGGTGTCGGGTTGCTGGGTGGTATCGGCTTCACCATGAGCATCTTCGTGGCCGGGCTGGCCTTCGCGGACCCGGCGCTACTGGACACCGCCAAGCTAGGCATCCTGGGCAGCTCGCTGCTGGCGGGTGTCATTGGGGCCGCGGTCCTGCTGCGCTCCGGCAGGAAGTGAGCGCGGACGCGGCTACTTGGCCGCGAACCCACCGGACAGCAGGGCCAGGGTCCGAGCGGTGACCTCCCGGGCGCCTTCGCGTTCCTCGCTGACCACCTGCACCGGATCGCCGTGCCCGCTGGCGTGCTCGTCCTGGGCCCAGCGGGTGCGGAGGACCACCGGCAGCTCGGGCCGCTGAGCGGTGGCTGTGCGCACGGTGCGGTGGGCGGCTTCCTGATCGGAGATCACCACCACCATGGCCTGGGCCTGGTGCAGGCCTGCCCGCGTCAGGATCTCCGGGTCGGTGGCGTCGCCGAAGATGACCCGGCGTCCTTTCCCGCGTTCCCGAACCACCGTGTCGGGGTTCGTCTCGATGATGGCGGAGGGCACCCCCCGGGCCTCCAGCGCGTCCACCAGGGTCTGCCCTCCGTGGCCGAAGCCCGCCACCAGGACATGGTCCTCGAGGGTGTCCTCGTGTTCGTCGGGGCAGCCGTCGAGGCAGGCCCGACGCTCCACGCGGCGCCAGGCGCTCCAGGTGGACCGGGAGCGGGGCACCAGGTGCACCAGCAGGGGGGTGAGCACCATTGTGATCACGCTGGCCACGGTGAACATGCCCAGGTCGTGGCCTGTGATCAGCCCGGCCCCTGCGGCCACGGTGGCCAGCACGAAGGAGAACTCACCCACCTGGGACAGGCTCAGCCCGCCGTGGGCAGCGTTGCCCAGGGGTAGGCCCGCCGCCAGCAGGCCCGCGGTGCCGGTGACCAGCTTGATGGCCAGGACCACGGCCACCAGCGTGAGGGTGAGCCCGGGGGCCTCGAGGGCCAGCGCGGGGTCGAAGAGCATGCCCATGGACACGAAGAAGAGGCAGGACACCGCCGCCCGCAGGGGGCTGAGATCCCCCAGGATCTGATGTACGAAGTCCGACTCCGACAGGGCGATGCCCGCCAGGAAGGCCCCCAGGGCCAGGGACAGCCCCGCCGAGGCGGTGGTCACCGCCACCACCCCCGCGATGGCCAGCACGGCCAGCAGGAACAGCTCCCGCCGGCCGGTGCGGGCGGCCTGGTGGAGCAGGCGTGGGATGAGCCAGCGGCCCAGGGCCAGCACGAGCACCACCATGCCCACCGCCTTGCCGAGGGTGAGGCTCACCCCCACGACGGATGCGCCAGGTCCCGCCATGGCGCCGACGAGCAGCATCATGGGCACCACGGCGAGGTCCTGCATCACCAGCATCCCCACCAGGAGCTGACCGAGCAAGGTGGAGGACTCGGAGCGCTCTTCCAGCAGCTCGAGGACCACAGCGGTGGAGGAAAGAGCCAGGATGAAGCCCACCGTGACCGCTGCGGCCGGGCCCCAACCCCACGCCAGAGCCACCCCAGCGCCGAGCATGGTGGTGAGAGCCAGCTGGACTCCGCCGGCGGCCAGCATGGGGCGCCAGGTCTGGCGCAGCCGCTGCAGAGGAAACTCGAGGCCCACGGTGAACAACAGCAGTGCCACGCCGCCTTCGGCCAGCAGGTGCACGCCCTGGTCCCAGTCCACCAGGCCCATGCCTCTGGGGCCTAGAATGGCGCCGGTGATGAGGTAGGCCAGCACCGGCGGGAAGCGCACGGTGCTCAGGGCGCCTCCCAGCAGCACCGCCACCGTGAAGACTACCGAGAGCTCCAGGAAGATGCCTGCTCCGTGCATATCGTCACACCCCCAAAGTCAGGCTGCGCTGTCGTCGCTCTGTAGCTCGTTGCGCTCTACCCGGAGCAGGGTGATGCGTTGCCGCCGAGCTTCGAGGATCTCCACGGACAGGCCGCGCCAGGTGATGCGTTCTCGGGCCTTTGGGATTCGTCCCAGGTCTTCCACCAGCAGCGTGGCGATGCGTCCGTGCTTCTCGCAGGGCACGCCCAAGGCGTGGGCCACATCCTTCATGGCGGCCTCGGGCTGCACCAGCAGGGCTTCGTTGGAGAGACGCACGAGGTCCTGGCTCTCGAGGTCGGTCTCGTCCTCGATCTCGCCCACCAGTTCTTCCAGGACGTCCTCGAGGGTCACCACCCCCTGCAGGGTCCCCAGGCCGTCCACCACAACGGCCAGGTGCTGCTTGCGGGCCTGGAACGTCCGCAGCAGATCGTCGGTGCGGATGCTCGAGGGTACGAACCATGGCTCGGCGGCCAGGGCTGCCACGGGTTGCTCCTGGCGACCGTCGGCCAGGGCCTGAAGGATCTGGCGCACGTTCACCACGCCCACCACGCTGTTGATGTCGTCGGCACGGTGCAGGGGGATGCGGGTGTGGGTCGCGGCCCTGGTCCACGTGGTCAGATCGCCGATGGGGCGCCCGGCTTCGAGGGTGTCCACCTGTGCCAGGGGCGTCATTATCATGCCGGCCGTGGTGTCGTTCATGCGGAAGACCCTCTGGATCAGCTCGCTCTCGTCCGCCTCGATGACCCCTTCGCGGCCCCCCTGGCGCGTCAATGCGCGGATCTCGTCCTCTGAGGTTTTCCGCTCCGACGCGGGCGTCAGGGGCCGGATGAGCAGCTCCGCGACCACGATGGCTGGTAGCAGCAGGCGGGTGAGCCAGGTGACCGGGCGGGCCACCCACAGCGCCACCGCCAGGGCGTTGCGCTCCCCCAGCGTTTTGGGGATGATCTCGCTGAACAGGATGACCAGGAAGGTGAGCAGGGCCGAGAACGCGCCCAGCCATGCCGAACCCAGCTCGCGGGCGGCCAGGGAGCCCACCAGGATGGAGCCGCCGATGTTGGCCACGTTGTTCCAGATGACGATGGCCATGATGGGGCGGGTCAGGTCCCGTTGGAGCCTTCGCAGCACCAAGGCGCCCTTGAGGCGGCGGTCCACCGCGGCGAGCACCTGGGGGTACCCCACGGCGAACAGCGCCGCCTCTGTCCCGGAGGCGAGGGCCGAGGCGATCAAGACAGCGAGTACAGCGATCAGCAGCGTGGTCATGGCACGGACGGGTGAGGGGCCGTTTCAGGATCGTCACCTCACGCCTGGAGTCAAGAGCACCGCACTACCAGCGCGCCCGTGTCCGACGCTCCAGTCGTCGGATCTGCGTTGGCTACGCGCGTCGAGGCGGAGGGACTCGCCCCCCCCTGGTCGCGGGGGGGCGTGGGCCCGTCGTCCTACTCGTACCAGCGCTCCCCGTCGTGGGACTGGTCATGGCAGGTGCCGGTGCAGCCGCTGGTGAGGTCCACGGTGATCTCGTGATTGGAGCCCAGGGTGAGCCTGCCGTCCACGTGTTGGGTGGGGTCTTCCATGGCGCCGTCGCGGTCCACCACCGTGTCGTGGCAGTGCTCGCAGCTGGTGTTGAAGACCAGGTGAGGCTCGTGCCGGCCACTCAGCTGCGCCCAGCCTTGTGGCTCGCTCCCGGGGCCAGGATGGCACGCGCCGCATCCCTGGATGGTGTCGCCGTCCTGTGCGGCGCCCGGCCCACCGATGCCGTTGCCGTGACAGTACACACTGGAACAGCTCCCGGCGCCGTCGTAGCTGGCGCCCGCCGCGATCCCAGCACCGAAGTCCAGCTCGGCGGCGTCGGGGGTGCTGTCTCCGACGAACAGGTGCCCGGAGCTCAGGACATCGACAGGCTTCGTGTGGCACTGGACGCAATCCTGTGCCGCCGCGTCGCCTAGGGTCACGTGGGTGGTGTGAGCCACGAATGGAGCTGTGGAGCCTTCGTCTTCGCCGGATATCTCAACAGGGGGAGCGCCGGTGGTGTTGTTCTGGCCGCCGTGGCAGAAGACACAGTCGGTGCGCCAGCCCGTCGGGTGGCAGGTGTCACAGGACAGCGCGGTGTCAGTGCCGGTCAGATCGGTGCCGTGGCAGTCGGTGCATGCTTCTGCCTGGGCCTTCGCCTCGAGACCGTGCACAGCAGGGTCGCCGAAACCATCGGGGTGGTAGGACCCGGCGGGCTCACCGGAGTCTGGGGCCGCGGTCTCTTCCGCGGGCTTGTCACACGCCACTGGCAACAGCAGGACCAGGAAAAAGGCAAGCCTCATCGGGAACTCCAGGGCTCGGGCGCTCATCGCGCTGAAGATTGTTTAGTCCGCCGTGTCTGGCTTGGCCTCCTGGCCCGGAGCCGTGGGACGCGCAGCCCCGCGTGTTAGCGGTGATGACTCCATCGACCCGATCCCGACGAGAGGTACCATGCCCGACAACCTGTCCCCACGAGAGCTGGTTTCCCTCATCCAGAGCGCCTTTCAGCCCGGCCCATCGGACCGTCGACTGGCAGTGATGATCGACCTTCCCGATGCCATGGTCCCCGACAACGAGGACTGGGCACAGCGGCGCGATATCGCGGCCGGCTGGGTGCGCGGGCTCGCAGCTCTGGTAGCCGAGCTGGGCCTCGAGGGGGCCGACCTGGTGCTCTACCGCAACGCGCACACCAACAACGGCGACCTACCCGACCACGGCTGGTACCACCCTGCCGATGCCCCACTTCCGGCCACCGCCGAGGATGTCCAGGCCGAGCCCGTTCCCTTGGACGAGATCCTCGCCAGCCACAGCATCGTGCTGCTGCCGACAGAGTTCTCCGCCACCGCCCCCATGAAGGTGGCCGCCCCGCGCCTGGGCTTCCGGGCCGCCACCATGCCCGGCTTCAACCCCGGCATGCTGCCCGCCCTCAGGCTGGACTACGGGGTGATCGGCCGGCGGGTCGAGCAGCTGCAGGCACTGCTGAACGAGGCGACCTCCTGCGACATCGAGTTCCTTGTGGACGGGGAGCGGCGCTTCGAGCTGGTGTTGGACCTGCGCTTCCGGCAGGCGCACGCCTCCGGCGGGCGGTTCCCCCACAACGGCATCGCGGGCAACCTGCCCTCTGGTGAAGCCTACGTCGTGCCCTACGAGGGTGAGATCGAGGGTGAGCCTTCGCGCAGCGCGGGCATCATGCCGGTGCAGTTGGCCGACGAGGTGGTCTTGTACGAGATCGTCGAGAACGTGGCGCTGCGCGTCCTGAGCGAAGGCCCCATGTCCCAGGCCGAGGCCGCCCACCTCGAGGCCGAGCCCGCCTACGGAAACCTCTCCGAGCTGGGGCTGGGGGTGCTCGGAGACATGGGCATCGAGCCCATCGGCGAGGTCCTCTTGGACGAGAAGCTGGGCGTGCACATCGCGTTTGGACGCTCCGACCACTTCGGAGGACAGGTCGGCCCGGGCGACTTCAGCTCGCCCGACCAGGTGATCCACATCGACCGCGTCTACGTGCCTCGTCTCCAGCCTCGCGTGGTCGTGGCCAAGGCGACTCTCGCCATGGCGGACGGTGGGGAGTTGCTGTTGGCCAGGGACGGCGTGATCGTGGCGGTCGAGGACTGAAGCGACTGAGTCACTCGGTGATGTTCCGCCCCCGAGCGCGTATGATCGCCAGCGCCGGGCGCGCCAGGGTAACGTTCGCCAGGACTCGCCCCACCAAGTAGGCCACCGCGGCCACGGTGACGCCCACCGCGTCGAGCCATAGGACGCCCACGGCCAGGCACCCGGCGATGCCCACCACCTCGACTACGCTGGCCATGGTGATGGGGGGCGTGCGGCGCCCGTGCACCAGGAGGGAGCGCTCCAGGTTGAGGAGCAGCGAGAGGGCTGGCATGAGGGAGAGGATGCGCACGGGCCACATGGTGTAGGCCGCCAGCTCCGGGGACAGGCCCGAGATGGTCTCGAACCACACCCGCCACAGCGGCGACCAGGCGATGACCACGAGCGGGACGGTGGCGCCGACGGCCAGGAGCCCGGCGAAGCGCAGCACCTGAGGCAGGTGGCGGCGGTCTTCGCCCAGTGTGGCGATGACCACCTCCTGGTAGGCCAGTGCTGGGGTTCTGAACACGAAGATCAGGGCGTTGAGCACGGGCAGGGTGGCCAGGCTCTCCAAGGGGGCCTGGGCGCGGCCCATGAAGAAGGTCACCATAGGGTGCACGGCCAGGGAGATGGTGCTGGTGAGGGCGAGTGGCCAGTAGAACGACGACAGGCCCCGCCAGCTGAGGTCCTGGTCGCTGGACGACGTCTCGGCGAGGTCGCGTACGGCCGCCCTCGCCATGAAGCGGGTGGCCACGGCTTCAGCGCACACCCCACTGGACAGGGCCACCGAGCCCACCAGCACCCCGGCCATACCGTTGGTTGCCGCCACGGTGGCGGCGGTGGCCATCGTGACCAGGCGCACCACCGTGCCCCAGGCCACCCTGCGGGTGAGGCCCGCGCGGATGAGGATGCCCTGGTAGAAGCGGCGGTAGCCGATGGCCGCCGGCCACGGGACGAGCAGCCACAGGGCCGTGTCGGTGAGGTCGGCCACGTGGGCGTCGAGGCCCAGGAGGCCCGAGAGGACCCAGTCCATGGCCGGGGTGAGCAGGGCGAGGCCTACTCCCAGGGTGAGGGCCGCGCTCAGGGTGTGTGCAAAGCGGCGCAGGGCTCTGTAGGCGGGCCGACCATCCACCAGGGCGGTGGAGGCCGACATCATCATGATGACGGGTGCCTCGCTGATGATGGCGAAGGAATAGGCCACACCGTAGGCGGCCAGGTTGACCTTGGGCGCGTCCATGCGGGCGATGAACATGGCCAGGAAGGGCCCCTCCACCGCCATCATCAGCCAGGTGGCCTGCAGGGGGAGCCAGAACCGCGCCAGGCGGGACAGGGTCAGTGGTGGGGTGTTCACTCGGGTTTCGCTACCAGAAACCGCCCGAGCCGCCGTAGGCACCCATGTCGTTCCTCGACCCGTCCACGTCGTTGAAGGCGGAGTCGGGGTCTCCGGCGTCGATGGCGGGGGAGCTGCCGGACAGGGTGAAGTCCGACGGTGACTCGGAGGAGCAGTGGGCGTCGACGAACGAGGGGTTCTCGCTGATGTCTCGGGGCCCGGCGGTGAAGGTGCCCCCGAAGGTCATGGAGGCCGCCGCCGAGTTGTACACGTCGTTGTAGGAGAACTGCCCGGTGCCCGCGCCGTACAGCGCGTAGCTGGACGAGGTGGAGTGCACGATGGTGTTGTGCAGCTGGATGGTCCCCATGCCCTGCTGGAAGATCTGGCTGCCCCTCTCGGTGCCCGTGTTGCTGCTGGCGTTGCCGTAGAAGGCCACGTTGGTGAAGCTGGCGGTGCCGCTGCCGCCGGCGAACAGGCCGCCGCCGTCCACGTCGGCCTGGTTGCAGGTGACCAGGCTGTTGGTCACGTCGAGGTCGGCGCCGTCGAGGTAGACGCCGGCGCCGTCGGACGCGATGTTGCCGTCGAGCTTGACCTGGTGCAGGGACAGCACGGTGCCGGCCGCCGCGTAGATGCCGCCGCCGGTGTCGGCCTGGTTGGTGTCCAGGGTGACGCCGTCGAGGCTGACCACGCCCGACTGGATGCACAGGCCGCCGCCGTAGGAGTAGCGCCAGATCTGGGTGAAGCTGCCCGAGGACTCCTGGGTGAAGTCGGGCAGGATGTTGTCGGCGATGATGACGTCCACCAGGGCGGGATCGTCGCCGTCGACCCGGATGCCTCCACCGCAGTACTCGTACAGGTGGATGGTGCAGGTGTCCTGCCCTTCGTGGCTGGGGGACGAGTCGGCGCAGGTGGTGCTGGTGGAGCTGTAGATGGTGTCGCCGCTGCCGCCCTGGATGGTGAAGCCCTGCAGGGTGGGGCTGGCGTTGCTGCCGCTGGCGAAGGTGACCGCCGAGACGCAGGCCAGGGGATCGCTCAGGCCGCAGGCGGACGTGCCCGGGTCGATGGTGGTGGACATGGGGCCGTCGAGCCCGGTGACGGTGACGGACTTGCCGCCGAAGTCGATGGTCTCCCGGTAGGTGCCCGCCCGGGCCAGCACACAGCCGCTGGCCATCTCGATGGCGGTCTGGAGGCTGAGCACCGGATCGCTCCAGGTGCCGGAGCCGCCGGTGTTGCCGCTGACGGCGTCGGCGATGACCGGCTCGCGGGACTCGGTGTCGTCGCAGTCCAGGGTGTTGTCAACCGTGCCCGACGGCTGCGCGCAGGCCAGCACCGGGGCCGAAGGATCGCCCCAGGAGTCGGTGTCGGCGTCGGTGTACCAGATCTGGCCGTCGAGGGGGTCGTCGTCGACGGTGCCGTTGCAGTCGTTGTCGGCGCCGTCGCAGACCTCGGTGCCGCCGGGGTGGGCGCTGTCGTCGCCGTCGTCGCAGTCGGTGTTGTCGGCCACGTAGCCGCTGGGTTGTTCGGCGGTGCGCACGACCTGGTCGGGATCGCCGTAGCCGTCGCCGTCGCCGTCCAGGTACCAGGTGCCGGGCTCCACGGGGTTGTCGGGGTCCTCGGCGTCGGTGTCCACCGTCTTGGGGTTGGTGACGTCCAGGCCGAAGTTGCAGGACCCTGCGACCGCGGGGAGGGCGCACAGCAGGATCAGCCCCAGGGTGGACCAGGGGGCGCGGATGGTCGGGTGGCGCGGCACTGTCGGCGACATGGGCGCATCATAGCAGCCCGTGCCGCGTGGCGGAGCCATGATCCGGCGATAGTCTGTGCATATGAAGGAGCACGAGCTGAACAGAGCGTTGAGGCTGGTTCGCATCACGCTTGCCGTGAACGTGGTGGTGCTGCTGGTGAACCTGGCCCTGGGCTATGCCCTGATCATCTGGGTGGTCAACGAGCCCGCCGCGGTGGCGGGTGTCACCCCCGTCGAGCTGCCCAGCCACGGCCGCGCGGAAGACCCTCGCCCCGAGCTCACCGCCTTCTTCGATCGCACGGCCTCGGTCCTCGACCGCATGGCCCGGCGCCACGGGGTCAACCCCGCCGAGTTCGTGCCCCCCCAGGCTGCGATCGAGGCCGCCGTGGAGACCCGCACCCTGCACTCCGACGAGAGCCAGGCCGTGCTGCAGACCCTGCGAGAAGGCTACGACACCTTCGATCTCACCTGGCCCATCGCCATGCCGGACTATTGATGGCCGCTGCGCCTGGGTCCCCACCAGCGGCAGGGTGCGCGCGTCCCCGCTGGGGGTGGCTCACCCTGGGCACGCTGGCCTACCTGGCACTGCTGTTGGGCCTGCTGTGGCCCGCCACCCATGGCGGCAGCGCGGCCCTGGGGATGCCCACCCGGGACCTCTTCGATCATCTGTGGCTGCACGACTGGTTGGGCGGGGCGCTGTCCGCGGGGGCCCCCCTGCTGTCCACCAGCGACATCTCTTGGCCCACCGGCGGTCGCCTGATGCACCCCGATCCCGTGGGCTGGCTGCTGCACCTGGTCTTCGTGCCCTTCCTGGGGCTGGTGGCGTCCTACAACGCTCTGCTGGTGTCCCAGCTGTGGTTGGCGGCTCTGGCGGCCTGGTTGCTGGGCGCCAGGGTCAGCGGCTCTGTGGCGGCGGGCTGGTTCGCTGGGCTGGCCTTCGGGTTTTCGCCCTTCCTGCTGGGGCAGGCCCTGGGAGGCGAGAGCGAGACCGTCGCGGCCTGGCCCCTGGTACTGGCCCTGTGGGCCCTCGAGCGCACGGCGTGGGATCGCCGCTGGCAGAGCGGCCTGCTGGCGGGCGTCCTGGGAGCCCTCGCGGCGCTGGCTTCCTGGTACTACGGAGCCTTTTTCGCGGCCTATGCGGTGCTCTGGGTCCTGTTCCGCTGCCGGAACCGCGCCGGGCTGGTGGTGCTGGCTGGCTTCGGGCTGGTGGTGCTGGGTCCGGCGCTGGTCTACGCGGGCATGCTCGGTGAGGCCGACAACCTGTTCCAGGGCCCCAGCCTCGCGACCTACCTCTCGGAACACCCCAAGACCCTCGCGGGCATGGTGGGGGACCCCGCCGGCTGGCTGGGATTCTTCCCTGGCGTGCTCGAACGCGCGGGTCATCCCAGGGTTCAGTACCTGGGCACGGTGCTGCTGTTGCTGGCCGGGGCGGGCGCGCTGGGTCGGAGCCCGGGACGTGGCTGGTGGGTGGCGGTGGCCGGCGGTTCGTTGTTGCTGTCCCTGGGGCCGGTGCTGCACTTCGGCGGCCAGGCTGTGAGCGTGGGCGGCTGGACCCTGCCCGGGCCCCTCGCGGCCATCTCTTGGCTGCCCCTGGTGGGCTTGATGCGCATCCCCCACCGCTGGACCCTGCTGGCGGTGCTGGCTCTGGCGCTGCTGGCGGCCCGTGGGCTGCGGACCCTGGCGGGGGACGAACGTCCGGCTGGCCCGGGGTTCCCCCGTCTGCCGGTGGCCGTAGCCCTGGCATCGATGCTGCTGCTGTTCGACCTGCGCGCCTTCTCGGATCTGCCGGGCATGGGCATCTCCGGGGGGGGCACGCCGTCGGTGGCGGGTGTGGATGCTCCCCCCGCCATCCACGGGTTGCTCCCCGGTGGCGGCGCGGTGCTCGACCTCCCCCCGCGCATGTTGGACCGCGATGCCCGTGGTCGCTACCTGGTCTGGCAGCGCTACCACGGCCGCCCGGTGCCCTACTCACTGCTCATGACGGGCATCTCCGAGCCCCTGGCCACCGAACCCCTGGTGGCGGCGGTGGCGGCCCTGGACAGCCTCGATCCCATCGCCCGGCAGCCCGACCAGGCCGCCCAGTTCCGCCGCCGGGACCTGGCCCTGCTGGCCCACGCATTCCAGGAAGGCACGGCGGGCGCCGTCGATCTGGACGGCTTGCAGGATCGTCTGCTGCCCTTGGACATCGACGCCGTGGTGCTGCATGGTGAGCTGATGGTGCCCGCCGACGCAGAGCGTGCCGCGGCCCTGATCACGGGCCTGTTGGGACAGCCCGTGGCCGCCGCTGGTTCGAGCCTGGCCTGGGCCGTGGAGCCGCAGCCATGAAACAACGCCTGCTCGCGGCTGTGCCGTTCCTGGGGTTGCTGGTATTCGCGGTGGTGATCACCTGGCCGGCCGCCCAGCTGGGTGCTTTGGTAGGCCACGCCCGCTGCACCGCGGGCTGCCACGCCTGGGTGCTGTGGGCCGCCGATGCCCAGCTCTTCGGAGCCGGTGCCAGCGGGGATCTGCTGTTCTTCCCCCACGGTGCCGACCTCTTTCGTCTGTACGGCTCTGATCTGCTGGGCCCGCTGATGCTGGCGCCTCTGGTGGGGTCGCTGACCCCCTGGGCGCTGGTGAACCTGTGGGTGCTGCTGATGGTCTGGTGCAACGGCCTGGCGGCCTACGCTCTGGGCCGGGGGCTCGCGCTGGGCCGGGGACCCGCCACCGTACTGGGCACGGCGTTCATGGCGGCGCCGTTCTTCGCCCATGAAGCCTTCAACGGCACCACCGAGCTGCTGGCCGCCTGGCCCTTGCCCCTCTTTGCGCTGGCGTGGCTGCGCCTGCTCGAGCGTCCGGGTTGGAGACCGGCGGTGTTGGCGGGCCTGGCCTTTGGCGTGGGGGGGCTGCTGTCGGTCTACACCCCCTTCTTTCTGCTGCTGCTGGTGGCGGTGAGCCTGGCGTGGTGGGCCACCACCCGGATCGAGCCCTTGTTCCACGGGGCGCGCCTGGGCGCCATGGGGCTGGCCGGCGCTGTCTCTGTGGCGTTGCTGGGGCCGGTCGCGCTCATGCATCTGCGACACGGCGCGGGCGCCCTGCACAGCCGCAGGGTGGGCTGGTCCACCGACGCTGTGCCCCTGCCCGACGCCGCCGCCGACCTGTTCGGGCTCTTCGGTGCAGGCATCTCCGAGCCGCCCCGGGTGGTGCTGCAGGGTGACGGCACCCTGTACGACTACTGGACCCTGGGCACCGTGACCCTGGGCTTCCTGGTGCTGGGCTTGGCCCTGTTGGGCTGGTGGCGCGCTCGACCCCGTGGCCCGTGGCCCGCCCTGCTGGTGGCCGCCCTGCTGATCTCCCTGGGTCCCTACCTCGTGGCGGGTGGCGAGCTGGTGCGCGTCGCGGGCTCCGTGGTGCCCCTACCGGCGCTGCTGCTCGAGCGGCTCTTCCCCCCGTGGGGCGTGGTCTCCCTGCATCCCTACCGCTTCGCGGCGCTCACGGCACTGGCCCTGGCGGTGCTCGCGGGCATGGGGGCCGGGACACTCATGGGCTGGCTCGGGGCGCGCTGGCGCTGGGCCCCTACGGTGCTCACGCCGCTGCTGTGCGTGGCCATCGCCGCCGAGAGCTTCGCCCACCGGCCCGGAGGCTGGGCCCTGCCCACCACCCCCGCACCCTCGGGCGACAGCTGGCGCTGGCTGGCCGGCGAGCCCCGGGGTGGCGTGGTGCTGCTGCCCTTCGTGGCCGACGAGATCGGCGACGTCTGTCAGGGCCTGCTGAACCAGACGGTGCACGGCCAGCCCTGGTCCGACGGCGCGATGCACTTCCGGGCCGACGCCTCGTCCCTTGCCCTGTACGTGGACAACGCCATCCTGGGCACCCTGGCGGCGTCCCAGCGCGGCCCGCTCCCAGGGCCATCCCAGAGTGCTGTAGGCCTGGCGGAGCTTCGGGAGTTGGGCTTCCGCTACTTGGTGCTCGACCGCCCGGGGTACCTGCGCTTCGAGCGCGAGCGCGCCTCGGTGTCCGAGCGCCACGACCCCGAAGCGGTGGAGTCCTGGCTGCGCCTGCACCTGGGTGAGCCGGATCAGGATGACGGAGAGGTGGCGGTGTTCGGGCTTCGTTAGGCCGCAAGGGCACTGGCGATCCGCTTGACCTCGCTCTATGTTGGCGCCATCCAGACGCCCCCGGTGTGCCATGCGGTCCGTGTCCCTGCTCGTCGCCTCCCTGATGCTGTCCATGGGCTGTCGCCCGGCCTTCGAGGGCGAGCTGAACAGCGAGGATCGCCTGGCCGGAACCGATCTGCTCATCATCGCGCCGGACGCCACCATCGACGGCTTCGAGGACTTCGTGGTGTGGAAGCGCGCCCTGGGCATCTCCACCCAGCTCGAGGCCATGGAAGACATCGACGCCAGCGAGAGCGGCGAGGACCTCACCGCCCGCATCCGGGCCCGCATCAAGCGCGCTGTGGCCGACGAGGGAACCCGCTGGGTGCTGCTGGGCGCCGACGCGCCCTTGCTGCCCGTGCGCAAGGTCTACACCTGGGTGGATGTGGACTTCGAGGGCGCCTACTACGAGGACTCCATCGCCACCGATCTGTACTACGCCGATCTCGACGACGAAGGCGACTGGGATGCCGACGGCGACGGCGCCTACGCCGAGCCCGGTGACGGCATGGACCTGCTGCCCGACGTGTCCATCGGCCGCATCCCGGCCCGCAGCGCGGCCCAGGTGCAGGACTACACCGACAAGCTGTTCCTCTATGAGCGCTGGCCCGAGACCGACTACCAGCAGACGGGGCTGTTGTTGGGCGAGTGGGCCGGCCAGGCCAGCGGGCTGGACTTCTACTCCAGCACTGCCCTCGAGAGCTGGATTGTGCCCCTGTTCCCGGAAGCATTCGAGCTCACCCGGCTGTACGAAGCCTACGAGACCTACGATGACTCCATAGACAACACCGTGGGTAACCAGACCGACGCCTTCGAGTCTGGCCACAACCTCATCCTGAACTTCGGCCATGGCGCGGCCAGCTATATCGGCGGGCTGAACCTCGAGGGCATCTGGAACCTCGAGCCCAGCGGCCGGCCGGCCATCCTCGCCACCACCGAGTGCTCGGGCTGTGAGTTCGAGAACCAGTACGTCGACCACAGCGCCTGCGAGGCCTACGTGCTCGGCGAAGGCGGCGGCGTGGCCTACCTGGGCAACACCCACGTGGGCATCGGGTTCCCCTCCCTGTCCAACTTCTACATCGCCTTCTTCGATGAGATCTTCGAGGACGACACGCAGCTGAGCTTGGGCGAGCGCATCCGGGACATCCAGATCAGCTACACCACCCCCGAGGCGCTGGCCGAGGAAGGCCACCCCGACCGCTGGTCGGCCCTGGTGATGGTGCTGATGGGCGATCCCACCATGGTCCCCTGGCGCACCACGCCGGTGGAACTCGAGCTGGGTGACGTGGACTGGTACCGTCACGAAGATGGCGCGGTGGGCTGCTACGAGGTCACCGCAGGGGGCCAGACGGTCCAGGGCGCCACGGTCACCTGGACCCAGGGCGACGAGCTTCAGGTCGCAGCTCGCACCAACGGCAAGGGCATCGCCTGCCTGCAGGTGCCCAAGGATGCCCCCCGCAAGGCGGTGGTCACCGTGAGCGGCCCCGACCTTCTCCCCGTCGAGCGCGACCAGAAGCTCTGATCCCATGCGCATCGCCTTCGTCTCCGCCAACCGCGAGCAGCTCCCAGACCCCGTGGTGCCCCTCGGGCTGCTGTCGGTCATGGCCAACACTCCGGCCGACCAGGACACGGTGCTGTGGGACCTCTGCTTCGAGCGGGACCCCGTGGCATTCCTGGTCCAACAGCTCGAGGCCTGGCGCCCCCAGCTGATGGCCCTGGGGCTGCGCAACGTGCAGAACAGCGACTACACCAACATCGAGGACAACCTGCGCTACTACGAGCAGCTGGTGGCCGCGGCCCGGGCCGTCAGCGTGCCGGTGGTGTTGGGGGGCGCCGGCTTCTCGGTGATGCCACGGGAGATCCTCGAGCGACTGGGGGCCGACTACGGCATCTCCGGCGAGGGCGAGGCGGCCTTTCCGGCCCTGCTCGCGGCGCTGGAACACGGGGGCCAGGGCTTCGACGCCATCCCCAACCTGCACCGTCGGGTGGGTGACGAGATCGTCAGCAACCCCGCGCCCGCCACCCTGCTGGACCTCGACACCCTGCGCCCGGCCCGTCGCGACGGGGTGGACCCCCGCTACTACCAGCGGGTGGGTATCGAGTCGCTGCAGACCAAGCGTGGCTGTCCCCTGGGCTGCGAGTACTGCACCTACCCCCTCATCGAGGGCCGCAAACACCGCCTGCGTGATCCACTGCGGGTGGTGGATGAGCTCGAGGCGGCCCTGCAAGCCCAGCCGGCCGTGAACCACTTCTTCTTCGTGGACTCGGTGTTCACCCTGCCGGCCCGTCATGCCACCGCGGTCTGCACAGAGCTCATCGATCGTCGCATCGACCTGTCGTGGACCTGCTACGCCAACCCCATCGGCTTCGATCGTGACCTGGCCGCGTTGATGAAGGCTGCCGGCTGCGTGGGCATGGAGATCGGCACCGACTCCGGCAGCGACGCCATCCTGAAGCGCCAGCGCAAGGGCTTCACCGTGGCCGACGTGCACCGCATGCACGACATCTGCGTGGACGTGGGCCTGCTGGACTGCCACACCTTCGTGCTGGGCACCACCGGCGAGACCCTCGACCACGTGGGCGAGACCCTCGACTTCCTGGACGAGCTGCAGCCCTTCGCCGCCATCCTGATGATGTGGATGGAAGACCTCGAGGCCCTGGACCCTGCGCTGTCCCAGCAGCGCCGCGCCTTCCGGGACGCCGTACGCGACCTGCTGGTGCAGCGCTGCGCCACCCGCCCCCGGTGGATCGCGCCTCAGCTGCGCATCGCCTACGATCCCCGCATCTTCCGTATCCTACGCAAGAAGGGCTTCACTGGCCCCCTGTGGCAGTACATCCACCTCAACGGCTAAACCGCGACGGAACGCTGAGTCCGCAGGGAGGGTTGGGGAAGCGTCCCACCTCGGGCTAAGAGGTCCACCCTCGGAGCGACGATGTCCCTGCTGCCCCTCATCGCCTTGTTCGCCACCTCGGTCTACGCGGCCGACGAGCTCCCGCCACAGGCGGTGGCGGCCTGGCAGGCCATGAGCGCCGTGCGCAGCCTCGAGGCCCGCTTCGAGCAGAGCCGCACCACCAGCCTGCTCAGCCAGCCCCTGGTGTCCACCGGCACCCTGCGCTTCGTGCGGCCCGACAAGCTGGCCTGGGTCGTGGAACAGCCCGGTCGGTCCACCATGGTGGTGGCCGGCAGCAAGGTGGGCATGAGCTACCCCGACCTGGGGGTGTTCGAGCAGATGGACTTGGCGGGCGATCCGGACGCCGAGCGCCTGGTGCGCTCCATGATGGTCTGGCTGGCGGGGGATCTCGAGCAGGTCAGCCGCGACTACGGCGTGGCCTGGGCTGCGGCCCCCACCGGGGCTCCCGCCGGGGTGCTGCATCTGGCCACCCTCACGCCCAAGGACGCCACCATGGCGGCGCTGGTCTCCAGCCTCGAGCTCTCCCTGGGCGGAGAGCCCATGCGGGTCCTGGCGGTCACCATGCACGAGCCCGACGGCGACCGCGTGGACATCACCATGCACGATGTGCGTCTGGACCCTGATCTCCCCGACGACGCCTTCAGCATCGCCGGCCCTTGAGCTCCGCCTCGCCATGACTCCCAAGCTGCGGCTGCTGTTGACGGCGGGGCTCCTGCTGGTGCTGGGCCTGGTGGCCAGCCGCATCCGCTTCACCGACGACCTGGCCAGCCTGCTGCCCGCCGATGGTCCACTGCCCAGGGCCCTCGAGCACCTCGAGCGCTTCCAGGTGGCCGACACCATCATGGTCGAGGTGGACGGCTCCGACGCCACCCGTGCGGAACTGCTCGGCGCTGTGGACGCCCTGGGGGAGCGGCTGCAGGCTGACCCCGTCATCCGACGGGTGCGCTGGCGGGTGCGTGCCGCCGACGGCATGGCCTTGCAGCAGGCCGCGACACCCTATGCCCTCGAGCTGGTGCCCGTAGATGCGTTGGCCGACCGGGTGAGCGCCGAGGGGATCCGCACAGCCCTGCGGGGACAGCTGCTGCGCTTGGCGGGACCGGGGGGTGGGCTCTTCGAGGGCCGCTTCCGCCAGGACCCGCTGGATCTGGGCGGTCTGGCGCTTCGGCAGCTCCGGGGGGTCGAGAGTCCCTTCGCCATCCAGGTGGAAGCCAGCCACTTCCTGGACAGCTCTGGCCTGCGTGCGGTGTTGCTGGTGGAGCCGGTGGCCAGCACCATGGAGATGGGACCGGACGCCCCGCTGATCGAGCAGCTCGAGGCCCACCTGGCCAGCTGCGCTTTACCCGCCCGCTACCTCGGGGGGCACCGCATCGCCGCGGAGTCGGCCCGCAGCGTGCGCGACGATGTCCAGCGCGCCGCCGTGCTGGGTTTCGTGGCCATGCTGGGCCTGTTCCTGCTGGGCTTCAGGAGCCTCCGCCCGGTGCTCGGAGCCACAGCGCCCCTCGCCGTGGCCGTGGTGGCCACCCTGGCCGCCGGGGCCATCGTCGGCCCACTGCATGGCATCAGCCTGGGCTTCGCCGCTGCGCTGCTGGGGCTGGCGGTGGACTACTGGATTCACCTGTACGTCGCCGCCCAGGCCCAGGACCCATCCCCGGGCTTCGCGCCGCGCCTGGCCGCAGCCAAGGCGGCCCTCGGCGAGATCGGCCCCGCCCTGTTCATGGGTGCCGCGTCCACCGCTGGCGCCTTCGTGGTGCTGCTGTTCTCCCGCTATCCGGTGGTGCAGGGGCTCGGCGCCATGGGACTGGCCGCGACCTTGGGCGCCCTGGCGGGTACCTGGCTGCTGGGTCCCTTGGCCTTCGCCGCCTTGGGCGGGCGTCGCCTGCCCACGCTGCGCGTCGCCGGGCTGCCCCGCTGGGCCCGCCTGCTGCTGGTGTTCATCGTGGCCGCAGGGGCCCTCACCGTGGGGGGGAGCCGCTTCGACGGTGATCCCCGCAACCTGCTGCCTCCCTCCGCTGACACCCAGGCCCTCGAGCGCGAGCTGACCGAGCGTTATGGTGGCTTCGGTACCGGCGGCATGGTGGTGATCGAAGGCGCGGACATCGACGAGGTCTTGGATGCGGCCGCCGCCGCTCAGGGCGCGCTGGATGCCCTCACCGGGGTCACCACCGCCGGACCTTCGGTGCTCCTGCCCGGGCCCACCGCCCGCGCTGCCCGGCGCGCGGCCTTGCCCAGCGCCCAACGGCTTCAGCAGGAGATAGAGGCTGCGGCCGCCGAGCTGGGCTTCGCACCCGGTGCCCTGGCGGGGGCTGCCGAGCGCCTGCTCGAGCCCCCCCCACGGCCCCTGAGCCCGCTGACTTGGTCCGACACCCCGCTGGCGGAGCTGGTGGGGAGGCACGTGCAGCCCATGGACGGCGGCTGGTCCGTGATGATCTCGGTGATCACCGCCGACGACAGCCTCATCGAGCCCGTCGAGGCCGCCCTGCAGGCCGCGGCGCCCGGGGCCGAGTTGGTGGTGCCGTCAAGCTTCGCCCGCGATGGCATCCAGGAGATCGTTCGCGAGCTGGGCCGTCTGGGCAGCCTGGCGGTGGGCTGGGTGCTGCTGCTGTTGGCCGTGCGCTACCGGCGGCTGCGCATGGTGGCGGCCGCTGTGGTGCCCTGCTTCACGGCGCTGCTGATGGCGGTGGCGGCCTTCGCCGTGCTGGGGGTGGCCTGGAACGCCGTGAGCGCTGCCAGCATGGTGCTGATCCTGGGCCTCGGGCTCGACTATGGCGTGTTCATGGCCGAAGGCGAGCGACGGGGAGCCAGCGCCCACACAGGCTACGCTGTGCTGCTGTCGGCCCTCACGACCCTGACGGGCTTCGGCATCCTGGTGGTGGCCCGCAGCCCCGCGCTGTTCGGCGTGGGCCTGGCCGTGCTGGTGGGTATGAGCACCGCGGCCCTCATCGCCCTGGCTCTGGTCCCCGGCATCGCCCGGGGTGAGCCCATCCTGCCCGCCCGCCTGCAGCGCTGGGTCGGTCGCTTGGCATGGCTGGCGCTGCTGGGCCTGAGCGTCGATGTGCTGCTGGGACAGCTCTTCTACTTGTCGCCGCCCCACGGTCCGACCCCGGAACACCAGCTCGAGCAGGTCTCGGCAGTGGAGCATCGTTTCGGGCCGCACCGGCTGCTGCGCTCCCAGGGTGTGCACACCGCCTATCTCGAGGGAGACCCCTGGCAGCGGGGCTACGGCGCTGGCGTGCTGACCGCCAGCATGGACGAACGCCTCGAGCAGGAGCTGCTGGATACCTTCGAGCGCGCGGTGCCCAGTGCCTTTGCGCGCTTCGCCATCGTGCGGGGTGCCATGATGGGGTTGCCGGGCCTGGACGCGTGGCTCCTGCCAGAGCAGCGCCAAGAGATCGCAGGCTACGTGGCCGGTACGGGCGAACACCGGGACTGGCTGGCCCCTGGCTATACCCGCAAGGTCTACTACCACGCGGTGCACGACATCGGTCAGGCCCTGGTGGACAGCCCCATGGTGCACGCCTGCACCGGGTTCATGGCGGGCCCCGGGTACACCGCCGACGGCCACTGGTTGCTGGCACGGAACTTCGACTTCGACGGTGGCCGCCGCTTCGATCAGGACAAGCTCATCACCTTCGTGGCCCCCAGCCAAGGCATCCCCTTCGTGTCGGTGTCCTTCGCCAGCTTCTCCGGCGTGCTGTCGGGCATGAACGCCGAGGGCATCGCCCTGGCGCTTCAAGCTGGCGCTTCGACGCCCCCCACGGCGGCCGGCATGCCCATGGGGTTCATCGCTCGGGAGATCCTGCAGTACGCCTCGTCCCTGGACGAAGCCGAGGCCATCCTGAGGGATCGGCAGGCCTTCGTGGCCGAGAACATCCTGGTGGTGGACGGCGAGGCCGGTGATGCGGCGCTGTTCGAGGTCACCCCCGAGCGGGTGGAGCGCCTGCCGGTACTGGGGACGATGGGGGTGTCCAACCACTTCCGGGCTGAGGTGTTCGCGGATCTGCCCATCAACGTCGAGCGTATGGCGGAAGGCACCACGGTCCCGCGCCTGGCTCGGATGGAAGAGCTCTTGGCCCAGCACCGCGGCGCGCTGGACTCTCCACGCGCAGCGGAGATCCTGATGGACCGCGCCGGCCTGGGGGGCGTCGATCTGCCCCGGGGTCATCGTCACGCCATCGACGCCGACATCGTCACCCACTCGGTGGTCTTCGACGCCACCGCTCGCAGCTTCTGGGTCTCCCGCAGCCCCAACACCGCTGGCGGCTACGTGGCCTACGATCTGGACGACGCCCTGGCCGGGGGCATCCAGCCCGTGGAGGTGATGGCCTCCGGCGATCTCGACGCCACCCTGGGGGTGCATCGGGGCCGCAAGCTGCTGCGCCAGGTCGAAGGGGTCGACCCCCACGAAGCCGAAGCCCTGGCTCGTCAGGCCCTGGCGCTGATGCCCGGTCACCCCGAGGCCCTGCAGGCTCTGGCCCAGGCCTTGATGGATCAGGGTCGGGCCGACGAAGCCCTGCCCCTGGCCCAGCGGGCCCTGGACACCCCCCCCGAGCACGGCCACCAGGTCCGCGAGCTGCGCGCCCTGCTGGGGTTGGAGGTGGCGGAATGATGGCCTTGTTGTTGTTCGCCCTGCTGGCCTGCGCGCCCAAGCACACCCTCGAGATCCGGGACACCCGGCAGGAGACCGTGTGCCAGTTCGCCATCGCAGCCCACGGGTACAGCTTCGCCGGGCTGATGGCGGCGGTGTTCGAGGACGGCGGGGTCGAGGTTGCTGCCCTGACCCCTGCGGGCACCGAGCTGTTCCGGGTGGCGCGCCGCGGGGGTCAGGTGGAGCTGAGCGCCCCCGATCCGAGCTGGGAACCCTGGCTCGAGCGTATGCCCTTCGACCGCGATCTCCCCCTGGTGCTGCAGTGGCACTGTCCGGTGGAGCGCTGCGCGGTCCACGGCGGCGTGCTCACCCAGCAAAGCTTGGAAGACGGCGGCCTGCAACGTTCCTGGCGCGGGCCCGGCGGCCCGGTCAGCGCCACCATCCACCCGGGCAAGGCGGTGATCACCGATCCGCGCCGGGGCTACACCGTCACCTTGGCGGGTGAGGCCATCCATGTCCCCTGAGCGCCCCGCCCTTCGCCGCCCGTGGCCCGGCTGGGACGGCGGCCTGCTGCTGCTGGTCTCGGCCCTGGCCGTGGCGGTGTGGCTGGGACGCGGACGCCTGGGTGGCGACGATCGGTTGCTGCTGGCATTGGCCCTGAACCTCGCCTGGCTGCTGGGGACCGGGCTGTCCCGGCACTTCGGTCGGGTGCGCCTGCCCCCGCGTCCCGCCGGCGCTCCCGACTTCCATCCGGTGGTGGTGATCCCGTCCAAGGACAACGTGGCCACCATCGGTGATGTCGCCGCGGCCTGTCGGGCCCACGAGCTGGACGTCATCGTGGTGGACGATGGCTGCGTGGACGGCACCGGTGACGCGGCGCGGGCAGTCTCCGGCGTCACGGTGCTGGTGCACCCCCACAACATGGGCAAGGGGGCGGCCCTCAACACCGCGTTCCACCACGCCTGGCGCGGCGGGTACACCCACGCCATCTGCATCGACGCGGACGGTCAGCACGACGCCGCGGACCTGCCCAGCTTCGTGGCTGCCTGCCTGGCCGATCCCTGGGCCATCCAGGCCGGCGTGCGGGACATGTCCACCGCCCCCGGTCGCAGCCAGTTCGGCATGAACTTCTCCAACTGGTGGACCTGGGCGGAGACCGGGCATCGGCTGGGGGACACCCAGTGCGGCTTCCGGGCCTACCCCCTCGAGCCAGTGCTGGCCCTGGGGTTGGGCGACGGTCGCTACGAGTGGGAGGTAGAGGTCCTGGTGCGCTCCCTGTGGCAGGGCATCGCCGTGCGCGACCTGCCCTGCCGGGTGTTCTACCCGCCCGAAGAAGAGCGGGTCAGCTCGTTCCGGCCCTTCTGGGACAACGTGCGCATCTCGTTGCTGAACACCCGCCTGGTCACCCTGCGCATCCTGTGGCCCCCCACTTGGGTCAACCGGGTGCCGCCTCCCGGCGGCCAGTGGCGGGGTCGCCACCTGGGCAGCTTGTGGGGCTGGCGTTTCTTCGTGGGCATGATCCGCCTGCTGGGCCGGCGCCCCACCCACGCCGCCATGGTGGTGATGTCGGCGTTCTACCTGATCTTCGCCAAGCCCCATCGCGACGGCGTGCTGGCCTACCTGCGGCGTGCTGAGGCAGCGGGTGTGCCCGTGAAGGCTGGCTGGCGCGATGCCTGGCGTATCTTCCACAGCTTCGCCTGCAGCATCGTGGACCGCTTCGTGCTGCTGGTGCGGGGTCCCGCAGCCTTCACCATCGTCCACGAGCACACGGCCCAGGCCAAGCGTACCCTCGAGACCCAGGGCGCGATCTTCCTCACCGCCCACATGGGCAACCCCGATCTGGGGGCCACGGCCCTGCAGACGGTGGAGTTTCAGCGCCCGGTCAACGTGCTGCAGTACACCGCGGGGGACGACCCCTACATGCAGCTGTTGAAGCACTACCTGCCCGACGGCCAGGCTCCACGGGTCATCTCGCTGAACGCCGGCGAGGACCTGGCCAGCCTCGAGGTCATCCGGGCTCTGCGGCGGGGCGAGATCGTTGCCATCAAGGGCGACCGGGTGGTGGACGAGCGCACGGTGGAGGTGGAGCTGCTGGGCGCCCCTGTGCGCCTGCCCACCGGCCCCTTCCTGCTGGCGGCCCTGGCCAAGGCCCCCCTGTTCGTGCTGGGCTGCTTCCACGAAGGCGACGGCACCTACCGGGTCATCGCCGGTGAGCCCTGGGAGCTGCGCTTCACCAGCCGTGGGACCCGGGATGCCGACCTGGCCCGCTGGACCCAGCGCTTCGCCAGCCAGCTCGAGGAATGGTCCAAGCGTTACCCGCGCCAGTGGTACAACTTCCACGATCCGTGGGTGTAGGGGCGATCCCTAGCGCTTGATCCGCGACCGCCGCTGCAGCTGGATGCGTTCCTGGCGGACCACCTCTTGCTGGATTCGGTCGCGCTGGCGCTGGCCCAGGCCCGGGATGTGACAGCCGTACTGGTAGGACAGATCCGTGCCAGGCATGGTCGCGACGTGGACGCACTCGGCCTGCACCTTCATGGACTCGTCGTCACCCAGGGGGAGATCGAAGCTGAGCCGCGCCGTGGGATCGATGTCCCGGGGGCCCACCAGGGCACAGCCGATATTGCTGAGGTCCGCCATGCGGAACAGGGTGGACACCGGCGGCTCCCAGCCATCATCCAGCGAGCGCCTCTCCACCTGCACATGGATGGGCATGTTGACCTCCACCCGGTAGGCTCGGCGACGGTTGACGAAGCGGATGTCGCTGGTGGGGTGGAGCTGTATCAGGGCGTGGGTGGGCTTGAAGGGGCCGTCCTCGATGGGGGAGATGGCTTGGACCTTGCACTCGAAACGGAACAGGCCCGCACGCTTGATCACCTCGACGATGCAGAGCTCTCCAGCCTGTAGCTCCGGTGCGTCCTGGGCCCGCACCCTGATCTCCACGTTGGGATTGCGGGCCACGAGCATCAGGCTGTCGAGCACCAGATCGGGGCCAGCGGTGCGCATCACCCGCACCATGGGGGCGTCGCCCTCGAGGCGTATCAGGCTCTGTCCACCGCGGACCTGGCTGTTCTTGGCGCTGTGGATGGGCGCATCGCAGAAGGTCCAGAACTCTCGGACGAAGGCGGCGCCGCCGTAGGGATCGAAGCGCAGGTACTCACCGTCCACCACGAACCAGAGCTGGCCGCGGGTGACGTCACTCTCCTGGATGCGCTCGATGAGCTTGGGCTTGAAGGTGCGGGTGGCGGCCCGCTTGGGGCCGCTGGCGTTGGGGAGGAAGAGGATGCGGTGGGAGGTCAGGGCCAGCCAGCCGCAGCGCACATGGCTGTCGCCGCTCCAGGCCAGCGACCACTCGCACAGCAGCAGGCGCTCACCATCTCGAAGCTGCTCGTTCCGTGCCCCCAGGAATCCGTCGACTGCGTCGGCGTCGGCCTTGCCGAAGCGTGGGTCCAGCCATGGCGGGGTGGGGTGGAGCTGCACCAGCAGGGCGCAGAGGTCGCCGAAGCGCTCGGGGCCTTTGTCGAGCTTGAACGCGCTGGCGCCGCCTTCGAAGCCCAGCACCAGCTTGCGACGCCCCCGACCGCGCAGCTCGACCCACTCGAGTCGGTCCAGGGTCAGCTCGTGGCCCTTGACGCCGCCGGAGGTGGAGAAGAGCACACGATCGCCGTACAGCGACAGGTGGCCGCGCTTGCCCAGCAGCCCGCTGTCCAGCTTGCATGGATCGCGGGCCAGGAGCTGCTCTGGGGTGGGATCGGTCATCGGCTCTCTCCGCACGAAGCTGCACTGCACCTGACAGACCTGTGCATCATGCCAGATCCATACAGTCCATCGGTCGCCAGGGACGCGGTCTGAAGGGAAGCCGCGGGCGGAAGGTGCGAAGAGCGTCTGCTATGCGGTGGCGGCAGCCCGCGCGGCTTGGATCTGATCGCTGTTGCCGAAGTGGTTCCGGACGTAGGCGTGGATGTCGCCGACGGTCTTCATCTCGACCACGACCTTGCCGTCGATGCGGAACTCGAAGGCCTTCTCGAGGGCGACGACCAGATCGACACCGTCGAGGCTGTCGAGGTCCAGATCCTCCCGCAGGCGGGCATCGGCTACGACCGCTTCGGGCTCGAGCTCGAACTCTTCGATGAGGATCTCATCGATCTTGCTGATGATCGCTTCGGGGGACATCGTAGCTCACTCCATACGCGGCGCTGACGGGAGACGCGCGGCGGCGAGGTCTATTCGGATCATCTACCGCGGGCAAGCGAGCGTCCAGGGCTCGCACGGCGGGTTGTCAGGGTCGCTACCACGGGGCGGGAACGAGGATCAGCAGGACATGCCGCCGTCGATGGCGAAGAGCTGGCCGGTGATGTAGGCGGAGCCGGGTCCCGCCAGGAAGCGCACCAGGGGCGCGACATCGTCGACCTGGCCGAAACGACGCATGGGGATGGCTTTCTTGACCTGCTTGAGGGCTTCGCCCGGTAGCACGTTGGTCATGTCGGTCTCGATGAAGCCGGGGGCTACGGCGTTGACCCGGATCTTGCGGCGGCCCATTTCCCGGGCCAGGGTGCGGGTCATGCCGATGATGGCGGCCTTGGAGGCTGAGTAGTTGGTCTGGCCGCTGTTGCCGCGGAAGCCGGAGATGCTGGTGAGGTTGATGATGGAGCCGGAGCGCTGGCGGGCCATGGGGTGCAGGGCGGCCCGGCACATGCGGAAGCAGCCGCCGGCGTTGACCGCCATGACGCGGTCGAAGTCTTCGTCGGTCATCATCATGCACAGGCCGTCGGCGGTGATGCCGGCGTTGTTGACGACGATGTCCACCGAGCCCCACTCCTTGCAGGTATCGACCAGCAGCTCGCAGCCATCGGTGCTGGAGATGTCGGCCTGGATCGCCCGGGCTCCGGGGATCTCGTTGGCGACGGCTTCGGCCAAGTCCGCGTTGCGCGCGTAGTTCACAAGCACCCGGGCGCCGGCGCGGCCGAGCTCGAGGGCGATGGCCCGGCCGATACCTCGGCTGGCTCCAGTGACGATGGCGTTGAGACCCTGCAGTTCCATGATCATCTCCGTGAATCGCGCCATCTATACCACGGACGTGCCTGGAGTCTCACTCAGCGGCGGAGAGCACCAGGGCCGTGTTGACCCCGCCGAAGGCGAAGTTGGTGGACAAGGCGCGGCGCACGGGGCGATGCAGGGGCTGAGTGGGCAGCAGGATGGGAGCCACGTCCGAGCGCTCGAGGTTGAGGGTCGGCGGGACCACATCGCGGTGGATGGCCTCGAGGCAGGTGATGGCTTCGAGGGCTCCGCAGGCGCCCATGGTGTGGCCCAGGTTGCCCTTGATGGAGCTGACGGGCACGTCGCCACCGAACACTCGATGGAGGGCTTCGGCTTCGGCGGCGTCGCCGATGGGAGTGCCGGTGGCGTGGGCGGAGATGTAGTCGATGTCGCCCGCGTCGATCTTGGCGTCCGCCAGCGCCAGGTGGATGGCGGTGACCATGCCGTCGGCGGCTGGGTGGGCCATGTTCACGGCATCGGAGGCTCCGCCGTAGCCCAGCACCTCGCCCAGGATGGTGGCGCCCCGCGCAATGGCATGCTCGTAGGCCTCGAGCACCAGGATGCCGGCGCCTTCGCCTACCACGATGCCGTCTCGCTGATCGTCGAAGGGGCGCGGGGTGCGGTGGGGCTCGTCGGTGAAGGCCCTGGAGCCGCCGCCCATGACGTCGAAGGTGATGGCCGCCGCCACGTGGAGCTCGTCGGCGCCCCCCGCCAGCATCACGTCGGTGCGGCCGTAGCGGATGCGGTCCAAGGCCGCGCCCATGGCCTGGTTGGAGCTGGCACAGGCCGCGTTGGTGGCGATGGCTTCGCCGGTGAGCCCCAGGAACATGGCCACGTTGGTGGCGCAGGTGTGGGACATGACCTTGAGGAAGTGGGTGGACTTGAGGCCGTAGGCGGAGCCTGTCTCGATGTGGTGCCGCCAGAACTCTTCCTCGGCCTTGTTGCTGCCCATGGTGGAGCCGATGGCCGCGCCGGTGCGACCACCGGTGAGGGTGGCTTCGTCGAGCCCCGCGGCCTTCACAGCGTCGGCGGCGGCGGTGACCGCCATCATGGCGACCTTGCCCATGCTGCGGCGGTACTTGCGGGGGATGTCGCGGGGGTTGAAGCTCGGCGCGGGAGCGCCCACCAGGCACTGCAGATCGGCGATGTTGCGCCACTCGGGGAAGTGCTGGACTGCGGAGCGACCCTCGAGCAGGGCATCGAAGAGCTCGTCGGGGGTGTTGCCCAG
>Ga0307987_1000278_pt1 | contig 31174 bp, 19 predicted proteins | sample EllFjometagen181_FD_203157 | JGI IMG/M metagenome (GOLD analysis project Ga0307987, IMG submission 203157) | Marine microbial communities from Ellis Fjord, Antarctic Ocean - #181 | ecosystem: Environmental > Aquatic > Marine > Unclassified | place: Southern Ocean | collected 2014-10-08 | reverse complement strand
TTGCAACATATCACCATAAAGCTTCTCGAAGTCTACCAGTGAATAATGCTCATTATTACCAGCACCAGTTATGCCAAATAAAGTGGGCGAGAACAATTTCTTCATATTAGGTGCAAGATTATGCGCCACCTCTGCTATGCCAATGGCAATGTCACAAAAATTGAAATGCCAAGGCAAGGCCTCAATTGTATAGTAAAGTCCGTAAAAGCACTCGTAGTCGCCAAATTTCTCTAGCATACGTTCATAGAAAATACGGTTGTCTTCAATATCTTGACGCCAGTATCCCTTATAAAGATTATCCAAATTATTGCTACCGCCAAGATACACTTTCATCTCATATTTCTCTGATAGACGGAAAAACATATCCAACAGACTCTGATCTTCCGGCCAAGTTACTGATCTTGGATCAAGTCCCGACCTCCAGACTCCACCCAACTTTACTTCGCAATTAATAATCACAATGGTATCAATGCCCAGTGCCTTATAAAGCCTAAATTCATAATCCCACTCATTGAACCCCCAGTTGTTGATGCCCGTATCTCCAAGCAAGCAACTAACAAAAGTTCCAGTTATCTGCATATAATCTGATATTGGTAACATATGATATCATCCCCTATTTGTTATAGATTTGTTGTTAAAAAAATTTGGAGATTGAGCCTTTTACAAAACTATTACGCATATTCGGGATGAGATCATCCTAGCACCACAAATCCCGTTAAGAATATAAAAATAGAGCTGACATAACACACGACGGAGAATTTTTTCAAGTGGCTCGATTATTCTATAATAATAATCGTTCCTTTAGGAATTTCAGGAACAAATTGCCAAGCACCGATTGTTGTACCGTCACTAGCTGCATTATATAGACCCGAAGCCACCGTCCAATCTCCATTGAGCGTATTACCAGTAAAAACCGCGTCGTAAGTGCCGGCTTTAACCGAATGCCCACCACTGGTCACCTTAGGAAGATCGCCAGAGCGAACAAAAACACGCGGGCCGTAACTGACATTGTAATCCTCAGTTGCAGTGGCCGTTACGGCATCAATCGTAAACCCACCCATCCACTTACTATCGTACCAGTTTCCAAACACACTGTTGCTCACGCTCAATGTTGAGGCGTTACCGCTACCATTATAAATACCAGTCATATGATTATCAAAACTACAATGATTTACTGTAATGGTAGTATCAGCGGACCACGAAATACCATATCCCCCAACTGAAGTGTTGCCAGCACCATAGAATGTGCAATACGAAATATCCATGCCATCGGCAGTAACCACACCTACGGGACCAGAGGTAACTTCAGTCATAACAAAATAGACATTGGTAATTATTGGATTTACCAATTCCGTGCCACTATATATCGCATATTTTCGATCACTTTTTATAACCATATTATTCAAGGTGAAATCAGAACCGTCAATCAGCATTCCCCAATTGTTCCCACTGTACCCCGTGGCATTCGCAAAATATAGCGTTGCCCGTTCACCTATCACCGACTCGACAGTAAAACCAGATAAAACTTTACTCGGTGCGTTTGTCGTCGAATAAGTTTCACTGTCTATAAATTGAACAGTATCGTTGTTGACAGCCGCATCCAATGCATCATCGAAGTTGTCGTAATCCGCACCAGATTGCCCTACAGTAATTACCGTAGCGGATACAATTTTTATATAACTCATTAGAATAATAACACCAACCATACTCATCTTAACCAACTTGCTACTCATTTTACTCTCCTTTTGGATTAAACATTCCATAACAGTCAATACGTATTATTTTTACAATTAAGTAAGATTGTACATTAAGGCATTTACTATAGCAAGAATAATTTACTTTTCTTTATTTTTTATAGCGCAAATAAGAGCAAATAAGACATTGACAAACCTCTGCTTTTTTATTATCCTTCTCAAACATATGAAAAATAATATAAAAAAAGCGACTATTAAAGATGTTGCCGATGATGCAGGAGTATCTATATCCACGGTATCACGAGTACTCAGCGACCCCGACTTCGGTTCAATTGAAACACGGGATAGTATTACCAAAGCTATCAAACACCTAAACTATATCCGCCTAAGACGTCGTGGTATGTATACTCCGATGAAACTTTTAGACAACAGAATGTTAAAGAAAAGCAACGACATGCATAATATTGTGCTTTTCGCACCTGAACCATTGGTAAAAAAAATTGAAACTGCACCTTGGATCTACCGAGATGTCGTGCCGGCTCTGCAACGCTACACACGCACAAACGGACTCCATCTAATCTTAGCATCGTACAGCCTTGACGATCACCAACCAGCCGCTTTTAACACCAAACACATTAGCGGCGTACTCTGGATGGCTACGGATAACCAAAATGGAGACCTGCTCATGAAAGTCGCCAGCGAGGTTCCCACCGTTGTCTTGAACAACGATACACTCTGGCCACCACAAACATGCGTGATGGCCAATAATCGCATGATTTTATTTAAAGGACTTGATCACCTCAAAAAACTGGGACACCAGCGAATTGCCTATTTTGATGTAGCTAAAAGGCCAAAGGAGAAAGGCCACAGCCGAGAACGGCTGGAAGCATATCGAGAAGCAACCGAATTGCTTAATCTTGATACCAACCATAATCTGTGCATTCTTGAACAGTTCGGAATAGACGAACATCCACAGGCCATAGCCAGAGCCATGGATAGTATAGCTGCCATGTCATCACCGCCAACAGCAGTGATCACCCCCTTAACATACGCAATACAATTCCTGAGAGAAACCAGGAAACGTGCAATATCTGTACCTTCTGATTTAAGTATTGTGGCCATCGACAATGCTGAAGCCGCAGAACATGTAGATCCTGCTTTAACAGTAGTAGATTGTGTGTTCGGAAAGTGCGCAGAGGTTGCAATTGAGCTAGTTTTAAACAAAAATATATCGCATAATAATCAAGCCATAACAGTACTGCTAGAACCTAATCTGATTATTCGTGAATCTACCGCACCGCCATCTCCAATATTCAAAGTTTAAGTAGGGCTTCCTGTTTAATCTGAGACAGGATGCTCTACGCTGCTATCGTAGACTCCAGCCTCAGCAAGCTAGTTCCTATATTTTTATACTAAGATGCGTAGTATTGCATTACAAAGTCATAAATTGTATGAACTTTATATTAAAGTTCATCTGCAAGCTTTTTGGATAAAACAGCCAAAAGACTTGCAATTCTAGTGCGTTGAGCATAGTATAACATATTATCAACAAACAGATTCTGAATTGAACAGGAAGCCCTATCCAACGAAATCTAAACATGGTACCTCTCATAGGAACGCTATATAACGTCCCTAGCAGAGAGAACCTAATGCTACTTAATAATAATGAGTGTCCCCTTGGGAGGCGGCGTAAGGTAGACCATCTCCAATGCAGAGATATCATCTCCTATACTCAAGCTTTGAACACTTTCACGGTTGCCTCCGTCCAAGTCGATTCGATCAATACTATTGCCGGTCAAGTTGTAATAGTAGACCTTGTCTGCGACGGTATCGACAGTGATTCCTTGATACGTATCACTGGTGGCAACCAACGTCTCCTGCCCTCCGTTTGCTATGCCAGATGCATTTGCCCGATAGATGCCCCGCGTGCCAGTTCGACAGAAATACAACTTATCATCATCCGGGTTATACACCATTGAATTGACCCTATGAGAGCCAAAGTCCTGCTGAAGGATTGCCTCGTGGTACAGGTCAGAACCCAAAGGAGCGCGGTACGCAGCATCATTCCACACTGGGTCCGTGACCGCAATGTTAAGGTTCCAGAAAAAACGCCCGCCGACCAGATCAATGCTCAGCGAATTGGGCAAAGGACGAGCAGTCCCCGGATAGACCCATACATTCGACCTAGCGCCACCATTGTAGTCAATCCTAAAAATCAGATCCTGCGATCCATCTGCAACGTACAGTAACTGGTTCGTCGGGTCAAACGCCAAACCATACATTGAGCTTGATGCAGTACCATATATCTGCTTGGCCGTGCCGTTCAACTTGGCCCGGTAAACACCCCCGTTGACATCCCAGCTGTTGTTAGACCAGAATACGCATTCGTTCTCGGTATCGACCGCAAGATTCTTGGGATCGGATACAGTCGCAAGATCTTCCACCTCACCTGTCTCGATCATGACCCGTTGGATCTTACCGGCTCCTTGATTGCCCATATACAGGTACCGGTTCGTCGTTGCCGCAGATACAGATTCTGAAAAAGCCATAAGACCTGCCACCACCATAAGCACTGCCATACATATATTTACCTTCATAACCTTACTCCTTTATTATTTTGGGGTTCTGTCAAAAGTTTTACCTTTGTTTCCGCCCTATTTCGTTTTAAATCAACGGCACGTTCTGCCTGTGCTTCAACATCAAATTTCATACGCGTAACCGGTTTATGAAATGGCAATCCCTTATTGGCATATGTGATCAGTTGTATATCTTCCGGCAATTCTACCCCCGTTGCTGTCCGATCCGCCCGCAATACGCCACTGCGCGGTTTGCGTTCAATCAGCCCTTGAGCATCTAACACTACAAAATCATTTCTCCAATTAAAATTATTTTAACTATACCGGATTTAGATCAAATCCGTCAATACTTTTTTTCTTTCTTTTTTCTGAAACATCCTGAGTTTATTTCGTATTTAGGGCTTCCTGTTTAAGCGGCACTAAACATGTAAGTCTAAGCTTGATTTAATAAACATTTTTCTATCCCAACCTTCTCCATTATATCCATTCATTTTAACCGATAGGTTACCACCTGTTATTGATACTCCTTATCTTGCGATTTTTGAATCTCACTTTTGCATCCAGTAAAGCTTGGGATATTCCTTTAGAATATGAAAATTCACCTTGCTAAGGCAGATGCCGGATGCCTGATAAGCATCTGGTATATTAAGATGTCTGTTGCGAAAAATGTTGAGACGCCAAACCTTTTTGAAATCTGAACCAGGAAACTGAGAGAGTGGAATTTTTACTTTTACACGCCATTCTCCATCTTCATCATATAAAATATCAGAGCTTACCTGAAGCTTGAATTTTGACGATTTTATCATATCTTGACCAACTTCACCGCCAGCATTGATCACACTATAAGCCCCAAAACTATTAACGATGATTTGATAATAAGACTTGGAGTCAGGAGGCACAAGCATTATTTCAAAACTGTCATCAAGACAAATAGGACCTTTATTATTTGTTTTGCAGTCTGTTTTTAGTTTATCTATTTTACTTTCATGGGCGGATAACTCAATATTTAAATATTTATCATCACGGCTCAAGTTGACAATACTTTTTTGAAAATTTTGATATCCTATAGCTGCCATCAGTTCAAAAGATAAGTTTTTTTTGTGTGGCAGTTTTATGCACAAATTTGCTCTTTTTAGAAGCATCTCTGAACGCTGTTTATCATTTAAAGTAACTTCAGCAGCCTCCTTGTATCCTTTTTCCATAAAACCAATGAAATATTTAGAAAACAGACGTGTCGCTTCGGCATAAGGTGTTCCGATAGTCACCTTCACTGCCTCATCCGCATCTTTGCGGTATCTATTCATTACTTCAGGGCTGAAAAATTTACTTTTGCTCCAAATTTCCCAACGATCCGCTTCGCTTATTGCAATTAGTTCGCATCTAGTTTCAATGTCAGACAACATACTTTTGATAATTGTAGCAGCTGGGCCATAAAATTTATTCACATAATCATCAATTAAATCATCCACATTCAAATCTGGACTATAAAGGAGCTTCAATAGTACATAACGATTCAGATGTTCAAACATGTAGTTATCGCAGTCCATTTCCATGAACATTACACGTCCATACTTGGATAAATCTTTCACAAGTCTTCCAAAAAAATGCGGTACCAACATTGGTACACCGTAGTGACTTTCTCTGAAATTCGATCCGTGACGGAAAAGATGATGAAACCAGAATGTGACTGGAAGCACACTCATATTATTCCATTCCTTTATTATTGTAAAAAGTTCGTCATATCTCTTTGGGGCGATAATGTTGTAAGTTTTATTCAGCCCCGAAGGACAAATTCCTACTAAAATATTGTCGGGAAGTTGGTCTAATGTCAGTGGTAATTTAGAATGGGCTGAATAGGCAAGTTGACTCACCATCTTCCCGGGCCAGCGCTTTTGTACTTCCTCAGCTACTTTGGCAGTAAACCCCCAGACTACTTCTGAGTTCTGTCCACCGCTCCTATTCATAGCAATACGAGACTTACAAAGTTTACAAGAACAGGGTTTAAAGGCATCAGGAGGTAACAGGCTAACGATATTCCCATAATCAGATCCCGAAGACCATCCTCGATTGCCTGGATAGCGATATTTTATTCCACGTGCAGTTGTTGGTTTACCTGAAAAGAATGCATCAATATCTTTTAATGTTTCCTTAAATCTTCCTTCGCTACTGAAACATGGAAGACCATAACGTCCAGTAGCTCCAAACTGTGGCAAATCCCGTTTCCCCCTATATAACGCAAAATATTCAGGGTGTGTGTCTCCAAAACGTTTAACGAAATCGTCATATACACGATGGGACATAGGATAGATTGTCGACGATCCACGCATGCGCAACACCCAGAGACGGTTTTCTTTGGCCGTCAATTTTAAGTCGCTGTAAGCAACCTTAAACTCGGACTTTTTTAATTTATTATAGCGCCTAAGCAGATCAGGTCCTCCCCATACAGATGGGCCAACCCGACGCAGGTCAAATGCCGGTTCCTCGGGCATATTGAACGTTGAAATTTCTAAGTTCTTAACGAATGGCACAACCTCGCCCTTTGGGCCAGGGAGGAACCAACGCACACCTAACTTCTCCAGGAGACGGTAAACCCCATACAGCGTGCCGCGCTGAAATGTCCAAAGATCAGCGTGAAGTGTTTTGTAAAGGATACCCTTCGAATTAGAGTCTGGTGCATCCATAAAACTAAATAGGATTTCACTCTGTTCAGTAGAGTCATCCTTGCCAGCAATTATAATAGAATTGTCTTTAGCGATAATCCTGTAACCATCCCGGGCAATTTTGTTCACATTTATTCCAGCCGTTCTGGCTTGAGGAGTGTTTCCCAAAATGATTGCGCGACCATCAACTGGAATCTTATTTACAATTTGGAAATTTCCCCCGCTTATTTTGTCGAGAAAAAACTTGAGTTCTTTTCCTGCATAACGAACCGGTGCAGGCGCTTTATCGGAAACAACAATTACCATTTGCGGTTTTCCATTCCTGATAAGAGTTACGGTTCCCTGTCCTTCTTTATATTCATGCTTTCTATCCATGAAATACTTGACCATTGTTTTGGTTGTTATGGAAACAGGAACTTTTAGTTTGGGTTGCTTGCTTGCCTTACTCATGCCTGGTTGTGCCCGAGCACCAAAATTGTCCAGACACATATACCGGTTCGTCGTTGCCGCAGATAAAGACGCTGAAAAATCCATTAAACCTGCCACCACCATAAGCACTGCCATACATATGTTTACCTTCACAACCTTACTCCTTTATTATTTTGGGACATTTATTTTCTTCTTTTACAAACGAATGTCCATATTAACCCCATTCAAAAGTAATTTTTTTTACACTTCCACATCCTGTTTTACGTTGTGTTTCCTTTCATTAATTTGCCAATCAGTAAAAGTAATTTCTTTTTCGGTTTCAGTCCGCCAACCAGTCCATCCATCATTTCAACGGCACGTTTGCCAATAGTTATAGCTATCTGACATTTTCTGCCAGATTTATGATTAAACCTTTCGTTTTCACTCGCGGATCTTTGTCCATTGGAACTTTTTCCATGAAATCCCAGAGCTTGCGATGACTGAGCATATACCGGGCTTCTTCTGAGGCATCGGAGAAGTTAAGCTTGCCTTTATGGATGCCCTGTTTGGCGTTAAAGAAGCCAATAAACAGGGCATCAAGCGTATCTTCGTGCTCAAATGCAAACTGTACATAGTCTCGGTAAGCCTGTGGTGATGGTTCAACGTGGCAACAACAACAATGTTCGACATGTTCCCGCTCAACCGGATCATCTATGTATTGTGCCAGAGAAAAATTTATATCATCACAAAAACGTCCCATCTTTCGATTTGTTGTTAGTTCCGTTTCAAGCGCGGTTGGTTTGTAATCTTGGAAATCATCTAAGTTCAACATGGCTTTACTCAATAATTCAAAATTCTTTTCAAAGTTAACATATCCAGGTTCGTAGGCTTCATAGCACACTCCCTGTACGCCAAGTTCACGATACAGTTCCAAATCTTTCAACATTATTCCTGTATTGTGTTGAAATATTCCCTGTAATCCCTGTCCCATGGCATTTTCATGGATATAGATTTTTCCAGGAGTTGATTTGCACCATTCTTTCAGGCGGTTCAAGTGGTATTCATTAGGAGAATTTGCATCCGGATTCGATTCCGTTGCCGCGTGATAGACGGCTTCTTTATTCCATGATTCTTTGCCGACAGGCACATGTGGATGCCGGTAAAAAGTGTCATACATAATACGCGGCATTTGCTTATGAGCTGCCTGGTCAGCAGAAAGGTTATAACGTTTCACATAAACATCCGTTTCAAAATCAAGATCCGGGCGAACATCCAGTACTGCATCAACAAAAATTTCAACAAACGGCTGCCATTTCTCATGATCCGGCAGGTTTCGGCATTTCTCGCATTGACAGAAGTCCAGGCCGTCTGCCGCACGCATGTGTACTCGGATTATTTGCGGTGGTAATTCTTTCAACCACTCCCTTGCGCCGTAAGCAAAGGCTTTAATTCCTTCTTGCTCAAAGCTACATGGTTGAGTCTCACATTCCAATGAACTGGTAAAAGGCTTGCCATCTTTTCGTTTGGCAAACCACTCCTTTTTCCACTCAGTATAACTGAAAAAAGTTCGCGGACCAAAAGTCATCAAGGTTATTTCCACTCCGGCCTTAACGGTTTCTTCCAAAATAATATCTTTATAGCGTTTCCAGCCGTAATCATAATGAACAATCAATGTGTTCATCTGTAAATCTTTCATCCGGCGGATAAAACGTCTCAACTGTTCCGGCGTATGCCTAAGCAGGCTTTCACACGGGTTGAACCCACGAATTGCAAAAGTTGCTATACTCATATTAAATTTCCATATACATCTAGGAAGTCGGCGAAGACATTGTGAACAGGTTTTTGACCTTTAAATTGTTCAATTAAAGCGGAAAAATCGTTATCATGCTGATTGCCATAACTTCTGATATATCCAAAAAATTCTGGCAGCAAAATATTTGTATAGAATTTTTCTAATTCATTATGTAGTTTTTTCTCATCACAAATGATTTCTGAAGTTATTCTAAGATGCTCAAACATAGCTTTGCATTCATCAGTATCAGCTAGTCTTATATCCAATGGATTCAATGTTATTTCAAAAGGACGCAGTTCAAGCAGTGATATTTCTGATCCTTTGAAGCTGATTGCAGGAACAAAAGAGCGACGAGTCCAGGGATATAGTGTGAAGGACGGTTGATCAAACAGAAAATTACCCAAACTATAAAAAATCAGGGAATCATTGATCCGCTCTATACCTTGAGGTACATGTGAATGGTGACCGATCACCAATTTAACGCCTAGAGTTACCAGTTTTCTACATAACTCCATAAACTGGACTCTTGGAAAATCCATGAATTCATAGCCTTCGTGCATGATTACTATTGGCACATCACATTCGACAACCAATTCTTGTGCAGCAGCAATAACCTTTCCCGCAATCAGTTCTGCGGCTCCAGGCAAATTCTTTCCGGCAATTTGATTCTCTTTCTGGGCAAACGCCAAAATTCCTAGCTTCACACCTTTGCAATCAATGAATAGGGAACGCTCCGCCTCTGACTTATCAATTCCGCCTCCGACATATAGAATATCCTGCTCTTTGAAAATCTCGAAAGTTTCACGCAACGCATCAGCACCAGCATCCCGGATATGATTATTGGCAAAAGAGTAAACATTAAATGGAGCGGCATTATGCATACGCATAAATAACTCACGGTCTCCACGAACTCCTTTTCCGCCAACATCATCGACAGAGGTTAAACCAACCTCAAGGTTTGTCACGGAAACATCAGCTTTGACAAGTTCATTGATTTTCGCCGCCAGCGGATCAACTCCATTACGAGCAACATTATCCGCAATGCTGGGAATAATTCCATAATCCCCGGTAGCGGAAAATGTCCATTCCACACCACTGCCAGAAGAGTTGAAGTCCAGCTTTCCGGTAGTGAAAAATTCTTCCATGTAACTGATCATATATCTCCTTTAATTTGTTTAAAAACACTGTCAGGATAACGCCATGTTCCATCATCAATTGTCTGGTCGCCCCATTTATTGCCAAACACTCGGCAGGTGTCATGCATCAGCAACCATAAGTCATCACCCTCTGTATCTTTTTCCAGCTCCTTTATTGCTGGATCACGATTTGAAACATTCAGTTTGAATGGCCCTTGTAGTTTAAACGGCTTGATTCTGTTCCGTTTGGCCAAACCGGACTTCACCTTATCAGCGATGATTTCACAGGCTCGTGACGGAATCAGACTGCAACTGTTTTGAGCAGCAAGTCCCTCTTTAACAATAGCGGTTTCGCACCCGCATATTTTATCGTGAATCTCTTGCGCAATCTTATCATCGCCAGAAACTGCAACCAATGGAACACCCTTTTCGGCAGCCAGTGCTGCAAACATCGTGCATTCGCTCAATGCAATCATCTCGCCGCTACCAAGTGTCACATGCCAATAAGAATGCGGACAGACTGCTCCTTGAGTTGCCGCCATTGCATGCATCCCGATCCCAATTGCAACATCAAACGTTTCATCAAGCATTGGAAGCCATGAGGGAGAATAGCCGGCACGACCATGAATTATTCTGCATCTGGGGTCAAGATGTTCAAAAAGAATATTATATGCCCATCCGTGCCCGTCATTTACATACACTTCATCCGCCCCGGATTCAAAGCACGCTTCAACGGCTGCGTTCACCTCATTTGTCAGCAAGAGATTCATGCGTTGCATGTGATGATAGTTCAATAAAGAATTACTACTGCTGGCATAAAAAACCCAACCGGCAACACCTTCAATATCTGTGTTGATGTATACTTTCATTTTAAAGTTTCCATTCTTATTTTAATATTTTTTTAATACTATTAACATTTTTAACATATATATCTAATGCGTTGGCTTCCGGCAATTGTTCCGGATTTATTTCTAAATTATATATACCATTGTAACGAGCTTTAATAAGTGGTTCTATATAATCAACAAGTGGAAGGTTAGTTTCATCTAAAGGACAATGTGTAATATCATTTTTATCTACTCCGTGAATATGGGTATGTATTACTTTCTTTATGAAATCTTGAGGAGGATTTAATGGTATTGTGTTTTTTAGCATATTTGAATAAGCATGACCAAAATCCCAGCAAAAGCCCACTTTTTCAGAGTTAATCCGATTGTTTAATTGTAGAAGTCCATCGTAAGTTGTTCCTGGAGCATCATCAATCGCTCCACGATTTAGTTCGACTGCAAAATTGATTGGTAATTTCTCTCTTTCCAAAGTTTCGGCAATTATATTTATGTTACATGCTGACTTTTCTAATAAACCAGAATAACGATAAGACTTTTCAGCGTATGAATGTACCACAAGTATCATTTTTTCTTGAAAGTTGTTAATCTGATTAATTATTTGCTTTAGAAAAGTAAAATTTAAACTCGAATTTTCATCTATCACTTCTTCAGGTAAACTAGTGTGTATACTTAAAGAAAATCCATCTTTCCATAATCTATGGCAAATATCATTTATAATATCGTCCGAAGTATTATATATTACTCCTCTTAGCTCTATGAAGTCAACTTCACAATCGTGAAGTTTTGCTAAAAAACAGCTGAAATCACCTATTTTTCGATGCAAAATCAAAGCATTCTTAGATTGAGGAGCATCAGTAAAATAATCGAAAGGAACAGAAATACCTATTTTCATAAAATCACCCTATGATTTAACTGTGGAGTTTCAACATTAATTTCCGGATAGTGCTCCATTAGATAATTCTCAACTTTTTCTGAGTGATAATTATTCCAATAATCTTCAGCAATTCTCGCAACTTCAAAAAGATGGGTAATAAAAATCTTTTTCGGATTTAATTTACTGCTGAATTCACAAAAAGGCTTTAATAATTCATATTCTTTTAAAAGGGCACTCTTGCCTCCAAGCCACAGATGAGCAAAATAAAAATCTATTAAAGAAATTGGTGGTAAAGCGTCTTTATTATACTCTCTTACATCTCCGGAAAAGAACATTCTACATTTACCTGAATCAATTAAATAACTGTTTGACGGAACTTGAATCATTCCGTTGTCATGAAAACCGTCAAATGCAGTAATCTTAATACCACAAATATTAATAGATTCATTATTCTTAAGGATAATAAGTTTTTCTTTTGGCATTTCCGTATCCTTCAAAATAATTGGAAATAATTGTTCAGAAACAACCACCTTTATCGGGAGAGATGAAAGTGAATCAATAATTCTAAAATCATAATGGTCAACATGATAATGAGAAAGCAATACAAATGACAATTTCTTGAAATCTTCAACAAAATTACGTTTATGTTTGTATATTAATTCACTCTCATCCCTTCCTGCATCCATTCTATGAAGGAGTGAGACAGGATCCAAAGCCCACCTTACTTTTCCGGTTTTAAAAAGATAACAAGCTGAAAATGTAAGCCAGAAAGAATCCGTATTGTCATCTTTATTCCATTCAGTCATCATTTTATCCCAATTTTCTTCATAATTGGCAATGATGTTCTTTTTTTCCTGATCTATTTTTTTTATTCTGTCCATTCTGGGTCGTATCCTGTTTTAATAAAATTAATCCATCTTTTTATATATGGTTTTGGAAAAGCTATTTTTTGAACATCGTCAATATATTTTGCTATATCATAATCAACTCTTTTATGTTCAAATACACCATCAGATTCTATAGTATATCCTGCTTGACAATTAGAATCTTTTGGTTGTCCAACTGCATTGACGCTTATAAATCGTTTTCCCTTTATTGTTCTATCAATGAGCCTGTGAGTATGACCGCAAAGAATAATTTCTTCAGAACAATTCTCCATATAACGAAATAATTCTTCATCCTCTATTGAGGGCAATAAATATTTATCATAAGTAAGTGCATGAATCATTTTAGCTTTTTTACCTGCAATGTTGACAACAGCGGTCTCCGGGAGGCTCTGTAAATAATCTAAATGTTTTGAACTCAACTGAGATAAAGTCCATGATGCCCAACTTTGAAATATATCTAAAACAGGAGAGTCTTTCATATCTAAAACTTCAAGATCATGATTACCAATTATTCCAATTGTTTTTAAAGACTGAAGTAAGTCTATGCATTCCGCAGGATTAGGACCACACATTACTAAATCGCCCAAAAAGAGCACTTCATCAAAATCGCCTACATCTTCAAGGATTGCCTCGAAAGCAGGGAGATTCGCATGTATATCAGCTATTATCAATCTCTTCATATTTTCATTACCTGATGTCCAGCGTCCCTAAACCACTTATACTTGTCTTGCACTTAACGTTTCCTCTCTTTTTCTACTGTTTTGAAATATTAATAAACATTTTTAAGCGACATTACATCTGGACTTTCACAGCATAAGGCCTGCATATAACGTATTTTCATTTTTTTAAAGCTTCTTTTTATTTAGTGTTGAAGTTTACAATAGTATCTCGAAATGCTAGATAGTTTTCCAAAGGAATATCATCTTTCGCCATGGTATTACAGGCTGCCATATAGCGCCCGCCTTTGCTTCCTATTTCTAGCATATCTTTGGTCATGGAAATAATCTGTGCTGGAGTTTTAAAAGCAAGATCAACAATATCAAAATTACCAATTAAGGTAATTTTATCGCCAAAACGTTCTTTTATATCAGCTAGATTATTACAAGCCGCTTCCACACCATGAGTCGCACTGAATCCAAGCTCTATCAGCATAGGATATACTTCATCTATCTTTCCGTCCGTATGAAAACAATATGGCCAGCCATTTTCCTGACATACCTCTAGCGTTTTTTTAGTGCGTTCAAACCAGAAACTGCGAAAATCAGTTGGTGAAATCATTAAACCATTCTTGTAAGCACAGTCTCCGTCAAAAAAAACAAAATCTATATCAAAATCTCTCAAGCGCATCAATGTATCACGATTGTATTGTTCGATTTTATCCATATAGGCATGAATAACTTCCGGAGCGTCAAACATAGCGTAACAAAAGTTTTCGAGCCCAATAGTGGTTGCGCATGAATGAAAACTATTCATTAGGAAAACATGGGTTGCCAGATTATATTTTCTCGCAGCGGCTATGGATTCTTCCAAACGCAGAATCGACTCTTCGAACACACGAGGCGGTTGCATAGCCTCCACATCTTTCATTGTGAGCATGTTGCCACCAGCATAGCGATGTTCTCCACCTTCAACTTCTCCTTGTTCGCCAGCACCCCACCAAAATCCGCCAACCAGATAGGAGCATTGCCCTGAGTTAAAAAGGTAGCGAGCGGCGGCTTCCGCAGAATCCTGAGTCCCCCCAAAATGTTCCGCAAATCCTCTGTGACCAAAAAAGATTTCCTGATAGGGAACTTCATCAGTCGGTAATCCTTTTATAGCCGCCATAATTCGTTCGTTTGGTAGCATACTTGTAATACTCATGATATTCTTTTGGGTTTTATAGTTTTTTCTGTGAATTAACGCTTTCGTTCTTTTTCTACAGTTTCAAAATAACGATAAACATTTTTAAGCGGCACATTAGCTGGAATCGTATCTGCACAGGCAATCACATATCCCGGATATTTTCTACCTTTGGCAACAATGTCTTTTACGTGTTTCTCAACTTCACTTTCAGTACCGAAAGTAAGAATGCGAACATCAATTCCACCAATCAAGCACTTATCTTTGCCAAAATTCTCAAACATGAAGTCAACGGGTGTTGAAGATTCAAAAATAAAGCCGTCAACAACTTTAGCCATATCTGGGGCAAGCTTTGTCAAATTACCGTCTGCGGTGATAATTACCGGTTTACCTATCCGCTTTACCGGAGTAACAATCTTTGCATACTGCGGCCAGATATATTGTCTGTACCACTCAGGGCTGGTTACCGGGCCGCTGGTTATACAGACATCATCATGAGGACAGATAAACTCGGCATTTTTACAGGTCGCGAAGTATTCATACATTTTCACAGTCACTTCACTAATGCGCTGTAAAGACTGCCCGGTCTTATCAGGATCCATCCCTAATGCCATCAGAAAAACATCCCAGCCAAAGATGCAAATACCCCACATAAAACAGGTACAGTAAAACCCTCTGGCATCGGTGAATTTACCGGGGAAAACCGCTTCCAGTTTGGCCCAATTTTCATTTTCTTTCAGACGACGTGTATTCCACGTTGCAGGCTCAAAACACCAGCGAAAGTTTTTCATGGCATAATTTGGCTCGATTGCTTTGTCCGCATCTTTGCCCCATGGATCAGGATCAAAATTCCATAAATCATCAGGCTCCGTGAACGGAGCTTCATTATGCCATACAGTATTAAAGCCTTCATCAGTAGTCGTGCCGCCATCCTCTGTTCGCTCAGCTTTGGGGCGTTCCAACGGCGTATCGTCCAAATGTGTTGGTCCCCCGTTATCAACATCCCATATTTCATGGAAACGTTTAGACGCACTTCCCGGGTTTTCATAATAATCAATGCCGGTACAGTCCGTAATGAACTCAGGATTGATAGCACCGCTTATTTGAAGCGGTATTACATCTGGGTTTTCACAACGTAAAGCCTGCATATAACGGATATTCATTTCTCATCCTTTTAATTAATATTTTTGACAGAATCATTGTCGACAGAATAATAACAAGTTCAATTTTTTGGCAAAATCATTAATGGCAAAATTATTTTTTTTAATTATAAATATAGGGGTTAAGCGTGATAACCCCTGTTCTGCGGTAAAAGATTTTTCATCTTTTATTATTCAAACTAATAGAAGCAGATTCAGCATCGAATTTTTCGTCACTTGACCATTATTGCCTTTACGGACTTAACTCCCGACGCAACATCAGTGGCGATGATTGTCCATTTTCCAGCCGGATCATTGAAAGCAAATTCAATAGACACGGTATCCGTTCCTGCATCGTTCAAATAAGCCATGCGCTGATAGTATCGACGTGCTTTGCCATCCGGTCCCTGCAGCTCAATACGAACCACGCGCCCGGCACAAGACATAATCGCAGGGGCTTGAACAGAACAACCGATGGTAATAACTTTGTTCCTCTCTGCCTGAACCGGCGCATCTATGCTCACGCCTGTAATTTTAGCCTTCTGTAGAGAAAACAGGGCGACAGACTGTATATCTTTCCTGCCTTTGACCGCAATCTCATTCATCTCGCCGAGATAAAGGCCTTTCTTGACATCATAGACATGCATTCTTTCTTTCAGGTGGATTTTTCCATCGTTCCATTTGCCGGGACGATGATCCAGAATCACGCCAACCAACGTCATGTCCCCATTCTGCAATACGCCATAGCGACCAACAGGTCCGGGATCAGGAGAAAACGTGACGAAAGGATAGATATCGGCTCTGGCCAATACCGCTGCAATAATCTCTTGCAGAGAATCCCCGTCCAATGATTGCGCATTCAAATTCAGAAAAACTGCATCGCCCTTGCCGTATCGATGATGGACAACCAACGGAATACCGTCGGCCTCAGCCAGTACCTCACATTCTGCAGCGGCCAGAGACCCGTCAATAAAGCACCATCTACTTTCCAGAGATAATGATCGTCCAAACAATATCACCTTACGTTTCAGACCGGAAATTTCATGAGACAATGCTGGAGACTTCATTTTTACGCCAAACAATTCGTCCAGTTGGGATGAAGGCAATTCCCTGCCATATTCATTTCTCATACCAACCGGTCCGATGCCCAGAATAACCCCACCATCTCTTACGAAATCTTTGAACGCCTTTGCTTCCGCGGCACTGACACATTGGGAGGCAGGAAGTATCAGCAACCTCGCTTTATTGATCGTTTCAGGTTTACTTCGTAACTGACGATCCGTGATATATCCCCAGTTCGGAACATTCAAAAAATCTAGCACCTTCAGCAAAACAGCATCATTCTCAGCGGGGGTTCCCAATGCGTCATCCGCTTCTGCTCCCCAGCGAGAGGGCTGAGACCAATGCATATAGACACCGGATGGTTTTGCCGTCGTTTGCCTGATGAGCTGCCCGACACCATTCTGGATTAACTTGAAATCCGGCAATTGCTCCTTGAAAAACGGTCTCAGTCCGGCACCGGGGTCGAAAATTCCGCCCGTGCGAAACCCCGATGAGAAGTAGAACAAGGTGTTTCCATATTTCTTAAGAAGTTGCTCCCAAAACCCGGTCAATCCCTTCTCCGGGATGATATCATATTCTTCATATGCCCCAGTCCAATGCCCGGTAATTTGGTCCAATCTGGCGACGTTACTCATCAGCTTATTCACCCGCTGGTCATGACCATACGGCGCCCACACTTCCATCTGTTCGAGCATGGCTTCAAGATCGTCCGTCCCCGTGCCCTCAGCACCAACACTTGCCTTCGGATCATATTCTTTGATCACTTTCTGCAAATGCGTATAAATGCCGCGCCAAACGGACTCCTGCACCGTTCTGTGGTCAATCATGGCGGGAACATTATGGCTACTCTTGGCTTTACCGGCAGACAACCTCGGAACGTCATAAAAAGAACTGTAAGACGAACCCCAGGTATCGTTAAGATCCTGAATTGTTCCATATTTTTTCATCAAGTGGTCGGTATAGGCCTTAATTCCAAAAGGTGAATATCCAAATTCACCATAGCGCTTATTCTCATCGCCCAGACTGTAGAACAACGGACCATATTTTCGCACATCTTTTAGCAGGCTCTGCAATTCTTCCTGAAATGCTCCTTTTATAATCGGATTATTAAACGAACCGTCACTGGTAAGATGTTTGACTTTTCTGTGAACAGCAACCCCACCATCTTTTGTTTTTAAGTCTATTTTACTAATATATACCGCCGGGGTGAAATCAACCATAGCAATGTTTCGCATGGTGGTATTGATCGGCCAGGTAAGCATAGTATTAAATCCCAATTCTCTGACTCTGCGCAGAAAAATCATTCCGGAAGCATCGCACACGTCCTGACTACCCCAGATTATAGAAGGAAATTCATCGGAATCAAGCGCGGTAAGATTCCGCTTAGGAACAAACACCACAATGGATGCCTTTGAGATAATTTTTCCCTGGCGGACTAATTCCGCTTCGATATGGTTGGCAATCGTAGAGGGCGTATCAAGCTTCAACTTAAAAGGAACGACCTTTTGCCCGCGCTCAACAGGAATGAATTTTCGCTGATATATCCTACCATGACCATCAACCGCCTGTATAGTGAGCATCAAATCGCTTTTGGCATAATCTAATAGCGCTATTTTTCCTTCTGCAAATTCACACTTCTCAATTGAGTCCGTCGTCAAAGTAATGGTGTCTATTTCTTCAGGATCGACAATCTGAAAAGCAATACTTCCCCAGTCAGCAACCTGGCCTTCCAGTTTTAATTGAAAGTCAGCATAATATTGTCCAGCTGAAAGTACAGGAACGGCAAATGCAACATCCAAAGTTTCATCTGTCCCGGTGATCTCTAACGCCCGCTGATACTCAACAGTACCTAGGCTGTCTTTTACACTTAATTCCAATATAAATGATGCCGATTCCGCTCCCTGTATTTGCAGTTTTAAGGCATTACTTAAGGGAAGTGAGCTATATTTAAAGCATTGGCCATCCTCGGGAAAAACAATCTGATAGGATGATTTTCCCGACACTGCCCAGCGAACGGCCCTACCAATCATCGACAGATACTGTCCGTACCGAGTATCCCATTCACGGGTATAGGGGATAAAAGTATATGGAATACGCGTTTCCGCAACATTATACAGGCATGGTGTCAAGCCCGCGTTAGGATGTAGAAAGCCGATAATCTTTACTGGTGCTTCCCTGAAACGTATGGCCACAACCCTGCCCTTGCCATAACTGAATGTCTCGATAACCTTCTCGGACAATTCATTGGGCTTTAACGGTGTATTCGGAAAAAGATCGATAAGTGATGACCAAGAAACACCGTTGGCAATCGCCTTAGAACCATTCTTGATTCTGTTTTTAGACCATGGACCGTTATAAACAGCCCGGCTAGTCATTATCAGTGATGCTCCATTTTCTACTTTTTGATGAATCCTACTTTTTATTTTGGGTAATTGTGACAAATCCGCATTGACGAGAACAATGACCTCGGGATTGCGATCAAGTTTCGCGTATATTTCATTGAGGCGGTCTTCCACATCAAAATATCTATCGATCCGGTTGTTCTTGTATTGAAGATCAAAAGCCCCCCTATTCTGCCTCATATGTTGCACTCCCACAAAAGCATCGGTTTCGAGATCCATACGCTGAGCGAGTTCAATCACATCACGCGCCGAAGAATTCGGTGTAATGAACAGCACTCTCGGTTTACTCACCATCGGCTTGGCAAAGGGAACGCAGGGTGTCACATAGTCATTATTTAAAACATATAACTCTTTCGCATCCACCTTCTTTGACTCTTGACCCAACGGATCACCTTTCCGACCGGACAACACCCACGCCTCCTGGGGTGAGACCATGCGATCGAATATCTGCAACTCATCGATCATCGCATTGGCAGAGTTCCCGCCACTTTTCGGAAAATCGCGTTTCTTATTACCTTTGCTCTTATCTTCTCCTGTGGATGCAGGCGTAACACCACCTCCTCTGGCACCAACCATCATCCTTCGACCCTCAACAAAAGGTCGCAAGGAAAAGGGGGTTTTAGAGCCCAAAAGCTCAATCCCGTCCGCATAGATTATCATTTTTCCTTTATTCTGACTCCAGGTAAAAATCAGATGAACCCATTGATCTCGCTTCCAAACATCTTTCATTTCGGAAGATATTACAGAATGCCATGGAGAGCAATTCATAAAGTAAAATAGATTGACGCCAAGATTGCGGGAAAAACCCTTCGTCAAAACTAAACCACCATCAACAGAATTATTCGGTGTTTCCGGCACTTCAAAAAGACAATGCGCTTTATCGTCATCAAAATCGGACAAAGGCTTGACCCACATGGTGATCGTCCCTTCGTTCTGATTTAAATTGTTCAAAGCGTCAAATTGCAGATGAGCATTACTCCGAAAAACAGCAGCATTACCTTTTTTGCCCTGCGCAAATATGACATTTCCAAATATGCTTGCCTTGCTATCACCACTTGACTCCGCTGCATCGAGAGAATCCTCGAATGGCAGATAAAAAACTCGGTTAAGCGGAGTATCCAGCTGCGGCACCAAGGAAACATTGTCCAAGGAAACATTGCCGGCTAATCCGAGAGCAAGCGAAAAATGGGTCGCTTTATTATTTTTGGTTATTAACTGCCCTTTGAAAGATTGCCATTGATCGGTTAACGAGATTTTCTTGATCATTCTGGTATTTAAGAAGATCGATCGCGTGGATAACTTATCTTTGACTCCATACTCATAGATGGCTACAGAAATTATCGGATTAATGTGTTTGCCGTCAACATCAAAAGTTTCACCCTTAGCCCAGAATTGCCAATGGTAGGTTTTACCTGCATCTCCTCCAGAGGTGTATACATAAGAGCTTTCGGATTCGACCTTCAAATAGCGTTTACCATCCGAGGCGTATTCTCCAGTCATAATGTGAACTTTGCCCGGCTCACCATGCCCTGGACTCACTGTCCATCCTTCACACCAGGCATTGAGGGCGGTGTCTACATCATAACCTTTATCGCCAAGCACCTTGGCATTCACATGTCGACCGACTTTTTCAAATGAGCCATTATCAAGCACATTAAGAACTGTTGGCACTGCTTGCGCGAACAGTAATCCTGCTCCATAGGAAGCTATTGCCGCAATAATACCCATGCTTCCAGCTATTGATCTTTTCATAATATGTACTTCTGTATTCCTGTATTTATATGGTAAACTGATCTTATCTACTAAATCTAAACATGGTACCTCTGCTAGGAACGCTATGTAACGTCCCTAGCAGAGAGAACCTTATGCTACTTAATAATAATGAGTGTACCCTTGGGAGGCGGAATAAGATAGACCATCTCCAATGCCGAGATATCATCCCCTATACTCAAGCTTTGAACGCTTTCACGGTTGCCTCCGTCCAAGTCGATTCGATCAATGCTATTGCCGGTCAAGTTGTAATAGTAGACTTTGTCCTTGACCGTATCGACTGTGATTCCTTGATACGTATCGCTGGTGGCAACCAACGTATCCTGCCCACCGTTTGCTGTGCCAGATGCATTTGCCCGATAGATGCCCCGCGTGCCACTTCGACAGAAATACAGCTTATCGTCATCCGAGTTATACACCATTGAATTAACCCTTTGAAGGCCAAAGTCCTGCTGAAGGGTTGCCTCGTTGTACAGGTCAGAACCCAAAGAAGCGTAATACGTAGCATCATTCCACACTGGGTCCGTGACCGCGTTGCCGAGGTTCCAGAAGAAACGTCCAGTATCAAAATCAATGCTCATCGCAGTGGGCGAAGGACGAGCAGTACCCGGATAGACCCATACATTGGACCTCGAGCCACCATTGTAATCGATCCTGTAGATCAAATCCACCGATGCATCTGCGACATAAACGTGCAGGTTATCCGGATCCAAAACCACACCGTTAAGCCAAGATGCGTTATAGAACTGCGTCACATCTGAGCCGTCCAGTTCCATTCTCCACACACCCCGTTTTGCATAGGGGGTTGCGTCGTCCAGCTCGGACCAAAACACATAACCGTTCTCTGTATCAACAACTATGTCGGAGGGGCTGACACATGGTGCCAAATTCTCCACAGTTCCATCCCTATCAAGCCAAATTCTCTGAATCATGTCCGCACCTCTGTTGGCCACGTACAAACAAGGAGAATTGGTCAACTTGGTTACAACCACGTCTGCCACGAAAAGATCTCCAACATTGTCACCCACCTCAAGACTGAGAAACACCTCCCTGTTTCCTCCATCCAAGTCGATTCTATCAATGCTATTGCTTGTCAAATTGTAATAGTAAATCTTATCCCCGATCGTATCGACCGCAATTCCCTGATACGTATCACCAGTAGTCAACAACGTTTCTTTTCCAGAGTTTGCTGGTGCAGATGCATTTGCTCGATAAATGCCCCGCGTGCCAGCTCTACAGAAATACAGTTTATCGTCATCAGGGTTATACACCATTGAAGATACCCTATGAGAGCCAAAATCCTGCTGAATAGTTGCATCATTGTATAAATCTGAACCCAAAGGAGCCCAGTACGTAGCATCATTCCACACTGGATCCGTGACTGCAATGTTGAGGTTCCAGAAAAAACGCCCCCCGGCTAGATCTATGCTTAGTGAATTTGGCAAAGGACGAGCAGTCCCTGGATAGACCCATACATTCGACTTCGAACCACCATTGTAGTCTATTCTAAAAATCAGATCCAGCGAGCCATTTGCAACGTACAGTAACTGATTTGTCGGATTAAACGCCAAACCATACATTGAGCTTGATGCAGTACCATATATCAGCTTGGCCGTGCCATTCAACTTGGCTCGGTAAACACCCCCGTTGGCATCATAGCTGTTATTACACCAGAATATGCATTCATTCTCTGTATCGACCACAAGATTCTTGGGATCGGATACAGTTGCAAGATCTTCCACCTCACCTGTCTCGATCATGACCCGTTGGATCTTACCGGCTCCTTGATTGCCCATATACAGGTACCGGTTCGTTGTTGCCGCAGATGCTGAAAAATCCATTAAACCTACCACCAACAGCACTACCATAGATATATTTATCTTCATAACCTTACTCCTTCATTATTTTGGGACATCTATCTTCTTCTTTTCCAAATAAATGTCCATATTAACCCCATTCAAAAGTACCTTGACGCAAATCCAGCATACTTGGCAAAGGAATTCCCGTGACCAGAAACCGTATACGTTCCTTCAAAACCTCATATACTTCATTTGCCCGTTAGGCTACTGCCTGACTCAACATAACAAAATCCTTTCTCCAATTAAAACCGGTTTAACTATACCGGTTTACATTAAATCCGTCAATATTTTTTTTGTTTTTTTTTCTGACAAAGAATTTCTACAACATCCTGGGCTTATTTCGTATTTAAACGGCACTAAACATGTAAATCTAAGATTGATTTGGGTATTGGTTGTTTTGTGTGATATTGGGAACACTTTCCAGACTTGCTTTTAATGTCATCACCTTTTTTCTGACAATCAGATATAAAATTTTTATGGGACGTTCCATTGCTTCAGGATTATGTTAAAGGGTACTGTCAAAAATTCTATGAAAAAGTATGAAAATAATATTATACGGATTAAGAACGTCCAACATCGAACATTCAACGTCCAATTTTGAATAAGAGCCTATCGGCTCAATACAATTGCAAAGCAATTAAAAAGCCCTAACAGGGCGAAATAACATAGCCTAGGGCAAAGCCCTAGGTGACATACTAAAGTGCAAGGTTTTTACCTGCTCACGGAGTGTCCTTCCTTGGATATTGGATGTTCCGTGTTGGTTATTGGATGTTGAAAAAGAAGGGGATAAGACAAAATAGTCTGTATCCCATTTGCTTAGAACAGGATAGGGCTAAAATAAGTATGAAACTTTCGGCAGAACCTGTTAAAGTTTGAAGGATAAATATTAATCGGACGCTTACATTGAACCATTGCGCTCATTTTTTTTTGGAAGACATATGACGAGAATGGGATTTGTTTATGATGAGATCGTGGGAATAGTGGTCATTTTATACAGTTTTAATTTGGTAATAGCTTACCGTTTTAATTTAGTCGGACACAACCAGCACCCATTGAATGAAGGTGCTGGTTACGTCAACTGTACTTGTGTCTCTTTAATGTACAACAAATTGCACAACTTTATGCCTCAACTGCGGAGTAGTTGAACTGCCATAGTGAACCATGTCACCACCGTAAACAATAAAATCAGCGCCGTATACAAATGCCTTGGTAAATACCATCTTATGTCTGGCTATAATATCTGAACTCTCATTACGACCGTCACCCATAACAGCAAAATGAATGTTTTCATTTCGTCCCGGCGCAATACTAAAGGTATTAGTAGAACTGGAACTATTGTCACTTACAACCTTATAGTTATACTCCATCCCCATCGTAAGCCCTGTAATTACGGCCTGCTGTTTGTAACAGTAGGAATATGCGGAAAAAGAACTTTCCTCGGTCTGTACTGCGTTACAGAAGTTACCGAGACCGGCACCGTATTCTACACGCGTTGTCTTTCCTGCCGTTGAAAAATCAGTCCACCATATTACTGTAACTGCATTGGTCGTGACATTTTGGAGATAAGGACCGATAACTATACTTTGTCCGTAAGATGTCAGTAATGTTAAACCGAGCAAGATTACAGCTGAAACAGTTATACGTAACCATCTTAAATCAACTGATAAATAATTTAATAATTTAATTTGTTTCTTTTTTATCATTATATTGTTCTTTTGTATTCGTTGGTTCTATCAAAAGTTTGCAGGCTGAGCCTGCACCAAATTCTTTATAAATCAATCCCGCTTGCGTACATTAAATTTCTTTCTTAAAAAATGATTCTGTCATGAAAATGATTCTGTCGAAAATTCTATACTTTTTAAGACCTGCTTTGTTCTAAATCAATTCCGCTTCCGTCTTCGCCACAAGGGCTATGCCGGACAAAAAGAATATCCAACACTCAATATCCAAATTCCAAGGATAGACAAAAAGAACATCCAATATCCAACACTCAATATCCAATAATGAATGAAAGACACTGCTGTGAGCAGGTACGAGCGTTGCTCGTGTTATGTTTCCTAGGGTTACACTCCCGTTGGTCGCTCACCCTAGGCTATAATCAAATGCTCCTTCAGAGCATGTCTACCTATCTAACGAACTAACTAGGGCTTCCTGTTCAATTCATAACCTGCATACTGACAGTTTATGAATTGAATAGGAAGCCCTAAGTAGAAAAACAGCAAAAACGTGTAGTGTTCGTTCTCAAAACAAATAGTTTTGCAAGATACTCTCCTTGATAAAAACATAAATCATTTGTCAGGAAGTATAACACGTTAATAACTGTTTAGGTTGCTTATACTGTAAACTTAAATTCTAATATAAAAAGTGGCCCAGCCTAAACTGGACCACTCATTCTTTTTGGTTATTTAGGGTTTCCTGTTCAGAAAACCCTATTTAACAACTATCACATAATCAACCATGTACCGTTTGCTGGCGGTGTGCTGTTTGGATTAGTTGGGTCAGTACCATATTCCAGCTCTCTCGCATTGGAAGCACCGTCACCATCAGGATCATCACTTCCAGAATAAGCTGTTATACTGTTGAAATACTGAACTTCCCATACATCTATCAAGCCATCGTTGTCCTGATCACCCGTAAGGTTCGGAGTTGTCTCACTGATCGTCAGATCATCAAATTCCGCCTCACCATTAACCGAGAACCTTGTATAGCTATCGACAGATGAATCAGCAAAGTCAATCTGCTCTGCAATAAGTACGCCATCCAGGCATATCGCCCATGTATGGTTACTATAATTGTTGAACATTGTAGCTCTTGCTGCACCTGATGCATATGGCGTAATAGCATCGCCTGCAGGCGTTGTGGTTTTTGTCACCCAAGTTGAACCATCAGCCACAACCGGATAACCATTAGAATTCACATAGAATTGTGCGGTAGCACTTGTATCAAGTGTCGGTGCAGTCGCATCAGTCCACATGGTAATAACCACATTCATATCAGTCCATACACGCTCCAATGATCCGCTCAGGAACTCATTGGTTATGGCGTTGTCACTTGGAACATAACCGCCTAGTGATCCGGTAATAGCTGCTGTAGACGTTGCTACACAAGCACTGTTACCTGTCCAGCCATGGTAGTCACTGATGGCGTCGCCGTCAGTATAGTCAGACTCGAAGTTTTCCATAAATGGCAGACGGCTTTCTCCCAGCTCAGCAACAGCTGTTGAGGATCTGCCCCATATAATGGTACGACCACTATCAGCCACATCAGAACCGTAGCTTGAAGCTGCCACTCCTGCCGCAGCTTGAAGCTGTGCTTGCGTGTGATGAGTATATAGCGTACCAAGAGTAGTCGCATCAGTCATGTCGTACACATAGATACCGTCAGATGTAGTCTGGAGATACATGTACCCTTCGACTTCCTGACACTGCCATGCCCCGTCGGCGTATCCCCCCACGTCTGTGAAAGCACCGGTTCCTATACTGGTTATAACTCCGGTAGCCAAATCTATTGCGTAGATGGTTGGGTCGACAACAAGGCTGTCAGCAAAGTAGGCATATCCATTATACCAATCGCCAACACGGATGTTTCGCATGCGAATACCGGCAGCGGCATCAACGTACCCGTTGGCATTCCAGCTCGTATTAGACGTAGTGCTGAACGGATCAGCCACGACGTCGAACAGATAGATACGGTTTCTAATTTGATAGCTTACACTGATAAGTGTATCGCTGTCCACCCAATCGAAAGAGTTAGGCTCAAGATCACCAACGTCGTTCATTGCATTTGTCTCATTAGCCATAGTGGCGTAATCAAATCGCTTGAAATAATCGTTACCGCCCTCCGAACTTCCCGAGGCAATTACCCAGTTCGTGCTGTTGCCGCCCATCGGGCTCAGCATCCGTGATGGCAGAGCACCGAGGTCCTTCGAAGCATCAGGTGTCGTTGAACCTGGCGCGTACCGATTGACCGAACCTGGAGCACTAATATCTACACCATATACATCTTCACCACACATGCGAGGATTGTAAATACTCCCAGCGCTCATGGTCATAGTTCTCTGAAGTGCAAGCTCTCCGCTCAGCAACGCCGGCACGCGAGGTGCGGCATCAAAAACACGCGTATTTGCTACCCATCCAATCAGTAGACGTCCTTCGCTATAACTGAGGCTGTACATGCTGGCACCGCCAGATAACTGGGCGCTCGTGTAAGTATCTACGGATGCAGGGTCGGCACTAGTTGAACTGGTCAGATTCCATACATAAATAGCCGATCGCGTAAGAGCTATCAGTGTATTGCCCTCGCGGACTATGCCGTAGCCTTTATCCGTTCCCGGCACATCAATGCCCATGTCAATCACGGACTGGTCAGATACACGAATCGCATAAACATCTCGGTCATCAGCATTTCCGTTACCATTTCCACAAACATAGATATACCCGCTAGCATCATAACTGAAGGCGCGAATACGAGCAGTACTGGTGCCTGGAATAGTTGCCGTCCACTGTAAATCTGCCGTAAAATCAGTCGCCCCGTTACTAATAGCCCATGCATGAATATTGGTCTGGTAATTGTCGTCATTTCCGAAAACGAGCGTTCCATCCGTGGCGATAGACTCACAAAGCGATCCCACGCCCAAAGCATTTGTCGGATTAACGTAAGCCGTCCTGCTGCTCCACGAAGAGTCCAAACGCGCAAGACCTTCGCCGGAAGCTCCCGTGAAAAAGATATAGGCTCCCAACTGAATGGCGGACTTCGCAGTGCCATCAGCGGTGTTGTCATAGCCGTTGACCACCGAACCGTCATCAATGCTGATTTCGCGAGGACCGTAACCAATCACACCGATCAGAAAGTTACCATCGGCACTCAGGTTATCATCTGAATAATAGACACTACTCCCACTAAACGTGGCCTGATCATAAGAATCAAGAGCGATGTGTAAATCGGCCCCTTGAGTTATTCCTACGGCAATCATAGTAACTGCCAATATCGTTGACCATACTATCTTTCTCATTTTCATACTCCTTATAACATTGCACATATCTTATATGACATGCATTTTAATAATACCAACAGTACTTATGACATGCATTTTAACAATACCAACAGTACTCCTATTTTGACTTCGAATATTCATTGATTATTCCTTCCTGCAAAGAATGGAATAACAGTTTCAATACTTAGTACCCTCCTTCTTTGTTCACTCTATTTTCTTTTATGTTCACACTCAAACCATCGATTTAATGAATTTAAATGCATTCCTTCAAAACCTCATATATTTCATTTGCCCGTGGTGCAACTCCAACTGCATGACTCAACATAACAAAATAATTGTTTAATATTAAAAACTATTTGACTATACCACTTCAGATCAAATCCGTCAATACTTTTTTTTTCGCATTTTTTTTTATAAAAAGTGTAAGCTTAAATTCTAATATAAGAAGTGGTCCGGCCAGCACAGCCGGACCACAGTTCAGAATTAACTTATTATAAGCAATGTATTTTGTACTGGCGGTGTGCTGTTTGGATCAGTCGGGTCTGTACCATATTCCTGCTCTCTCGCATTGGAAGCACCGTCACCATCAGGATCATCACTTCCATTATAAGCTATTATACCGTCAAAATACTGAACTTCCCATACATCTATCAAGCCATCGTCGTCCTGATCATCCGTGAAAGGCGGAGTTGTATCACTAATCGTCAGATCATCAAATTCCGCCTCACCATTAACCGAGAACCTTGTATAGCTATCAACAGATGAATCAGCAAAGTCAACCTGCTCTGCAATAAGTATGCCATCCAGGAATATCGCCCATGTATGGTTACTATAATTGTTGAACATTGTAGCTCTTGCTGCACCTGATACATATGGCGTAATAGCATCGCCTGCCGGCGTTGTGGTTTTTGTCACCCAAGTTGAACCATCAGACACAACCGGATAACCGTTGGAATTCACATATAATTGTGCGGTAGCACTTGTATCAAGTGTCGGTGCAGTCGCATCAGTCCACATGGTAATAACCACATTCATATCAGTCCATACACGCTCCAATGATCCGCTCAGGAACTCATTGGTTATGCCACTATCACTCGGAATATAACCGCCTAGTGATCCGGTAATAGCTGCTGTAGACGTTGCCACGCAAGCACTGTCACCCGTCCAACCATGGTAGTCACTGATGGCGTCACCGTCAGTATAGTCAGACTCGAAGTCTTCCATAAATGGCAGACGGCTTGCTCCCAGTTCAGCAATAGCAGTGCCCGCTCTACCCCATATAATGGTACGACCACTATCAGACACGTCAGAACCATAGCTATGAGTTGCCGCTCCTGCCACGGCGTCAAGCTGTACTTTCGTATGGTGAGTATACAGCGTACCAAGAGTAGTCGCATCAGTCATATCGTACACATAGATACCGTCAGTTGTCGTCTGGAGATACATGTACCCTTCGACTTCCTGACATTGCCATACCCCGGCATACCCAAGTGTGACAGAGACGCTTCCGATATTGGTTATAGCTCCGGTAGCCAAATCTATTGCGTAGATGGTTGGATTGGCAACAAGGCTGTCAGCAAAGTAGGCATATCCATTGTACCAATCGCCAACACGGATGTTTCGCATACGAATACCGGCAACGGCATCAACGTACCCATTGGCATTCCAGCTCGTATTAGACGTAGTGCTGAACGGATCGGCCACTACGTCGAACAGATAGATACGGTTTCTGATTTGATAGCTGACACTGATAATAGTATCGCTATCTGCCCAATCGAAAGAGTTAGGCTCAAGATCACCAACGTAGTTCGTTGCACTTGTCTCATTCGCCATAGAGGCGTAATCAAATCGCTTGAAATAATCATTACCGGTCTCCGAGCTTCCCGAGGCAATTACCCAGTTCGTGCTGTTGCCGCCCATCGGGCTCAACATCCTTGATGGCAGAGCACCGATATCCTTCGAAGCATCAGGTGTCGTTGAACCTGGCGCGAACCGATTAACCGACCCTGGATTACTAATATCTACACCATATACCTCACCACCATACATGCGCGGATTGTAAACGCTCCCCGCGCTCATGGTCATAGTTCTCTTAAGTTCAAGCTCTCCGCTCAGCAACGCCGGCACGCGAGGTGCGGCATCAAAAACACGCGTATTACCTGCCCACCCAATCAGTAGACGTCCTTCGCTATAACTAAGGCTGTACATGCTGGCACCGCCCGATAACTGGGCGCTCGTGTAAGTATCTACGGATGCTGGATCAGCGCTGGTATCACTGGTCAGATCCCATACGTAAATAGCCGATCGCGTAAGAGCTATCAGTATATTGCCCTCGCGGACTATGCCGTAGCCTTTATCCGTTCCCGGCACATCAATGCCCATGTCGATCACGGACTGGTCAGATACACGAATCGCATAAACATCGCGGTCATTTGCATTTCCGTTACCATTTCCACAAACATAGACATACCCGCTAGCATCATAGCTGAAGGCGCGAATACGAGCAGTACTGGTGCCTGGAATAGTTACCGTCCCCAGTAAATTTGCCGTAAAATTACTCGACGTATTGCTGATAACCCATGCATGAATATTGGTCTGGTCATTGTCGTCATTTCCTAAAATGAACGTTCCATCCGTGGCGATAGACTCACACTTCGAGCCCACGCCCAAAGCATTTTTCGGATTAACGTAAGCCGTCCTGTTGCTCCACGAAGAGTCCAACCGCGCAAGACCTTCGCCGTCAGATCCCGTGAAAAAGATATAGTCTCCCAACTGGATGGCGGACTTCGCAGAGCCGTCAGCGCTGTTGTCATAGCCGTTGACCACCGAACCATCATCAATGCTGATTTCGCGAGGACCGTAACCAATCACACCGATCAGGAAGTTACCATCGGCACTCAGGTTGTTATCTGAATAATAGACACTACTCCCACTGAACGTGGCCTGATCATAAGAATCAAGAGCGATGTGTAAATCGGCCCCTTGAGTTATTCCTACGGCAATCATAGTAACTGCCAATATCGTTGACCATACTATCTTTCTCATTTTCATACTCCTTGTTTGTTAGCTCTATTGCCAGTTTTCCGCAATCTTCCCACAGACAGCTTGGTAACTTCTCAATAAGTCTTTGGTCAACCGCTGACCAAGATTATCAATATATAACGGCAATATATTAAAAGTGTGGGGAGTATACAAGAAAAAAATGGAAAAAATAACTTTTTTTTATTCTGACTGT
>Ga0307987_1000277_pt1 | contig 31494 bp, 29 predicted proteins | sample EllFjometagen181_FD_203157 | JGI IMG/M metagenome (GOLD analysis project Ga0307987, IMG submission 203157) | Marine microbial communities from Ellis Fjord, Antarctic Ocean - #181 | ecosystem: Environmental > Aquatic > Marine > Unclassified | place: Southern Ocean | collected 2014-10-08 | reverse complement strand
ACATGCGGTGGAGGAATGCCAACTCCCCTTTCTGGGCAACAAAGGGGGCAAAATCCTTGAACCGCTCTGTTTCCCAGTCAAAATTGCCCGCATCTACCACCACGCCGCCAAGGGCAGCCCCGTGGCCGGAAAAATATTTGGTGGTAGAGTGGAGGATAATATCGGCCCCCAGTTCAATGGGCCGGCAGAGCCAGGGAGATGCCAGGGTGTTGTCCACCAGAAGGGGAACTCCGTTTTTGTGGGCGATATCGGCAATGCTTTGAATATCGGCAATTTCCATTCCCGGGTTGGTAATGGTTTCAATATAAACAAACCGGGTTTTGTCATTGATGGCTGCCTCAATTTTTTCCGGATCAAGGGGATCTGCCAATTTGACCTGGATATTGTAACGGCTGTAAATATTGGTAAACAGACCATAGGTGGACATGAACAGGGAGGAGCTTGCAACAAATTCGTCCCCGGCACGCAACAGGCTCATGCAGGCATTGTTGATGGCTGCCATCCCCGATGAGGTCACCACGGCTGCTTTCCCGGATTCCAGGGAGGCCAGTTTTTCTTCCAGAAATCGGTTGGTGGGATTGCTCAGGCGCATGTAAATATGGTCCTGGCTCTGGCCGGCAAAGGTTTGGCTCAAACTTTCCGCACTCTCGTGGGAATGGGCAGCGGATTGGAAAATGGGCGGCAGGGTAGACCCTTCCCATTCCTTGTTTTTTAATCCGTCGTGGATGGCTTTTGTTTCAAATCGCTGGGTGTGATTATTCATTGTTGGCCTCATTTTTTTGTGATTTCAGGTTTTGCAATTCCGGGGGAATAGATTTATATATCACATCGTGGTATTTTATTGTCAATATTAAGTTGTAACACCTAAAAGCAATAAAATACCAGATATTCAATGGATTCCCAAACAAAAAATTTCCTTTTTGACGCCACCCTTGACAACCCCTCCATCGGACCGCTAAGTTGATCAAAATCGATTGTGGATCAGGAGGTGTTGTGAAAATTTCCATACGCTGGGCCGTGATTATTGGGTGTATTGTTCTTGTCTGGGGAACCCAGCTGATCGAAACGGCTGCCATTAAAACGGCTGCCATAAAACCGGGGGGAGAAACTTCCCATGCCCCTGCCTTTGCCGTGTTTGAGTCGGATCAGAAAAAGTATTATACCATGTTCACCGGTGTGGCGGCATCCACCATCTCCTGGATGATCGGTGTATATATCCCTGAAGCAGACTATTTTGGGGAGATCAATGCCAATCGAAATCTGACACTGCTGGTAACCCTGGTGGTTTCGCTGCTGGCCACCATTGGCGGCCTGATGCTGGCCAGCAAGCTTATCCGGCCCATTTCAGAACTGGACCGGGAGACCCGGCATATTAAAAATAATGATTATTCCTCCCTTCCAAGGATAAAAACGGTCTTTAATCAAATCCAGCGGACGGCAGATACCTTCTATGATATGAAAAATGCGGTGGTGGATTATAAAAAAGAATTGGAAAAAACAGAAAAAATTTATCGTGCTATCTGGAAGCAATTGCAGGCGGCCCGTAAAATGGAAGCCATCGGTACCCTTGCCGGGGGCATTGCCCATGATTTTAACAATATATTATCGGGTATTTTCGGAGATGCCACCCAGATTCACCAGGTGGCCCTGAACCTGATGACCAATGCATTCCATGCCATGGAAGAGAAAGGGGGGACGCTTTCCATTGGTCTTGAAGAAATCGAGCTGACAGGGGGGCCGCTTCTTGATGAACTGGAACTGAGGCCGGGGCATTATCTGTGCTACTCGGTTGTTGATACAGGGGTGGGCATTACAAGTCAGGTCATGGACAAGATATTTGATCCCTATTTTACGACCCAAGCCCAGGGCAAGGGGACAGGGCTTGGGCTTGCCGTGATTAAAGGCCCGGCTCAGTGGCCAGTGGGTCCCTACGGTGGCCAGTTGTTTTCCCTTCCGGGTTACAACCTGGGACCAGTCAAAGGCGAGACCCGGCATTGGGGACAATCCATTGTTAATTCCTAGGCCCACTGTTTTGGGGCGGGTGTGGCAGTTTTCGCAGCCCCTTGCCTTGGCCTGGATCGTATGGGGCTGGGCCGGTGTCATGTCCATTGCCCGAGGCCACCATGACATCGGTTTCTTTTTTGACCACATTTCCCAGGGGGTTGCCCCGGGCAGAGAGGATAAATCCATCTTGTTTTTTATGGTCATATCCGAACTGCTGGTCGGACAATAGTCTTGTCCCGGCAAGCCCCCGGGGCTGCCCCTGGGGTTGGGGAGTCGTTCAAGGTGATTGGGATATTGGGAAGGGTGGTTCTGGATCAGTCTTGCCATATACGTTTCATAGGCGGCAGAGGCACCGATGGGAACCGGGGTCCGGGTAAAACGCCTTGGGCCCCGGAGCCCGGGACAGGCTTTTGGGAACGGATTTGTGGGCTTTTTTCTTTTTAGAAGCCTTTGGGTTGCCACCGTGGCAGATGACACAGCCGTCCATGTCCCCGTGACGCTGTCCGTTTTGTTTGATGAGCTGCATCATGGTAAGCGTGTTGGGTACAATGTCCATGATTCCGCCATGGCAGTCCTGGGTGGTGCATCCTGCTGCTATTCCCCTATCTGGAAAACAAAAACCCAAGATCAATAAAATCAGGAGCCATAAAAATAAAACCAGGGGTGTCACACCATGGAGATTCAAAGGGGCCGGTAAATGCGGTTTAAAAGGGGACATTTGCTGTTGCCTCTAAAAATTAATCAATGGAAATATCAGATCATATCTGGTATTTCATAGCCTTAAATTGGAGAACAATACAAGGTAAATAATGATAGATATTTTAGAATTCACATTGGAGCGGCTGATCCAGACTTTTGACAAGGAGTATGGAAAGGGCCGATTCCATGCCCATGCCCTTTTTCGGGATATTTTTAAACAGGGAAATACAGCTTTTCTCCTCAGTCCGGAATTTTTAGATTCCCCTCGGTTTAGCCGGGTCTTGGAGGGAAAGGTTTCTGTTAATCCGGGGGAGGTGGTGAAAACCTTTGAGGAAGGAGAGCTGACCAAGTTTATCACAAGATTGGGGGATGGCCTTGAAATCGAATCGGTTATTATCCCCATGACCCGGCATAATACGCTTTGTGTCTCCAGCCAGGTGGGGTGCAAGATGGGGTGTAAATTTTGTGAAACCGGCCGCATGGGGTTTAAACGAAATTTAAGTATTTCCGAGATTACCGGCCAGGTTTACAATGCCCGGCACTCCCTGAAAAAAGATATTAAAAATATCGTGTTCATGGGCATGGGTGAGCCCCTGGATAATTTTGATAATCTTATGGGCGCGATCCGGGTCATGAACGAGCAGCAGGGCTTTGACATTGCCCTGCGCCATATGACCGTGTCCACAGTGGGGCTGGTTCCGGGCATTGAACGGTTGGGCAAACTTGCCATGCCGGGTCTTCGTCTGGCCATTTCTATCAATGCACCCAATGACACGATTCGCTCGCAGCTCATGCCCCTGAACAAAACCTTTCCCCTGGCACGTTTAAAAAAGAGCCTGATGGATTTTTCCCTGGCCAAACGGGGAATATTTTTGTTTGAATATATTTTAATCAAAGGGCTCAACGATTCTCCTGTTCATGCAGATCTCCTGGCTGATTTTATTCACCCGTTGCCGGTTCGGCTTAACCTCATTGCCTATAACCCTATCAAGGGACTTGACTATGCGAGTCCCAGTGACGGTCAGATGCATGAATTTGCCGATTTTTTGTCGGCAAGGGGGATAATGGTCATTAAGCGCTGGAGCCGGGGCCGATCCGTTGCTGCCGGCTGCGGTCAGTTGGGGCGTAATGTCTGATATAAAAGAACTCAACCAGATTGTGCGCAATATCATCATTGTTTGAAAATGATTTAGGGGTATTTTCCTATCCCTTGACAGGACTTTGTCTTTGTGAAAATGATTGTCCCCACAATAAAAACCATAATTTGGAAATTCCATGAATTATTCTAAAGATAAAGACAAGGCGGGTGAATATTTAAGGCTGGCCCTGGGCTATCTTGTAAAATATAACCAGCCGGCAAGTCCTGTTAATTATACGGTATGGTACGAGTATGTGTCAGGAAAGAATCCGAAGTTAAAAAAAACCATTGATTCTGCAATTGAATCTGCCACCCCCCTCACCTGCAATAATATGGAAATTTTGTACCAGAAATTTGTGGCCGATGGGGACAGAATAATCATTAGCAAGCTATTGACCAAGATCAACCTCATGCTAAGGGAAATTACCGGCCATGTGCTCGAGACCGAAGGCGACCTTTCCGGTCATGGAACCACCCTAAGGGGGCTTTCAGAAGAGATTCTCGAGGTTCGGGATTTTGAAGGAGCTAAAAGGATTGTTGATCAGATGGTCCTGGAGATCAAGGCCCTTATAAAATCAGGTTCTAATCTCCAAAGCCGGATGAAGATTTCCTCGGCAGAGTTGCAGTAGATTCATCGGGAATTGGAAAAATCTCAGCAGGAAGCACACACAGATTCCCTGACCGGGCTGATTAACCGGAGGGGACTTGAAAAACGATTTGAGCTGGAACGGATACGGGGGAGAAGAGTTTTTAATCCTCCTGCCCGAGAGTGATCTTGCGGGGGCCGGTGCTGTGGCCGGAAAAATACAAAAGGGGTTGTCGACCAAGGAGTGGAAACTCAAGGAATCCGGCGAGAGCATGGGGTCTATTACGGTCTCCATGGGGATCTCCATCTATGCCATGAATGAATCGGGAGACGCAATGATCAAACGGGCAGACGATGCCTTGTACATGGCAAAAACTTCTGGTCGAAACCAGATTGTTACCCAAGATCACTAAGGGTCTAAAGTATTAGGGCCATTCTTATTGTCTGGAGGATGCTGCCATGAGAACCCCGAATCCGATAAATGCGGACCCGCTGGCTCTGCTGAACCATTTCTGCCTGGCGGGGGCTGCCAGCCAGTTTTTTGCTGTGTGAGCCACAAAAGCATAGAACATAAGAAAAGAGAATGAAAATGCCATGAGGGTCATCACCAGGCGCATGAATTGGGGAATCAATGCCTGGTCAATAAGGATGAACTGGGGAAAAAGGGCGGTCAGGAACACAATGGCCTTGGGGTTGCTGATGGCCACCCCAAGGGCCTGGATAAATATTTTAGAGGAAATTTCAGGTGTTTTCCCTTTGTTTTTCAAAGGATCAATTGGTCCAATTCTATGATGTGGTTTTTGGAAGAATTGAACGAGACCCAGATAAATCAGGTAGGCTGCTCCGGCGTATTTGACCAGATTGAAGAGGTGTTCAGATGCCTTTAGAACGGCCCCAAGTCCGGTGACGGCAATTAGTCCCAGGATAAACAGACCGCAAATATTCCCCAGGGCGGAAAAACTGGCTTTTTTCCATCCATGGAGGCTGGATTTTGTCATGATGAAAAATACCGCCGGCCCGGGTGTGGCCGTGGCAATGAAAACAAAAGACAGATATAAGAGCCATGATTCAAGGGACATGCTAATACTCCTTTCCAGCGTATTCCACCGTTCAGATTAAATGGTCAACAGGGTCTCATTATTTTTTAAGAGGTCTGTAAGGGGAACTCCCCAGTAAATGACTTCAACCCCCAACGCCTCAATGATGGGCGTCACCTCCAACTGGTCTGTACAGGCTTTGCAGGCAGTTACATGGACCCCTTTTTCAATGGCATCTTGAATCATCTTTTGTATCTGTTTGTCTTCTGCTGCCAGTTTGGCCGTGGCCCCCCAGATGATCAGGGTCACCTCTTCCCACCACCCCTGTATCAGGGAGTTCACCGTATACATGAAGACCATTTTTTCGGCGGTCATTTTATTGTCATTGGTCCAAAGCAGATACAAATGTGTTTTTTCGGTCATCTTAATTCATCTCCTTTTAATTCGTCTCTTTTTTAGGGGTTGGTCCGGGTTAGATCAATACTCAGGGCATAGGCCCCTCCTTCGAGTTTTGCCGTTACCGGGAAAAGTCCTTTTTCAAAAACCTTGAGCATGGTCCGGTTGGAGGAGAGAACATCTGCGGTCATGGTGACGGCTCCCCGTTCCTTGGCAAGCCGGGCCAGCATCTGGTATAAAAAGGTGGCAATGCCATGGCCCTGGTATTCTTCATCCACAACAAAGGCAACATCCATAAAGGGTTTGTCCGGGTATTTGGCAATTCTGGCTTCGGCAATAATGGTGCGCTGGCCGGGTTCTCCCACCTGACCCACTACAGAGAGAATGTCCTGGTAGTTTATATTGACATAGGCCTGCATTTTGGTGTGGGGCATGGTTTTAATGGGAGAAAAATACCGGTAATAAATGGCCTTGTCTGAAAATCGGTAGAACAGTCTGCGCATCTGGTCTTCGTCCGATGGTTTAATGGCCCTAAAATGGACATGGAGATCGTTTTTGAACCGGTGCTGGATGGCAATCTCAGCCGGGTAGAAATGAGCGCTGTCCGCCAAAAATATTTGATCCGGGTAGAGCAGTTTTTCCATTTTTCCGCCATCCACCAACCCGGGCCGGTCTTCGGGATGGGCAATTTCTATGAGGGCCTGGGCCCGCTCCCTCAGGGTCCGGCCCCTAAGATGGGCCACCCCCTGTTCCGTGACCACAAGGTCAACGGATTCCGGCAGACTCAGCAGATCCGGGGAATCATCCAGAAAGAGCCGGATATTGGGAGTGCCTTCTCGGTTCCGGCTGGGCAGGGCCACAATGGTATATCCGCCCGGGGAGATTTCAGCCCCGTTGAGAAAGTCGGCAATCTGCCCCGGACCTGCCGAAACACTGGCCGAACTGTTGTGCAGGGCCACCCGGCCGGACAGATCCACCCGGCGGATCGGAAGGATCATGACAAACCGCCGGTTCCGTCCTATTTCCATGGGGTTGAACACCTTGTCAATGCTCTGGAACTCCACCATGGGATTTTTATCCAGCCATTGCATGAGTTCCTTGCTGCCCAGGGCATAGGCGGTCAGGGATCTTCCCCGGAACATCCCTTTTTGCCGGTTGGTGACGGCTCCGCTTTTCACCAGTTCCATGAGGGCATCGGTGAAAAAAGGCGTGTGGATGCCCAGGTTTCGTTTCCGGGACAGGCATTTGGACAGGGCTTCAAAAATGGGCCCAAAGGTAAAGGCCAGGCAGGATCCGTCTTCAATGACCGAGGCGATATTCTCGGCAATTCGTTCAAAGATCGGTTCCACCGGGTACCTGGGAAAATAAAAGGGCGGCACCTTGGCTTCCACCAGCATGTGAAAGTCATTTATGTCCACAAAGGTATCCCCCAGGGTAAAGGGGATCGCTTCATTGACCTCTCCCACAATCAGATCGGCATGGGCCATGGCCCTTCTAGCCACATCCACCCCCACGCCCAGGCTGCAAAACCCGGCCTCATTGGGCGGGGTGATCTGGACAAAGGCCACATCAATGGGGACCTGGCCTTCCTGCATCAGAGCCGGGATGGCAGAAAATCTTGAGGGGATCATGTCCACCTGACCTGCGGTAATGGCTTCGGCCGATACCCAGCCCGAGAAAAAGGTTCTAAGACGGTAGCGTTTGGATTCCAGGGCCTTAAAGGAAATGGCATCTCCGAAACTGAGCAATTGGATCAGGGTCAGGTCATCCAGGTGGTACCCCTCGGCGGTCATGATGGCATTTACAAGGGTTCGGGGTTCTGCTGTGCCTGTACCGATGAAAATATGCATGCCAGGCTTTATTTTTTTTAATACCGCATCTGTGGTCACGGTATCTTTTTTCCAGGAGGGTATTTTCTTTTTAAACATATGGGGTTACCTCTTTATCATCAGGTTTTAATGAGTATAAAATATTGACAGATAAGCGGTTCTTCGTCAATCAAAGGTTTCATTAAGCCCCTTGGATGATAAACAGAAATGATGATGAACTGTTTTGTTTTGACACTGATTTCCAGCATTGCCCTGAGCTTGAGGGAATTGAGCGTTAAAAAAGCAGGCAGGGAATTTAGTTCCGCCTATATGAGCTGGGAGACCCTTGTTTTGGTCATATCGTTTCAAGTTTAAAAGCCAACATCTTATGATACAGGAGTATAACTGAGTCTGGATATAAAGCTGAGGGCCAAAGCAATGGAGCAGGCCATCACCGGGGTAAAAAGCCAGGCCAGGAAAATCCGTTTAAGCGTCTCAAGCTTCACCGTGTTGGCCCCCTTGATAATCCCGATGCCCAGCACACTGCCGACAACCGCCTGGGAACTGGACACCGGCACCCCAATCATGGTGTAGATATGGATTGTGATGGCCAATGACAAGGATACCACAAAGGCTGAAAAAGGATCTAGGTTGACCAGTTTGCTGCCCACTGTCTTCACCACCGGCCGGCTGAAGGTCAGGATACCCATTGCGATACTCGCCCCTCCTACCAGAGCAGCTGTTGAGACTGTGATCATGCCTGCCCCGACAAATACGGCCGTGACATTGGCCACATTGTTGGCCCCCAGGACATAGGCCCCATAACTGGACGATAAGATCAGAGCTGCGCGAAGAAGGCGGTCTGTATCGAACAGGGATATGGAAAATTTATTGTAAAAAAAGGCCAGAACCCTGTAAAGAACCAGGGTGATCACAAACCCCCCCACGGGTGTCCCAAGCCAGCAGATAACAACCTTGCCAAGGCCCGGAGCATTTAACTGGGAGTTGAGTATGCCCATGCCGATGATTGCCCCCACAACCGCCTGGGAGGTAGAAACAGGCAGCCCTAGGATGGTCATCATGGTAACGGTAACTGCGGCCGCTACCGAAGAGATTACGGCCTGGTTGACATTCAGAGAGGTTAGGCCCTTGAGGGTCTCGATACCGGCCTGGCCGGAAATGACGGCCCCCAAAACACAAAACAGAGCAGCCAGAAAAGCGGCATGCCAGAACTTTACCATTCTGGAGGATACTGCCGTGCCGATGATGTTAGAGGCATCATTGGCCCCCAGAGACCACCCTAAAAACACCCCGCCCAGAAGTGAGACCATCAGACCCGCCTCTTCAGGGTAAGAATATTAATCAGCTTGGAAACCCGGTCCGCCTGATCCGATATATCACCGATAACCAGGACAAGTTCCTTGAACTGCAGCTTGAAAAAAGGGTCCATATCTGAGTCGAAAAGCTTGGAGATAGTCCGCCGCTCAATGTGATCGCACCGGCTCTCATTGGCATCAATGGTTCCCATAACCGTCCGGGTGCCACCCTTGTTCTTGATAAACAATTCAACCTGCTTGGAAAGCAGCTCACAGGATTCAAGGCTGATCTGAATCAGGCTTTCGATATCCGCTGTAAATACATCGGGGATGATCAGTCCCTGGTATCGGATGATGAACAGGGCCCGTTCCACCAGGTGGGGAATCTTGTCCAGGGAAATAAGCATGTTCATGATATCCCCCCTGGAATCGGGGATCAATGCCTTGCTGAACATGAGATTATTAATTTCGTCAATGATGTCATCGGCCTTGGATTCGTATTTATGGGTCTGGTCCATGAGAAAATCAAATTCTTCACACTGATGGCGTGTGATACAGGTGGCCAGTGCCCTGCTGAAATGGTCTAAAACCAGGTGAAAGGAATCAAGGTATTGAAATATTAATTTCTCGACACGGTTTTCCTTATTGAACAAAAATTGAAACATAATAACCAGCCCTAATTTTTCAGGTTAATGATGGTCGTTTGGGTACGGGTTTGTTTGTTGATTATCATTTTATTGATAATGAATTCGCTTTTCCACAATGGTGAATTGAATGATGGTGATAACGGCCAGAATAAATACCAGGACAGCCGTTAATGTGGCCGCATAATTGGCATCCCAGAAACTAAAGGCATTCTCATAAATATAATAGAGCAGCAGAGAGCTTGCATTGTCCGGGCCGCCCTTGGTCATGATGACCAGATGGTCTACCAGTTTAAAGGAGTTGACCACTGCGTTGATCGTTATGAACAAGGTGGTGGGCATGAGCAGAGGAAAGGTCACCCGCCTGAAATAATACCATGAGCCTGCGCCTTCAACCACACCGGCTTCCTTAAGCTCAGGAGAAAGCTGCTGCATTGCGGCAAGGTAGAAAATCATGAAAAATCCGGATTCTTTCCAGATGACCATGAGGATGAGGCAGTATAAAGTCGTATCAGGATTGCCCAGCCAGTTGTGGCTGTCCCCGCCAAAGAAAGCGAAAACCTGGTCAAAAAGTCCGTACTCCGGGGTATAAAAGAAGAGCCAGATATTGGCCACCGCAATCATGGGCAGAACCGTGGGGGTGAAAAATGACATCCTGATCAGGGAACGGCCTTTGATATTTAGATTGATGAGCAGGGCCATGCCCAGAGCCATGCCAATGCTCAAGGGTACAGTACAAAAGGAATACACAAGGTTGTTGAATAATACTTTCCAGAAGATTTCATCTTCAAGAAGATAGATATAATTTCCAAGGCCGATGAATTCGGCAGGACGGGTTGCTGTTCCCGTGGAAAAGAGGCTGTGAAACAGGCTTGAGCCAATTGGGAAATGGGTAAACAGGCTGATCATGAATACGGCGGGCAGAACCAAAAGCCAGCCGTTGACATGATTCCAATAGCGCTGATAAAATTTGGGTCTCATGATAATTCGTCCTTTTCCAGGTTTCCCAACCGTTTGCCGTTAGAGGTATCGAACAGATGGATATGATCCTGTTTCCAATCGAGTCTGAGATGATCGCCCACAAGCAGGCGGGTTTTACCCTTAACGGTCAGGGTAATGTTCTGTTGACCAAACCGGCATAGGATCAGGGTATCCGCACCCAGATATTCGATGGTCTCAATCTGGGCTTTAATCCCCCGGTTTTCTGAAATCCGGATGTTTTCAGGCCTGACTCCGATTTGATGAGATTCAGGCCTTATCCTGTCTGGCAATATGGCGGAGAATGCTTCCATAAGAAGGGTATCCGGGGTCAGGATATTCATTGGCGGGTTGCCGATAAAATTGCCGGTAAACGCAGTTTCCGGTCGGTTGTATAATGCTTCAGGCGTTCCGTGCTGCTCAATGAGGCCGTCCTTCATCAGGATGATCTTATCTGCAATGGTCATGGCCTCTACCTGGTCATGGGTCACATAAACCATGGTCATTTTCAGCCGCTGTTGCAGTGACCTGATTTCCTGGCGCATCTCCTGCCTGAGTTTGGCATCCAGGTTGGACAAGGGCTCATCCATAAGACAGACAGAGACCTGGGCAACAATGGATCTCCCCAGGGCAACCCGCTGGCGCTGACCGCCTGACAGCTGGGCCGGTTTTCGGTCCAGAAAGTCTGAAAGGCCGAGAAGATCCGCAGCGTTTTCAAGCCGTTTTTTTCGCTCGGGTAAGGCCACTTTCCGGGCTTTAAGTCCGAAAAGAATATTTTCCGCCACGCTCAGATGGGGAAACAGGGCATAATTTTGAAACACCATGGAGATGTTCCGTTTGACCGGGGGCAGATAAGAGACATCTTTACCCCCGATTTCGATTGTTCCCGATGTGGGGGTTTCCAGCCCGGCAATCAGACGCAGGGTAGTTGATTTTCCGCACCCGGAAGGACCGAGCAGGACCAGCAGTTTCCCCTCTTCGCATTGAAAATTGATACCGTTCAGGGCCTGAAAGCTGCCCCAGCTCTTGTCGACATCTTTTAAAATAATTGCTGTCATATGAATCCAACTAAAAAATTAAGGTTGCGTCTCATGAAGGCATTATTTAATGCCTGAATGCATAAACGATTGCACAAACTGCCGCTGGAACAGGATAAATGCCACCAGTAGTGGGGCCATTGTCATCACGGTTGCAGCGGTAATGATGGACCAGTCTACCCCGGATTCGGGAGCGCCAAAAATGGCAAGCCCGACGGTCAGGGGGCGGCTGCCCACAGAAGAGGTGACGACCAGGGGCCATAAAAAATTATTCCAGTGATAACTGACAGATACCAGCCCGTAAGCAATATAGGTGGATTTTGCCAGTGGCACATACACTTTCCACAAAATTCCCAGGGAAGAAATCCCTTCCACCTGGGCGGCCTCCACCAGCTCGTTGGGAATGGTTTTAAAAGACTGGCGAAGCAGAAATATGCCAAATGCGCTGGCCATGTAGGGAAGGCCGATGGCCGGGATGGTATCCAAAAGCCCTAGATTACTGATGGTCCGGTAATTTTCCACCAAAAGCACCTCCGGCATAATCATGAGCTGCAGCAATACCAAGGCAAAGATAATATCTCGTCCGAAAAAATCAAACCGTGCAAACCCATATGCTGCCAGGGTGCAAAGAACAAATTGTACCCCAAGGATCAGGGTGACCAAAATAAAAGTATTCATCAGGTAGCGGGGAAAAGGGGCATAGGACCAGGCCCGGGTAAAATTCTCAAGGGTCAGGGGCGCAAATAATTCAAAATTTGTTGAAAATTCTGCCGGATGAAAGGCACTCCAGAAGGCGAATAAAACCGGCATGAGCCAGAGAATTCCCAGTATCCAGGCCCCGGCTGTCACCAGAGTTTCTTGTGTTCCATTATCCCAAAATCTCAATTGATTATTCCTTTTCCAATATGTCCCCGGGCAAGACCCCTTACAGGGTGCCCGGGGACAGGGGTGTTAATATCGTTTTAATATGCGACTGGTCTGTTTTTGTGCGCCTTGCAATGCTACTTCAGGTGTTTTGGAACCGGTAAGAGCTGCCTGGATGGCATCGTTGAGTGTTTTATACACCCTGCCATTTTCATGTACGGATAATTCTGCAGTGGCGTATTTGAGCTGATCCCTTGCAATGGCCGCAGCAGGAAATCCCTTTACATAGCTTTTGAGTTCATCGGTCTCATAGGCATCGGCCCGGGTGCCCAGGTAACCTGTTCCAATGCTCCACTGGGCGGTTCTGGCAGGCTGGGTCATCCATTTGATAAATTTAAGAGCAGCCTTTCTTTCTTCTGGTGATGAATCCTTGAAAATATAAAAATTCCCACCGCCTGTGGGTGTTCCCCTCTCTTTTTTGGCCGGGAGCATGGCAACTCCAAAATCAAAGGATGCATTTTTTTTAACTGCGGTCAGGTTGCCGGTACTGTGCCACATCATGGCTGTTTTCTGCTCAAGGAAATCACTTCTCAGGGTTCCCCACTCAATGGTTCCCTTGGGCATGATGCCATGGGTCTGACCCAGATCTTTCCAGAAATCAAGGGCCTGGACAACCCCGGGATTGTTAAAATAGACTTCGGTTCCGGCAGTGTTCATAAGAACTTCACCGTTCTGACGGCACAGGGCACCAAACATCCAATAGGGGTAACCTGTGGAAGGAATTTCCAATCCCCATTGGGTGACTTTACCGGATGAATCCTTGACCACCAGCTTTTTTCCCATCTCAACCAGTTCGTCCCAGGTTGCAGGAGGAGCATCGGGATTTAAACCCGCTTTCCGAAAAGCATCTTTGTTGTAATACATGACAATGGTGGATCGTTGAAAGGGTATACTCCATGTTTTGCCAGCTGTACGGCTGTTTTCCATCAAAGCCGGGTAAAAACTGTCGAGCCATTGTTTTTCCTGGGCGGTTGTAATCAGGTCGTCAAAGGGAACAATTGCGTCATTGTCCATGAGGGTAAATATTTCAGTGGAAAGGATTACGGACAGATTAGGAGGCGTTCCGCCTTTGAGAGCTGTCATGGCTTTGGTCATGGTATCGGAATAATTACCCGAATATATGGCTTTTACCGTAATGTCCGGATTCTCGGCCTGAAAATCGGAAACAAACTTATCCACAAGCTTTGTCAAGGGACCGCCGACGGCAACAGGATAAAACATGGTTAATTCCGTTGCAAAGGCCATGGGTGAGCATACAGACAACATCAGTCCGATAATAAGTACTTTAAATAAATTGCTGCTTGATACCAACTTTTTCATTGAATTTCTCCTTTATTCAATTATTAGTCTTATTGACTAAGACACGAGGAACCTTAACCTGAAAAACGCTATTTATTCCCTCCTTTTAATTTTTAATTTCATTGGGATCGCTTTTGTATCCACTCAAAGTATTATGCCTCATGGGTTGACTCCCTGACAACAAGGGATGACGCCAGCATCTTTTGAACCGGTTTCCCTGTTTTTTCCTCCATGAGCTTGAAAAGAATCTTTGCCCCCAGTTTTCCCATTTCATATGCCGGTTGATGAATCGTTGTCAGTTCGGGGACAACATAGGATGCAATCTGAATATCATCGAATCCGACAATGGACATGTCTTGGGGCAGGCTTAACCCGCATTCCCTTGCCCCTTTCATGGCCCCAAGCGCCATATAGTCATTGGAGCAGAAGACTGCCGTGGGCGGATACTGGAGAGCGAGCATTTTTTTCATGGAGACTTTCCCGCCGGTGAGTGAATAGTTCGTCTGGGACAACAGGCTGTTATCATAGGCAATGTTGTGCTTTTTAAGACATTGCCGGTACCCGTGCCAGCGATGTAAACTCCTGTCTGATATGGAAAACTTTCCTGCTATCATACCGATCCTTTTGTGGCCGAGTTTAACAAGATGCTCTGTTGCCAGATATCCGCCTTTAAAATTATCGACTCCCACAGCGGAGAAAGCGCCTTTTTTCAGGGTGCTGTACAGCAGAACAAAGGGGACCTTTTCTTCCACCAATGAGTTCAGGACAGTACTTTTGGGATTGGTTGTGGTGATAATGAAGCCATCCACCTGTTTTTCCCTTAAGGTCTTTATTAACCCTTCTTCCTTTTCATACTGGTAATAGGTATTTCCTAAAATGATCTGTATTTTATTGCTGTCGGCATAATCTTGAACCCCTCGGGTGGATTCGGCAAATACAGGGTTATTGATATTGGGGATGATCAGGCCGATGGTATTGGTCTTCTTGGTCGCAAATCCCCGGGCAAGGGCATTGTACTTATAATTGCATACCCCCATGGCATGTAGGACTTTTTTCCGGGTGGATTCCCGGACTGTCTCTGGAGAATTGATCACCCTGGATACCGTAGCAGTGGAAACACCGGCTAATTTTGCGACATCAAGTATGGTACTCATCTGCCCTCCTTGTAAACGATTACATCGTTGTAATTAACTTTTATATACGATGTCAATCATTTTTTTTAAAAGATGAATAGTTATTCGTAATATGCTTAATTCTTTAAGAATTAAATTTTATTGGCGCGAAAAAATTTAGGAGTTGCAATCATGATTCGTTCCATAATATAACGCAGTACTGCAAACGATTACATTCGCTATAGGAGTCAATATGATACAGATTAGTGCTTTAAACCGGTTGAACAGTCGGGTAAAGCGTATTGAACATTTCGGCATGCATGTCGATCTTGTGAAGACATCTAAAGGGGTGGTCCGGATAGGGAGCATGCCGGACATTTCCAAGTTGTTAAATTTTCATGGATTCAGAGAGGAAATCGTTGTCGTACCCCCTTGGAAAGGATCCATGGCAGGAGATAATCATACAGGAGAGGAATTTGTATTATGGAATGCCCAGGTAAAAGGCAGCATTAAAAGAGCCTATGTCGGTGCCCCGGAAGACTTAAATCTTATTTACCGACACCTTGACGAGACCTTCTCTTTTTTCTTTGACCAAAATCGCATCAATATTGTCAAAAAGCGGTGGCTGAAAAAATGGTTTGACCTGCAACCTGCCTCCCCTGTCTATAAAAATGGTTCTCTGAAAATTTTAATTGAAAATCAGAATATCATCCTGACCGATCAGGGCAAATCCCTTTACAACCAGAATGAACTTGAGGCGTCTTACAATCCGGATACTCTGGTTGAAGCCGCGCTCAAAAAAGTGGCCAGGGATTCACACCACCGGCCGGCACTTGAAATAAAAGCCATTGGAACCGGAAACGGATTTGTGGGAACCGTTACAAGTTGCCTTGTCCGTTTCGAAAACCAGGTGATTTGGATCGATCCATGCGGGTATCCTGCCCACAGACTTTCCCAAAATCAGGTCCACTGGGATGATATCACCCATATTATCATTACGCACAACCATGAAGACCATATTCAGGGTTTTTCCGCCTGCCTGAAACGGGCAGAAAAAACAGGACATCCCATAAATCTGATAACAGCACCCAGCATTTATGAGGTCCTGGAAAATCAATTCACTCCCCTGTGCCCGGATTTTTCTCAATTGATCCGCCTGATTCCGATTGTTCCTGGAAAAAAACTGAGCCTGGGCTCAATTGACGTGGAATGCCGCTGGAATCACCATTTTCTGCCCTATGGCACATTAGGCCTTAAATTCACGGGAGGGGGAAAATCCTTTGGTTTTTCCGGAGACACCAAATTCGATGACCGTATCAATGATCTTGTCAACAGGCAAGAACTTTTCCCCCAGTGGTTTGCCTCTTGTGATCTTGTATTCCATGAAGTGGATTTTGACAATCCCAATAGTGTCCATACCCATTGGAAGTCTCTTGAAAAATTAGCCCAATCCATTTCAGGCCAGGTACTCGGTTATCACACCCCCTTTCTTGCCAATGCTCCTCTGCCTCTGGTGGAACAGGGGAAAACGTATAGCCTTTGATAGGGCAAGCCAACACACGCATTGATCTCAGCGTTGCAAAATCCAGGAAGGTTCAGTTTTCAGGCCGCTAAGGGTTGTAGCCAGTTTTTCTACTGCAGAGCCCTGATAACGCGAGAGATGAAGCTTTCCTGATTTCCTCGATTCGGTGATTCTGAAAGCAGGCAGCTGCACGTAAAGAGTACCTCGGAGCAGGGCTCCAAATTTGCCGTTGCCATGAAGTCTGAGAAAAGACCCTTTGCTTATGGAAAAATCAGAAAAACCCTCTGGCGGTCTTGTTTTCCATGGGGATCGGTGTGGTGATCCTAAAGGAAAAAGCCCGGAGGACCGGGCTTTTTGGGGGGATTATTATGATCACGGGCAGTGTGATTATTTGCCTTTATGGATAGGGCTTATTTTAGTTTTTCAATGTTGTCCCTGGCAAAGGTGATGGAAGGATCTATTTTAAGGGCCATTTCATAATATTTGATGGCAAGGGGTATATCTCCCAGCTCCCGATAGTTTGATCCGATATTGGCATAATTAATGGCCAGGGAAGGGTCCACCTCAATGGCATTTTCAAAATGGCCAATGGCATTTTTATATGCCTTTGTCATGAAACAGCAGACCCCCATGGTGTTGAATATGTCCGGGCGCTGGCTGTCAATGGCCAGGCCCTTTTTACAGGTGGAAAGGGAGCGATCATATAGCCCAAGGTCCTTGAGGCAGGTTCCCATGTGGGAATAGATATCGGGCAGGTTCAGCCGGGCCGGTTCCCTTGTAAGACAGGCCTCAAACTCGTTCAATGCATTGTCATGCTCGTACAGGGCATTGAACATGAGGCCCTTATAAAAACTGGTGTAGTATTGGCCGGGCAATGCTCGTTCAAGTTCTTCCAGCCGGGCCAGGGCCTGTACCGGGTCCAGGCTTTCCGTGATAAGCCGGGCCGAGAACATACCCACACTGGCGGCAACGGCCCGTTCCCTGAAATGGGCACCGGGCATGATGGAATAAAAGGCAGAAACCCCAAGGCCCTCATGCATGGTGTCAATTGCCAGGATATCGAAATCTTTATCTGCCAGGGTCTGGAGCAGGTTTTCAACTTCGACCCGGATATTGTCGCAAGAAAGGTTGGGCAATTCTTCCATGTCCACCATGGAATCCGGATTTGTGATAAAACGGGCATCCGCAATATCGGTAAATTTGGGCAGACCCGAGGCGATGTAATTGGACCCTGTATTAAAATCACCGGCCAGCTGTGCTGTCTCTGTCAGGGCACGTCCCATGGCTTTTTGGGGGTCTGGTGAGGTGCCGGCGGTCCAGACAATTTCGCTCATCTGGGGAAAGGTGGCAGGATCCCAGGCCAGCACACCAATGGTGGGGATACCGGTGTCCAGGGAAAAATCAGTGGCATAGACCTCTATCCCCTGTGCCTTGTATTTTGCCAGGAGTTCCTTTACAAGGGGATCGGTAAAGGAGGCGAGACGGATGCCGGGGACTTTCCGGTTTTCATGGCTGACAATGGAGGAGGTATGACGTTCCACCAATTCGCAGATCCCCTGGCTCAGGGCCTCCTCCGTACAGTTTCCCGCACTGGGCCCGTTGAATTCATTGATCATGTAAAACCAGTTAAAGGGAATGAGAACTTCCTTTTTCCGGGTCAGATTGTATCCCTTTGTCCATTTAAGGGGGAGCTGATCAAAAATGGGTTTGACCTTGAGGGCATCTTCTCGTTTGTCATGGACGGATTTGATGATCTGGGAAAAAGACAGTCCCTTGTCCCCCAGCTCAGCAGGGGTGGCATAAATGAAGTTTTCTTCCTTGTTTACAAAGGAGAAAAAACTGAACCGTTCGCCCAGTTCCATGACCGCACTGGCCTCGGATTGCTCAGGGGTTCCGCCTTTACCCATCTGCTTGTTGGTGCCGGTCACCCGTTTGGCATCTTCCCCGCATTCAGAAAAAAAGACCGGTATATCCAGCCGGCCGTTATCAATTCTCCGGGTCTGACTTAAAATGTCCAGATTCAGAGTTGCGGTTCGTTCTTTGAACCGTTTAACGGTCTCCGAAGGAGACATGATCTTGTCCTGATCGTAGGTATAGCCTTTTTTCGCGTCTTTTAATTGAATTTTATAACCCATTGATGGTACCTTTTTTTGGAATATTTAAGCTTGCCTGGAATGAATCAGTGTAAATCAATCGATATTAATCAATCGATATTAATCAACCAAGGCAATGTCATCGCCGACCTTAATGATGCTCCCTGTTAGAATCTTTGCAAATACACCTTCTTTGGGCATAATGCAATCCCCTGTGCGGTAATAGATGGTACATTTTCTATGGCATTCTTTTCAATTTCCATCACATGCAGCATTTTTTATATTTTTTTCCGCTACCACATGGGCATGGATCGTTTCTGCCAACTTTTTGACTGTTTGTTACGGGTACATTGGAATTATTTTTCTGTCTACAGTTTAGATAAATGGATTTTAATTTTTTATGCCGGGTGTACAATGTTTCGACCTGTGCGGTTAGGAACGTTGCCGATACAACTACCTGAAATGACAGAGTTGGCAATTTTCAATGTTTTGAAAACAAGCTTTTCTATATCGTTGAAATTGCGCACTATCCTGAAAATAAAGGCGCTGGCAAAAAGGCAACCGCACAGGTCGAAATCTTTATCGGTGTTGAATACCATTTGATTTTTCTCCCTTCCCAAAAGTAATGGTTAATATAAGTAAGCCTAAACGCCTATGTTGAAAACAGCATCCCGGGTTTGGCAATGGCGCATAAATGTTTTAAAACAGGCATTGTTCATAAGCAAGGTTTCCGAATCAGGGATACCCGAGAAAAAGGCCTGACTGCCAATGACAATTAATTTGGTTTTTGCCCGGGTCATGGCCACATTCAGGCGGTTGGGGTTGTTTAAAAATTCACTGAAAATATGGTCTGGATCGGAAGAGGTGATGCCAAAAATAATAATATCCCGTTCTGCTCCCTGGACCCGTTCAACCGTATCCACACAGGGAAGACCCAATTTTCTTGTGATTTCGCAAGGCGTATCATCCAGCAAATCTCCAAGTGTTTTAAGAATGGCATTGTTCTGTGCCCGGTGGGGTGAAATCAAGGCCATTTGATCCGGCAAAATCCCATGGCAACTCATTAACCTGTGGGCCAAAATAGCCATTAAATCGGCTTCCATATCCGATTTCTGGGAGCATCCCTGGTGCTCTGTTATCACCAGTACAACCGGTTTTTCCGGATCAAGGATCTGGTCGCAGACATCAAGAGATCTCTGGGATAAAGGTTTTTTTAAGGTAAGCCTTCCATGGGCATTGGGCTCTGCCGGGCACAGCAGGCGCTTATACCAGGTTTTCCCGGGGAAAGCGCAGATCTCTTTGTTCATGCGATAGGTAATATTAAGGGTTTCTTGGTGTGAGGGTGGATATGTTTCCAGAAAGTTGGCCAAAATAGACTGGTTCAAAGATCTGTGTTCCCTGGGATCTTCTCCATAATTGCCCCGGACAATGGGGGGCAGCTGATTGACATCTCCCAGGAACACAAAATTCCCCCTGCTGTAAATCAGGCTCAACAGGGCTTGGGGCAAGGGCATCTGGGAGGCTTCATCAAAAATAACCCAATCCAGGGCCAGGGGAAATCCCTTATCCTTGCTGTTAAAAAGCTGGTAAAATCCATACCCCGTGGCACCCAGAATCAGCCAGGGCTGATCCAGGACCTCCTTTGCATCATCTGAGAAGGTCATTGTCATGCCCATCTTGCTCTTTTCGTTTATTTTTTCATGGGGATTGTCTTCTCCAGACTCTTGCTCTTTCCCCCATTTAATGCAACGGCCCGGAAAAACATCGGGAAAATAGCGGTTTACCAATTGTGTCACTTTTTTTAGTATCGTATCAATGGCCTGGTGGGTCAAGGCGCTCACCCCGATGCGAAGGGGCTGTTGTGTTTCATGGGCCTGGAGGATCAAGGCAATTAACATCCACCCCAAAAGATGGGTTTTTCCTGTTCCGGGAGGACCCTGTATCATACTTGTCCGGTACAAGAACGGCAACGCCAGAGCTTGTTGCTGTGAAGAATTCAGTCCGTGGTCATTGCGGGGGAGCCATTTTTCAAGCCAGGGTAAAGCGTTGGAAGGTTGTAGGTCAAGGGCATTTCCCGAGAGCAGTTGCGCCAAAGAATGGGAGTGGGTTCCTTTAAACACGGTGGTGGCAACATGGATCAGCTTTTCCTGGTTCCAGTCGCTGGTATCCTCTTCCAGGGAATATAAAAGATGCTTGCTCAGTAAAAGCCTTCCGGATCTGGAAAGAAGAGACACGTGTTCTGCTGCCATATCAACCTGGACCAGAATAACGGGGAAGCCTGTTTGAATATCTGCTAAACCGTGGGGAGTAAGTCTTAAAAAATCTCCCGGTCGAAATTTTGATGATCGGGTTTGTCTGGAACACTTGAAACCGTAGAGGAAACGCCCTTCATGATCCAGCCGTGTATGATCAAAGCTTAAATGCCCAAGGGCCCTGAATCGCATCATCCGTTCCCCAAGGGTTAATTCTTGAAGCGTTAATATATCCTCTTCTTGTAATCGCTGCTCTTCCTTGATGAACATAAGATAGGGCAGAAGTGGGGTATCATTTTGCAGGTCTGTCTCCCATTCTTTCGCCCATTCCTTCACCCATTGAGATTTAAGATAAAAACAGGCCTTTGCGTATAGGTCCGCCATGATGGAGAGACGGGTGTTGACCGTTGATTCAAGGTTGGACCTATTTATATCATCGGCCCCGTTCCGGTGAAACAGGGTTTGGGGAGGGTCAAGTTCTTGAACAAGCCCAAACACGTGGGCCAGGGTAAACAAGGAGACAACTCCCGGGGCGGGCAGATAAAAGTGGGAGGTAAAAACCCGTCCCAGGTCTGTCCAATGGCTGGGCTGGGTTTGCCATAAAAAGCCGGGCTTTTTTTCCCCTTCCCGCTCTCCCCAGTCAAGAATATCCTGCCGGGATCGGGAACCAAAATGAAAGATATGGGGACACTTGCCATTGAAGATGCTCTTTTTCCATGAAATTGAAATCCTATTCACAAACGCTTGCCACGCCTTTTTTTGATCCTGATCATTTTCCATGATCCAGACACAGGACTCAAGAATGTTGCCAGAAGCGTTTACCACCTGATACCCCAGGGACCGGGGGCCTTGGTTCAACGGGTCTTTTTTCGTGGTGATAAAAAAGGCATGAGAAATATTATTGGGGAAAAGCCGGGTGTTTTTCTTTTTCAGGAAGAGTTTGTTCTCAAGAAAAGCCGTTGTTTGTCCCAAAAACTTTTTTTCCTGTTCCAGGGTAAGGCCTGTTTCCATGATCCCGGGGTCCTCTTTGCTGCTTTCCAAGTCAGGACCTGTTTTTTCAAGGGTGCCATGGAGTCCGGCAATGGTCACACAGCCCATTTGCCTTAATTTCAATAATTCCCCCGGGGTTAATCCGGGCAGAAATTGGATATCTTCACTTTCAATGGCCCTGTGATAGCAGGGAAAAAACCAATCACATGCCACACAATGTGGCTTTAGCCTGTGGTCTGCGAGGGCTGCAGAACAGGACAAAACACGGTGAAAGGTTTTAAGAAGAACAGGAACCGCTGCCAGGTAAGCCCTAAGATTAAATTCATGGATTTCGTATAAAGAGGGTGTGGGAAACAAAGAGGTGTGAAGCTGCCCTGGCTTTTGTCTTTTTTTTCCAGATGTACGGGTGATGATAAATCCGGTTTTTGCCACCCTGGCGGGGATGCCATGAAAGTCTATTATTTTTTCCAGAAGAAGTGCATAAAAGGCAACCTGCCATTTATGGTGGTAGCCCGGAAATGAACTGCTTTTAATATCCCCCACTTTAATGACAGCTGTTTTCTTTCCTTTCTCCTCTTTGACGGATAAAATCAGAAGATCTGGAACGCCAACCCCCTTGAAGTTGAGTGTCTCCTGGTCCAGGGTATCCACCATAAGCTGGCATTGTGAAAGAAAAATTTGCTGTTTTTCTCTAGGGGAGATTGCAGGTTTTTGCAGGGTATTATTCAAGGTATTATTGACCAGCAAAAAAGCCTTAAGCTGATCCAGAAAAGCCTTAAACCGAACTTCCTTTGTGCCGGTGGTGTCCATGGGGATAATGGTTGCACCCCGGGTTTTTAATTCCCGGAGAACTTCTTGCTCATGGGAAATTCCCTGGTTCAGAAAAAGTGTTCTCAATTTGTCATCATCCACGGCAGACTGATTCTGGACCGGGGGCGCAAGGTCTATTAATTTCAAGCAAAACCGACGTTGACACTGGGTATGAAAAAAATAATCACTCACCATGGTGGCTGTGAGGGTGACCCGGCTGGTTGAGCCAAAACAGGGGGGATGCCATTTATCAGAATGAAAAAAATCCAGGTAAGTTTTATTCCCGGAAGCGCAGCTTTTTTCCTTTTCTCTTTTCATTAACGATTCTTTGCAACAAATATCAATCGCACAGGGATCTGGGGTGTCCTGGACAGCTGTCCCAAGGAAAAACGCGGCCATGTCACCGGAGACGATCTTGGATGAAGAATTCAGATAATGGGCAAAGGTGCGGGCCACCTTTTGATTAAACAAAAAATCCATCAATTCCTGCACAAGCAGTTCCCTTGGCAGGGTTTTAGAGAATAGATTCAGGGAAACAAGGGATTTCAAAATTTTAAAATGACCCCTGACCCAGGCTTGAAAACCATCCCTGTCCACGGGCAGGTTTAAGGCTTCAAACTGGATTCGATGTGAACATTCAACCCCCATCTCATCCGATGAAATTACCAAATCCTCATCTGCCAGATTCTCCCGGATACTCCACTCCAGCAAAAGGTTGCCCATGGTCCCCAAAAAGGTGCGATATCTAAATGGCATTGTTTTTCCCGGTACAATCTCAATGCCATTTTTCAGGATCACTTTTTTTTTACTTTGTTCGAGTGCTTCATGGAAAAGTGTTTGGGTTCGGGAAAAAAGGCAAGCTTGATCTTTGATTTTACCGGTATTAAGGAGTTTTCCCATGGTTTTTGCCACTTCATGGGAGACCGGGGGGCCCAGGCCGATCCAGGCCAGCTGTTTTTCAGCCTGTCCCGTGGAGGGCCTTGCCGTTACTCTTTTTTGCTCGCCCATATCAATGGTTAAAATTCTCAGCAGCCTTCCGGCCAGATAAATTTTATCTCCCACTGCCATCTGGGAAACAATGGACTGGGGAATATCGGCAATGGGTCTGCCCGAAACCTCCAGGATATAGTCCACCTCTGCTTCGGGAAAATTTCCCCATATTTTATAGTCAAACAAATGATTCCGATATTGCCATCCCCCTCCAAACAGCCCATGGGTTCCAGATGGTTTCAACCAGTGGCTTTTTTCAAGGGCTGAAAAAACGGCGGGCAGCGTGTCTCTGCGGTCCGGGAAAAGAGATTGCAAAGAGGGCAGGGTCAATCTTTTTTTTTCATAGAGACAGGAGATTACCTGCTGACTTAATACACTGGGCAATATCCTGCCCGGGTGGGATTCCACCCTGCCGCTTTCGGATAATTCAAGGAGGGCAAGAAAGCGAACAAGCTGATCACTTGCATTTTCTCCTGCGCAGATGCCCCAGAAATTAATCTCTTGTTCCCTTCGATTGGCCCGGCCGATTCGTTGGAGAAAAGCCGCCACAGAACCGGGGGGCTGAAATAGCAGCACAGCATCCACATCCCCAACATCAATGCCAAGCTCCAGGGTGCTGGTGGCAATACAAAGGGCATGGGGACTTGTACGAAACCTTTTTTCAGCCTTTTTTCGTTCCTGGGGCTTAAGATTGGAGTAGTGCAGTTGTGACACCCCTTTAAATCTTCCGGCCTGGTTGACAATACCAAAGATCCTGTCACAGGCCACCCGGCTATTGACAAAGATCAATATTTTACGATACTGCCAGGTGTCATAGAGATCATTGACCAGGGACGGTATTTCGGTTTTTTCCTGTTTTATGTGAAGCAGGCGGGCCCTTATCTTTCTTTTAACGTCGGTGATGACAGAGGGTGCCGATGGGTGGAAGCCAAAAAAATCAATCACCGATCCCACCCGGGAAATGGTGGCCGACATGGCGATTTTCTGTAAGGGCCTACCTGTTCTCCGCTCAAGCCGGGTGAAAAGATAGACCAGATGACGGCCCCGGTATTGGTAAATAAAAGAATGGACCTCATCAATGATCACGGTTCCCACCCGGGATAAAAACCCCCTAAGATCTGCATTGGCAGAACCCAGCATCACATCCAGGGATTCCGGAGTGGTCAACATGATATCTGGACATTTTCCGCCGGTTCGTTTGGTATCACCGGTTCGCAGGGCAAGGTTGAGGCCCAGACGTTCTGTTATAATGGATTCAAATCGTCGGGTTAAATCCATGGCAAGTGCCCGGGTCGGGATGATATATAGAACAGCTGTTTTTCTGCCCGACTGGATCACCCGCTCAAGGCAGGGGGCCAGTACCGCCTCGCTCTTGCCGGACCCCGTGGCCGCCTGGATTACCAGGTCCCGGCCCTCGAGGATGGGGGCCAACGCCTGTTTTTGGACCCTGTGCAGCCCAGTAAAACCACCATAAAAAGCACGAAATGTATTGGGAAGTTTTAAAAGGAGCGAGTCCGACATTAAAGATTGTAAGCCCATCTCAGCCATTCGTTAATCAACTGAACTCATTACCTGGTGTTGCTGCTCAAGATCAAGATGATTCACCAGAAATTTTAGCTTCAGGCGGGCTTCAACCCCTTTTAATCCGGACAGCTGCTGAATCATTTCTTCTTCCATTACCCCGGCAAAAGGGGACCAGGAATAGGCCCGTGCGTGGACCTGAATAAGTTTATGGATCAGGATGTCCCATTCCTTTGACAAAAGATCATCCAGAGTGTGGATATGGAGTTTTTCCCAGGCCCTGCTATAGTTTTGGGTAAAATAGGGGATGGCAGGGGAAGTCCCATTGTGACCTGTTTTTTTGATTTTGACCCGGTTATAGTCCTCATCTTTAACAAGGGCAAAAAAATCAGGGGTAAAGGCAAAAACAGGATAAAATCCCCGGGGGCTTGTTTCCGGGCGAAAAATTCTATCGAGGAGATCATAACTTTTACTGCGGCTGGTAATTCGGTTCTGTACAATGGATTCGCCTTCATCAAACAATACCAGCCAGCCCTTGAAACCAATTTTTTGGAACAGGTTTGCCATGCCTTGAACCATGGCAAGATAGGGTTCTTGTCCCCGGCATATCAGGGAATGCTCCTTGTAAAAGGGCACCTGGCGATAACGAAAAACAGACCCCAATCGTCCCACCGGGATATTTTTCCCCATCAAGGCGTTTTTCAAAATCCAGGAAAATTCCCTGGGCTTGAATCCCGCATATTTTTTTAAGTTTCTTTTTTTGGGGGGAATCAACATGTTTTTTTGGGCCAGGGCCGTTAAAATTGCCCTGAAACGATGGGGAATTTCCATGGGGATAAGATCTGAGCAGGAGCGTCCATGGTTTTCCGGCAGGGCCAGCCATTGGGCCACACGGGTTTTCCAGACAGAAGCAAAGGAAGTTTGCCCATGGGGAAATTTCATGGCTTTCATCAATGACTGGTAAACGCCCTTAAAGTTGTGGAAGGGTACCTGGCGAGGATCAAGGTTTATATAACTTACCACAAAGTTTTGATCCAGGGCCCGCTGTTTAATATAATTAAGGCTGTGGGATTTTCCCTGTCCATAGGCACCGCAAACACAGAGATGTGCGGGGCTGTTTTCATCAAGGGTTCTGACACCCTTGTCAAACGCCCTTGTCAGTTTTGCTTCACCCGTTGTCAGTAGCCCCACGCCCAGGGAATCAAAAAGCCCTTCACGTAACCTTTCTATTGCTCTGCGAAGTTCAAAATTGTCTGCAGCATTCAGCAGGTCTTGAAAATTTAAATCTGTTTTCATCCAATTTTATCCATTTCCATTCATTATCAGTCATTATCCCAGGAAGGCTCCAATTGTTTCATTTTCTCAGCCTCCATTTCCCGTTTGGTTGCCACCATCTCCTGGTCCATGTCCATCCCCTTGGGGGAATGTCCCTGTTCAGCCAGGTCCAGAATGTGAATCAATTGTTTGATAAAAAAGCGAACCTCGCTGATCACTCCCATTCGCTTCTGACTGGAGCAGATCTCTTCCATCACGGCATCGTCAATCATTGCAGTTGGCTCCCAGCGGTAGGAGATGCCGTGGAGGGTTCGTAAACCTTGGCCCAGGGTAACCAGTTCCTCTGTTTTGAGGGGGGTTTGATGAATATCCACCAATACACCCCGGTAATTAAGTTTTTTGGATTCCCCAATGGACCGTATGCGGCTCCATAGGGCATCATAGGATTTGAACCCTTTTTCCGATGTTAATACATCGGGAATAATGGAGAAAAAGATATGAAGGTATTGGGAAGATTCGCTGTTATCGATGAGCAACCGCACATTTTCATAGGCGGCATTGCGAATGGACAAACTTTGGGCAACCACGGTTTCCATCTCATCCATGAGCAGGATCAGTCCCCTATGGCCCATGTGGCGCAGGAACAAAATCAACGAGTTCATGAACTGCTTGCTGTTGGTTTTGTTGAGGAAGTCATAAATTTGAAAGGGCTTGAGTTCCCGTTTGGTAACTTTACCCCCTTCAAACCAGTGGAAAAGCACCTCTTGATCCGCATCTCTTTTTTCTTCATCTTCCGTGTCCATGGGAGCGAATTGGTTATCTAAAAGGGCTATCAGGGCATTGGCAAAATTAATGTCCATGCCCGGGATGTTTCTTAAGGTATCTGCCAACACCCGCCTGTTTTTCAGGGCCTCATTTTTCTGATCTTTATTCTTCTGATCTTCAATGGGGGTCAGGCTCAGTTTTGCAAGCCATGCCATCAGCATATTTCGAATGCCTGTTCCCTGAAAATCACCCTGGAGCTGATTGACAATGCTCTGGTAAACGGTTTCAAATTTATGGATGGGAACTTCCCGGGTGAGGACCACAAAAGAGACCGCAAACCCCTTTTCCATGGCCAGGTGTCTGATCACTGACATGAAATGGGTTTTGCCATCACCATAATCGCCGTTGATAAATCGGACTTTGGAGCCGCCCTGTCCAATATAATTTTCCAGGTCATCCTCAATAAAGGTAAGCCAGTTTTGCCGCCCCACCGTGAAAAAGGGGACATAGTCAATGGGCACACTGCCCTTGCGAAGTTCTTCAATAATGGCCCGGGCCTGAAAGGGCTCTAACTGGCTGAGTTTTTCCATGGATATCATTGATTTATCCTTGTTGTTTATGGAAGGCAATGGCGGTAATCTGCCGGAGTTCTCCCTGGCTGTCCAAGAGCCACAGGGATTTATTGCGGCCGGGGGTCAATTGAAGCTCATACCCATCGGAGGTTCCACCAATCCCTGCCTGGGAATACCGCCAGATATCAACGGAAAACTGATCCAGGCTATATCCCTTGAATTTGCCCTTGTCCATATTTTGAAAAAAGGGTTTACTCTGCAAAGAGATCACATAGGCCAGATAAAATTTTTGCATGGAAATGGCGGTGTTAGAGGTTTGTGTTTCAATCAAATCCAGATACACCTGACAAAGGGAATCAATAAAGCTTTGGGGATCATAGGGACGGTCGTAGAGCTGGTATTTCACCTTTGAAACCGCTGTTAAAATACGCCGGGGGTCAATGGATTTGAGCACTTTTTTATTGATCCGGGTGCACCGGGCGCTAAAATCAATCTCGCCGTCAATCCCCTTGAGAACGGTAAACCTTGGGAAATCGATTTCAATCTCAAGTTCGGCTTCCTCACAAAGCCTTGTCAAATCCTCCACAAGGTCGATTCTGTACTGCTCCACTTTTTCATTTGCATAGGCACCCAGGGTGTCAAAAATCGGGGCACAATCTCCAAGGGTTTCATCTGTTTGGATCTCCTGGGCCATTTTAGTTTTAAGGAGTTCATCAAGCTGGAGAAAATCATCCCTGCCTGCACATCGTATGCATTGGTTTATCAAATTAGCCTTTTTTTGTTTCTGATTCAGGTCTCTCTGGTAGGGCTGAACAATCTGTTTTAACTCCTCTTGAGTGGTTTCAAGAAAACTTGTATCTTCTGTCATATAGTACCCCTTATATTTCCGATTTTTTTTAGGTTGCCCGAGCCAATTGTTTTGCAGAAATTTATTTTTTTGTCAAGAATGGTTTTCAATTTTTTCAATTTGTCCAACCTTGAAAAAATATGCTGGAAAAATCAAGAAGGTTTGGTGAAAGGGGTGGGATTAAAAAACCGTGGCATAAACCTGGTCGTTGTCTTTCCAGACCTGTGTGTCACACCCTTTGATGGTTGTAACAAATCGTGTTCCATCGGCGATTTCAAAATCGAGATGATCAACAGTCATGATAAAAAGAGAACCTTTTTTACCCTGTTTTTCAATGAGAAAATAGGCAGCCCTGCAGTTTCCCAATGCGCAGAGACGCCCCCCCCACAAGGAAGCACCCCTGGGCATCCAGATCATATAGTTGTTGGCAGTCAGGGCAGCTCAGCCGATGTTCCCTTCCCTTGCCCGGGTCAACCGGGACATGACGGTTCCCATGGGGATGTCAAGGGCATCGGCTATGTCTCGGTAAAGCATGTCATCCATATAATAAAGGGTCAAAACTTCCCTGTATCTTAGGGGAAGATTGGCAATGGCTGCTTCGAGCATGTTTATACCTGATTTGTCCACAAGGAGTTCTTCTGCACCCTTTTGTTTCATATGATTTTTCAAAAATTCAATATAATCGGTTTCAGACAGCCGCTGCTGGTTTTTATCTTTTTGGCAGTTTTTCAGAAAATTATTTCTCAGTATCCTCAATAGCCAGGGTTTGCACCTGGAGGGCTCCTTTAACTGGTGAAATTTGTTAAATGCCATCAGATAGGTCTCCTGGACAATATCCTGTGCATCAAACACATTGCCTGTATATTTCAATTCCACATTATATACGAGATTCATGTGCGGGTATGTCAGTTCTTTAAACCCTTTGCTGTATGCCTTTTGTTTTGTTCCCATTTGATCATTTCCTGATTTTGCCCCTCGTTTCCTTAAGGTAATCAGAATATGGATCAATTCAATTGCCCATGGTCGTTTTTTTGTGTTCCTAAATTTTCCTGTCAGGCCGAAAACATGACAAATTCTTCACGGCCTTTACCTTAAGACAGGCAGATCTGTTTTTTTATTCCCCTGTTTTTTTCAGGCGGCAGGCAGAGTCCGCATAGATGTTCCTTCTCACGCAATGGGTTAAAATCAGGTGTTTTCCATTTTAATCAGGGGAATAAATTTTAGATTGGCCTTTGGAAAGGGAAATCCATTTATTTCAGAAATCTGAACCCATTTATGGTCTATGGGTCCGTTCAATTCAATTTCTCCTGAAACATAGTGGCAGTAAAATACATCCATTTCTATCTTAAAGTGGGTGTAGGCATGTTTTATCCGGGTCAAAAAAGAATCAATTTTTACGTGAATCCCGGTCTCTTCCCTGATTTCCCTGACGCATGCAGACGGGCTGTCTTCACCCTTTTCAAGCTTTCCACCGGGAAATTCCCACAATCCTCCTAAAAGACCATCCAATTGTCTTCTGGTAATCAGCAGCCGTCCGTTTTTTCGAACAATGCCCACGGCAATTGTCCGGGTGGGCACTTTTCTGGAGGGAATCCGGACGGGAAATCGGTCAAGGGTTTGGGTTTTAAAAGAGGAACACTGTTTGGACAGGGGGCAATCACTGCATTTGGGAGCGGCGGGTGCGCAGACAAGGGCGATGGTGGTTATAAATACACTGAAAAACATGTAGAGAACAATGAACATGGATTCCGACCGGAACAGGCTGGTGATGATGATGAAATTGGTCAAAAGCACCGTGATCATCTGGTGGCGGTGGGTGGCCATTTCAAAGGGTTTGACGGCTGCCATGAGCGCCAGAAGCCCGATAAAGGCATCTGCCCCTATCTGAACACGATAGGTCAGCAGCAGCCCGATTATTCCGGTAAAGGTCAGTCCATATCGGACAGGAGCGCCGGGCAGGGGCCATCCGGTTTTCAACCGCACCAGCATATACCCCCACATGACAAGACACCAGGCATTGATCCACAGGGGAAGCCCCAAGGTGTGGGGGGCAATGGCCACCACAAGGGCGCAAATGATGGGGACAACAATGGCAGATTCTTTTGTCATGGGGCATCGCCCTTAAGCTTATCCTGCAAATTAAAAAGAGCCAATGCCTTTAAACAATGGTGCTGATGGGATTTTCCCCTGGCAGGGTTTTTCACAAAGCCGGGCAATCTTAACCCGTATTCCATCTGACGGCCTTCGGCCGTGAGGATCATGTCGCAAAGCCGGGAGAGTTTAAACTCCATATCCTTGCCGGGGATGACATCAAAATCGAGCATGACGCAGGGGCTGTCTTCTGCTGTAAAATCTTTGATAAAAAGCCCCCTGCCCCTGGACAAAGCCTTCCAGGAAATCCGGTTGATACTATGGCCAGGCTGGTATCGTATTTCAATCCCCACAAGGTTTTTAAAGGAGTGGAAAATGGAAATCAGGGCCATGCTCCCCAGCAGAAAGACAAGGATAAATCCGGCATTGTTGTTGTAGTTGATGGCGCCTAGGAGTATGGCGATGAGGATGGCCAGGAACAAAAACCCGGGGACCATCAAATCGGCACCGGCACACTGGAAAACAGTTCCATGAGCCTGTCCCGGGGAATTCCTGTGAGATCCTGGGCAGATCTGAGCCGATGGCCAGCTACCCTGTCCGGATACCCAGCTCAATACGCATGAGGAACCGATCCATTTGGGATTCGGGCAGCAAAAAGGTGCCGGCCTGCTCCAAAGGATTTTGGGTGGCAATGACAAAAAAGGGAGTTTCAAGGGGGCGGGTTTCTCCCTCAAAGGTGACCTGTTCCTCTTCCATGGCTTCGAGCAGGGCGCTCTGGCTTTTTGGGG
>Ga0307987_1000275_pt1 | contig 31595 bp, 23 predicted proteins | sample EllFjometagen181_FD_203157 | JGI IMG/M metagenome (GOLD analysis project Ga0307987, IMG submission 203157) | Marine microbial communities from Ellis Fjord, Antarctic Ocean - #181 | ecosystem: Environmental > Aquatic > Marine > Unclassified | place: Southern Ocean | collected 2014-10-08 | reverse complement strand
GAGCGGGCAAAGCCCAGCGACTAGGGCTGAAGCTGCGCTCGCGACAGGCGTCGCGGCCGGTCAGATCCTGTCCGTGGTGGCAGGGCGAGTATGTACGCTGGAACTCCCGCAACGCGCCTACCGAGATGCGATAGCTGTCCGCAGCCAGCGTGTACTTGGCGATCATGTTGTTCAGCAGGTAGCCGGCATCGCCGTGCAGGGCGGCCACCTCCGGGATGGCGAGGCCGGCCGTGATCCACAGCCGCAGGGCACGCTGATCGGGGTTCTCACCAAGCACGTCGATGGGCATTCGACACCTCACTATCCATGGAAGCCCCGGCGCTGCTTGCCATCAATCCGCCCACAACCGATGGACCTTGTCAGGCAGCGGGTTGGAGAGCCGGAACCACACGCGGATGGGCTTCGAACTCTCATGCCGGATGTGCGTGACATCGCCGCAATACAAAAACTTCTCGCCCCGGCTGTGCCTGAGCTTTGCTGCGTAGCGGACGAACAGATGGAGGGTACGACCCTCCGCAGCGTGGTGGATGATCCGGCGCCCCCAGACAGACTCGGGGGTGGCGCGATCCTGGCTCTCCCACTGGAACTCCGAGGGCGACACGAACCGCTCGGCATAGCGATGCTCAGCCTTGGCGTCGGCCCGCTTGCGGAGGGTCACGAAGATGGCCGTATGCGGAGAACCATCTGGAGCGACCCAGTCCCGCACGCCGACGTTCCAGCTGGCGTTGTGCTCCTGACCCAGTGCCGCCACTGCATCATCGCGCGTGAACAAGCCCCAGAGCATCGGCCCTCGTGCCTCTTCGACCACTTCGCACACCAGCGCACGCACGTGCAGTTCGATGCCAGGCTCGATGGGAAGGTCTGGGTGGTCCGAGTTCCAGCTTCGCAGCAACCACTCACCTTGGGGGCCACAAACCGGAACCTTGATCATTGCGAAGGACTGATCGGGCCCCTCCCATCCGGCCAACAGGCAAGCCTTGCCCTCGACCTCCTCGGGTCGGCTGACCGCCTGAAGCTCACAGAGCACCAAGTCCCCATGCCGGATCGGGTGTGGACCTCCATCCATGCTGTCACCGTCGGCGCGCACGACGATGTGCCGGCCCGGGTCCACCCCCCTCTCGGTCCGGATGCGCAGCGGGGTGCGGGCGTCACCATCGATGAACTGGGCGTTCTTAGGGCCGCACGCGACGGCCAATTCCTCGTAATACGACAGCTCCGGGAACGGAATCAGCGTTCCATCTTCATCCACGGCAGCCACGCGGTCGGGCTGGAGATTCCACCGACCGCTGACCAGACGGAGCAGAACACGATGCTGCGTACCGGGCTGACCCGCGTGAGGGCCGAACCAGCCGTGCATCAACCGTGGGAGCACGTTGACGCCACCGAGTCGCTCGTAGGCGAGTTCCACCGCCTGGTCATCGAAACGGAACCAGAACGGCGTGCCATCCAGACGCACTTCGACATCGCCAGTGGGCACATCGGGTCTCTTACTCCTGTCGAATCGGAGTACCGCTTGACCGCGGCGATGGGTCACCACCAACGGGATGGGCGCACCGATGGTCAGGAACGCATCGCTCGTACGCAAGCGTGCCCGAACCTCGCGGAGCCGCAGGTCGACGAGCTCCTCGGTCATGGCATCGAACAGAGCCCGGTCGTCATCCTCGACACCCAGAAGCGCTTCGAAGCGCTGCGCCTCGAGCCGGAACCAGCGGCGGCTGAATCCCTTGGCATCGTGAAAGATCTTCAGCGGCATATTCCGCCAGCGAGCAACGAACTCGTCGAGATCTCCGCCAGCGTCCTCGTGTTCTGCGAGCTCCTGCCGCAGTAGCAGGTCCCGGGCCAAAAACTCCCGACATTGCTCCGACAGCTCCCGGACGAACATGCCTTCATGCAGCCGCCCTGCATCAAGCAGGACGCGAAGCGCCACCATCTTGTAGGACCGGCTCATCTGCGTTCGTAGCAGGTCCGAGAACCATGGCCGATAACGATCCAACAGGGCCTGCTCGGCTGACTCCAGATCACTCTGCTGCGCCACGAAGTCGAACCAGGTCTCGTAGTGGTCCTTCAACGGCTTGAGATGCACGCCCGCCGCGAAGACCTCGCCTGCAGTGGGGCGGCGGCCGTGGGTGTCCCTCAACGCCATGTATTCGTAGAGCAGCGTGTCCTTGCGAGACAGGCGCGCCACCTGCTCGAGCATGTCCAGCGCCTCGGTCGCGATCTCGACCTTGCAGCCCTCGGGGAGGAGAAGGTCCGCACGCCGAAGAACCCCGGGCGCCGCACCGGGAGGAACCTCCGTTCGTCCGGTGAGCGTGAGCAGGGCCTGCGGCTTGATCAGGAACGACCGGTGGTTGCCGATGAAGTCCACCACGGTCAAGTGCGGCTTGTCGATGCGCTTGGAAAGACGCAGACCCCGACCGAGCTGTTGCAGGAAGATGACGATGGACTGTGTGGGCCGCAGCATCAGGATGGTGTTCACATCCGGCAGGTCCACGCCCTCGTTGAAGATGTCCACCGCACAGATCACCTCGACGTCCCCACGCCTGAACGCATTCAGTGTGGCCGCGCGTGGTGCCGAGCTGCCTTGGCTGTGGACCGCCCGGGCCTGGATGCCCTGGGCTCGGAAATAGCCAGCCATGTAGTCGGCATGGCGCACGCTGCAGCAGAAGGCCAGCGTACGGCGAACGCCATCCGGTGCGTGGCTTCGATACTCGGACAGCGCCTGAGCGGCGCGCGCTTCGGTGGCGACCTTGGCGTCCAGCCTCTCTGCGTCGAAGCGTCCCGAGCGCCAGGGGATGGTCTCGTAGTCCACCCCGTCCTTCACACCGAAGTAGTGGAAGGGCACGAGCAGCCCGCGAGAGATGCCCTCGACAAGCCCCGCGCGGAAAACCTCGTTGTCATCGCACAGGTCCCGCAGCGACGCACCATCCATGCGATCGGGCGTCGCGGTAAGGCCCAACAGGAACGCCGGCCGGAAGTGACCCAGAATCCGCCGGTAGGTTGTCGCCGCTGCGTGGTGGAACTCGTCGATCACGATGTAGTCGAAGTGGTCCGGCGCAAAGAGGCGCAAAGTCTGGGACCTCGACAGCGTCTGCACCGAGGCAAAAACCAGGTCCGCGTCCGGGCACCGCTCTCCGCCAACCATCAGCCCCACCGAGCGGCCGGGGAACACCTTGGCCCAGGAGTCACGAGCCTGGGTAAGGATCTCCTCCCGGTGGGCCACGAATAGCGCACGCCCAGCGCGGATGTGATCGCAGTCGAATGCGGAGAGGTAGGTCTTGCCAAGCCCCGTGGCGAGGACGACGAGCCCACGCTGCTCCCCGTCTTCCCGCGTGCGCCGCAAGGCCTTCAGCGCCTCGGCCTGGATCTCGTTGGGAATCGGCTTGGGCGAGGCGGGTTCGGGGAGCTGGGGAACCGGGGCGCGCTCGGCGTAGGCTGCGATGAGCTCTGGCGTCAGGGGCTTCGCTCTGGGGTCAGCCCAGAGTTCTTCGAACTGGCGCTGCAAAACACGGGCATCGTCACCGCCACGCAGGTTCCACTCCAGCCCGTCGGTCAGCGCCAACCGGGAGAGGTTGCTGCTGCCAACCCAGGCAACCGCATCGTCACCCGCACGGAACAGGTACGCCTTGGGATGGAACGAGCCGCCGGTCTCGTGCACTAGGAAGAAGCGCACCTCCAGGCTGGGGTGAGCATCCTGAAGGGTCCACAGCCGCTGGAGCCCATGGGCGTGGGTAATGTTGTGGTAATCGCCAGTGAGCAGGCGGACTCGAACGCCACGCTCCAAGGCATCCACGAGATGGTCGTGGACCAGCTCCACACCGGAGTGCTGCACGAACGCGGCCAGCCAATCGGCCTGGTCGGACAATGCCAGTGCACCCACGAGCACATCCACAAGCTGGCTGTCACCGCCCGAAACGAAGGCCGGCAGCGCCGCGAAGGGGCCGAGGCCTGTTGTGGGAGACGGTGGCTCGCTGTCGCCGTACTTCTGCCGTTCCGGGATGACCCCACGAACACCACCACGGGGATCCGTCATGTCGCCGTCGTAGCGGGGGATCAGGTGCACGTGCAGGTGCATCACGGTCTGGCCTGCCGCGGCACCCACGTTGATGCCGATGTTGTAGCCAGCAGGCTGGTACTCGGCGTCAAAGCGCGCCTTCAACTCGCCGATGGCTCGCCAGATCTCCTGTTGTTCCCACGGCGAGGCGTCGAACCAGGTGGCGACATGGCGGCGGGGGATGACCAGCGTGTGGCCAGGGGACACGGGGTACCCATCGGCGATGGCGACAACGAGGTCGCTCTGCCAGAGCAGCTTGCGGTCATCGAGGCGGCAGAAGGGGCAGGGCATGGAGGCCACGTCACAAGTTGAGGGCGATGGAAATTGAAGTACTACGTTGAGAGCCCGCCCGAGAAGCGAAGTCACGACCAGAGATACGCGTTGCCCTACCGCTCCAAGGCAAGCCGCACCTCCACCACCGGCAACTCCCAGCGCTCCACCCGGAGCAAATGGGCGTACTCGCTTCCCGTCTGGCTGGCGTCCCGCCGCACCATGGCCAGCACCCGCAGCCTCATAGGACCATTCAGCCGCGGCGCCCAAGCCAGCTTGGCCTGCTTCGACAACGCCGCTACGGGTCCCTCCCCTGGGACGGCCAGCAACAGGTAGTTCCCCGAACGCTGCAGCTCCAGCTCGGCGCCCGCCTCGAGTGCAGCCAATCGCGCATGGATTGGATCACGTTCGCCACGTCGGCCCGCGTAGTCGATAAACAGGTCCTCGAGGCCGATGATTTCATAGGTCGGTGCCACACCCGCTGGAGCTGCGACGGCCGCAGTGACGTGCTGGATGGATTCACCGGACAGTTCGTCGAGGAAGCTACTCGAGGCGGTTGTGCTGTGACAGAGGCATAACGACCGCATCGCACGGGTCATGCCCACGTAGAGTAGCCGGCGCTCGGCGTCCCGTTCCCCTCGCTTGACCGGGTGTCCGCAGTCCAGCAGGAACACATGGGGGAACTCCAACCCCTTGGCGGAGTGCAGGGTTCCGAGCAGCACGCCATGTCCGAGGTGGTGCTGGCGACCCTGCTCAGCCAGGGACTCCCAAAGGTCTCGACGGAAATCGGCCGCGGTGCGTGGGGAGCCTTCCATCTCCACACCCCATGCCTCGACCTGTACCCGAAGCTGCTGCCACCAGGGGTTGTCCGGTCGGTCGCCCCGCAATGAGACCAGCTGCCCTGAGAGCTCCGCAGCCGTCACGGGCTGGGCCCCCTGCTCCTCGAGCGCCTGGAGGAACAACGCTGGCTCCCGCACCCGGTGAAACGCCAGCCGGCTGCCCAGCTCAACACAATAGGGCACGCCCAGCTCGTCGAGCAGGGATCGCAGGAACCAGAGGTCTCTTCGAGCGCGGGCAAACACGGCGAAGTCGTCCCACCCGATGTCGGCCGACAAACGCCGCAGGCGCCGCATCTCCGAGAGCACGAAGGCCGCCTCGGCGGCCCTGCTGGGCGCCTGCACCAACCGAACCCGACCCCGGGACACCGGGTCTTCCGACTCCAGCAGGCCTCCGGGAGTCCGGTGGCGACGGTGCTCGTCGATGCGAATGGGATGTTCGCGCTTCAGTCGATCCGCAGCATGCGCAATGAGGGCGTTCGAGGCCGCGATGATGTTCGCCGTGGACCTGTAATTGGCCACCAGGTGGTGGCTGCTGGCAGCGTAGTCCTCTCGGAAGCGCCGGATGAACTCCGTCGAGGCCCCCCTGAAGGCGTAGATGTTCTGGTCGTCGTCTCCCACCGCCATGATGGAGAGGCGCAAGCCATCGGCACCCCCCGCACAGGAGCGACCGGTGATGGCCGAGATGAGCCGGTACTGCTGTGCGTCAATGTCCTGGTACTCATCCACCAAGATGTGCCGGTAACCATCGAGCAAGCTCTCCCGCAGCTCATCAGCCTCGAGACCACAGACGGACGCGCTGCCCTCGAGCAGCGCCGAAGCCTCGTCGAGGACCGCCTCGAAGTGCGTGGCGTCGAGCTCCGGGCGCTCCTTCGCGTCCGCCAGGGAACGGCCGGTGATGCGCAGGGCCAGGCCATGCAGCGTGCTGACCGTGACGCCGCGGGCTTCGCCATCGATGAGATCCCGCAGCCGGCGACGCAGCTCGTTGGCGGTGGAGCGATTGTAGCAGAGCACCAGCACCGAGCTGGGGTCCACCCGCTGCACCCGTACCAACCACGCGCAGCGATGAACCAGGGTGCGGGTCTTGCCCGAGCCGGGACCGGCCAGCACCAGTAGGTTTTCAGCGGGCTTGGCGGTGACGATGGCTTGTTGGGCGCGGTTTCGAAGATCCTCGACGATGCGCTGGTATGAACGCTGAGAGGTCGCCCGCCCGAGCATCTTCTGGTCCTTGGGGAACCAGCTCTGGAGGAAGTCCTCTCGATCCTGGTCAAACCACTCCGAGGCGTAGTTCATGGCCCGGCCCATGTGCTCGGCGCCCACCTGCGCGTAGCCTCCCATCACGTGGATCTGCAGGATGCGCTCCTGGTAGTGGTGGTGCAGGGGTTCGTAGTCCCGGCGCGCGTAGCGACGGCCCTTGGCGTCAGCGTGCAAATCGATGGTCATGGCCTGCCGGAACACCGCCAGCCCATTCTGCAGGGTGATCACCTTGAGCTCGTGCAGGTACAGCAGAGCGCGGTTGGCGGCGGCGCTGTGGTCCTTGATGGACGCCGCCAGGGTAAGGTCACGGCTGCAGACCTCCACCAGCTCATCCAGGCCGAACTCCACCAGCTGCTCGGCGGAGGGACTGGCGCCCGCAGGGATCTTGCTCAACAGGAAGTTCAGTGCGACCTGAGCGACAGCTCGCCGGCGACGCGCGATCTCGCGGATCTTATCCCAGGGTCGGAGCAGCTTCACCAGGTAGCGCTGCCGGGACAGGTAAAGCAGCTCGAGGCTCCCCCCTCGACGGGTCCCGCCCAGAGTGCGGTCGGCGGCGAGAGCCTTCAACATTAGGATCACCGTCCGCGTGCTGCTGTGGTGTCCTTCATTGAGCAGGCGCTGGTTGAGCGCCCGCAGCGAGGCATCCGCCCACTCCCCATCTTCGGCATCGGGATGTTCCACCCTCATCACGTCGATGAGCTCCTGCTCGAGCTCGACCGCAGCCTTCAATCGCAGGACCGACGGGTCTTTGACCTTGAAGCGCACAAAGGCGCTCATGCGCAGCCCACTGCTCACCAGCCCCGACGCGCTCATCTGCTGCAGCGTCCGCAGCACCCGCAGGCCGGCCTCGAGTGGTGAGCGTTCGCCGTGCTCCCCCACGACGTCGCCGGCCAAACCGGCCAACTCATCGGCGTTGAAGCCCTCGTCGGGGGCCGCATTCATCAACTCCACCAGGATGCGCCGCCACCGCCTGCGGTTGTCGGGGGTCAGGTTCAGCGCGTCGAACCTCGCCTCGGCCTCGTCCAGGCTGGCGATCTTGGGCCGGCCCTGGAAGATGTGGTTCACGTTCTGATTGCGCTCGAGGAAGCCCGCCCGCTCGAGCCAGGTGACCGCGGTGGCTACCTTGGTGGTGCCCATGCTGTCGTCGGGGTGGAGGGTGTTGGCCGTCTCGTCCATGCGCAGCAGCTCACCCGGGGTCACGATGACGCTGCCGCCGCCACGGCGCACCCGCCGCACGGCCCGAAGCACCGAGGCGATCTCGTCCTGGGTCAGGCGTGAGCGCGCCCAGAGCTGGAACTGGGTCTCGAGGTCCTGGTCACAGGCCAGCAGAACGCACCTGGCGTCCTTGCGATCCCGCCCTGCCCGGCCCGCCTGCTGCAGGTAGCTCTCGAGGGAGCCGGGGGTCTCGGCGTGGATGACCAGCCGCACGTCGGGTTTGTCGATGCCCATGCCGAAGGCGCTGGTGGCACAGATCACGCGCAGCGCACCGCCCAGAAAACGTTCCTGGATGTCTCTCTTTTCGTGGGGGTTGAGCCCGGCGTGGTAGGCACTGGCGCTCCAGCCCTTGGCCATCAACGCCTCGGCGAGGTCCTCGCTCTTGCGACGGGTGGCGTTGAACACGATGCCCGCTCCGGGCTTGTCGCCGCCCAGGTACTGCTCGAGCAGCTCGAGGACGCGCCCCAGCTTCTCGCGCTCCCCGACCGGCTGGACCTCGAAGATGAGGTTGGGGCGCTGGATACCGGCCGCGAACAGCTCGAGTTCTTGCCCCAGCTCCCGGTGGAAGACCTCGCGGATCTCCGCGGTCACGGCCTGCTGCGAGGTGGCGGTGAAGCAGGCGACAGGGGGGGGCTCGATCCCCTGTTCCTCTGCCAGCTCGCGGATGAAGCGCGGGGCGTAGAGGTAGTCGGTGCGGAAATCGTGGCCCCACTTGGACAGGCAGTGGGCCTCGTCGAAGACCCAGGCTCCGATCTGCCGCTGAGCCAAGGCCTTGCGGACCGTGCGGTTCCGGAGCTGCTCGGGGGACAGGTAGAGCAGCCCGCAGGTGCCATCGGCAACTTCCTGCAGCGCGCGCAGGCGCTCCGGCGCCGTGATCATGCCGTGCAAGGCCGCCACATGCTCGGTGCGGGTGGCCTTCTTCAAGCCGTCCACCTGATCCTTCATCAACGACTGCAGCGGAGAGATGGCCACGGTGAGCAAACCCAGGTGCTGGTGACGCGCCAAGGCTGGGAGCTGGAAGCAGATGGACTTGCCGCCCCCGGTGGGGAGAACGGCGAACAGGGGTTTGCCACCCAGGCATGCAGCCGCGATGGCACGCTGCAGGCTGCCGCCATCCCGTGCATCGACGGGCTCGGCGCGGAAGCTCTCGAAGTCGAAGTAGCGCTTCAGCAAGGCCTCGGGATCATGCTTCTCTGGACACCAGGGGCAGTCCGGTCGGGCGCATGGCCGCTCGCGAAGATCAGCGAGCATCCCCGGCACCGCCGGGTGCTGGTGGCGGACCCAGCCAGGCAGCACCGAGCCCTGGTTGGCCTGCAGCAACCAAGACGCAGCGTAGGCGAAAGGCAGCATCAGGCCAGGAGACTCGGACAGTCGCGCCTGCAGGCGGTCCAGCCCCTCCATGCACGCCACACCCTCCAGGGCGGAGAGCACGGCCCAGAGGGCATCGTCCGCGTCCATGACCGGCCCATCGAGGCCGCTGAGGAACGCATCGAAACCCCCCGCCCAGGACTGGCCCTCGGTCAACAACGCCCATGCGTGAGGGAGCAGGCCGAGCAGGGGGTGGGCGACACCAAGCGCTGTGAAGGCCTCCCGCTCATCCTCGAGCAGGCGTGCACACAGCCGCGCATCCGCGACCGGATCGTTGGCCGCGTCCTTCACCAGCCGGTGTTCCTTCACCAGGTGATGGTACGGCCGGTTGGGGAAGGCGATGGGTGAGAGCACCAAGGTGTCCAGGGCGGGCTTGCGTAGCAGACGCAGCCATGGTGCGACGCGCACCAGGTGGGGAAGATCGTGTTCGAGCAGATTGTGCCCGACGACCATGTCCGCCGAGCGAGCGAAATCGTCGAGCTTGGTCCAGTCCTTGGCTCCAGGGCGCTGGAGTCGCAGCTCGCGGCCATCGAGGACGGCGCCAACATCGTAGATCTTGCCGGCTCGGCTGACCTCGAGGTCGAGGAAGAGCTGAGTCGATGCCATGTCGCCGGCTGGCTGGGGTTCGCTCACGGGTTCTCGACCATGCTCACCAACAGAGTGACAGCAGGACAATCTCCGTTCCACTCACGCCGATCCTCCATGTGCGTTCCTCCGTACGGCAACCCTATCGAGCCGAGCCGGAGATCGCCTGCACGGCCCGCAGTGACCATGTCAGAGGCTGCCCAAAGCAGCGGACAGGCCCGTCCGAACCGACCGGATTGAGGCCGAAGCGCCGGACGGAAACCAATCGAGACAGTTCTCGAAGTGGATACAAGGACGATCGCCACGCGCCCCGAACTCAGCGCCGACCAAGTCGGAGAGGACCCATGGCTCGATATCGCGGGAAGCCACGCCCCACGCCACCGCCACGCTGCAGCGACCCTCGCTGCGTCGGTTGCCAGCTGGTTCCCCACGCCCCATTGATCCTGTCGAAGCTCGCCTCCCTGACAGCTGAAAGCCTCTCGGACGAACCCTCTATCGCCGACCGGCTGCGCACCGCGATGGTGATCTGGCAGCGCATGTGCGGCGGCACCCGAGGACAGGATGGGCAGACCGTCGCGGCTGACTTCCGGCACTGTTTCCAAGACGGCCATCGCTACCGGCTGGACACCATGACGGCCTATTCAGGGGAGCAAAGGGAGTTCCCGCTGGTGGTCTTCCCTTCCGAGGCTCTGCCCTCTGCACACATGCTCGAAGGGCCACTACTTTCGGCCCTGGTCCCATTCCTGACACAGCTGACCGCCCTCACCCTCTGCGTTGGGGATGACCCCCAGGACCACTTCATGGACGGGCTGGCCTCCCTGTTCGAGCACGTTCGACGAAGCACCGGCCAGTACCAGGGTCCCGCGAACAGCCACCGCCGACACGTAGAAACCAGCATCTACCGGGGCAGCGGCCACTGGCGCTTCTGCGATGTGGCCGCCACAGCCTTCCCGCCCTTCCCCAAGTCCTTTCTGGACTTGGTCCAAGAGCAAAGCCCACACATCCCAGCCCGGGGCGCCTTGTCCCTGGCCGGTGAGTAGGACTCCACCATGATGAGTCCTGTTCACCTCGCACAGATCCTCGACCTGGTGACGCGAGCCACCGACCAGAAGCTACTGCAAGGGCGCAGCCAGGCTGCCCTCTCCTTGCTCGCCCAGGCCGACACCCTCTGCCAAGACCACCCCGAGCTGCCACCGGCCATCCAAGGCCTGGTCGCCTACCGCATGGGGCACCTGCGCATGCGCCAGGGCTCCGATGTAGCTGCCCTGCTGAACGCCCAGCAAGAGTTCCAGCTCGCCTGCCAGCACGGCGAGGGGCTCGAGCCCTGGGCCGGGCTCTACCACCTGGCGGTGCTGGGCCGGCTGAACGCCCTGCGCCCCGACCCCGACATCCCGGCCTCCATCCAGCGACGCCTCGATACCCAGTGGCAGGACGTGGTCCACGAGCAGGCCAACCTGGACCCCACCGCAGCACCCGACCGGGACGACCCCATCGTGCAGCGGGGCAGCCTCAACGCCACCGAGGCCCTGGCCTATGCGCTCGGCCTCGACCCGGCCGGCCTCGAGGGCCAGGGCTCCCTGGAGCACAGCCTGCACCTGGGGCAGGACTGGGGCTTCCTGGTGGGCCCCCAGCTCGCGGATGCTCAGGCTCGCCTGCCTCGAGCCATGCTGACGCCCATGCTGATGCAGATCAGGGAGCGCAACCCCCGGGCACTCTGCTTCACCCTCCCTGCCCCCGAGCACACCCCACTACTGTGGCGGCCCGGCCAGGAACAGCCCGAGCCCCTCGGTCGCAAACGAGCTGCGGTGCTCTGCTGGGTGCTCCAGGGCTGGCCTGGGGGGAACCGCGGGCTGGAGCGCTCGGTCTACGGCCGGCCGGCCGCCGTCACCCGCCGCAAGCTCATCCAGCGCACGCGCGATCTGCTGGCGGAGGTCACCGGCCACCCGCGGGATCTCGTACTGCAGCGCGACCCCGAAGATCGCCCGCAGATCGCCCCCGATCTCGAGATCTACGGCGCCGTACACGGGGATCACTGGCGCCACGGCTGACCCCAGGTCACGCCCACGTCACGGCACCCCAGCCAAGCTGTCCCCACGCCGGCACTCCCACCCCCCGCCGGCCCGGAGGACCGCATGGATACCCCGCTCGACACCCTCTTCGTCTACGGCACCCTGTTGCGCGGCGAGCCCCGCCACCACCTCATCGCCGACCACGTGATCGCCGCCTGCCCAGCGCGTTGTGAAGGCGCCCTGGTGCACATGGGTGGCTACCCCGCCGCGATCCCCCACGATCCGGCCCTGCCACCCGATGTCCGCTGCTGGGTGCAGGGGGAGCTGCTGCTAATCGACAACCTCGACAGTCTGCTGCCCACCCTGGACCGTGTGGAAGGCTGCGCCGAGCCGGGCGAACCTGATGGGCTGTACCGTCGCGTGCGGCGGGAGATCGACATGGGCAGCGTGCGGCGGGAGGCCTGGGTCTACCTGCTGGAGGATGAGGTGAAGCGCGGCCCGGTGATCCCCAGCGGTTCCTGGCGGGTGCGCCACCTCGTCGATCCTCCGCGGCCCACCCCCTCCTACGGCCTGTACGAGGTGCTGATGATGATGGAGGGCTGGTCCGACGGCCCCGGTTCAGAGCCTCTGCTGCCCGACGAGCACGAGCCCGTGGTCACCTGGGGCGGCGCCGACCTGGTGCTGGCTGACCGTCCCCTGCTGCCCCCTTCCACAGACGAGGACCCCTGGGGCCGCTTCCAGCGCTGCACCTTCGTGGTCAGCCCTCACGCCCTGGCCCTGGCCTGGCTCACCCACGAGCTGATGGACCGGGTTCTCTGGCGGGGCCTACGCACCGAAAAGCACGCCTTCTTCGAGCACCTGGGCAAGGCCGCGAACAAGGTCCTGGAGGTCCGGCCCCGGGCCAGCGAGCGGGCGCTGATGGGAGCTGTGTGGTGCGCGGCGGCGGACATCGTGAGCTTCTGTGGGTGGGAGCAGATGGAAGAGTGAGCGAGCTCAATCAGAAAGTTTGGTAGTCAGGCGAAAACCCGTTTTACCGATGGGTTGCAGGGACGAGAAACCCCGCACGACCACGACCACGACCACGACCACGACCACGACGCCGCGCCTGCGGCGAGGAGGACCCATGTGCCTGAACGACCAACGATACGAAGACCCCTACGACGAGGAAGGCGTGTACCGAGACCCCTTCGAGCCCTTCCCCTACGACCCCCGCTGGGAGGAAAAAGGCCGGAAGCCGATCCTCGGCTTGAAGGCCTTCGGCCCGGTGACCCGCGAGGATCTCACCCCACACAACGGCGAGCAAGGGATCGAGAAGGCCTTGTGGAAGCTCCTGTTCCGGGAGCGCCAGCAGAAGCGGGGCTGGTCACTGCTGTGGCGAGGCCCAGAGGGCCGCACCGGGCGCTGCGCCGAGATCCGCCTCCGCTTCACCGACGACGAGGGTGGTTTCCGGATGAAGCCGATCTTGACCGAATCCCTGAAGGGGCTGGGCTTCATGGTCACACCGCTGCGCCCCGCCCCCGTAGACCACGAGTGGTATCGCCCGGCCGAGCGGATCGCATGAGCGGGGACACGTGGAAGACGGGACCAGGATTCCCACCCGCCGACCTGGATGAGGCCGAGAAGCGCCTCGAGGTGCTGCGACCGGCGCTCCAACGGAGGATCTGGCCTCCCATGACCTACATGCTCATCCCGAGCGTCCTGGGTTCGGCGGATCGGCTGCTGGCCTGGCTCGAGGGCTACGCGGGGCCTGAGCCGGAGCGTGCGGAGACGTTGGTGACAGAGGTGGCCGAGCTGCGACGGAGGTTCAAACGAAAGGTGTGACCCGAGCCCCCCCGACGCCACCCGAACGACTGGTCAGTGACTGACCAATCACCCCCATAGGATGGAGGCCTCGGAGGTGACCCATGTCCAGCTGCAACATCGCCTGGCTTCAGGCCCTGGCCGCACTCACTGCCGAGGGCCTCGAGCCCGCTGGAGCACAGACACTCTGCGCCAAAATCAAGGGTCTGGAGCGCAGCCGCACACTCCGCCGTAGCCCCGGCTTCCGGCTGCTGCGCCAAGCCTGTGACGGCAAGCCCGGCAGCCCCCAGGCCTGGCTGCTACGCTACGCCATGGGCCGCGCTCTCACCGCCCAGGCCGATCCCGAGCACAAGCCCGTCTTCACCCTCCATGCCGCCTGCACCCTGCTCGCTGAACGCACGGGGCCAGCCCTCGCGGTGCTCGCCGCAGCAGGCTCCGCCCCCCTCGCAGGTGGCCTGCTGATGGCCGACTCCGACGGCGGGCTCGCCCTGGCGGCCGGCCTTGCGGACTGGCTGGTGAGCGGTCGGTTCCAAACCCCGGGTCTCCGGCCCCTCCTGCCCCGCGACTGGCTGGCCCAACAGCCATCACTCCACGGTGCCGCCACCCGCATCAGCGGGCTGGTAGACACCAACGGCCCCGCCCTGTTCGTCCTCACCAGCGCCGAGCCACTCCTGGCTGCCACCTTGTGTACCGCCATCGGCAAGGCCCGGGGACGCCGGGTGCGCTGCTGGACGCTGGACGACGACCGCCCGGGCCAAGCGGACCCCCTCACCGCGCTGCGCTGGGTGGGCACCATCGAGGGATTCGATCCCCTGGTTGTGCTCCTAGCCGACGAAGACCGTAGCTCCTGGTCCGATGACGACCTGCGCCCACCACAGGGCCAGGCACCTGCAGCCTGCGGCGCCTGCATGTGGATCGCCGTACCAGAGCCCGAGCCCTCCCTCCCATGGCTGCACGACCACCCCACCCTCATCGACCTGGCCCCGCTCCGCGCTTCCATCGAACTGCCCGGTCAGCCTCATGGTGCTCCAAGCCCGGTGCCCACCCCACAGCGCCACAGACGGCGCCATCCTTTGTTCGGCTTCATGGAGCACGACGGGCACAACGACCAGACCGAACTCCGGGCTGCCGACCGTCGCCTGCGCCTCCATCCTCTCCAACAGGCGGCGTTCCCGGACCATGACCCAGCCGCCCAGCCTCCAGACAGCACGCAGGACGACAGAACCACCGAGTCCCACCTCTCCCCTGCCCTATGGCAACCAAGCGAGCAGACCCTCGACCAGCTCGTGCTTCCTGACCACCAGCACCAGGCCCTCACCCACGCAGCCCAACGCATCACAGCCAATGAGCGCTGCGTGGTCCTGCTCCACGGTCCCCCGGGCAGCGGCAAGTCCATGGCCGCACGCTGCCTGGCGGGCAGCGCCGGGCTGCCTGTCTACCAGCTCGAGGCCCACCTCGGTCGCGACATGTTCTTCGGCGAGCAAGACCGCAAGCTATCCGAGATCTTCGAGGCCCTGTCCAAGCGTCCCGCAGTGCTGGTCATCGACGAAGTGGACGGCTGGATCGGGCGCCGCGAAGGCAGCGCGGCCCAGGTCGGCGGCGCCAAGATCGCCGAGAGCAGCGCCCTGCTGCTCCAGCTCGAACGCTACCAGGGCACGGCGGTGCTCACCACCAACCGCATCGAGGCCCTGGACCCAGCCCTCCAGCGTCGGGTGGACCTCGACATGCACTTGGGCCGGCCACGGACGACAGAGCGCATGGCACTGTGGAGCGTGGCCCTGGGGCCAGAGCTCACCCTGCAAGGCGACGAACTCTGCCTACTGGCCAGCGTGCCCCTCACCGGCGGTGACATCGTGGCCACGGTGCGAGAAGTGAAGCTGAAGCAGCCGGAGCTGGGGGTGGTGGCGCTACTGGGAGCCGCGCGGGAGCGGGCACGGCGGGCGAGTCTGTGGGGGTGAGCCACGATTCACCGCGATTAGTCGTAGACACCGACGAGCCCCACCTGCTCTTCAAAGGCAGCCGGCACGCTACAGCAATGCACTCAACCTGATCAGGAGACAAAATGCCGATCATCATTCCAGCCCACCTGAACGAAGACACCCTCGCTGGCGGCTGGGAGATCTCTGACCCACTGGAGAAGCTGAAGGACAAGTACGGCCGCGGGCAAGACGGAACCTACCTGTCTCTTGCCTTCGACTCCTACATCGCTGGTGGACTGGCACGCGCTGGATGGTCCACCCAGATCGATGCGGCCGACCTCTGCGCAACCCACTTGATGCACTCCAATATCAATGGGGCTGACATCGACTCCCTGCTCGCCCGCAGAGATTCCATCCATGCCGCACTCGCCGAAATTCCCCTGAATGCGAACCTCGAAGTCGAACTGGACGAAGGGGCATGGGCCGCGATTACTCGCCAGCTGGCGGCGATGGAATGTCCCGGTATCGGGCTGGCCAAGATGACCAAGGTGTTGTGCCTGAAGCGCCCCGCCCTGTTTCCCATGCTCGACTCGTACGTGATGGCGATGCTGTTCCGAGATGCGTGGCCAGCAGGCATGGAACACGACACCTATGCAGACTCCGGCGTTGTCGCCCTGAAGCAATTCCAGCAACTCCTGATCCACGACGGAAACCTCGAAGTGCTCCAGTCCGTGCGGGACGAATTCAACGCCTGGCTGTCGGGCCATGCAGAAGACCGGCAAATCACACCCACCCCTGTCCTCACAACCGTGCGCGTTCTCGACAACCTGCTGTGGTTCGACTCTGCAGGGTACAAATCGTTCGGTTGGACCTGGGACGAAGCAGAGAACCGCCTCGTTCCACCAGCGTAGGGGAACCCGGCAGCGGCCGAGGCAAAGATGCGCCGGCTGAGTCTGTGGGGCTAGTCTCCACCCTCGACCTCCACCCCCATCCCCCGCGCCCACAGCTCCAACCCATAGTTCCATGCAATGGAAAGCCGCACGCGGTACCCACCATCCGGCAGCGGCTCAGGCTCGCCCACCTGACAGGACAGTGGTGACTCCAGCACCCAGGGGGCATGCTCGGCGGGTACCCGCAACACCGTCTCGCCGGGCTCACCCAGGAAGGGACCATAGCCGTGGCCCAACAGGTCCGGAGGCACATAGTCGGCCGGCACCTCGATGTGGTGCTCGCGGTGCCAGCGCACACCCTCCATACGGTGCAGGGCCCACATCCAGGGCCGGTCTTCGCCAGCGATGGGCCCCAGCACGTACAGCCCGTCCAAGGCGTGGACCAAGGTCCACGGCTCGATGACGAGTTGGTGGTGCTCGCGACGAGGAGAAGCGTATCGCTCGACCCACAGACCGCGTTGCCAGAACAGCGATGAGAGCACTTCGTCCAGAGCCTCAGGGTCGCGCATCGCCCGGGGCATGTACGGCTGATGGTAGAAGCCCCGCCGCAACAGGCCGGCCATCACGTCGGTGCGGCTGGCCCCCGCATCGGCCACGGCGGCCTGGAGCAACTGCTGCAGTACGTGGGCCACGCCTTCGGCACCAGCAGCGCGCCAGGGACCGATGGCGGCGAGCAACGCCCCGAGCTGAGATGAACGAGCACGCCCGCCACCCCGACGAGCCCGAGGCACCCAGGCCAGCCGTGCGCTCTTGCCACGGCCGCTGCGCACCAGCCGCCCGAGCCGACGGTGTTCTTCGGCCTGCTGCTCCACCACAGCGACCACCCGTCGCACCGTTTGCCAGGACACACCCCATTCTTCCGCCAGGGGCTGCAGATCGACCGGCGCTGGGCTGGCCTCCTGCGCCCGCAGGAGCAGCTCGGCGGCGCGGCGAGCACCATCGAAGCTGTGGGCGTGCGTGCTCACAGCTCTGCCCCACCCAGCTGCCGCCCCATGAGTTCCCGCCAGCCTACTCCCAGCAGCTCCTGCCAGCGGGCCTCGGCCATCCAGTGCTGCCACCCTTCACCCAGGTGGCGCTCGACCCAACGCAGGGGGCCCTGGCTGCTGGCGGTGCCGGCGATCAGCTCGCCTACATCAGCCACCATGCCCGCCGGGAGCTTGCGCAGATCACGCAACAGCACCCCGCCCTGGTTGTCCCAGATGTCCAGCGCCACCCGCACCACCAGGCGTTGTTCGTCGCTGACGAGGTCATCGTGAGGCAGATCCCAGGCGCGGCCCGGACCGTGGGGCTGACCATCCCAGTAATGGGCCAGGCCCACCTCGTGCAGCAGGGCGCAGCACGCCGCAGAGTAGACGGCGTCCAGCTCCTTGCCCTCGCGGCGAGAGACCGGGCTGTCAGGGCTGTCGGGGACCGACACGACCAGGGGTTCGCGCCAAGCACCACTGCTGGGGTCGTGCTCGAGCCGGAGCGTGGAGAGCCCCCCCTGGCTGTCGGGGAAGACCCGCACTGCGACGGAGAAGGCCCCCTCCTGCGCACGAGCATCGAGGTCTAGCGTTGGCAAGTGGACCAGCGCGTGCACAGCCCCCCCGAGCTGGACCCGGGCAGCAAGCTCTGGCTGGGCACCGACGAGCAACGCCATGCCGAACTGCTCCGCCAGCGTCGCCAGCTCCGGGAGGGCCTGGACACCATCGGGCCCAAGCTGATCGAGGTCGTCGATGACCAGCAGGAAAGGGCCAGCGTAGGCACAGTTCAGCTGAATCAACGCAGCGGGCAGCGAGACGAGACTCGTCACCGAAGGCCCCAGGACTACCAACGGGCAGTCATGGAAGTGTTCGAAGGCATCGGCCAGGGCGGGCCAGTGGCCATCACGCCGAAGCTGGCCACGCTCCATCAATGCCAACGGCACGCCAGCACGAGCAGCGACAGCCTGCATGGCCAATCGACCTCGCGGCTGGCCGAGGCCGAGCATCACCACGAAGTTGTGTTCGGTGCTGGAGATGGCACAGTGGAGGAGCAAAGATCCACGCAGCGCAGGCTCTGCACCGCTGACCACAACGACAGACCCTGGCTGCAGCGGCCCGAGGACGCCATCGAGGGCAGGAACACCGATGGACACGGCTGGCCGGCGAGCAGCGTCGGCCTGGTCATTGAGCCGCAGCTCGCACCAGGTCTCTCCCAGAAGTCCGGGTAAGGTGTTCCAGGGAAGGTCGTCGCCATACTCATCGCTCATGCCCTGCCTCCTCTCGTTGCCCACACAAGCTATCGAGGCGCGCGGACAGTCTTTGTCCTCGAGCACGAGGCGGTCAGAAACTGGCCTCATGTCTGGACACGAGTGGACTCGGCCGAGCCCTCTCACCCCACGCACGGGGTCAGCGCCCATGGCAGCCAGGTGTCCAGCATGGCCTGATCGGCGGCGGACGGCGGCACCTGAAACCAGGCCGTGCAGGCCGGCTACACGACAGTGGAACCGAGAATGGGCGGGGTCCCGCCAGAATCCAAAACCGGTGTGGACCGCATCATGGACACCCGCTGTCTCGGGCGTGCGCTACGGTGGAGCTTCATCCACACGCGAGGTCTCCCATGGGTTCAACGGTCAACGTGCACTGTCCCGGCTGCGGCTACAAAGGCATCGAGCAGATGTGGGGCATTGGGATGCTGATGGAGTGGGAGTTCTTCGAGCACCGGCTGTTCTGCTGCCATCGCTGCGAGAGCCTGCAGAGCGGCTACGTGATCCGCAAGCTCCCCCAGCTGCGTGCGATAGCCGAGCTGCCACCAGTGAGCACGGACTGGCCCGGGCCCTTCGATCTCACCCGCCAGCAGCTCGCCAAGCTCCTGGTGAGCGCGCGCGAGCGCCCCAGCTGCTCCGACTGTGGAGGGCGACTGCGGGGACGCTCACTGTCTGACGCGAGCGAACACTCCCCCTGCCCCAACTGCGGCGAAGAGCTGGTGTTCGAGGCGGGCATGACCCTGTGGGACTGAGCACTAAAGGGCCATCACTGGCAGATCAGCCCCCCAGCTCTTCCAACCGGCCCTGCCACTCCGTGGGATCGTGCATGTCCGTGCCGCGGGTGAGCAGGGGGTCGTCGGGGAAGAAGCGCGGCACGAGCTGCTCCAGCTCGGCCAGGCCTGGACGCACGACGCTGAGGCCGAGCCCCTTGGCACCAAAGCGGTACGGGTAGACCAGCTCGACCCCGGCGCAGCCGGCGGCGGCCCCGGCCCGTAGCAGTGTCTCCAAGCCAATATCCTCGCGGTAGTACAGGGGGTGTGCCAGCACAGCCGTGCCCCCGGCCTCGCGCACCAACGCGACCACCTGATCCAGGGGAGGCTTGGCCACCGGCGGAGGGGCACCCAGATCCGCCAGCGCGGCCTTGTAGCCCTTGTACCCCCCTTCGAAGCTCACTCCCGCGGCCTGCAGGGCCCGGTAGAAGTGCACCTTGATGAGCACGCGAGCACCGCAGTGGATCACTGCCTCGGGGTCGATGGGATGGCCGGCGGCAGCCATGCCGTAGCAGTAGAACCGGAAGCGCTCCCGGCGCTGTTCTTGGACCCCGAGCAGGTGCGCGACCAACCCCGAAGACTCCGGGTCGAAGTGGTAAGCCAGTACCTCGGTCTCCTGCTCGCCCACGGAACAGTCCAGCTCGGCGCCGACCACCACCTGCACACCCAGCGTGGCCCCCAGCCGCGCCAGGACACCTCCACGGTGGGCATCGAGGCAGTCGTGGTCGGTGATAGCGATGCTGTGGAGCCCCAGGGTGGCGGCTTGTCGGACTACATCTTCGGGGGCGGCGAAGCCGTCCGAGAGGGTGGTGTGCAGGTGCCAGTCATGGTCGTGGGGGAGGGTTGAGCGGAGGGTCATGGTGTCTCGTCTGGAGGTACGGTGGGGGGCGGGGTGCGCTGGAGGATCTCAGGGCGCTGGGTCGAGCTTCGGCTCCACCCGGATGCTGGACCCGTCGAGGCCCAGCCGCTCCACGCTGGCCTCGCGGCCCGGGGTGAAGCGATGCTCGGGCACGATCAGCTTGCGATGGGGATGGCCGCGGAGGCCATCGTTCAGCTTCCGCCGAAGCCGGCTGCGGATGAAGCTGAGCCTCCGAATGCGCTCATCGGCTCCTTCGGGTGCAAACAGGGAAGCCGCCCCGATGCCCTCGTCTCCCCGGTGCCAGAACTCATCGCAGCGCCTCGCCACGCGCACGAGCAGCTCGGTGTCCCGCACATCGAGCCAGCCCTCTCCCTGCTGGCGGGCGATGGCCAGCGTGGCGTACCAGATCATCTGGTCCGCTGACAGGCGAAAGGTCAGGTCGTTCACCCTCAGCAGCCGTGGCTGGAGCTCGAGCACCACACGAGGCAGCGGACCATGCTCCAGCGCGGCCTCGCCCGCCTCGATGGCGTGGGCGAAGCTGGCCAGATCTCGCTCCCGCAGCAGCCGCCGCAGTCGCGGCACCCGTGGTTCGACCAGGCCGACGTTCACTTCGGAGGCCGAGTAGGCCACACCGCGAAGGTCCACCACACCACAGGGGCTCTGCTGGTCGGGGAAGAAGAACCCGCTGGTGGGATCGTCGGCGTACTTGGGGTCGAGCCGGAGGTCTACCAGCCGGTCCTGGGGGCGGGCCAACAGCTGGAACACAGCGGCAGTATCCACTGCCAGCGTGCGCCGACGACCACCCACCAGACCGAACACCACCGGCAGCGGCTGGGCCGCCTGGACCTGCCGCACCAGGCTCCACAGGCTCTCCTGGTACCAGGCCGAGTGCTCGGAAGAAGCGTCGTCCTCGAGGGTGGAGCCATCGGGAGCCAGCACCGGGTGGAGGTTCAGCTGGGCCAGGTCAGGCACCCCGAGAACTGACCTGAGCTGCTCGAGAGGATGGGCTCCATCGAGCAACTCTTGATGCAGATAGCGCTCGGCGTTTCGGTACAGCAGCAGGTGAGCGCTGGCCACACGCAGGGACCACTGGCGATGCAGGGCCCACACCAGGGAGACCACTGGGGCGGGGTTGCCCCCGGGCGCCGCGATCAGCACGCACTCGTTCACAGCATCTCCTCCTGCGCAGCGACATCCAGCGCGGCCTGCAGAACCGCCAGATCGCGCTGCCGAACCATGCCACTCGGGCTCTCCCCTATCAGGGCGCGGGCCTGCTCGGGCGCGCACCAGCGGGTGGCCTCGGTCTCCCAGCCGAAGGCCCGCTGCTCACCCACCGGCCGCATCAACCAGTAGCGGTTGACCGTGGTGGTGCCCTCGAAGCCACCGGGGATGGGCGCCAGCACCTGTACCGGGTAGCCGGTCTCTTCGAGCACCTCTCGCATGGCGGTCTCTTCGGGATGTTCGGTGGGATCGGGGCGGCCCTTGGCGAAGGTCCAGGCTGCCCCGCCGAAGGTGTTGGTGACCTTGCGCAGCAGCACGCGGCCTTGGTCGTCCATCAAGACACCACCGTAGGAAGGGTGCTTGCTCATCGTGCCTCCTCCTGCTCGAGGGCTAGGAGCTGCTCCCAGACGCGGCCGTAGACCCGAGCGCGCCCGTAGCCCTGGCGTTGGGCCACCGTGGCCTTGAAGTTGCCGTAGTCGATGTCGCGAGCCATGGCGGCCAGGGCGGTGGCCCAGGCTTCGTGGGAGCAGGCCGCCCGGTAGGGGTAGTCGGTGCCAGCGCCGGTGATGGTGGGGCCGAGCTCGGGGCAGACGTGATCGCGGAGTCGGTCGAGGTCGGCGCGGACCCGGGAGCGCACGGTGAGGTGGTCGGTGTTGGGCTTCTGGACGGCCGAGAAGAAGCCGAGGGGGGTGGTTAGCCACATGGGGGAATCTCCTTCGTTGTGGGGACGAGGGAGGTGTATGAGGCCGCGGAGTGGGCGCCGAAAGGCGCAAGCTTGCGCTGTTCCAAAGCCGCAAACAACTGCTCATCGTGGGCGGGGAGTGTCCTGAATTCTGTGTACAGCCAGACTTCCGAATGACCTCCGTGGTGGCTACAGTTTGACACGGCCTTCGAAAACACGGCGTCACGCCGCCTCGCGGAAGTAGAACTTCAGCATCCCCCGACTCGCTCTCGACACCGCACCTCATCTTCAGCCGGCTCGGCTCGCCCATCCCCAGCGTTCAGCTCACCTTCGAGTCCTTGGTGGGGTCTCTCAGAATGGTTGGGCCTCACCGTGCGGCACGATCCTGTCGAGGCACTCCGACTTGATGGAGAGCCCGAAGCGCTCCACGTGGGCGTTCAGGTTCGGGCTTCGAGCGGCTAGCCGTAGCACCTTCACGCTGCTGTCCATCAGCATCTTCCTGAACGCGGCCGTGTAGACGGGATCCCTATCCAACACCAGGTAGCGCATCCCCAGCAGGAACCCGTCCTCCGCGTCGGTGAGGTTCCGCGCCACCTGCTTCATCCAGGCGCCCGTCGGCTTGCTGGTGATGCCAGCGTTCTCCACCTTGCGGGTCATTAGGTCCATCACCACCAGCACAGAGCATCGGTCGAGACCAGCACGGAGCGCAACATGAACCCGTGGAGACCTGGCGGACCCGAGATCCCGGCCGCTTCTCCTTGTGACCACCGACCCCAGGCGAAGGCCTGGTATCAGTGGAAGAATGGGTGGTTTGAATATTGGTACTCGACGGGAGGTGGCGCCCAGCCTACTCCCGCCATTGCCTGTCACCGGCCTCCGCCCAGCCAACGCCTCTCCGCCACGGTTCGTGGCTCCCCCGCAGGAGACCTGGTCCTTTCTCGAAGCGCCACGCGCTCCATGACGGCCTTGTCGTTCTCGAAGGCAGCCCACCCGCCCAGGCATGACCCCTTTTCCGCGCCCATCCTCAGGCCTCTCCCTCGGATGAATCATCACGCAACACATCCCCGAGGGTCAGCTCCACGAGCGGAGGAGCCTCGGTGGCTTCGGGGTCGAAGGGCACCCTGACACCGGACGTGACGAACTCCATGCTCCACCCACCCCTCACGCCGAACGAGAAGACCTTCCTGACCGCGGGCTGCTGATCGTCTGCTGGTTCAGCCCTCGTCGCCCTTGGTGCGAAGAAGTCCGCCTCGGCCTGCTTGTTGCGGGTCCGGCGCTCTTTCTTGCGGTGGCGGTTGTGTCGTCGGCTCATCGGACTGCCCTCGGGCCCGTCCCCGGGGACGGACCACCCACCACTCCCACGATCCACTCCACCAGCCGCCGGGTCTCGCCCAGCTCCAGGACCTCGCTCTCGATGGCTCGAGCCACCACTCCCAGGACACGGGTGCACACCTCGTCCGTGGACAACGGCTCCCGCTCGTCGAGCACGCCCACCTCGATCAGATGATCGTGGAGCTTCGCCTTGTTGCCCGATCGATACCTCGACAGGCTCCCCACCTCTTGGACATAGACCTCGGGCTGTTCACCATGTCGAAGCAGCAGCGCCTTCATGTCCGCCTCGAAGGCAGGCGTCACCGCCCCACTCTCCTGCACCACGTCCCAAGGCAGCGGTTTCCCACGGCCCACCCTCGCCTGCTCCAGGGTCGCCGCCAGCACCTCGGCCCGGGCGTCCGTCTTCGCGGCGACGGTGGCTGACACCGGCAGGGGAATGCCACCCTGCGCTCGCACGGTCGTCCACACGCCCACCGAGTTGACACCAGCGCGGAGGCAGGCCGACAGGGACTCCAGGTCGTCCTGCATGAGCAAGCCGAGGTGCCAGGTGTCCGCGGGCTCGTGCAGCCCGGGCACGCCGACCCCGAGGGCGGCCAGGTAGTCCTCTGGCTCACGACCCTGTGGGTCTGGGACACCGGGTGCCTGCAGTGGGACCACAGGGACACCCGCCTCCCACGCCTGGCCTGCGGTCGCCTGGGCCAGATCGACCACCTGGGGCGGCTCGGCGCCCTCCTGCTCACACACCGCGCACCACAGATCGACCTCCGCGCGATCCGCGGTGGCGTAGAAGACCTGGCGGCCTTCATGTACCAGCTCCAGCAAGCAGCGTACGATCTCCCTGAAGCGATCGCGATCGGTCGTGGACAGCGCCTCGTCCAGGAACAACGGCAGCTTGGGCCCATCGCCCTCGGCGTCTTCGAGGAAGGCGAGCCGGGCAGCCAACAGCAGCTGCACGCGGGTGGCATCGGAGAGCTGGTGGAGCCTGCGTTCTTCGTCGAGCTTCACATCTCGGGCCACGAAGACATCGCCCGCCACGTCGAGCTGGAACGCGCCCCGGGTGAAGCGCAGGAACCAGTGCCGGGCGCGCTCCAGCATTCGGGGTTGGTGGTCGCGGGCCATGGCCTGCTGCACCCACCCCACCAGCTCCGCACCCATGGCCTCCTGGATCGCCGACTGCTTGGCTTCGCTCAAGCAAGCGCGCGCCTCCAGTAGCTGCGCCCGGGCCTGCTCGAGGCCGTGGCCCTGCCTAGCGTTGGCGAGCTCAACATCGAGCAACTGGACGGCCTTGGTGCGATCCGCGAGCTCGGCCGCGAGCTGCTCGGTCTGTTCCACCCTGCGCTGCGCGTCGTCGAGGTCGAGATCGAGATCGAGCCAGCCGTCCCCGCCCTCGAGCTCATCCGTGAGGGGCTGGATGGTCCCCAGCAGGTCCCGCTCACCCTGCGCGAGCCGGGTGTAGGTCGGGAGAGCCTCCATGAGCTTCCCGAGCTCCGCCTGCTGGCCTGGCTCGAGCCCCGCCTGGCGGTACAGCTCGGTGCGGCTGACGACCCGATCGGCACGACGCGTGTGGATGTCTCGCGAGTCCCGCTCGGCTCTGTCCAGCTCCTGGCGAGCACGCTCGAGCCCACCCAGCCTGTCCGCCAGCGCTCCGACCGCGGCTTCGGCTGCAGCGCCGTCCAACACGGCATCGTGGCCCAGGGTGCCCAGCCATGCGCTCAGGGCCTCGAGCATTGCGTCCCGTCGCTGCTGGAAACCATCGACCTTGGCGCCCTCGGCGGCCGCCTCCGCCCGGGCACGAGACAGAGACTCCAGGCGCTGAGCGAGCCGCAGGACCGAGAGATCGCCCAGCTCGCGCTCGAGAGACATGCCGTCGAGCACCCGCTCCAGCGCACTTCGTGCCTGTTGCAGGACCCCTCGCGCTTCCATGTATTGCCCCGCAGCTCTCCGGTGGGCTTCCTCGGCACGCCGGGCGGCCCTGGCTTCATCCAGCTCAGCCTCGAGGACACGCAGCCTGCGCTGCACCGCCGCAGGCTCCCAGGCTTCGGGGGCAGGTAGCGAGCCGCTCTCGTAGTCACCACGGTAGGTGGAGCGCGGGTCGGCGGCGGGCTGCGTGGTGGCTCGACCCCACAGCGCCACCACGACCAGGGCGAGCCCTGCCCCCAACAACCCCGACCCCAGCAGCTGCAGGACCAGTAGCTGTGACCACCACCCGAGCGCAGCGATGAGCGCGCCAAAGAGCAGCACCACCGGCCAGGCCCAGCGCGGCAAAAGACGCGGCCCCGCGGGCTGTGGTTGGGACACAGCCAGCCAGCTGCGCAGCGCGTGCACCCCCGCCTCGTGGGACGCTGTGGCCAGCGTGTTCTTGGCCGAGGGGTTGTCCACCAGGAGCTGATTCGTGGCCTGTGCTCGGCTGCGTGCCTCAGCCACCTGTTCGAGGGCTCGCTCGAGCTGCTCGAGCTGAGCGCGGCCCAGCCGCAGGTCGGCGGGTACCTGGACAAAGATCTCCTGGGCGGCGGCGGCTACCTTCTCGATGTGAGCATCTCGAGCGGTGCCCGCTCGCTGCAGATCACGATCAAGGACCCGCAGCTCCCTGACCCGCTCGGCGTGGGTGCGCAGAACCTCTTGGGAGGGCTCTGCAGCGGGGAACTGCAGCTGCTCGAGGTTTCGGCTGGCATCGAGCTTGGCCGCTCTGGTCTCGCCCAGCCTGGCATCGAGATCCACCAGCGCCAGATCGTGCCCCTCGACCTGGTCGAGCTCGTCGCCCCGCAGGGCGCATAGGGCTTTGGGGAGCGCCTCGAGCTCCGCGCGCAGCAGCACCAGGTCCCGCAGTGCCGTGGCGTGCTCGACCGCTTTTTCGGCCAGCCGCAGCTCCTTGCTGGCGTCCTCCGAGAGCTTCCGCCGAGACTCCAGCGTCGCCCGATCGCCCTCGCGTCGGACCAGGTCCGCTTCTTCGGCGCGGGCCTCGCGGACCGCCTCGGTGGCTTCGCCAATGGCGCGGACCAGCTTGGCGGGGGGACGAACTGGAGGGTGGAAGTGGGCGCGTGCAGCGGCCAGATCAAAGCCCCCGGCCAGGGCACGCTCGATCTCCCGGGCAATGGGCGCCTCGGTCTTCTGATCCACCCTCAGCAGGTCAGCCACCGAGAGGTGCCAAGCCGCAGCAGCAGCAGCTGGGACCCGCACCGCGGTACCGCTCCACTGCACCTGTCCGAAGACCATCGAGGCGCTGGCGGCCTGTTCGTCGGGCTCGATGCTCCAGCGGGTATCTGCCACCACGCCGGCCTGTGCGTATTCAGGCCACAGGGTTCCGCGCATCACGCGACCGATGGTGGACTTGCCCGAGGCGTTGGGGCCGACCAGCAGTACATGCCCGGCATGGACCTCCGGTACCGCGAGCCCGTGGTTCAGGCCGGGGGCTCGTAGAATCTCGATCTTTCGCAGGTCCATCACTCACCCCCGTGTGCGGCCTGCTGTCGCAGCAGGACGTCGAGTAGCCGCCAAGCAGAGGACTCGACCGCCTGCTGGGTCTGTACGTTCGTCCATGGACGCTCGTCCGCTCGCCACCTTCCCTGGTCGTAGACCGCAGCAAATCGGCCCAAGCTGTCCGCCAGGCCAGGGGCGAGCTCGGCACCACGCTCGAGGTCCCACAGCAGACGAGCCAGCTGGCCCACCGGCGTGTGCTGGGTGCGGAGCTGTTCCAGATCCACTGGCAGTCGTGTCTTGTCCTGGCAGGACACAACGGCCCAGCGTTGTTCGCCCACGTCGAAGGCCAGTTCGGCCGATCCGAACGATGCGAGCACCTCGCGGACCCGACCGTGCGCGGCCGTAGCGCCCACACAGATCACACTGCAGCCAACGGCCTTCAAGCAGGGATCACAGAGGCGTGGATCCTGCGCGACCCTGTCCCTCACGGCCTGCTCGATGGCGGTGTGGATGGCGTCCTTGACCCCGTCGTCGTCCGCGATGCCGTCGAGGCTCACCTCCACGGTCTCCCAGCGCAGCGGCCCAACCTGGACCTGCTCCACAGACACACGCCCCGGGCCGAGCACCCGCACCATCCACGCACCGTGGAGGCCTGACTCACCCCGATCCAGGCCTACCAAGCTGCCCAAGTAGCCCAGGGGGGCTGGTCCGCCCGAGATGCCGGGCTGGTGGATGTGGCCCAACAACCACGCATCGGCACCCTGACGGGCGAGGCCAGCGCGGGTGGTGGGGGCGTAGGCGCTGCCTGCCGCGTCGAGATCGGCGTGCAGCACTCCAATCAAGGCCGCTCCTGGGCGTCGCCGACCGGTGCTCTCGGCGAGCCCTGGTGAGTCCAGCGGATCCGCTCGGTGGTGGCGGGCCGGAAACGACCAACCCAGCAGATCGACCTGAGGGTCCGTGGGCAGGGCGTAGTGTTCCCAGTGGCCGTCGCGACCCAACAGCCAGAAGGCGGGGATACGATCGGCGAGGCGCGGCAACACCAGCGAGTCGTGGTTTCCGGCCACCCCCACCACCTCCACATCATGCGCGATCAAGCGCCGCACCCCACGCTCGAGTTGATCGTAGGCCTCGAAGCGATCCTGCTCGTCGTCCACTACGTCACCCGCCAACACCACGGCCGCGACCTCTGACCGGATGGCGAGCTCGACCGCTGAGTCCCACGCCACCGCAGGCGTCAGGCACCGCGGGTCGAGCCCTGCACCCGAGAGCCTGGTGGGGACCCGTCCCAGGTGGAGGTCACCGATGAAGAGCAGGCTGGCGGCCTGTGAACTTCGAAGGTCTGGCTGATTCATGTCCCCGGCTCCTTGCATGTGGCGTGATCAGCTAACGAGCGGGGATTCGCGACGCTGGTCGTCCTCCGCCTGACAGGTCCGGACATCAACCAACGTGACACCCGCTGTCCAGTCCTCCCACCCAGGGTTTCGTTTTCCCTCCCTCGAGCGTATCTATGGTGCGCCCACCGGACGCACTCGCACGCCATCCCAATTCGTCTCTGACTTTCAGGGGCCCGGGATCGTTGTCTACGCGCAACCCCAATCGAGGACAAGCCACCATGGCCAAGCGTACCCCCACCCCCGCCCTGTTCGAGACCGATCTGCACCACCTGCAGGCCGAGCACCACTGGTTCGACCTCCGCTCCCGCCGCATCGCCACCGAGCGCATCCTGCGGGATCGCAGCGAAGGCGAGAAGCGCCGCACCCGCGGCTACTACGGCAACGACGACGACGAGCTCCCCGCCACCGTCCTACGCCGCCGGCGCACCAGCCTGCTGAAAGAAGAGAAGAAAGCCCGCGCCGAGATCGACGCCTCCCTCGCCGAGCACCAGCGCCAGGACCGGCCCCTCGCCAGCCAACGGCTGACCGCCCTGTACGACCTGGACGACTTCGAGCGCATGGTACTGCTGCTGGCCACCGGCCCGGCCCTGGATCGCCGCTTCGAGGCCCTCATCGAGCGCGGCGACGACCTGTGTGGTGGTGGGCTCACGGTAGACACCACCTTCGTCTTCGCAGAACTGGATCTCACCGCCCGGGTGGACCGACGCCGCGCCTTCACCGCTCAGGCGCCTCTGCGGGCCCACGACCTGGTCAACGTCAACATCGGGGGTCGCTACAGCTCTCCCGAGGATCTGCTCACCGCCAGCGTATCCATCACCGGCCGGGCCCTGGACCTGCTGCTGGGCAACGACGCCCTGGGTGACGAGTTCATGGAGTTCTCCAGCCTCGAACAGCCCCAGGCCAGCCTGGACCGCGTGGTCCTGCCCAGCCGTGACAAGCAGCGCATCCTGAGTGTCGTGGAGCGCCACGATCTGTACCTGGCCAAGCGCAAGGCCTGGGGCTTCGACGCCATGATCCGCTACGGCCGCGGCGCCCTGATGCTGTTCCACGGGTCTCCAGGCACCGGCAAGACCATGACCGCCCACGCCGTGGCAGACCACCTGGGCCGGCGCGTGCTGAACGTGGACATCCCCACCTTCCTCAACGCCAACGAGTCCCATCGCTTCCTGCCCGGGCTGTTCCGCGAAGCTCGGCTGCACAACGCCGTGCTGTTCCTCGACGAGTGCGACGCCCTGTTCGAGTCCCGCCGCCGGGGCAACAACCTGATGACCCTGCTGCTCACCGAGATCGAGCGCTTCGAGGGCGTGGCCGTGCTGGCCACCAACATGCCCGAGGTGCTGGACGAAGCCCTGCACCGTCGCATCCTGGTCAAGGTGCGCTTCGACAAGCCCGACGCCGCCGCCCGCGAGGACATCTGGAGCAAGCACCTGCCCGAGCAAGCTCCGCTGGCCGACGATGTGGACCTGCATGACCTGGCCTGGCGCTACGAGCTCACCGGCGGCGAGATCAAGAACGCCGTGCTCATGGCCCTGGCCGCCGCTGTACACGACAACGGCGGCGACGGCCCCATCACCCAGCCCCAGCTCGAGCGGGCCGCCGCGGACCAGCTCCAGAAGCCCGATCCCGACGAGCACGGTGTCGAGCGTCTCGAGTGGACCAAGGCCCGCATGGACGACCTCATCCTGCCGCACCAGGCGGCCGAGCAGGTGAGCGAGCTGCTCGCCGCGGCTCGCCACGGCCGCACCGTGGTCGAGAGCTGGGGCGTGGGTGCGCACCTCACTGGCGGCCGCGGCGTGGTGGCCCTGCTGCACGGCCCCCCGGGCACCGGCAAGACCCTGTGCGCCGAGGTGGTGGCCGCAGAGCTCAACCGCCCCCTGCTGCGCTCCGTGGTTCCCAGCCTACTGTCCAAGTTGGTGGGCGACACAGAACGCCGCATCGCCAGCCTGTTCGAGGACGCCCGCAAGCACAACGCCGTGCTGCTGCTGGACGAGGTGGACGCCCTGCTCATGGAGCGCGGCGCCGGCAACGCGAGCCGCCACGACGACGCCCACGTCAGCTGCCTGCTTGACCAGCTCGAGCGCCACGAGGGCGTGGTGATCATGGCCACCAACCGCCCCACCGTGCTCGACCCCGCCCTGGCCCGCCGGGTGGCCTGGCGGGTGGAGATCCCCATGCCGGACCAGCGCGCTCGCGCAGAGATCTGGGCACGGCTGCTGCCCCCTGGCGCGCCCATGGACCGCAGCATCGACACGGTGCGCCTGGCGGCCCGGCACCCCATCAGCGGTGGGCTGATCCGCACCGCCGTGTTCCGCGCCTGCTATCGGGCGGCGAGCACGGACCAGCCCCTGAGCCACCGGCTGCTGGATGACGCGGCGGCCGAGCAGAGTGGGGTGAAGGCCGAGGGGCCGTCACTCATGGCGATGCCGGCGGTGGGGGAGTGCTGAGATGGGCGAGCCCGACCCCAGCAAGAGCTTCCGCGTGTACTACGTGGACACCTTCGAGGACACGTCGGGCCCCGGCCGGGATGGCTGGGGCCTGATGGCCGAGTTCGATGATGAGGGGGAGGCTCTGGCGTATGCCCAGGAGCAGGCGAGCCTGCCGCAGCCGGGGGCGGGGGAGCTGGCTGATCGGGTAGTGGTGGTCGCGGAGGGGCGGGGGGTGATCTTCTACCACCGCAGACCATCATGATACCGATTCACACCCATAGAAGCACAAGTACCGCCCTTTCGCGGCAGTTGAAATAGGAGTGAAGATGAGCAAGCACGGGGACGAATCCGAAGAGATGGCACGCATCCTCGACCACTGGGCAAACCGCTGGGAGACCAACGCACAGTGGTCGCCGGACCTCGGTGGGTGGACCTGGGAAGGACCCGCAGCAGATGTGGTTCTCTCTGATGCCCCGGTCCTCCGGCTCGGCGTGCACATCGATGACGCGGGAGCACTCCACGCAGCTGGCGACAAGACCGAAGCCGCCGCCCGATGGCGGGCGCTCCAGCGATGCCTGGATGCGTACTCCATGCCAGCGGAGAGCCCCATCCTCGGCCATCGCCGCATGGCAGACCTGAAGCAATACGACCTCCCTGAGCGCGGACCGCTACAGGTCACCTGGGCGCTCCCCCTCGAAGGGACACCACAGCAGCTGGCCGAGAAGCTCTGCACGCCCTTCGTCTGGTGCCAGTGGTTCGCGGAAGAGTTCGCGCGTATGGCCACCCATTCGAAGCAACCTGCGTTGGATAGGGTGTCGGGCTACCCGGCCTCCTTCGATCCCAAGCTCGCAGATCCTGTCGACGAATCAGAGTTCCTGCTCATGCGAGCGCTGGTCGGTACAGTGTACGTGCTCGCCACACCACCCTGACGCTCCCTGGGGGTGGTGAGCAGACTCTCCAGGTCCCCCACCCTGGAGAGAACCATGGACGACACCGCCACCACCTTG
>Ga0307987_1000274_pt1 | contig 31667 bp, 31 predicted proteins | sample EllFjometagen181_FD_203157 | JGI IMG/M metagenome (GOLD analysis project Ga0307987, IMG submission 203157) | Marine microbial communities from Ellis Fjord, Antarctic Ocean - #181 | ecosystem: Environmental > Aquatic > Marine > Unclassified | place: Southern Ocean | collected 2014-10-08 | reverse complement strand
AACCCCATCCACCATGCCCATGTTGCTGGCATCTTTGATCTGATCGATATTGGCTGTATCGATAAAAAACTTCACTTAACACCTCCTAGTCCAGAAGAATGACCTCCTGGCTCGTTTGTTTTTCTAACCCTTTTAACAGTTGACCCGGTGTTTTCTTTAACACCGGATGGATTGCATCTCCACCTATATCACACATGGGTCTGAGGACAAAACATCTTTCCTGCATCCTGGGATGGGGGATTTCAAGCGTATCTGTTTTAAAAATCATGTCTTGAAAAAAAATAATATCCAGATCAATAATTCTAGGTCCAAATCGAAACGCTTTTCCCTCTTTATCCAGAGAAGTTTCAACCTGTTTTAAAATGTTCAGCAACTCCCCCGGTTCAGCAGGGGTTTCAATTTTTAAGGCGGCGTTAACAAACCAATCCTGATCTTCAAAATTCTGGGGTTGTGTCCTGTAAAAAGAAGAAACGCCTGTCACACGGATCTGTTTGTGATGGTTCAGGCAGTCAATGGCCTGGTTTAGATTCTCCCGCTTTTCCCCTTTATTTGAGCCGATACTCAAATAGGCTGTAAACAAGGTTCCCATCATTTTGTAAAATCAACATAACTTGTTTTGGAGTAACCGCTCTTCATCTCATCTTTTCCAATGGCCCGCACCCTGAAGTAATAGTGAAATCCCGGCACCAAGGATCCGTGATAAACCATATCCGGCATGGAAACCACCCCCATTGATTTAAAAACAAAGGGACAGCCTTCACAGGCAGCCGCATCCTTGGTGGCCATATGAACCTCAAAAGCCTCGGGGGCTATTTTAGCCGTTTTCGGGTCAATGGTATGGGACCATGTCAAGGTTAATCGATTTTCTTCCAAAGATGCCACCACATTATCCGGCGCAGCCAGAACATTCCCCTCAATGACAGGGGGTATGGGCGGTCCTTTTTTGCCACAGGAGGGCGCCAGAAACAAGACCGTCAAAAACAAGACCGTGAGAAAAAGCCCCCCCATGTGTAAGAAATGGGGAAAAAAATGGGGAAAACCATATTTTTTTTGCAGCCTCATGATGGGTCAAGCTCCTTTTCCGCTCGCTGCACTGCCTGGGCCACATTATCAAAGCTTGTGCCTCCGTATGATATGCGACGAGCGATCATTTGATCAAGGGAAATAAAATGATAGATATCTTGTTCAATCAACTCACTAAAGGATTGTAATTGGGCAAGACTTAACTCATCGAGTTCCTTGTCCTGGCTCAAGCCATAGGCCACGGCTTTTCCGGCCACTGAGTGGGCCTCACGAAAGGCCATTCCTCTGTTGACCAAATAATCTGCAAAATCAGTGGCATTTAAAAATCCCTTTTTGCAGGCAGCTTTCATCCTGGCCGCATGGACCTCAATATTGGGCAGCATCCGGGTGTAAACAGCTGCACAAATTTTCAGAGTATCAACGGTATCAAACAGCGGTTCCTTGTCTTCTTGCATATCCTTATTATAGGCCATGGGAAGAGATTTCATGGTGGTAAGAATGGCCACAAGGTTCCCCACAACCCGCCCGGTTTTGCCTCTCACAAGTTCTGCCACATCCGGATTTTTTTTCTGGGGCATGATACTGGAACCTGTGGTAAAGGCATCTGAAATCGTGATAAAGGAAAATTCAGAAGATGACCAGAGGATCAGCTCCTCGGAAAGCCTTGACAGATGAATCATGCAGATGCTGGCATGGGAAATAAATTCCATGACAAAATCCCGATCTGACACCGAATCCATGCTGTTCTCAGAAACCTTGCCAAACCCGAGCACCTGTCTTGTATACTCCCGATTCAAAGGATAGGTGGTACCGGCAAGGGCTGCGGCACCAAGAGGCATGACATCCACCCGTTTAAGCGAATCATCAAACCGCTGTACATCTCGCTTTATCATCTCATAATAGGCCATCAAATGATGGGCGAACAGCACGGGCTGGGCCCGCTGCATATGGGTGTAGCCCGGCATGATGACCGTCAGGTGTTTTTTTGCCATGGTCACCAATGCCCTTTGAAAATCTGTCAGCATCTGGATGACCTGGTGGGTCTCTTCCTTCAGGTAGATCCGGACATCAAGGGCGACCTGGTCATTGCGGCTTCGCCCTGTATGAAGTTTTTTAGCCACATCCCCGCTTTCTTTGCCCAGAGCATCTTCCACATGCATGTGGATATCTTCCAAGCTGTCAGTGAAAGCAATTTCATTGTTATCCATCTTGGATTTGACCCTGCCAAGCCCTTTTATCAGGGTCTCGGCCTCATCCTTTGGTATAATGGATTCATTTGCCATCATCTTCAAATGGGCAATGCTGCCTTGAATATCACTGCCATAAAGCCGTTTATCCACGTCAATGGATGCATTAAATTTTTCAACCAGTTCGTCCGTGGCCTGAGAAAACCGACCCCCCCAAAGTTTTTCACTCATATCATGCCTGTCTTTCTTTTTATTTTTATGAAAATTATAAAAAAGGATACGTCTACCCCAGGATTAAGCTTTCCAAGATGGCTTTGTGCATATGCCGTTTGTTCTCGGCCTGGTCCCAGAAAGCCGCCCCTTTTGCCTCAAGCACCTGTTCTGAAATTTCTTCTCCCCTGTGTGCCGGCAGGCAATGGAGAACCAGTACATCGGACTTGGCACCTGCCAACAGGTTCTCATTCACCTGAAAGCCTTCAAAGGCTGCAAGACGGCCTTCAAGTTCAGCTTCCTCCCCCATGCTGGCCCACACATCGGTGTAAACCACGTCGGCATTTTTAACCGCTTCCTTTGGATCATTTGTAAATACAATATTGTCCATGGTATCGGCACCGGCACTTGCAATAATATCCTGACGGACAGCATGGTTGTCCGGACAGGCAAGCTTCAGGTCAAGACCCAACACGCTTGCGGCATTCACCCAGGAATTGGCCACATTATTGCCATCTCCCACCCAGGCAATTTTTACCCGTTCATATCCGCCCTTGTGCTCGATAATGGTCATGAGATCGCTTAAAATCTGGCAGGGATGAAAGGAATCGGTCAGGGCATTGATCACGGGAATGCTTGAGCTTTGGGCAAACTCTTCAACCAGTTCATGGTCAAAGGTTCTCATGGCCAGACAGTCAATGTACCGGGAAAGGACCCGGGCCGTGTCCTTGGCCGGCTCATTCCTTGAGATCTGGGTATCTCGGGTGCTCATATAAATGGGATGCCCCCCCAGCTGGATCATGGCGGTTTCAAAGGAAATCCGGGTTCGGGTGGATTTTTTATCAAAAATTAATCCCAGGGTTTTGCCGGTCAACAGGGAATCAAAAATGCCCTTTTCATACCGTTCCTTAAGTTTTATGGCCCGCTTGAAAAGATGTTCGAAATCCTCTTGTTCAAGGTCCAGCAACGATAATATATCTTTTTTCAATAGTGATCTCCTAAATTGTCTTATATGGCCGTAAACAGACTGTCTAAAACAGCCACAAGCCTGTCAATCTCAGTTTTATCAATAATTAAAGGGGGTGCAAATCTTAAAATTTTACCCTGAATCCCGTTAATAATAAAGCCTTTTTCAAAACTATTTGCCACAAAGAACCCGGCATCCTTATTTTCATCACCCCCAGTATCAGTGTCAATTTCCATTCCAACCAGAAGCCCTTTGCCCCTGACATCCAGAATCCGGGAGTGTTTTTCCTTGAGTTCAAGAAGCTTTTCGCGAAAATACGCCCCTCGTTCATTCACCCCGGAAAGAAACGCTTCGTCGGATATGATATTGACCACTTCCAGGGCTGCGGCCGTGGCAAGCGGGCTTCCCCCAAAGGTGGTGCCATGGCTGCCCAAGTCAAACCCCTTTGCTGCATCTTGTGTGGCCAGCATTGCCCCAATGGGAATCCCGTTGGCAAGAGCCTTTGCAAGGGTCATTATATCCGGGGTAATCTTGTAATCTTCATGGGCAAACAGGGTGCCGCACCGTCCCATACCTGTCTGAATTTCATCAAATATGAGCAGGGTGCCGGTTTCGTTGCAAAGGGTCCTGACTTTAACCAGGTAGTCGGGGTCAGCAGGGATAACCCCGCCCTCCCCCTGTATGGGTTCGAGCATCACGGCAGCAACGGTGTCATCCATGGCGGCTTTCAGGGCATCAATATCATTAAAGGGCACATGGATAAATCCTTCGAGCAGGGGATAAAACCCCTCTTTGATCTTGTCCTGACCCGTCGCCGATAATGTGGCCATGGTCCTCCCATGGAAGGATTGTTCCATGGTAATAATCTTGTACCGATTCTTATTTCCCTTTGACTGAAAATACCGCCGGGCAAGCTTTATGGCTGCCTCATTGGCTTCTGCCCCTGAATTGGAAAAAAAGACCCGATCCGCAAAAGATTTTTCCACAAGCGCTGCAGCAAGGCTGGCCTGGGGAACAGTATAAAAAAGATTGGAAACATGGACCAGGGTTCTGGCCTGACGTTCAATGGCCTGGGTGATTATAGGATGACAATGCCCCAGATTACACACGGCAATACCGGCCAGAAAATCAGTATAGGTTTTTCCCTCTTCGTCAATGAGGGTAGTCCCTTCCCCCCGGACAAAGGCCTTTCCCTGGCGAAGATAGGTTTGAAACACAAATTGGGTGGTCTTTTCGATGGGATTCATAGGGTCGTCTTCATTCTTTATATTCATTAAACCGCCTTTATATTAAACCAATTTTTCCTTAAACCAATTTATCCTTAAACCAATTTATCCTTAAAACAGCTTTCCATTAATCGGTGAACACCTGGGTTCCGATGCCAGAATCTGTAAACAGCTCCAACAAAACTGCATGGGGTGTTTTACCATTGATGATATGTGATTTTTTAACCCCGTTTTTCAGAGCCTCAAGAGCGCATTCCACCTTGGGGATCATGCCCCCTTTGATACGGCCATCGGCAATCTGTTCGCCGATTTCCCTGTCCGTAATGGAAGAAATCAATCGGTGATCCCCATCCAGGACCCCGTCCACATCGGTAACCAGAATAAGACGTTCAGCCCCCAGGGCCGAGGCAATTTTTGACGCCACCACATCGGCATTGATATTATAGGTTTCCCCGTTTTTACCTATGCCCACCGGCGCAATAATGGGAATAAACCCTTCGGCTGTCAGGGTATGAATGATATGGGGATCCACTTTTGTCACACTGCCGACCATGCCCGGATCAATGATCTCCGGTGGTTTGTTTTCATCTTCCTGAAGATAAATTTTCATTTTTTCTGCAGTGATAAGCCCCCCGTCCTTTCCGGTTAGCCCCACAGCTCTCCCCCCTTCCCGATTGATCCTGGCCACGATATCCTTGTTGACCTTTCCGCCCAGCACCATTTCCACCACATCCATGGTGGCATCATCGGTGTAGCGCATCCCCCGGATAAAGGTTGAGGTAATACCCATGGCCAAAAGCACTTTGTTTATCTGGGGACCGCCGCCATGGACCACAACCGGATTTATTCCGACGTATTTTAGCAGGGTAATATCATTGGCAAAATCTCGTTTCAAGCCTTCGTCCACCATGGCGTGTCCCCCGTATTTTATCACAACGGTCTTGGTGGAGAATTTTTGAATATAGGGAAGGGCCTCGATCAATATGTCTGCAACATTCTGGGTCATAGGATATACCTGCTTAAATCCTGATCTTCAACAATATCCATCAGCTGTTTGGTGACAAATCCGGCATCAATGGTAATGTTTTTTTCTTCAATATCCGGCGCTGCAAATAAAATTTCTTCCAGCAATTTTTCCATGAGGGTGTGGAGTCTTCTGGCCCCGATATTCTCTGTGGTGGAATTGACTTCCACGGCAATATCTGCAATTTTCACCACTGCATCCTGGGTAAAGGAAATCACCACCCCCTCGGTTCTTAGCAGGGCAATGTACTGGAGTACCAGGGCATTTTTGGGTTCCGTCAAAATCCGGGTAAATTCTTCGGCACCCAGAGAATGCAGTTCCACCCGGATGGGAAACCGACCCTGAAGTTCGGGAATCAGGTCCGAGGGTTTTGACACATGAAAGGCCCCGGAAGCGATGAACAATATGTGATCGGTTTTGACCGTGCCGTATTTGGTGGGGACGGAACTGCCCTCTACAATCGGCAAAAGGTCTCTTTGCACCCCCTCCTTGGACACCTCGGGGCCATGACTTTGTCCCTTGCCCGCAATCTTATCAATCTCATCAATAAAAATAATGCCGGACTGCTCCACCAGGCTGACCGCATCGGTTTTTACCTTTTCCATATCCACGAGATGGGCGGCCTCTTCCTGGGTAAGAATCCCCATGGCCTCCCGCACGCTGACCCTGCGGCGCTTGGTATTTTTTGGCATGAGATTGCCCAGCATGTCCTTGACATTGATGCCCATCTCCTCAATACCGCTGTTGGAAAAAATTTCCACCATGGGCGAAGATTGGGCCGTTACATCCAGATCAATCTTCCTGGCGTCTAATTTTCCCTTGTGAAGCATGGTTCGAAGCTTTTCCCGGGTGGATGCCGCTGGGACGGGATCAGATCCGTCACCCGTTGCCGACCTTGGGTTGCCGTCAGTCGGACCACCATCAGCCGCAAAAGCAGGCGTTGGTGCTGAGGGCGGCAGCAAAATATCCAAAACCCTTTCTTCAGCCATCTTTGCTGCCTTTTCCTGGACCGCATCCTGCTGCTTTACCCGAAGATTGTTCACCGTCAATTCCACAATGTCCCGTATCATGGATTCAACGTCCCGTCCCACATACCCAACCTCGGTAAATTTAGATGCTTCTACCTTATAAAAAGGAGAATCGGTTAAATTGGCCAGCCGCCGTGCAATTTCTGTTTTACCCACCCCGGTGGGCCCGATGAGAATAATATTTTTCGGGGCAATCTCTTCTTGTAGATCTCGATCCAGCTGGCGTCTTCTCCACCTGTTTCGAAGGGCAATGGCCACCGATTTTTTAGCATCTTTCTGACCGATAATATATTTATCCAACTCCGTGACAATCTCTTTGGGTTTTAAATCTTTCATATCCGTTTATAATTCCTGAGTCTCGTTTTTGATTTCTTCAATGGTAACATGGTGATTGGTGTATATGCACAAGTCTCCTGCTATTTTCATTGCCTTTTCAACAATTTTCCGTGGAGAATAATTGGTATTCTCCGACAAGGCAATGGCGGCTGACTGGGCAGATGTGCTGCCGGAACCAATACTGATGACACCGTCATCGGGCTCAATCACATCCCCGTTCCCGGACAAGAGATAGGTATTTTCCTTGTCCGCTGCAATCATCATAGCCTCAAGGCGACGTAAATATTTATCGGTTCGCCAGTCCCTTGCCAATTCCACACAGGCCCGGGTCAGACTTCCGTTATACCGCTCCAGTTTTTCTTCCAGTTTTTCCGAAAGGGTCAGGGCATCGGCGGTGGCGCCGGCAAAACCAGTGATAATCTGATCATTGTATATTCGTCGAACCTTTTTGGCCTTGTGCTTTGTCACAATGTTTCCCAGGGTTACCTGGCCGTCTCCGGCCACAACAACGGTATCTTTCCCGCGCAACGCCAGGATGGTGGTACCATGAAATATTTCTATACTCATACTATTTTAACTCCTTAGTATTCTAACTGGTATTCTAACTGGTATTCTAACTTCTTGGATGTGCCTTGTCATATACCTGCATCAACCGGTCCATACTCACATGGGTATACACCTGGGTGGTTGACAGGCTGGCATGGCCCAATATTTCCTGAATTCCCCTTAAATCGGCACCGGAATCCAGCATATGGGTTGCAAAAGAATGGCGCAGGGTGTGGGGTGAAACCGGAACCGTCAGCCCGCATTCATTTACAATTTTAGACAGTATCCGCCCTATGGACCGGATGCTCAGCCTTGAATACTGCTTGTTCAAAAATACCGGCGCAACGGGTTCATCTATCATTTCCCGATACGCACAAATGGCATCAAGGGCCCTTTTCCCCACAGGGACCACCCGCTCCTTGCTGCCCTTCCCAAAAACTCTAATCATTTGGCTTTTAAAGTCAACATCATTCATTTCCAAACCATGTATTTCCGAAATTCTCATACCGGTGGAATAAAAGGTTTCAAACATGGCCAAATTCCGCTTATCCTGCCAGGTATCGGTTTTAATGGAATCCAATAACCGAAACAGTTCATCAATATTCAAGAACCTGGGGATGTTTTTTTCAAGCTTGGGAAAGGGGATGGTCTCGGCCGGATTCATCTTTATATGCCCTGCCCTGACAAGGAAATCAAAAAAAGATTTTAAAGAGGATAATCTTCTGGATAGGGTGCGTTTACTTTTTTTGGCCCGTACCTGGCAGGACAAATATTTTCGGATCCAACTTTTGTCCAGTTCCAGAACCTTCGCAAAAAACAGGTGCTGATTCTTCAGGGTATCCAGACCGTCAGGATCTTTCGGGTCCTGACGGTAATCCAGAAAAAATCCGATAAAATCCAGAATATCAGACCGATACGCCCTCTGGGTATGAAGAGAATATCCTTTTTCCGCGTCAAGAATTTCAATAAAGGAATCGAGTATCCCATCAGATCTCTTGTGTGGGATCATGGAAAAATCCCTAGCAACTGCATCACCTGCTGCATGTCTTCCCACACCTTTCGTTTTAAACCAGGCTGTGATAGAAGGGCCGACGGATGGAGAGTGGGCATCACCGAAATCCCATTATAGGTATGAAGCTTTCCTTGAAATTGTTCCATGGGGGAGGTGATATTTAACAATAGGTGGCCGGCCAGTGGCCCCAGGGTAATCAAAATTTTGGGGGCTGTTTGTTTAATCTTTGTATGGATGGAAACCGCATCCGATGCGTTGCAAATAAACACCGATTCAGGTGTCAAATGCATGGCATTTAAAATATTGCCAAGCAGCTCCCCTCTTTTTCCGTTGAAAAAAGAGCCCTCACTGTCAACAAAAAACAGGTCTGGCTTTTTCGGGCCCTGAAACAAAAACGGGACGGCTTTTTTACTTGGCCTGCCCCACCTGTTAATGGTATCCTCGCTTTCCTGGGAAAGTGTGAAATCAGTATTGCCCAATGCGGCTTGATGGGAAATATACTGGGAAAAATCCTGGATGGTTCTGATAAACTCAGAGGAAACTAACTCAATGGTATTAATTTTCCCCATGGACCTATCCTGTTTGTTCAATAATGGTATCCAACAGAATGTGGGCAACCTTTTCCTTGTCCATCAGGGGGATATCCTTTGAACTTCCGTCTTTTAAGAAGAGCTTGACCTTGTTGGTATCGGTTTTAAACCCTGAATCAGCGGTTCCCACAAGGTTGGCAGCGATCATATCCAGGTTCTTTTTTTCCATTTTGAGCAGGGCATGTCGTTCAAGATCATTGGTTTCTGCGGCAAATCCGACCAAAAACTGGTCCTTGGTTTTGAGTTTACCAACCTGTTTGAGAATATCCATATTCTCTGTCATGAAGATACTCAACTCCTTTGAGTTTTGACGCTTTTTAATTTTGAGAACACCGGGGTCCACAGGTTTATAATCTGCCACAGCCGCCACCTTGATGATGATGTCGGCAACGTCAAGGTGTGAAAAAACAGCCCGGGCCATTTCATCACAACTTTGAACAGGGATAAATTCCACGTCCACCGGTGGATCAAGGCTGACAGGCCCTGAGACCAGGGTGACAATAGCCCCCCTTTTTTCAGCAGCCCTGGCAATGGCATACCCCATTTTACCAGAAGAATGATTGCTGACGTACCGGACAGGATCGATGGCTTCAAGGGTGGGACCGGCGGTTATAAGAACCTTTTTTCCCAAAAGATCTTTTGGGGTCATCAATGCACAAAGTCTGTCAAGAATAAACCAGGGTTCGGGCAGCCGACCCGTTCCAACGGTTTTACACGCCAATACCCCGGCATCGGGATCAATGATATGGATGCCATCCTGTTCCAGAATGTCCAGATTTCGTTGAACCCGAATATTCTGGTACATGTCCGTATTCATCGAAGGACAAATCATGACAGGACTTGTGACCGCCAGCAGTGTCGTTAAAAGCGCATCGTCGGCAATGCCGCAGGCCAGTTTTCCAATAAAATTGGCAGTGGCCGGTGCAACCAGGGCCGCATCAACACTTGTGGCAATATCGATGTGGGTGACCGAAGACTGGGTATCCTTCCACAAATCTGTGAGCACCGGGTTTTCACTCAAAACCTCAAAGGTGGTTTTCCCGACAAATTCCAGGGCTGCACGGGTCATTGCCACATGGACATTGGCCCCGGCCTTTTTGAGCAGGCGTAACAATTCCACGGATTTATAGGCGGCAATACCGCCGGTAACCCCGAAAAGAATATGGGCGTTTTTTAGAACCATTATTCGGATAAATCCGTCTGGGTCATTCCTGTGCCTGTATTTCCCATTGTGGGGGCCACCCCAATCTCAACATAGGTATAGACCTGGGCATCTCGGATAGTGATAACGGCACACCGGGATGTTTTTTCAAACACCATAATAGTGGTTCCCGGTGATTTTATTTTGCTGACCACACTCCAATTGTCTTTAATCATGTTGTTGCTGAAAAAATTGAACAGGGAGGAGGAATCTACCCTTCCCTTCAAGGCAAGAATCCCGGATCTGAAGCCAGGAGTGGAGACCACTATGGTTCTCTCTTTATTTACCTTAAGTTCCAATGGCACCAGGACATCTTCAAAATCATAGTAAACAGCCGTTGTTTCCTTTGGCTTTTCCGATGCTTGCGTAAAAGACGAAGCTGTTTCTGGTGTTGCAGAATCTGTATTTCCAAAACAGCCATAAACACTCATGGCCAGTAAAAATCCCAGTCCGATTAAAATCAAGCGAATTCGATGATCAAATTTCATTTTTCCTCCAATATTTTGGATTTTCTGTACATTCCATATGGGTTTCTTCTAAAACTATTTATCTAAAAAGTCAAATAACATCACCCAATTCCATTGTCCGTTTTTTTTTAAAAACCCATACAAAATCAGCCAAAGAGAAAAGAAAATGAAAATGAAAAATTTCGAATCAATATTCGATTATTTAAAAAACTTTAATAATTAAATCATTTTAAATGCTTATAATTTATCCATGTGCTTGACTTGGAAAGTAAAATTATATTAACATGCATCATAATATAAATCTTGTTCAATTTTTTTAAATTTATTCCCTATTCATCTCTATATTATAAATATCGCAAAAATCATATTTACCCGGATATTTAACAGGAAATCAACCCTATAATAACCCATCACAAGGAGGTGTCATGAGTGATTTTTTAAGAAACCTGAGAAGCTCCCATAAAAAGGAGGCCCCTCTGCCAAGGAAAAATCCTGATGGCAATTTTTATTCGAAGACTGAACGAAGAACAATCAGTGACAGAAGGAATGTCACTGATTTCGACACGATTGAAACCCTTGCTCAACACTTAGGAGATGCACTGCCTGAGATCCTCCAAAACATGACCACCCTGGCAGAACAAGTAGAAAGAATAGCCGCCACCAACGAATTGACAGCAGAATCAAAAGTCCGCCAGCACAATGCCGTTGCCGATTTTTTCAATAACCTGAACAAAATGCTAACAGAAAACACCGAAAACAACACATCCAAAGACCATCCTCAGGAAATCACCACCAGTTATGCATCCGGAACCCACTACACCAAAGACGACATCCTGTCCATCATCCGGAACATGCGTGACCAGGGAGCCACCTTCTCCATCATTGCCGATTACCTGAAAGAAAAAGGCATGCCAACCTTTTCCGGCAAAGGAGAATGGCATGCCCAGACAATCCACAGGCTTTGTAAATAAACTTACTTCACCTTCATACCCTGAATTATTATTTTAAATGCGGTTCTCAGTGTGGGCCTGACAAAATCTTTCTGGTCATTTAACAGACGTTTGGAATCCACCCAAAGCACAACCCCTGCATAGGAACCCCATAGAACATCGGCCATGGCCGCAGGATGTTCATCAATAAAAATGCCGGTATCAATGCCTTCTTTTACCACCGTAATGATGGCACCATGGGCCTGGGAAGAATATTTTTTTAATTGTTCCATGACTTCATCGGAAAGATTATGCAATGTTTCTCCTGATTGAAGATGAAACAAATTGATCAAAATATTGGCATCATAGTCGTAGACATCAATAAACACATCCCGAAATCTCTCGATTTTTTCCTCCACAGAGATGTCCTGGTGTACCACCTGTTTTATCTCAGTACCCAAATGTTTTAAGATATTGATGGACAAAGAGGTATGAAGCTCTTCCTTATTTTTAAAATACAGATACAGGGTGCCCGGGCTCAATTCTGCCGCAGACGCAATTTCTTCCATCGTAGCACTGTTAAACCCCTTTACAGAGAACACCTTCCGGGCCGCAGCAATGATATCCTCTCTTCTTCTCTCTTTTTCCCGCTGCTTACGTTCATGTATACCCATTTTTACCTCTTTATTTTTTGAAGATGATTCATAAACTATATAAATTCACCGATAGATACAAAAATCTTAAAAGAATCGCAAGGAAAAGATACAAAAAAGATGAATTTAATCATATTTGTGATTTATTTCATGACGCTTTTTTCCTTTTAGTATTCACATTCATGGTTTTTTTTACTATCATGTCCTTGCAAACCAAGTCCTTAAAAAAGGATAGTCCTTAAAAACAATTGACAGTTCGAATCAACGGAGAGCGATATTATGTCAAAATCAACTTACTGGGCCGACAGTTATGTGGAAAAACTTTCAAGCGCAAAGGATGCCCTACAAGGTATACGCCCAGGTCAGCGGGTCTTTATCGGGTCCTCCTGCGGAGAACCCCAGCACCTGGTCAATGAACTGTCCCAGTCCTCTGCAAGGTTCACTGATCTTGAAATCGTCCGGCTTCTCAGCATTGAAAGCGGGCCTTTGACCCTGATTGCCAACCAATCCCATTCCCAGAAATTTAATATCCGATCTTTTTATCTGGGATCGGCCTCTCCTAAACTCATCAAAAAAAACCAGCGGTTCATTACCCCCATTAATCTGTCCCAGATTCCCCGATTGTTTAAATCCGGGCTCATGCCCCTGAACGCAGCCCTGATTCAGGCCTCGCCCCCGGATGACTTCGGATGGATGAGTCTTGGGGTTTCCGTGGATATCACCCTGGCAGCCTGCGAATCGGCCGACATTGTCATCTGCCAGGTCAACCCCAACATGCCCCGGGTGTTGGGAAGAAGTTTTATCCATGTCAATGATGTGGACTATATTGTCGAGCACGAAGAGGAGCTGCTGACCATCAAGCCCATGCCGGAACTGGAAACAGCCAATATCATTGCCCGGCATATTTCAAGGCTCATAGATGACGGATCCACCCTCCAAACAAGTCTTGGGGTCAACAATGAAGCCACCATGGTCTGTCTGGCAGAAAAAAACGATATCGGCATTCATTCCCAATATCTTACCGACAGTATCATGCGGCTTTTCTCCCTGGGGGTTGTCACCAACAAACGAAAGGGATTTAATGATGGAAAACTTGTGGCAGGAAGTGCCGTGGGTTCCAACCTGCTCTATGAATTTATCGATGACAACCCTTCCATAGAATTTCACCCTTCCGATTATATCAATAATCCGGCCATTATCGGTCGGCATAATTCCATGACCTCTTTGAATACGGCAATGGCCATCGATCTTACCGGCCAGGTAGCCGCAGATGCCCTTCCCTATAATAATTATACCGGAATAAACGGGTTGCTTGATTTTACCAGGGGGGCAGCCATGTCCGAAAATGGAAAATCTATTTTAATGATGACCGCCACCTGCGACCATGGCAGACAAAGCCGAATCGTCCCTTGTCTTACGGACGCGGTGGTGGTTCCCCGGGGGGATGTCCAGTTTATTGCCACGGAATACGGAGTGGTAAACCTGTTTGGAAAGACCCTCCAGGAAAGAGCCCTGGCCCTTATCAGCATTGCTCACCCCGATTTTAGGGATGAATTATTTTCCAAGGCCAAGGAGCTGGAACTCATTGATGTGGAACGAAAGTTCAAACAGGCGACCAAGGGGGTATACCCCGTTAAATATGAACAAACCATTGAAATCAACGGAATTCCCATCACCTTCCGACCAGCCAAACCCGTTGATCAAAGGAGCGTCCAGGAGCATTATTACACCATGAACCGGGGGGATATTGTCTCCCGTTTTTTCCACGAAAAGAAAAGCTTTGTCCACGATCAGATTGAAACCACCTATGAAATTGACTATGTCAATGACCTGACCATTGTGGCCACCATCGGAGAAATGGGATTTGAAAAAATTATTGCCGTGGGAGAATATTTTAGAAACACCATCATTAATATGGCAGAAATTGCCTTTTCCGTATCCCGGGAATATCAGAACATGGGCATTGCCCAGATTCTCCAGGCTAAGCTTGCCATGGCTGCCCGAGACAACGGCATCAAAGGCCTGATCGCCTATACCTCCCCCCAGAACAAGGGAATGATCCGGCTTTTTAACAAGCTGCCCTACAGCATCAGCTCTGAAAAGGATGATGACATGATTATCCTCAATTGTCTCTTTACAGAGCCAGTGGATAAGGATAAAGCAGCCGATTCAGAGGCCTCCATGGGCTAATGGCTTATTTTCGTTTCTACAATTTTTGCTATAGTTTTCGCTATAGTTTTCGCTATAATTTTCGCTATAATTTTCGCTATAATTTTCGCTATAATTTTCGCTATAATTTTCGCTACAGTTTTCGCTTTAAAAGGGCCACAGATTCTATGTGATAGGTGTGGGGAAACATGTCCACAGGGGTGATTTCCACCACCTCATACCGGGTGGCGAGCATTTCAAGGTCACGGGCCAGGGTGGCGGGATTACAAGAAACATAAACAATTTTTGGGGCATGGATGGCCAGTACCTGGCTGACCACATCCTTGTGCATTCCCACCCGGGGCGGATCAATGATGACCACATCCGGTATCTGGGCGAGATTGGGTAGCACATCCTTAATATCCCCTTCATAAAACTCACAATTTTCAATGCCATTCAATTGGGCATTCTTTCGGGCATCAATAACAGCCGAGGTAACAATCTCAATGCCATAGACCTGTTTTGCATCTTGGGACAGCCAGATGGGAATGGTCCCGGTTCCAGAATAAAGATCCAGAACCGTCTCCTGGCCTTTAAGATCGGCATATTGCGCCACCTTGGCATAAAGTTTCTTACAGGCCCTTGTATTGGTCTGGAAAAAGGAGTTGGCCGATATCTTAAAACTAAAATCCCCTAATTTTTCCGTAATAAAATTTTCACCATGGATCAGGATCTCTTCTTTATCCCGAGCCACTCCAGATAAAGAATCGGTAATATTATTGAGAATGGAGTAAATGTTGGGATATTTTTCTGCCAGCAGTTTCCCTAAAGCGGAGACCACTTCAATCTTTTTATCCCGGGTCACAATATTCACCATCCACTGGTCATGGGCCACGGAATGGCGCAGCATGAGAAAACGCCAGAACCCTTCATGGCTTCTGAGATTATAGGCCGACAGCCCGGATTCTTTGATAAAGGTCCTAACATCGTCTAATATCTCATTTCCCATGGCCGGCATGATCTCGCATTGCTTGATATCAATGACCTTGTCAAAGGTACCTGGCACATGGAGGCCGATGCCAAATCCTTTTTTAATGGTCTCATCCGCAAGTTCTTCAGGCATGAGCCATCGCTGGGAAGAACAGGAAAACTCCATCTTGTTCCGATACCCGAATATCGGATCGGAAGGGATAACATCCATGACAGGAACGCCTTTTAACCTGCCGATGTGCTCAATGGATTCGGTTACATGTCTTTTTTTATACTCAAGCTGTAAATCATAGGGCAGCTCCTGCCATTTGCACCCGCCGCAAAAATTACAATATTGGCATCGGCCCTCTTGTCGAAGTTCCGAGGGTTTCAAAATCTGGATCAACTTCCCTTCGGCCCAGGATTTTTTCTTTTTGGTTATTTTCACAAAGACGGTATCACCGGGCACACACCGATCAATAAACACGGGAAATCCATCCGGTTTTGCAAGCCCCTTGCCCCCAAAGGCAAGGTCAATGATCTCAAGTTCATAGGTTTTTCGTTTGCTTATAGACATATAAAATTTCATTCTTTTAAAATTATTAGGGTTATTCTGCTTTCAAAAACTTGATATTATACGGGTTTAATGACATAAAGACAAGGATGAAAACAAAGGGTGAAAAAAGGATAAAAGAAATTGATTTCCAGGTAGAAGGGCTTACCCTCAAAGGAGTACTGCACCTTCCAAAAATTTTAAATCCCCCGCTTGTAGTGGGATCCCACGGCCTGGAAGGCAGTAAATCCTCTGCCAAACAAATGGTTTTGTCCCGTCTCCTGCCGGAAAACGGCGTGGCCTTTTTCCGGTTTGACCATCGGGGCTGCGGCCAGAGCCAGGGCAACTTTTTAACAGACACCTCCCTTGAGAAAAGAACCCAGGACTATCTGATAGCGGTGCAGCATATTATGGATTTAAACCTCACATCCAAGCGGCTTGGGCTCTTTGGATCCAGCATAGGAGGCGCCACCTGCATCAATGCCTGGAAATTACTGAATCACCTTGATGTAAAAATTTGCGGAGGGGTCTTGTGTTCAGCCCCGGTCCAAAGCCGAAGCATCGAAAACATTCCCGTTCAATCCAATGGGAAAAGGCCTGCCCTACCCTTAAGTTTTTTTGAACAAAACCTTCTCTTTAATCTCCTGGAAAAAACAAAATCCCTCCACCATGTATTGATTTTCCACGGGGATGCCGATGAGGTGGTACCGGTATCCAATGCCCATGATATTTACACCTGCATGCAGTCTCCCAAACAAAAGATCATCCACAGGGGTGGAGATCACCAGATGACCTCAAAAGAGCACCAGGCAGAGTTTGCAAGGGAGGTTGTGGAATGGTTTCTAAGTATTTTCAAACCCGATAGCAAACACCAGTAATGCGGGAATCACAAATAGGGTAAATACCGTTGATATGGCAAGGCCGCCCAGGAGAATTGAACCAAGTCCCCGGTACAATTCACTGCCCGACCCCGTTGACAGAACCATGGGCAGCATGGCCAAGAGACTTGTGGTGGCGCTCATGAAAATGGGCCGAATCCGGGTCCTGACCGCATCCAAGACCGCTTCTTTTCCCACAAGGCCATGGTAACGGACATTGTTCAATGATTGATGCACAATGAGAATCGCATTGTTGACAACCGTGCCGATGAGAATGATAAATCCCAGCATGCTCAAGACATCAAACCCCTGGGGGGCAATATAGGCATTGACCGCCCACAGCCCTGCAAAACCGCCGGCAGCCGCCAGGGGAACAGTGAAAAGAATGATAAAGGGGTATAAAAAATTTTCAAACAAGGCTGCCATGAGCAGATAGGTAATGACCAGTGCCAGAAGAAGGTTCCACTGGAGAGCCTTTCGGGTCTCCATCAATTTATCGGCATTGCCGCCCACTCCGACCTTGACATTTTTCAACCTTCCTTGACGTTCCAGGGTGGGGATAATATCATTTTCTATTCTTTCCAGGGCAGTTTGAAGCGCCAGATCAGCCGGTGGGGTCACCTGGAGGGTGATGGTGCGGTCCCTCTCCAGATGATTGATCTGGGGCATGCCCTGGCCATAGGAAATCTCTGCCACATCCCTGATCCGGATCAAATCACCAAAGCTGTTGGCAATGGTGCTGTCTAAAATATCTTCCGGGGATTTGCCCGAAGATGCCAACCCCTTGAGAACCAGGTCCACCTGTTTGATCCCTTCCGGACGGTATTCCTCAATTTTACGGCCATCCATGAGGATATCAACGTACACCCCCAGATCGGTTGCCGTAAGGCCATTGGCAGCCAATTTTTCCCGATTGGGAATAATATTAGCTTCCGGGTAGCTGGCTTCAAGGGAGGGTACCGGACGAACCTGGGTATTTTCCATCTTTGATCTGATGGCCCCGAACAGACCATAGGCCGCCTGGATAATATCATTGATATTCTCTCCTGAAATATTCACATCCACGGTTCTGCCTTTGCCAATACCCGACTCAAAAATTCCGGCCTGAATGCTGACGCCAAAGACGCCTGGTATGGCTCCCATTATCCTAGTAAAAAGGGGAATCAATTCCCGGGCACGGGTTTCATGGGTGCTGATCCCGCCAAAAAGCGTGATACGGTCCGCCCCCACAAAAAACATATGTTTAATCTGGGGGAGACCGTCCCTGCCTTCTTCCTTAAAATAGGGTTCGCTTTCTTTGTATATATATTGCCCCAGGCTTTTGAGTTTTTCCACGGAATACCCCGGCGGTGGAATGAGAATATTTAAGATAAGATTTCGATTCCCCTGGGGCAGGTATTCAGCACTTGGCAGCAATTTGAAAATCATCCCGATGGAGAGACTGGTCAACAAAACAATCGTAACCAGACGGGTCAACACGTTTTTCATGCACAGACTGCTTAATTTCATCAGCAAACCCGCTGCAAACGGACCCACAATGCTCCTTTGCAGCACATTGGGCCGGATCTGGGTTTTGGCACCGGTTTTGGCTCCCTTCTTATTCCTGTAAAACAGATGAAACAGGGTGGGAATAACAGAAATCGAAACAATAAGGCTCAAGAAAATAGAAGAGGTGATGGCGATGGCAATATCCCGGAACAATTGCCCTGCCTCTTCCTGGATGAAAATAACCGGCAAAAAAACAGCCATGGTGGTGGCGGTTGAAGCCAGCACAGCCCCCCACACTTCTTTGGTGCCTTCATAGGCGGCATCAAAAGCAGTCTTGCCAGTTTTATGGTGGCGATCAATATTTTCAAGCACCACAATGGCATTGTCCACCAGCATGCCCACGGCAAAGGATATCCCGGCCATACTCACAATATTCAGGTTTCTGCCCAGCAGCCAGAGAAAGACAAAGCACCCGATGGCCGAAATGGGAATGGCAATGCCGGTGATGAGGGTTGCCCTCACACTTCTTAAAAACATTAACAGCACCCCGATTGCCAGAAGGCTGCCAATAAAAATATTGCGCATCACCAATCGGGTAGCCGTATTAATGTAGGGGCGCTGATCATAGACCATTTCCAGGGTGAGTTTGCTGGCCCCAAGAAAATTTTTATTCAAGTCGTCCACTGCTTCTTCCACGGCATCAGTCAGATTTAAAACATTGGCCCCTTTTTCCTTTCTAATGCCAACCACTATGACCGGAATGCCCTTTTGCAAAACAGACGCACTCTCTTTTTTATATCCTTTTTGTACCTGGGCCACATCCCCAAGATAGACCCGCTTGATTCCATCATCAAAAATGACCACTTCCAGGGCATCTTTAGGAGTTTGAAACTGGCTGATGGTTCTGATACGGTAATTTTTCTTGGCCATACCCAGAATACCGGCGGAAATATTCTGGTTTGAACTACGGATAGCTGCAATGATCTGGTTAATGGTCACATTATACCGGGCCATTTTTTTTGCATCAATGATCACATCCAGGGTGGTATCTGTCCCACCAAACACCAGAAGGGAACCAACCCCCTCAATTCTTTCAAGATGCTGGCGGACATTATCCTCAAAAAAGGTCTTGAAATGATTAATATGATCCGGGTTGTCCGCTGCCGTCTTTAAGACCATCCAGATGACCGGCGAACTATTGGCACCGGAAGACTCTATGGTGGGTTTATCGACGTTTTCCGGATAATTGCCCACCTCGGACATCTTGTTGGAAACCCTGAGCAGTGCATCATCAAGATTGATTCCAATTTTAAAAGAAAGGGTAATGGTCCCCATCCCGTTGTAACTTTCACTCTCCATCTTGGTGAGCCCCTGGAGGCCTTTTAAAACTTTTTCCTGCTTTTCTATGATCTCTTTTTCAATTTCATAGGGGGTGGCCCCATACCAGATAGTGTTCACCGTAATCAAAGGGGTTTCCACATCCGGGGTCAACTGGACCGGAAGTTTTTGAAACCCGATAAGTCCAAACATGACCGTCAAAATAACGCCCACGACAACCGTTACCGGTTTTTGAATAAAGAATCGGATAATGTCCATCTATTACACTCCCAATTAGTACACTCCCAATTTATTGCGCTCCCAATTGACGGTCCACGATTACAACGGGCTGTCCCGGCCGCAACCGTTCGTTTCCATCCACCACAATGGGCAGACCTTGGGTGAAATGTGCATTGTCTGCCCCGATTCGATTCCCCTGAAAGGTAACGATATGCACGGCAAGTCTGACGGCCTTTTTTTCTTTTACCGCATAGACAAAATCTTTCCCCTGGAAACGGATCAATGCATCTCTTGAAATCATGGAAAGTTTTTCCTTGCTGCCCGTGGCAATATATACGGTTGCAGACATGTTCTGTGCAACCTTGATTAACATGGGAATCCGTATTTTTAAGAAAATATTCTTGGTTTTTGCATCTGCCGTAGGGGACAAATTTTCAATGGTTCCCGTCATTTCTCGATTATAGGCATTGATAATAACCCGCACCGTTTGACCTATTGAAACAAACTTCAACAAGGTTTCAGCCATAGGGACGCGTACGAACAAATCATTGACTGACCCGATGTCAAACAACTGCTTTCCCTGGTTGACCCAATCACCTGAATCCACATTTTTTTCAAGCACAATCCCGTCAAAGGGGGCATTGATTACGCTTTTTCTTTTTTGGATCAGCAGCTTTTCCAGGGTGGTTTGGGCAGAAAACCTTTTTAAAAGGGACTCTTGGTAGAAAAAATTGGCATCATCATACGCTTGTTCACTGATGGAACTTTTTTTGTACAAGGTTGCCATTCGGTGAAAAGTGATCTGCTTGTGATCAATATCAAGCCCCACCAATTCAATCTGATTTTTATGAAATTGTATTTCTTTTTCCAGTATTTGCGTATCCAGGTGAACCAGGGACTCGCCTTTCTCCACCCGGTCTCCGGCCCGGACATTGATTTTCTTCACCAGCCCCGACACTTCCGAAGAGACATGGCTGATCCGTTCATAATAGAGGGTACCGATAAACGATTGGTTCTGGGCCACCATTTCCTGGGCAATTTTTGAAATCACCACCCGGGCCGGAGGCTGGGCCCGATCCATATTTTGAGCCTGCTCCGTATCCTGGGCCCGGGCCATTGAACCGGGACCCAATGGGTTAGAGAGAATAACCAGCGCCAACGCCAGTATCTGCACAAGTGGAACCCGAAAAAATAAGGCTTGAATTGACAGGGTTTTAACGACACGCATAATAACTCCCAACGAGACAATTAAAGAAGATTTAATGATCCATTAACCTACGCCTCAGCACTTCCAGGGCAGTGGCAGCAAACATTTTTTTGTTCCTTGCCCTGTCCCCGAAATTAAAGATATATTGCTTGGCCGTTTGAACTCCGGGCCCTGCAATACCGATACAGACCGTTCCCACGGGCTTATCAACAGTGCCGCCTGTGGGGCCTGCAATGCCAGTGGTTGAAATACCCCAATCTGCATTGCCTGCTTTTTTTACACCCACGGCCATTTCAAGGGCGGTCTGTTCATGGACGGCACCATGGTCCTCAAGGGTCTTTTGTGAAACCCCGATAACATTCATTTTGGCATCATTGGAATAGGTGATGGCTGAAAAAAGAAAATAGTCTGAACTGCCAGCAACATCGGTGACAAGATTTGAAATCAGACCGCCTGTGCAAGATTCGGCAATGGCAAGGGTGATTTTTTTTTCTTTTAAAAGCCTTCCCACCTCTTGTTCAAGCTTTAGGCCCCTGGGAGAAATCACCTTGTTTTCAAGGCGAGAGATTGCCCATTCCCGGGCAGCATCCATCTTTTTTCCCATGGTATCACGGCATCCCCCCTCCCCCATGGCGCAAACGACCTTGACTTCAATGAAGGGGAATTTTGCCCGAAATCCAAGGTTCATCCCGGGGAATTTTGCCTCAAATCCTTCCAAAAGTGCTCCCACCCGAGATTCCGGCAACCCGAAAACCGTAAGCCTCTCAATGAGAATTTTTCTTGTAAGGCCAAAGATATCGGACAGTTTTGGTTTGACCTCCTCTTCAAACATAAACTTCATTTCAGAGGGTACCCCGGGCATAAAATAGAAGGTACATTTACCCATGAACATGATAAATCCGGGAGCAGTACCGTTCCGGTTAACCAGGACCCCGGCCGATACCGGCAGCATGGCCTGTTTTTTATTATCCCGGGTCATTTCAAACCCCCTTTTCTCAAAATAGGCAACCATGGTTTCAAGGGCCTTGGAGTTTTGCACCAGCTCTTCTTTTGCAGCCACAGCGCAGGCCTTTGCGGTCAGGTCATCCTGGGTAGGACCTAGTCCGCCTGTAACCAGACAAATATCTGCCCTTTGGGCAATTTGTTCAAGGGCATGGCGTATCCTTGTTACCGAGTCTCCCACAGCCGTGATTTGTTGAACCAAAATTCCCATCTCCTTGAGTCGTTCACACAGATACCCGCTGTTGGTATCAACAATATCCCCCAGGAGCACTTCATCACCGGTGGATAAAATTTGGGCAATCATTTTTGTTTCTCCAGATGATTAAAGAACATGGCATGGTTGGAGGAAAAATAGGCGGGGTTTTTCCTGAATTCTGATCCAATGGCCAGTTCTTTTTTAAATTCCTTGTCCAGAAAATTTTTCACTTTTCTCCTATTCCACCCCTCTGGATGGACAAAATTTAAATACAGGGACAGATCTCCATGATAAAATTCCTGGGTTTCCAACCCATCGGCATCTTCACTGAATTTGGGCAAATTAAACACCGCCAGGTTCAAATAATCGATATAATCCTTGTGAAGCTTAGTATAATCAAGGGTTTTCCGAGCAGCTGCTTCATCCTCAAAACGGGTGCCGAACAAGAGATAAACATAGGTTAAAATCCCGGCTTTTTTAAGATTTTTCAAGGTGATGGAGGCCACCCCAAGATCCGTCCCCTTGTTCATCTGTTCAAGCACCTTCTGGTCCCCGGATTCAAGACCCAGCTTGAGCATTTCGCATCCGCTCTTTTTCAGGGATAGACAAAAATCAAGGCTTAAAAATTCCTTTTCAAAACGCACAAACCCATACCATTTAAAGCCCATCTGGGTTGTGGACAATGCCCTTAAAAATGCCGGGGTAACGGCATTGTCTATAAAATGGACCGTGTCCGGAGAATATTGCTGGTTCATTTCTTTTAAATCTTCCAGGATCTTTGCCGCCCGCTGGGTTGAATAGGGGCGTGTTTCCGCTCGTTCAGGACAAAAACGGCATTTGCTCCAATAGCAGCCGATGGATGCCCTGAAGGGAAGAATGGTTCCCGGCGCCAGGTAGGCGTGATTCTTTGCAAATTCATAGTCTGGAACATAATGTTTTTTACGGGTGCCAGGCACCCCGAGAAGCGCCAGCAGGGGCTGCTCCCCCTCCCCTTTTATCATTACATCTATCAAGTCAGAAAACGGATTGGAAGACGAATCACCAAAATCCGGCCGGCTCATCCAGGAAGAGACCAGCCCTCCCCCCATGACCAGTTTTTTGTCCCTAAAATTTGCCTTTATCCAGCCGGCCAGAGCAAAACTGACAAGGGCCTGGTTCAAGTAACAAAGGGAAATCCCCACAAACTTTGAATCAGATGCAAGAATCTGGGGCCGGATCTCTTGTTCAAAAAACGGGAAAAACGGGTTTTGCTCAAAGGCGGCAGCACTCGTCAAAAGATCTTTGCTTGCAACAGAAGAAAGCTGGTTATCGGAATAATCGCTCAAGCTGATCTTATACCTGCTCTGATCCACGGATATGGACAAAAGTTTGTTCAAATCATAGACCCGCTGGTGATACCGGTCCACATTTGTATATAAGCCAGGGGTTTTCAAATCCGATAAAATAGAGTCCCTGTTTTTCAATGCCCGGCGAGACCAGGAGTCCCGGGCATCCAGGTCTGATTGAATTAAATACAACAGTCCTTCGATACTGGCATCATAAACCGTACATGGCAGTCCATGGGTTTTTAAAGCAGCAGCCAACAAGGCCACTCCGGCCGGTGGCTCACAGGGTTTTGCAACCGGGGGAAAAATGAGCAACATAGAAAATTTGTCCGTAGATAAGGGTTAAATTTCTTAGAACGTATCATATTTGCACTAAATCCACACTGGGAATTTTGCCAATACCTCACAACACGAAATCCTTTTTCTCTGGCCTTTTGTTTCTACTAATAGAAACATTTGTATTGACAAATTATCTCAAATCATTTAAATATTCGCCACCATTAGTTCAAAAAAGTTCAACATTACACAAAAGGGAAAAATGAGATGACACAATTTTTGTCAAAAAACAGACAGTTTTTCCAGTGGCGGCTCTGGCCCATCTGGCTAAAGCTGCTGCTTTGAATTGTTTGATCTCTTTTTTTTGATCTCACAAAGAGTTGTCATTGCAGCAGCCGACCCAAAAAGCTGTTGCAGTCACACAAAAAGGCTGCATATAAACACAAGATGCATGCCTTTTTTTATTTTGGCCTAATTAGGAACAAGACCCCCTAGGAACGAGACCATGATTTTAGAACAATTTCCCAACAAAGAAAAATTCATTGAACTTGCCAAAATCGCCAATGTCATTCCTGTGTGCACCCGGGTGTTAGCCGATACAGACACCCCGGTTTCTATTTTACAAAAATGCTATGACAAAAACAAAGAATGCTTTTTACTGGAAAGTGTGGAAGGCGGGGAAAGATGGGCCAGGTACAGCTTTTTAGGAGTTTCTGCCTTTGGCACCGTCAAAATATTTAAAGACCATGTACAAATATCCACCCAGAACACCCAGGAAAAGATCCCCCATAAAAATGATCCGTTAGGGGTGATGCGCGAACTGATCAATGGATATACCCCTGCTGACATTCCTGACCTTCCCAGGTTCTGGAGCGGGCTCACCGGATATTTTACCTATGAAATGGTCTCTTTTTTTGAAAATATCCCGGTAAGCCTGCCCGAAAACACTCCCTACGGGCATTTTATTATTCCGGATCTTATGGTCATTTTTGATAATGTGCAGCAGACCCTCACCTGCGTAAAAATCTGCTACCTGCCCGGGGCATCGGGAGAATATGATACCGATAAATATAATCCAGAAAATGCCTATGACAGCGCAAAAGAAGATCTTGCTGACCTTGTGGAGATCATTCGCCAGCCCTTTGAAAAACCGGTTTATGAACGAGTACCCGATGTCACCTTTACGCCCCAGACACCAGCGGCCCAATACCTGAAAGGCGTTGAGACCATAAAAGAGCATATTGTGGAGGGCGATATTTTCCAGGCGGTTTATTCCCAGCCCTTCTCCTGCAAGTCCTCCATAGACCCCATCCTCATATACCGGGCCCAGCGGTACATCAACCCTTCCCCCTATATGTTTTTCATGAATTTTTCCGACACCGTGATTGCCGGATCTTCCCCTGAAACCATGGTGCGCCTGGAAAACGAAATTGCAACCCTCCGGCCCATTGCCGGTACAAGGCCACGCGGTACCACGGAACAGCAGGATCGTCATCTGGCCGATGAACTCTTGAATGATGAAAAGGAAAGAGCAGAACACATCATGCTCATTGATCTTGGCAGAAACGACCTGGGCAGGATTGCCGAGGCCGGCACCGTCCAGGTCACCGATACCATGGTTATTGAACGCTATTCCCATGTCATGCACCTGGTCTCCAATATCACCTGTGATTTAAAACAGGACCGTGACGCCTTTGATCTATTCAAGGCCACATTTCCCGCCGGCACCCTGTCCGGGGCCCCGAAAATACGGGCCATGGAAATCATCTCGAAACTTGAGAATCGTCCCCGGGGAGTTTATGGGGGAGCTGCCGGATATATTTCCTTTACCGGTAACATGGATTTTGCCATTACCATCCGCACAGCTGTCATGGAAAAGGGCACTCTCACCGTCCAGGCCGGTGCCGGAATTGTCCATGACTCAGACCCTCAAACAGAACTTGAAGAGTGCAAAGACAAGGCAAAGAGTGTGGAAATGGCCTTAAAGCTTGCCCTTTCAAACATAAACGGAGGCAGATAAATGCAGGTAGCCATTATCGATAACTATGATTCTTTTACCTTTAATCTGGTCCACTATATTCTCCACACCGGGGCCAAGGTGGAAGTTTTCAGAAACGACAAGATTGGTGTGGAAGAACTTAAAGAGCTAAACCCGCAAGCCATTGTGATTTCACCCGGCCCCGGAAGACCTGAAGATGCCGGGGTTTCCCTGGATATTGTCAAACATTTATCCGGTATTATCCCCATCCTAGGGGTATGTCTGGGCCACCAGACCATTGCCCAGAGCTTCGGGGGGACCATCATCCATGCCAAAAAAATCATGCACGGCAAAACCTCCATGGTCCAGGCCGACGGAGAGCATATTTTTTCCGGGATGAAAACCCCCTTTTCCGTAATGCGCTACCATTCCCTGGCCGTCCAGGAACAAGATTTACCCGACTGCCTTGTGGTAACGGCCAGGACCGAAGACGGTGAAATAATGGGGATCCGCCACAAGTCCCATCCCACCCAGGGCGTGCAGTTTCACCCGGAATCCTTCATGACCACTGTGGGAAAACGGCTGATCCGCAACTTTATCAAAGGAGTATGACATGAGTTTCACAAAGAACCTTAACACTATCATCGGCGGCCAGGACCTGACCCAGGATCAAATGGCATCCATGCTTACCGACATATTTTCAGGCGAAATAAAAGATGCCCAGATCGGCGCTTTTATGGCAGCCCTTGCCACCAAGGGGGAAACCTTTGAAGAACTGGCAGGTGCAGCACGTGCCATGCGCAGAAAGGCAGTCCGAATCCAGGCCCTGTCTAAAAACGTTATTGATATCGTTGGCACCGGCGGGGATGCCTCTGGATCATTTAATATTTCAACCACCACCGCTTTTGTTGTTGCCGGTGCCGGTGCAACAGTTGCTAAACACGGCAACAGAAAAATTTCAAGCAAATGCGGCAGTGCTGATGTTTTGGAAGCCCTGGGCGTAAATTTGAATGCAGACCCTGAAATTGTGGAGGAGGCCATCAACGACATCGGCATTGGCTTCATGTTTGCCCCCTTGTACCACGGGTCCATGAAATATGCGGGCAAGGCAAGACAGGACTGCGGCATCCGCAGCATCTTTAATATGCTGGGGCCCCTTACCAACCCGGCGGCTGCCTCCTGCCAGGTCCTGGGCGTCTATGCCCCGGCCTTGACCGAAATGTTTGCCCGGGCCCTGAAACTGCTCGGGGTGGAACGCGCCTTTGTGGTCCACGGCCACGACAGCATGGACGAAATTACCACCACCGCTATGACACGGATTTCGGAACTTAAGCACAATGCCATTAAATCCTATGACCTGGATCCCTTGAATTATTTCGAGGCCTATGCAGACCCCAAGGACCTGAAAGGCGGGGACGTTAAGGAAAATGCCGCCATCACCCGGGCGATCCTGGAAGGCAAAAAAGGCCCCAAACATGACATTGTCCTGCTCAATTCAGGGGTGGGTCTTGTGGCAGTAAATATCGCTGCCACCATAGAAGAAGGGATCACTCTTGCTAGGCAGGCCATTGAATCCGGCAAGGCCCTGGAAAAACTTGAACTTTTAGCACAATACACTCAGGAGAATGGTTAGATGAAAGTGGAAGGATTTTTAAAAGAAATGGTGGCAATAAAAAAAGAAGAGATTGACCGCCACAGATCAGCCACCCCTCTGAAAAGTGTTCGCAAGGACGCAGAACAGACAAAGGTGCCCACCAGTTTTTTGTCCGCCATGCAAGAGAGTACCCGGGATCATGCCGGGATCATTGCGGAAATAAAAAAGGCCTCCCCTTCCCGGGGGGATATCCTAGTGGACCTCGATGTGGAAGCCTATGTGAAAAAATATACCACGGCCGGGGCCAGTGCCATTTCCGTGCTCACGGAATCCGTTTATTTCAAGGGCAGCCTCACAGACCTTACACTTGCCTGCAAGGCCACGGATTTGCCCGTATTGAGAAAAGATTTCATCATCAACGACTACCAGATTTTTGAGGCCAAACGATCCGGGGCAGCCTCCATACTGCTCATCACCACCCTGCTCTCCCCCAGACAGCAGGCTGACTACACAAGCCTTATCCGGGATCTTGGTATGGAACCTCTGGTGGAAATCAATTCCGAGTGGGAATTTGAACAGGCCTACACCTCGGGGGCAAGGGTGGTGGGAATCAACAATCGTAACCTTCAAACCCTTGAAACCGACCCCACCATTGCCAAGCGGGTGGTCAAAATTTTCCCCGAAGATATCATTCCCGTGGAAGCATCCGGCATATCTTGCCGGCAGGACATAGAAAAAGGGCTGGAGGAGAAGATTTTTAATTTCCTGGTGGGGGAAAGCATTGTCAGGGCAGAAGATACTAAAGCCTTTATCCAAAGCCTTTGCCAACCAACAGATGCCAATTGACCCACTCAAACCATAATCGGTAAAACAATAATTGGGCAAAAGAAACCATGGAAAGAACAAAATTTACCCTTCCTCCCCACCGGCCCCTGATAAAAATCTGCGGCCTGACCCAACCGGACAATGCCCTGGACTGTGTCCGTGCCGGGGCAGATGCCATTGGCCTTGTTTTTTTTGACAAAAGCCCGAGAAACATCTCCACGGAAAAAGCCCGGGCCATCACAAGGGTGCTGCCCGGCCATGTCCTGACCTGCGGGGTCTTTGTGAATGAATCCTTTGATTTTATCATGGAGCGGGCTGAACGTTGTCATCTCACAGCGGTTCAACTCCATGGCCAGGAATCCCCAAAGCTTGTGGAAAAACTGGCAAAAGAAAATCTATTGGTGATCAAGGCCCTGTTTGCCGTCAAAAAACCAGATTTTTCAGATGCACGCCTTTTTACTGCGGCTTCTTTTTGTCTGGTGGAATACGGTAAAGGGATTCTTCCCGGGGGCAATGCCGAGACCTGGGATTATGGCGTGTCAGCCCAGCTGAACACCCGGGTCCCCCTGATGCTGGCCGGCGGGCTCTCCTGTGAAAACATCCGGCAAGCCATCTGCCTTGCAAATCCTTCGGCAGTGGATGTCTCTTCCGGGGTTGAAAAAACCCACGGGTTCAAGGATATAAAACGAGTGACCGCCTTTATTCGCATGGCAAGACCTGCCTGACAGGAAGAACAAATAAAAAGCCATCTTGTAACCAGACTGAAGCCTCCTGAATCGGTTCAATCTATAATAGATAAAAAGGCAACACGCCCTAATTACAAAAAGAAAATCAGGGCGTGTGTTTTTACTTGGAATACTTATTTTTCATCCACTGGGTATTCGGCCCGGAACCATCCCCGCCATCCGCCCTTTAAGGCATGAACATCCGTGTACCCCTCAGTCATGAGTTTTCGTGCCAGACTGGCACTGGTGGCTTCATTCGGTCAGGCGCAGTATAAGACCAGTTTTTGGTTTTTGGAGTATTTATCTTTCCAGGCCATGAATTGCCCAGGATCTGCTCGGTGGGCATCCTTGATTTTAAATTCAGAAGATCCCCAGTCCCTTCCTTGGCGGGCATCCAGAATGGTGAGCTCCCCCTTATCCATCCAGTTCTTCAGGGTCTCCTTGGTGATGACAGAGACAGAAGCCGCCCCTGAATACGAAGAGAAAACCAACATGGCAGCAAATGGAATAAGCAAAAATAAAAATTTTTTCATAATGAACTCCTTGGTTTAATTGTCATGATTAGATTAATCTTTTTGTCTTGATGATTTCCATGTGAGTATTAATCCTGGGAGAATAAAACAAACACCGGTCAGGGTAATTATGGATGTCGTGAGGTTGGGCAAAGAATATGGGTACCATCCCTTGTTTCTTGATCCATTGGGGCAGCAAAACCCCTTATGGTCCATGGCAGATAAACCACAAGCTGCCCTAAACGTGACATAAGAAAATCGGTTTCTCCAACTTTTTGGTTCAGGGTTTGGTAATTTTCAGCATGGATGAAAAAAACAACCATGGACCCCAGTATCAGGCCCAGCCCTGTCCAGCCAGCCTTCCCCACAATATTTCCCAGCAAAGCCAGGGTATCAGGAGAGAGCATGATGCCCATGGCCCAGGCAATGGGAATTGCTTTGGTAAAGAATGTGTTGGTCTTTGTTCCCATTATTTTTCCTTTTGTTATGGGAGAATCTCTTGCCTGTTATCTTTTTTCTTATTTCCCTTTCTTAGTCGCAGAAAAAAAGCAAACCTTACATAGATAATCCAAATGATATGATATACATCTCTTTTAGGCTGGCTTTTTAATCAGCTCGGTTGTGCATACAACGAACTATAGATTATATCACAACGTGGTATAGATCAAGATAAAAACATCAGGTGGGACTTACTTTCAATATATTTGCGGGGTACTCAAGTATTGTTAGCCTGTCAAAAGTATTCGGAACCTATAATAGTTTACGATACCAATCCAATTGTGAATTCTTTGGGTGGTTATAGCATTTGATAAAAATATGCAGTTATGGCACTATTTACCAATGCTGAAATAATGAAATTGAAAGGATTTACTGAGTAACGGTTCCCATCTTTCTTGATTTAATTGAGGGTACATCTCTTGGGATTTTGGCGACATGCCAGCGAGCTAAAACCAGTTCCTTGTATCCAAACCAATAATTTTGTTGGAACAGATGAACAAATAGGATGAAATTTATGACCAATCAAATTGGGTACACAAAAAAAATAGGAAAAAGTATCTGGGTATTATTTTGTTTATTATGTATCATGGCCATCGGTTGCATTTCGGGCTCTAACATTACTTCGGGAATAAGTTCGCCTAAAGACGGTTTTATTAATTGCGGTGAAAAACGACCCGAAATTTGTACTATGGAATATGTTCCTGTTTGTTCTGAACTAGCTGATGGTACTCGGAAAACCTACAGCAATGCCTGTAGCGCTTGTTCTGATAAAGATGTTGTAAGATATCAGGTCAATCCATGTCTGTAATCCTCAATGACAGGATTAATTAACATGAAACAAGATGGTGGATTAATCAGGAACTGGCAACTTCATCACCTGACTTTACCAGACATAGAAGGTTTCGAGGAACAATTTTTAACTACTTTCCCCAGCGCTTTGCTTGATCCTGGACCTCTGAAGTTCAGTGGTACGGTTGTTGAAGATTCAGCAGGTAGATATAAACCTGGATGGCACATGATCTCGTCTTATATTTGTTCAATTGATAGGGTAAGAGGGGTTATTGAAACAATGAATACCATTTACAAAGTTATTGATGAGGGCAATGATGAGCTGCCGGATATGGGTAACGATATTTTAAACGTTTTATACAAAGATCCAAAATAATAATAAAGCGATTGCTTTATCAACGAGTACTAAATGAAAAATTTTGACGGTGGGCGATATCTTCTTTAAAAATTTAAGAATAGCCACCAAGAACTGGGCCAGGTAGCTTGTACCTGGCCCAAGTTTATCAGCATCATGAAGAACATCAGGATCAATATCAACAGCAGCACGAAAAACTATATTATTATTATTATTATTATTATTATTATTATTATTATTATTATTATTATTATTATTATTATTATTATTATTATTATTATTATTATTAACAACAGCGAGAGCAAGAACGGCAGAGACAATAAAGATTTGGAACAACAAGGTCAAGGTAATATTTTTATTCAGGATTGATATGATCCGACATGTCCGACAGAT
>Ga0307987_1000273_pt1 | contig 31939 bp, 24 predicted proteins | sample EllFjometagen181_FD_203157 | JGI IMG/M metagenome (GOLD analysis project Ga0307987, IMG submission 203157) | Marine microbial communities from Ellis Fjord, Antarctic Ocean - #181 | ecosystem: Environmental > Aquatic > Marine > Unclassified | place: Southern Ocean | collected 2014-10-08 | reverse complement strand
TCGCGCTGGTGGCGGGTGGCGGTGTAGCCGTTGGCCTCGCTGGCGAACTCGGCCTGCTGCAGCTCCGAGTAGGCGGCCATGCCGCGGTCCTTGTACTGGCGGGCCAGCTCGAACATGCTGTGGTTCAGGGCGTGGAACCCGGCCAGGGTCACGAACTGGAACTTGTAGCCCATGGCACCCAGCTCTCGCTGGAACTTGGCGATGGTGGTGGCGTCCAGGTGGCGCTCCCAGTTGAAGCTCGGGGAGCAGTTGTAGGCCAGCAGCTTGCCGGGGAACTCCGAGTGCACGACCTCGGCGAAGCGCTTGGCCTCGTCCAGGTCGGGGTGGGAGGTCTCCCACCACACCACGTCGGCGTAGGGGGCGTAGGCCAGGCCGCGGGCGATGGCGGCGTCCACACCGTCCTGGATCTCGAAGAAGCCCTCCACGGTCCGCCCGCCGGTGAGGAAGCGGTGGTCGCGGGGGTCGATGTCCGAGGTCATCAGCGCGGCGCTGTGGGCGTCGGTGCGGGCGATGAGCACGGTGGGGGTGCCCATGACGTCAGCCGCGAGGCGGGCGGAGGTCAGGGTGCGGATGAACTGGCTGGTGGGCACCAGGACCTTGCCGCCCAGGTGGCCGCACTTCTTCTCGGCCGCGAGCTGGTCTTCGAAGTGTACGCCAGCGGCGCCCGCTTCGATCATGTTCTTCATGAGCTCGAAGACGTTGAGCTGGCCGCCGAAGCCGGCTTCGGCATCGGCAACGATGGGCAGGAACCAGTCGCGGGTGACGTCACCTTCGACACTCTCAATCTGGTCGGAGCGCTGCAGGGCGCGGTTGATCTTGCGGACGACCTGTGGGACCGAGTCGGCGGGGTAGAGGCTCTGGTCGGGGTACATCTGCCCGGCGCTGTTGGCGTCGGCAGCGACCTGCCAGCCGGACAGGTAGATGGCCTTGAGGCCAGCCCGGGCCATCTGCATGGCCTGGTTTCCGGTGAGCGCGCCCAGGGCGTTGATGTAGGGCTCGCTCTGCATGAGGTCCCACAGCTTGCGGGCTCCGCGGTCGGCGAGGGTGTAGTCGATCTTCACGGAGCCGCGCAGCCGGCGCACGTCGAGATCGGTGAAGGGGCGGTCGATGCCTTCCCAACGCTTGGATTCCCAGGTCTTGTCGTCCATGGTCATGATTGGTCCTGCAGGGTCAGGGTTGGTGCCACGAGGCGCTCGTAGGCGGGGAGGGTGAGGAACTCGACGAGCACCTCGGAGGTGGAGAGCGAGGCGAAGAGAGCCCGGGCGGCCGGGAAGGTGCTGGTGTCGTAGGCCTCTGCGCCCAGCCGCTCCCGCAGCTTGGCCTGCTCTTCGTCGAGCACGCGCTCGAAGAGCTCGAGGGTCACGGTGCGGCCGTCGTCCAGGGAGGCGCCGTAGCGCAGCCACTGCCACACCTGGGTGCGGGAGATCTCTGCCGTGGCGGCGTCTTCCATCAGATCGTAGATGGGCACGCAGCCTTGGCCCGCCATCCACGAGGCCAGGTACTGAACGCCGACGTCCACGTTCTGCCGCAGGCCCTGTTCGGTGATGACGCCGGTGGGCAGCTCCAGCAGGTCGGTGGGGGAGACATCGACATCCTCCCGCTTGTTGGCGATCTGGTTGGGCGTCGGCATGTGGGCGTCGAAGACCTCCCGGGCCAGCCCGACCAAGCCGGGGTGGGCCACCCAGGTGCCGTCGTGTCCGGACTGGACCTCGCGGAGCTTGTCCTGGCGCACCTTGTCCATGGCCTTGGCGTTGGCGGCGGGGTCTCCCTTGATGGGGATCTGGGCCGCCATGCCGCCCATGGCGTGGACCTCGCGACGGTGGCACACCTGGATCACCCGGGAGGTGTAGGCGTCCATGAACGGCTGTGTCATGCCGATCTGGCCGCGATCCGGTAACACCCGGTCCCCGTAGGCCTCGAAGGTCTTGATGAACGAGAAGATGTAGTCCCAGCGGCCGCAGTTGAGCCCCGAGCTGTGCTCACGCAGCTCCCAGAGGATCTCGTCCATCTGAAACGCGGCGGGCAGGGTCTCGATGAGCACCGTGGCCTTGATGGTGCCCTCAGGCACACCCAGCGCTTCCTGGGCCGCGACGAAGATGTCGTTCCAGAGCCTGGCTTCGAGGTAGTGCTGCAGCTTCGGCAGGTAGAAGTACGGGCCGGTGCCCTGGGCCACCCGGGCCTTGGCATTGTGGAAGAAGTACAGGGCGAAGTCGAAGATGCCGGCCGGGACGGGTTCGTCGTCCACCAGCACGTGCTTCTCCCACAGGTGCCAGCCCCTGGGCCGCACCAGCAGGACAGCGGGGTCGTCCACCACTGCGTAGCGTTTGTCGCGGCGGGCGTCGTAGAAGTCGATGGTGCCGGCCACGGCGTCACGCAGGTTGATCTGACCTTCGATCACGTTGGCCCAGGTAGGGGCGTTGGAGTCTTCGAGGTCGGCCATGAAGCAAGAGGCGCCCGAGTTCAGGGCGTTGATGATCATCTTGCGGTCCACTGGGCCGGTGATCTCCACGCGGCGATCCTGCAGATCGGCGGGCAGCGGAGCGACGGTCCAGTCCCGGGTTCGCACGTCGGCGGTCTCGGGAGGGAAGACGGGCAGCGTGCCGGCACTGATGGCGGCCTGCTGGGCTTCCCTGGCGGTGAGCAGCGCTCGAACCGTGGGGCGGAAGGCCCGGGTCAGGGCGGCCACGAACGCGAGGGCCTCGGGGGTCAGGATGCTGTCGTACCCGGCCCCGATCGGTCCGAGCACGCGGGTGTTGAATTCGCTGCGCGCCATGTCTGCCTCCGTGTGGTTCGGGGCGAAGTTAGGCGCGCTGGGACACGACGTTTCAGGCGAATGCCGCCGCTGTAGGAAGCTTCACAGGGAATGCCTTCCTCGTTGGGCTCTCAGGGCATTCGGTAGCGCGAGTTGTCGTGCCCGTGCCGGGCGCGCAGCGCGAGGCTGGCGGGGGTGAAGAGCACGTCGATGCCGCCGCGGATGCGCTCGAGCTGGGCGGCCTCCGCGGGCAGCTTGTCGAGTCTCGCGGCGATGGGCTCGCAGGCACCGCGTTCTATGGTCAGCCAGCGGCGGCCCTTGAGCTCGGCGGCGACGGCGGTGGTCCCGCTGCCTGCGAAGGGGTCCAGCACCAGATCTCCAGGCTCGGTGGCGATGTCCAGCACCCGGTCCAGCATCTTGAGTGAAAGCTCGTTGGCGCCGCGGTTCTTGTGGCGGCGATGGCGCACCGGGGGGATGTCGGTCCAGACATCGGTCAGGTTGACCCCCCGGGGGTTCATCTTGTTCTTGTACCCGCCGTAGTCCTTGATCTCCCCGCCGCAGTGGCGGCAGGTCTGCAGGGGCAGGCGATGGGGCGCGAAGACCCGCGGGCGAGGCCCCTTGACGAAGTACAGTAGCGAGTAGTGGCTGGGGTAGAGGCGCTTGGGGATGGGCAGCGAGAACTTGATGTCCACCGCCACCCAGTGCTTGAGCTCGAGGTAGCGGTCCAGGTACGACGCCAGGTGGATGTTCCACTTGGGCAGGTTGTACAGGAACAGGGCGCCGCCGGGCGCCAGCACCCGGACCAGCTCGTCCATCCATCGGGCGCACCAGGACAGGTAGTCGGGCTCGGCGAGATCGTCGTCGATGCCCGCTCCGTAGTCCTTGCCCAGGTTGAAGGGCGGGTCGGCGAAGACACAGTCCACCGAGCGATCCTCAACGGATGCCAGCAGCTCCACGCAGTCGCCTTGCCACAGGGCACCCAGGGGAGTGGTCAGGCGCGGGGTCGGGGGGGCGGCACGGGTGGTGGGCGGGGGAAGGGCCACCGTGGGGAGGGGGTCGTCCCCCAGCCGCGTGAGCAGCTCACGCAGCACCGCTGGCGGCAGGTTGCTGGCCATGAGCTCGAGGGAGGTGGTGGAGATCCCCAGCAGCTGGGCCAGCGGGGGCAGCATCGACGGCGCAGGCAGGCGCCCGGTCCGCTCCCACCAGCGAACCTCGTCGGCGGTTACGCCCATGGCACTCGCCATGGCTGGGCGGCTCAGGCCCGCTGCACGGCGCCGGGACTCCAGGGTCGATCCGATGGTTCGAGGCATGGGCCGCTCTTATGGCGCGGAGGCTCCTATCGCCTGCCGTATTGCTGCCCTGCGCCCCGGCCGATCGGCACTTGTGGGAAGCTCGGACGTCAGCTATGTCGCTGGAAGTGTTCGTCCTCGGATGAAGAACGATTGGGTCCAGGGTATCGTTGCCACCCCACGAAGGGCTCGAGTATCATGCCTGCCATGCACAGCACCGCCATCGCCTTCGCCGTCATGGCCAGCCTCAGCGCCTGTCAGTGTCGCATCAGCGCGACCGACGACACCGAAGAGACCGGCCACCAGGACTCGCCACCCGACGACACCGCCCATACCGGTGACTCGAAGCCCCACACGGGGCACACCGGCCACACGGGCGAGACCGGCGACACCGGGACCCTCCCGCCCCTCGAGCGCATCTGCAACGACGACTATCTCACCGTCGCCGAGCTGCCGGACCCCACCATCAGCCCCACCGATCCGGAGCAGCTCCAGCGCGTGGTGCAGGTCCCGTCGGACGACTTCGAAGAGGCCTACCTGCTGGTGGTCTTCCACGCCGACCCGGAGCAGCGTCTATACGACGACGGCGCCCCCGTGGTCGTGGCGGCGATCCCGGCCCTGAAGAGCCAGGACGAACCGATCTCACAGATCAGCCCTGGCTACGGTGTGATCGAGGTCCAGCCCATCTACTCGGGCTGGGCGGTCGATGGTGCCGGCACCTCGGGTGTGCCTGACGCCAGCGGCCCCAACGACGCCCTCATGCTTCGCGAGGCCATCCGCTTCGCCTCGGGTCAGATCGACACGGTCGAAGGCTACAGCATCGGCCAGGTCGTCGAAGCTCCGGTCTGCAACGACAAGGTCGTGGTACTGGGCGCCTCCGCGGGGGGCTCCATCGCTATGCAGGCACTCGCGGAGATGGACCCGGTGCTCGCCAGCGGCGTGCTGGGCCTCGCCAACCACGAAGCGCCCCTGCTGCCCCAGCTCATCCTGGGTGACGCTGGCGCCCTGTGGATGGATCCGGGCGACCTGTGGAACAACCTGGACGAAAACAGCAACGGCTACACCTACGACGAAGGCAGCAACCCCTTGTACCGTCCGGGGGATTGCGAGGGTGACACCTGCGTGCTGGACTACTCCATGCTGCACTGGGACCCGGACCTGGACCCCGCACAGATCTACGACTGGCGCTGGGCAGGCAACACCCGCATGGGGGTGCTCTACCTGGACCTCGACGGCGACCACGAGGTCACCCACTGGCGTGGAGATCTGGACGTGGATCAGAACGGCGTGCTCGATCCCGACGAAGACTTCGTCTTCGTGCCCCACTGGGACGAGCGCTACCCCGAGAGCCTCCAGATCTACAGCCTCGAGCTGATGGAAGCCGCGGTCAACCGCAGGGTGCTGGACGAGGCCGACTGGCCCGAACACATCACCACCCGCGCTGACACCCGGGCGTTCTGGCAGCCCAGGAACATGATGACCCACGTCAACGCCGTGGTGGCCGCGGCCCCCGAGTGGTTCCGCGTGGCCGTCGACTACACCGTGGTCGATCACGGCCAGTCCTTGCCCGACAGGCCCCACATCACGCTGTTCTACGACGCCTTCAACGACGCGGGCGTCCCCATTCGCTACAACTACGCCGAGGCCATGCTGGACTGCACCATCGACCCGGCGCTGTGGGCCGATGACTGGTCGGGCAAGGAGCTCCCCTACAACTACGATCTCCAGGTCGAAGAGCTGGACGATCACGCCATGGGCGAAGCCATCAACAACAACGTCGCCAAGGCTTTGCCCGCGGTCGGCCTGTTGTGGGACATGTACGGCCGGTTCGACCGCTGCCCGCTGATCAGCGACGGCCTCACTGTCCGGGCCACCGCCGCCCCCTCCGCTGATCCTCGGCGTTAGCGCTACCCAAAGCCAGGAAGTCCCGTGCGCATTCTGTTGATCCAGAACTGGCAAGGCCACCATGGTGTGAGCGAACAGCTCGTGTTCCCCATCGGGCTGTCATGCCTGGCCACCGCCCTCGAGCGCGCCGGGCACGAGCCCTGGATCGTGCACCTCGACGCCAGCGACGAGCCCCCCTGGGAACGCCTGGAGCGCGAGATCCACCGTTTCCAGCCCGAGGTCATCGGGGTCTCCCAGCGCAACATCGACAGCACCACCCGCAAGGCTCCGTTCGTCTTCCACACCGAGCTTCGTCAGGCCTTGGCCACTATCCGAGCCGCGGCGCCGGATGTTCCTGTGGTGCTGGGGGGCCCCGGCTTCACCCAGGCCGGGCGCATGATGATGGAGCGCTACGGCTACGACCTCGGCGTCCAGGCCGAAGGCGAGGAGACCTTCGTCGAGCTGCTCGCCAAGCTGTCCAGCCCCCAGGACGTCCGCGGCGTGTACTGGCGCGACCAGACCGGCGTGGTGCACTACACCGGCGATCCCCCGATGCCGGCGTTCTCCGACCTGCCGTACCCCAAGCGCAGCTTCCTGGACTGGGACCTCTACCGCAGCGCCCACCGGGAGCGCGGCCAGATCCTCGACCTGGGCATCGAGACCACCCGGGGCTGCCCCCGGCGCTGCGCCTACTGCAACTACCCCAAGCTCAATGGCACGAGCCTACGCAGCAAGCCTGTGGACGTGGTGCTCGACGAGATCGAGTACCTGCAGCGGGAGTTCGACGTCCGTCAGTTCACCTTCACCGACAGCCGCTTCAACGAAGACCCCGCCCGGGCCCGTGCCATCTGCGAAGGCTTGATCCGCCGCGGCGTCAAGGCACGCTGGATCGCCTGGCTCGGCTTCCGCGGCGTGGACGCCGACTTCCTGCGGCTGATGAACCGCGCGGGCTGTCACCGGGTCTCCTTCAGTCCCGACGGCCTGCTGGCGCCGTCCCTGGCGCGAATGCGCAAGGACACCACCAAGCAGGAGATCCTCGCCACGGTGCGTGCGGTGCGCAAGGTGCGCGGCATCCGGGCCAACTGGAGCTTCTTCGCGACGCCGCCGTCCACCTCCCACCGGGAACAGCTCGAGTACCTGGCGCTGTATGCCCGCATCCATGGCACCACCCTGGCCCGCGGCCGCATGACCCTGACCTGGTGCCGGGTCGAAGAAGGCACCCACTTCGAGACCATCGCCCGGGAAGACGGCGTGCTGCCTCCCGGCGTCGATCTGCTGCCCGAAGATCCGGCGCTGCTGGACCAGCTCTTCTACATCGCCCCTGGCTTCGAGGGCTGGTCCCAGTTCTGGGACCGCTTCCTGGACCTCGAGATGCAGTCGCGCATCGCGCTGGGGCGTGCCACGCGTCCGCTGCGTCGCTTCGGTATGCGGGACCTCACGCCCGCCCACAAGCGGGGCAAGCCCAGCGCCTAGCCCCTCGCTGCCCTACAGGAAGTCGATGGGCACCACGTGCACGTCGGCCTGGGACATGTCGGTGTAGATGATGCGGCCGCCCCAGTGCTCGTCCACCACGATGTCGGGGTGGCCGTCTTCGTCCGGCTGGGCCTTCTCGAGATCCAGGCGGTGCAGCTCGTTGCCGTCTTCGTCCATGAACACCGCCTGGCTGGCCCGGGCGTCCCAGCCGACCCAGATGTCGTCGTCTTCACCGTACTGACCGACCATGGCGGTGATGCTGCGATCCTTTGCGCCCTCGAAACGATCGAAGGTGACGGGGTCGAGGGCGAAGCCGGCCAGGTAGAGTAGGCTCTGGTCCTTGGACAGGTAGGACAGCAGGTAGATGTTGTCCTCGGTGAGCTGGTCGATCTCGACGCGATCCAGCTGGAACTCCCCGGCGATGGCGTCCTGATCGGGGTCGATGACGGTGATCTGGCCGGTGGTGGTGACCGCCGTGTAGACCAGGTCGCCCACCAGGAAGACCTCCACCACGCCGTGGTCGGTGGGGGTGATGGTCGGGCCCGCCAGGGGCCAGCTGCCCAGCTCGTCGCCGGTCTGTGCGTCGACCTCGATCACCATGGAGCCCTTCGAGTAGGACACGAAGAAGCTGTCGCGGGTGGGGTGGTAGGCCAGGGCGCCGAAGGTGTGGATCTCGTTGAGCACCGTGCTGGGCAGGTCCCAGTCGGCCACCAGCTCGAGGGTGTCCATGTCGTAGCCGCGGACCTTCGAGTAGATCTGCTCGTAGTAGTAGACCCGCCGCCCGATCTGAGTGGGGGACATGGGCCAGAAGGCCCGGTCGTCGGAGCGCTCGAAGGCCTGGGTGCGCAGGTCCAGGCTGCCCATCAGGTAGGACAGGCGCCCGGCCACGAAGAGCCGACCCGGGTCGTCCTGGTCCACCAGGATGCTCTCGGCGTGTTCGGCCATCATGGTGCTGAAGTGCTGCTCGCCCGTGGCGGGATCGATGCCCCACAGGGCGCCTTCTCCCTCGGAGTTGACCCAGAGGCGGTCCCGTTCGGCGTCGTAGGCGCCGTAGCCGGTGTTGTGGCCGGTGCCGTACACATCGGCCAAGGCGAGGGGATCAGTGGTGAAGCGGAAGCCCAGGCCAAAGAGGGCGCCGTCGTTGTAGGCCTCGTCGCCGTGACGCTCGAGGGCGATGACCCCGTGGGGGGTCGCGATGTAGGACGTGGCCAGGAAGCCGAACTCCACCATCTCTCCGGCGGTGCCGTCGCAGGAGGGCGCGTTGATGGTGTAGTAGTTGCCGATCACCCAGGAGCCGTCGTCGGCGCGGACCAGCTCGCTGCCGGTCATGTCCGCTTCGCAGTCCAGCCCGGCCTGGTGGGTCAGGGTGGCGGTGTCGTAGACCTGGATCAGGCTGTTGCCCACGGGCTGGGTGAGCACGCCCATTAGAGAGTCGGCGTCGAATGGCTCGAGATCCAGCACGGCGCCGTCGAGCACGACCTCGAGATCCACCGCGTCGCCCGCGGGGTTGACCGCCACCAACACGCCGTTCTCGCCTTCGCGCTGGGACAGCACCACGCCGCCGCCGGCCCGGGGCGCCAGCCCGTGGGCGGGCCGTCCGGAGACCGGGGGGAACACCAGGCTGCCATCGGAGGGATCGATGCGCACCAGCGGGGTGTCGGGGTCGTTGCTGCTGACCCACACGTAGCCTCGATCGTCCACCTCGACCCAGGGGTTGGTGTGCCGGAAGGCCCCCAGGTCGAACATGTCCAGCAGGTCGCCGGTGACGGCATCGATCTTCGCCACCGAGCCACTGAGGAACGATGCGTTGAAGACCAGATCGTTCTGCTCGTCCACCGTGACCGTGTTGTTCATCAGGTGGTTGGGCCAGCCGTTGTCGATCAGGGAGATGGAGATGGGCGCGTCCAGGACGTACGCATCGCCGGTCTCGGTGTCTGTGTCCGTGTCGGTATCAGCGTCTGTGTCTGTGTCGGTATCCACCGGCGCCGCCGTGTCGCTGTCCGTGGGGGGGCTCTGGCGACACTGGCAGTCACAGAGACCGGCCGACAGGATGAGCAGCAGAGAGCCGAGCAACGGCGAACGTAACGGGCTTTGGATCGAAGACACGGGACGCCTTCCTCGGGCTGTGCGTTGCTGGCACGACATCTTGGCACGGGCCGTTGCCATCCGCTGTCGCGGGCTGTCCTAACTCGAGCCTCGACCCACGCACCACGGGGAGAAGGGTGTCTCCGACCCTAGAATTTGCCCCCTGGAGGCACCACCTCGCTGGCGATCACCCGGCCATCGGCCCGGACCGATCCTGGGAGGTCCACCCCATCCTCGGACGCTTCGAGGATGTCGGCCAGCTCGGCCCGCTCCACCCTCAGCTCGGCCAGGGTCACCCGCTGCCGAGCCCGGGTCAGGCGCACCCGCAGGGCGCGGGCGGTGTCGCGCACCGTGCGCAGGTAGTGCAGGCCCGCCATGCCTCCCGCGATGGCCAGCAGGACCACCACCGTCGCGGCCTGGAGGGGAGCGGCGGGGATGAGCGGGTCCACCTCGTGCAGTACGAAGGACGCGCCCGCGGCCATTACGCCGGCGATGGTCCAGGCCAGAGGGTAGATCACCACACCTGCGGCCAGCTTGATGGTGGCGTGGTCTTTGCCTTTCTTGGCAGCCATGCGGCTGCCGATGCGGATGATCAGGAAGGGCCCCAGGTTCACCGCGCCGGCCAGGAAGATCAGGGTGGGGAAGACCACGAAGGCCGCGATGACCTGGGCCAACAGCAGGGTGGCCCGCAGGCCTCGGCCGCGGACTGGGGGCCGATCCAGCTCGTAGTCTTCGAGCCCCAGCGCCTCGAGCTTGGCTTCGTAGGCGGCGATGCGCTCCACCAGCGCCCGGGTCTGCTCAGGCTGCAGCTCCCGCCAGCGGTAGTAGCCAGACCACATGCGCCAGAAGCCCACCTGGCGCTCGAGCATGGTGGGTCGGGACAGCTCCACGCCGGCCCGGAGCGCCCGCTCGGCACGCAGCAGCTTGCTGCCCCGGTGCATGTGGTGGTGGAGCTCCCAGCTCTCGGTGGCCAAGACCACCTCACGCAGCACCTGCTCGATGGTCTGGGTGAGCTTGCGCACTCGCCCGCGGGCCTGTTCCGGGGTCTCGTCGGGCGTGGGGGAGACGTCCATGGACGGCGGGAGCTCGAGGGGCGGGTGGAAGCGCACCAGCACCTTGCTGCGGAACCTGCGCTTGGCGTCGTAGTGCAGCCCCACCGGGATGATGACGGGGGGAGGCTGGTCGGGTTGGAGCAGGCGGGCTCGGTAGTAGAAGCGCGCTGCGCCGGTCTTGATGGCCAGCAGGTGAGGGGAGTCATGGCTGTCCCCCTCGGGGAACAGGCAGCTGAAGCCGCCACCAGCCACAGCCTGAGCCAGGGCGTCGAGGCTACGCACGTTGGCGGCGTGGCGCTCATCGGTGCTGGAGTTCCCGCGGTCCTGGGTGCGGTGGATGGGCACCGTGCCCACGGACTTCATCAGCCAGCCCAGCAGTGGCCAGCGGAACAGGCCGGAGCGGGCTCCGAACACCACCGGACGCGGCATGGTCGCCAGGATCAGCACCGGGTCCACCAGGGCGTTGGGATGCCAGGACACGATGATGCCGCCGCCGTCGGGGGGGACGTGCTCGAGACCCTCGACCTCCACCTTCCGGAAGAAGATCCGGACCAGCAGGCGTGCGAGTCGAATGATCAGGGTGCGGAGCTCGGGCATGGATCTCGGTGTATCACCCCTCGAACCTTCCCCGTGTCACGCGGCCAAGGGGCGATCGTAGGCGTCGGTGGCCAGGCGGTGCTCATGCCGTTGCCGGAGCATGGCGTAGGCTTCGAGGTGTCCACCTTCGAGTAACAGCCGCATGGCCAGCAGGTCGGCCTGCAGCTCGTCGGGGGAGAAACGCAGGATGTGGGCCAGCTCGTGGGCCAGCAGCACAAGCAGGTGGTTCTCGGTGAACCAGGGCTGGCGCTGCAGGCGGGCGTCAATGACGATGAAGGGGCCGGGTACGCCGGTGCCGTAGACCGCGAAGGCGTGGCTGTGGGCGAAGCGTTGCTCGAGGGCCCCTTCGGGCTCCAGCGCAAACACCAGGATGTTCGGATCCAGGGGACAGGTCATCATCGGCTCACCTCCTGTGGGTGTCGGGACTTGCTGCTGCTGGGGAGACCTACGGGTAGTATCCGTGGCACTGACAAGTCATGACAATTCGGAAACTTGCAACCGAATGATTGCTGGGTTAGCGCCAGCGGATCTTTGTGGAGACCGAAGCTTGACGCGTCAATAGGCAGTGGCGCGCACTGCCCGAGCATCCCGCTGCGGTGGGAGCCGGCGGTGGTCTCGCGGGGCGCGGCGGGCCCCTCTGGGGTCGGGGCGATAGGCTGACGGAGGTGAGGTGCTCAGCCAATGGTGGCGGCGCTCTCCGCCCCTCCTGGAGGCGATGATTTCCTGCCTTCGCACCCGGATTGCCGTCTTGCTCTCGGTCCTGGTGCTGGGGTGCGTGAAGGTCTATCAGCCGGTGTCCGGCCTCTCCCAGCCGGTGGTGGTGGATCCGCGGTTGGCCAACTTCCAGGACGTGCGCCTGGCGGTCTACTGTCCCCCCGGCGATCTGGTCAATGCGGTGGAAGCCCGCGCCCTGTGTCGCAAGGTGGGCATCCTGTTCGAGAACCAGGGCGCCCAGGTCACGACCTACACCACCGACCGGCGGGTGGGAGACAACTCCCTGGGTGACGAACTCCGCGACGACAGCGCCGACGCCTCGATCGAAGCTCCGCCCATCGATCTGTCCCTCGAGCTGCGGGGGCGAGAAGTGCAAGCCGGCAACGACCACCTGTCGTGGGTGCTCTTCATCGCGACGTTCACCCTGGTACCTGGCGTCACCGAGTTCACCTTCGCCCAGGATGTCGTCGTCCGTGACGCCAACGGCTTCCTGCTCGCGTCCGACTCCATGCAGGGACGCATCGTGCGCTACGCCGGCGCTGGGACCTTCGTCACCAACAAGATCCTGGACCTGATCTGGCGCGATGAAGAGGACCACATCATCGGTGACAAGCCTCACAGCGAACTATCAGCCGACTTCTATGGTCAGCTCAGCCAGCTGACCTTCAACGCCAAGATGCGCTGGCAGGTGCTCCAAGAAGCATCCTCTGCCGCGCGGGCAGAGTAGGGGGGGGCGGCCGCATGGAGTGGGTCATCCTGGTCTCCCTGGCGCTCGCGTCCTTGGTCTTCGTGACCGACCCGGCGCCGGGACCCATCCGCCTGAAGGCCCAGGCTCGCAACATGGACTGCGAGCACATCAGCGCCCAAGAAGCCCACCAGCGCTACCCGGGGATCATCGCCGCAGCGAAGCCCCGTGGAGACTATGTCGAGCGCCGCGCCATGGTCTGCAAGGAGCGCCTGATGCGCCCCGGCCTGCGGGTGCCCCAAGACGACGCCATCCTCTCCCGGCTCGAAGACCGCGCAGCGGAGCTGGTGGGGGTAGCCATGCGTCCTGACCTGGCGGATCGCACCTGGCTGGTGGAAGCGCACTACCCCAGCGGTCCGGTGTCCGCGAAGATCGCCTTCGCCACCAAGAACGCACTGGTCCTACAGGGCCTGGCCGTGTCGGATCGCACACCGGTGCTCGGCGTGGACGACCTCGACGTCATCACGCACATGGGGCCCTGGCGAGCCTACCCCGCGGCCTGTCGGCGCTACGCCGACACGGGGGGCATGGGTGCCGGCGATGCGCTGCTGGCGGTGGTGAACCTCGATCCTCGCGAGACCATCCTGCATGCGGGCGTCTGCGCCGACGGCCGCTGGGAGTGGTTGCAGTGAACCGGCTGTTCCTCGCGCTGTTCGTCGTGCTGGCCATGGGCCAGGCCGCGCCGGTGTGGGGCGCCACGCCCGTCGAACAAGCCCAACAGGCCGAGCTGGATCGGGTGCGAGCCGCGGTGGCGGATCAGGTGCAGCTGACGGCCTACGATCTCATCGACGAGCTGGTCTACGGCTGGGTCACCGAGCCGGTCTTCCCCGGTTCCACCCCGGTGGTGCTGGCGGGGGTCACGGTCCCCGTGGGGCTGGGCACCGGCCTGCAAGCACTGGTGGAGAACCACATCGCCGCGGTCCTGGCCGAGAACCCCACCACCAACATCCAGCTGGCTCACTGCCCGGCCTGCACGGCCACGGTGGTGCATTCCGGCCCCGAGGGCACCATCATCTCCCGGGGGCTGGACAATCCCGATGTACTGGCGGAGATCGGGAGCGCCACCGGCAGGCACGCCCTGTTCCTGGACATCGAAGCCGAAGGCGCGTGGCTGGTGCTGCGGGCGCGGATCACCCGCCTGACCCCGGACCTGCCCATCGTGTGGAGCCACACCATCGCCAGCTCCGCCAGCACCCCTCCGCTGCTACGCCAGCCCAGCCAGCTCAAGTCAGCGACTCAGGCCCGGGACGAATACCTCGACGCCTTGAGGGATCGCGGCCCCATCGCCATCCCCGCCCGCTTCGTGATCCGGACCTACGCCGCTCCCGGTGATCAGGGCGGCGTGCCGCCCCCACCGTTCCTGTGGCTGCAGACCGGCGTCGAGCTGGGGGCCAACGAGTCCCTGGCTTGGACCTCCAGCATCGTGGTTGGCTACAGCTTCATCCCCCAGGCCTACCAGGGCTTGATGGCCCAGGCGCGCATCAGCCGGCTGATGACCGGCCGCACCCGCTCCCACCTGCGGCCCGATCTTTACGGCTTCATCGGGGTGTCGGCTATCTCTGTGTGGGGCGCGGCCACGGGCTCGTTCCGGACCGAGAAGATCAACGCCGACGAGATCCTCATGGACTCCATCGGCGATGGTCCCCGCACCACCTTCGGGGCCATCCAGCTGGGCCTCGACCTGCGTCTGGGCAACCGCATCGGCCTGGCGGTGTTCCTCGAGACCATGCCCAACCTCAGCGATTCGAGAAACCTCGGCGACTACATCGCGGTGGGCACCATCGGCTTCCAGGCTATCGGCACGGAGGTGGGCGTATGCTTCTGAGCCTCGCCATCGCCGTGCTGTACTTGCTCGCAGGCGCTGCCCACGCCGGGTCGGACGACACCCGCTACGCCCTCGATCGCCTCGAGGAGATCCTCGAGCTGCGCATCGAGGATGGTCGTCTGGACCCCCAGGACCTCACCCCCGCCATCCTGGTCAGCACCAGCCCTCGCTACGAAGGCTCCGAGGACTGGTACGCCACCCGGGTCATCGAGATCCTCCAGGGTGCCCTGGGCGACACCGGCGGTCTGCGGCTGTGCGAAGCCTGCATGGCGCCCCGGGCCTTCGTGCGAGATGGCGCCCTGAGTTATCAGACCGGTCCTGTGGGGCTGGACGAAGTCGCGTTGCTGGACGAGCAGAGCCGGGGCGAAGCCCAGGCCGCCCGCTCGGCCATTTGGGTCGACGAGCATCGCGGCGGGGTGTCCGTGCGCATCGTGGACCTGCACACCGCGCGGGTGCTCTTCGCGCAAAACATCGACCCCAACCTCATCGAGAACGCCAACACCCGGCGCATGTACACCCTCAGCGCCGAGCTCGAGCGCAGGGCTCGGGGTGACAGCATCACCCAGGTCTTCGTCGACTTCGCGGTGTACCCGGGCCAACACATCTCCATCGACTGGACCGAGCAGTGGGGCGCCTCCAACCGCAACCTGTCGGGGGTGACCCTGTCGGTCATCGACCCCGTCGTGGGCCTGGGCGCATCCCACTACCGTTGTGTGGACCTGATCAACGTCCTGGTGGGCGGCAAGCTGCTGGTCAGCATGCCCACGGCTATCGTGAAAGCCATCGGTGACACGGGCGATGTGATCGACCCGCTGATCACAGGTGTCGCCGTGGTGAGAGTGCCTTTTGGCCGCTCGAACTACGGGGCCGTGGTCAGCGCCTCCACCAATGGCCAGTTCGGGATCGGGATCTCCCTCATGAACATCAGTCTACTGCCGGTGCTGCCATGAACCTCATCTCCGTCACACTGCTCGCGTTGGTGCTGGGGGGCTGCGCTACCCGCAACTACACGCACTACCTCATCGAGCCGGCGCCAGAGACGAACCCCGCGCTCGAGGAAGAGGAAGGCACCCAGCTGCGCCCCATGGGCTTCGGTTCTACCACCGCCATGACGGTGCGTTGGAACGACGGCAACGTCATCACCGAGGTCCAGATCCCCATGCTCGCCAGCGGTCAGCGCATCGTCATCGAGCACACGGCGTCGGCCACGGATGTCGACACCATCCCCGCCACTCGCCTGGTGCCTCCGCCGCCGTCGGTGGCCGACGATACCCTCGACTCGGCCTACCGGGAGCGGGGCCTGCGGGTGAATCCGGACGCGCCCGAGGTCAGCCTCATCGGCGCACGGACCCGCATGCAGGGTGCCATCGAAGACGGCAACTACGAGCTGGCCCTCGAGTGGTGCGAGCTGGTACTGGCCCGGTATCCGTCGCATCCGGAGACCCTGCGGGCCAAGGGCTCCATCCTGCTGCTGCTGGGTGAGCGGGACATGGCCATCGAGATCTACGAAGAGGTCGAAGAGATCGAGACCGATCCGGCCGTGCGCGAAAAACTCGAAGAGCTCCAGGCTCGAGACTCCTACTAGGGGAAGCTTCCATGCAGATTGTTGGTCTGGTTGTCTTGGCGTTCGTGGTCTGGTACGGCTTCGGTGAACGAAGCTCGGTGGTCATCTCCGCCTTTGACCTGCACGCCTTCGTGATGGTGCTCGGGGGCTCGTTCTCCGCCATCCTCATCTCTTCGAGCGCCACCACCACGGTGCGCACCTTCGTGGCCCTGCGGGAGATCCTGCCGGGGCTGGGGACCCTGGGTCCGGCCACCGACGCCCTCGAGGCAGAGAGGGTGGAGTTCTCCAGGTTGTGGCTCGAGGGCAAGCGCTCCCAGGCCGTCGAGCTGGCTGAGCGCAGCAGCTTCCCGGCCATCGCTCGCATGCTCCAGTTGGTGATCAGTCGCGCCCCAGAGGAAGCCACCCGGGCGGCCTTCACGGAACTGCGGCACGCCGAGCTCTCCCGCTGGCAGCCGGCCATCGGCAACTGGGAGTTGCTGGCCAAGCTCGCTCCGTCCTTCGGCATGGTCGGTACCATCACCGGCATGATCCAGGTGTTCCGCTCCATGGGCGAGAACAGCATGAACCTGGGCTCCGCGGTCTCCCTGGCCCTGCTGGCCACCCTGTACGGCGTGGCCTTCGGTGCCGGCGTCGCCGGGCCCATCGGGCACTTCCTGCGGGGCCTGCTGGACGAACAACTCGGCGTCCTCGAGCGCTGTGAACAGAGCATCGGCGGGCTGGTGGCCCAGGCCGGCCGCGACGCTTCGATGGTGGGGGGATAGCGTGCGACGAAGGGTCTACAGCAGCGACGAGGGCTGGCTCCTGTCCTATGCCGACCTCATCACCAACCTGCTGATCTTCTTCTCGATGTTGCTGGCGGCTGCGCAGATCAGCCGGCCGCGGATGCAGCAGATCGCCCAGGAACTCTCGGGGGTCGAGCAGCCCGAGAGCCTCGCCTCCATCCAGGGGGAAATCGAGGCCCAGATCGAGCGTGAAGGCCTCGAGGGCATGATCCGCACCGATCTGACCGACGAAGGGCTCGAGCTGTCACTCAACTCCGGCCTGGTGTTCCACTCAGGCCACGCCCAGGTGCTCGGCGAACAAGAGGACACCCTGGGCAGCATGCTGCAGACCTTGGTGCCTTACGCCGACCAGTACGACTTCGCGGTCGAAGGCCACACCGACTCCATGCCCTTGGTCAACGGAGCCACCTTCACCACCAACTGGGAGCTCAGCGCCGGGCGCGCCAACGCGGTGCGAGCCCGGCTCGAGCAGGTTGGCGTCGAAGAAGGACGCATCCGCGTCGAAGGCTACGCCGACACCGAGCCTCTCCCCGAGGAGTCCCTGGTGGGACTCACCGAAGCAGAACGTCTCGCCCGCCACCGGCGCGTGGTTGTGAGGATCTATTGATGTTCGCCCTCATCCTGATCGCGGCCCTGATGCCCACCGTGCTGGCGGAGAACCCGCGGGTCCCCAGCCGGCAGATCCCGCCGTCGGTGCTCGTGGAGCTCCAGCAGCTCGAGAATCGTTTCGAGCTCGCCTTGGCCACCGACTGTGACGCCGAGCGCTGCTTCGCCAAGGGCTGTGCCTACCTCGATCACGCCGTGGCGGATCGCCCCCGCTCGGGCTCCATGCCCGGCTTAGGGCAAGACGAAGGTCCCGGCGCTGGGGTGTCCCAGGAATACCTCACCCAGGCCCTGTGCTCCTTCGCCCACGAAAAGGGCCTCGAGACCCGGGACGTGCAGGCCCTGGTGCGGCGCCTCGAGGCCAAGCTCAGCTCGGGCTGGACCGTGGTCTCGGTGGCCAACGAAGTGCTCCAGCCCCTGCCTCCCTACCTGCGGGATCCGCCGGAGCCCGAAGAAGACCCAGCCCTGGAAGCCGAGTCCGAGCCGGTGGAGCCTGAGATCGCACCCGAACAGGAAGAGTGGACCACCGCGGTGGCCGGCCGCGAGCTGTGGGCCACCCTGCTGCCCCACTTCTTCTGGATGATCGGCATCGGGCTGGTCACCCTGGCCGCAGGGCTGGCCATCTGGGCCTGGCGCAAGGTCGGCGTGGTCTCCCTCGAAGAACAAGCGCTGCTGGCGCAGCTCTCCCAGCCCGAAGCCGATGTCGCCGTCGAAGAGCCGGACGCCGTCGCCGCCAGCGAAGTCACCGAGTCCGACCTGATTTTTGTGGAGCAGCAAGAAGCGCTGTGGCAGGAACGCCTCGCGGCCCTGGACCCCGCCAATCCCGACCCTGAATTGGGCGCCCTGATCCGCGGCCTGCTGCGTTCGGGGGACACCCCGCTGCTGGCCAAGGCGGTGCTGCGCTTCCCCGACAGCTTCCCCGCGGCCTTCCCCAACGGGGGCGACATCGCGTCGGCCAAGCTCGAGCTGGCCACCTACCTCGAGACCGTCAACGCCGACGAGCTGCCATCAGACGTGGAGTTCTTCGAGTCCCTGAACCGCCACGCCCTGTCCGCGGCGCTGATGAGCCAGGCCGATGCTCGCATCGTGCGCAGCCTGCACGAAGACTTCGGCGCCGCCGGGCTGGTGGACATGATCGGACGGCTCAGCCCCCGGGTGGGGGCGCTGTTGTTCGCACTGGCCCCCCTCGAAGAACAGCACGAGATGGCCCGGCTGCTGGCGCCCCGCAAGGTGGTAGAGCTGGCTTCGGAGCTGCTGCGATCCAACCGCATGGATGCGGGTGAGACCGAGCATCTGTTCGCCGTACTCGGTGCGGCTCAGGGCGATCTGCCCCATCCCGCCATGGTCGAGTCCGCCGAGGTCTCGGATCGTGGGGCGGCCTTCGACGCGGCCGGCGCGCTGTCGGTCCTGCTGCCCATGCTGAACCCCGGCAACCGCGCGGCCCTGTTCGCCGCGGCACTGCATCGCTTCCAGGGCAGCGCCCCCGGCTGGTATCGGGGCATCTTGGTGCCCGACATGCTCGCTGTGCTTCCCTGCGAGGCCCGGGCGGATCTGCTGCTCGAGATCGATGTGGAGCTGCTGGCGGCGTGGATGTCACTCGCCGACGGTGAGACCCAGCATCGTCTGCTCGCTGGCGCCCCCAACTCTCTGCGCGCTTCGGTGGGCAGCTTCGGGGCGTTCGCGTCCCGTGGGCGTCAGCTCGCGCTTGCCGCCCGTGGTCGCCGAGAGCTCGCCCAGAGCTTCCAGCGCCAGCTCGTGCGGTCCGGCATCCCCTTCGAGAGTGTGGTCGTTCCCCCTGCTGGCGACGACGCATGAAGTCCTCGCTGGGAACCGCTGCTGCACTGGTCGTGTGTGCGTACACGGCCTGCGGCAAGGTCCCCATCTACGACGTCTATGCGGGCTTCACCCTGGCCGATGCGGCCTGGTTCGCCGAAGAAGAGACCCTCTTCTTCTTCTACGAGGTCACCGCAGAACAGGGCCTGGGCGAGCCCAGCGTCGTCGAGATCACCTACGTCACCGACGACGGCAGGGTGGACTGGACCCCCATCTCCGAGCTCCCATCGGTCCACACCCACCTGCCTGTGGACTGCGGCGTCGACACCCTGTGCGGTAGCACCAGCTTGCACGTCCCTCTGGAACCCCGGGGGGTGGATATCCGCCTGCGCTACCACTACGACGGCGAGCTGGCCCTGAACGCTCGGCCGGCCTTCAACAGCGTGGGGCCTGGCGATCCGCACTCCCATCGCAGCTTCGTGGTCTACGGGGTCTTCGACGAGTCCAACCAGTGGGTGCAGTGGCGGGGTCGGCATCAGTTCCCCACCCTACGCAACCAGCAGGCCGAAGACTACGGCCTGCGCAGGGACTTCTCCGTCGCCGAGCAGCGCTACGGCACCGAGCTCGTCGCAACCGCCAGCAACCCCTACGGCTACGGCGGTTCCTGCCCCACAGCCTTTGTCTCGGCCCAACAATCGGAAATTCAGACCTCCGATCGGGCGGTGTCCAACCTCGAGGCGCTGCCCCAGGACGCCGCCATCGAGTCCACCGTCTGCAGCGACGCCACCGTCTCCGACGCCACCGGCACCTTCACCACCGCGGCCATCGCCCGGAAGAACCCCGAAGTGCGCGCTGCATTTCCCTTGCTGCGCAGCCCCGTCCGGGACGCCACCACCATCCCGTTCTTCCTGGCGCCCTGCCAGCGCACCATCTCCGAAGAGCACGAAGCCATGCAGCGCCAGCGGCTGCACATGGACACCGTGTCCACCACCTGCATCGACGACTGGGAAGCCGACGGGTTCGTGGATGATCTGGTGGTTTTGTTCACCGACGCCCTCGAGGCTGAACGTCCTCAGGGCAATGACATGGTCTTGGTCATCGGCCTGCATCAGGACGAGTCCGGGGTGGCCGAGGTGGTCGAAGAAGCCCTGGCCTGGATCGTGCCCGAAGAGCGCCGCACGGCGTCTCCCCGGCTGGCGGGGGCCTTCGTCTTCGACAGCGAGATGGGTACGCCAACCCTGGCCGAGCTCGACCCGGTCACCCTATGGTGCCCCTCTGAATTGCCCGACGAGTTCGACACCGGCTTCGACTACACGGCCAGCATCACCTGCGCCATCGCGCCGGACAACCCCGGCCTCGAGCTAGGCCCCTTCAGCTTCGGCACCCTGCCCATCCTGCCGTCTCGCAAGATCTACCTGGACTTCATCGACACCTACTCCGAAGCCCAAGCGGGTCGGGTGAACTCCATAAGCTTCCGGGCACCGGAGTTCGCCACCACCGCAGACCACGTGGACATCGGTGACTTCGGCGCGGTCACCTTCCTCAACGACGAGTTCATCAGCGCTGGGGCCATCGACGCGCTGTCCTACTGCGCCCAGGAAGAGTACCAGCTCTTCGTGTTCAGATCCGCGGTGCTCCGGAGCCCCAAGTTCTTGGCCCTCATCGCCCAGGAGTGCGCCAACGGCGGGCTGCCAGAAGAGATCTGCGCCTGGTCCCAGCTGGGGATGTTGCCCATCGAGTGGCTCTCCCAGTGGCACGACTGGTTCGGCGAGAGCAGCTACGAGCTGGGAATCTTCTGGGAGTTTCCTTTCTTGCTGAGCATGGAGTTCGAGGCCTTCGCGGCCGGCGCCGTCAGCGCCTTCGGCTTCAGCGTCCCCTTCGGCATCTCCCAGAGCGGCGAGGCCTACCATGGGTCGGCCATGTGGACGTCCCAGGAGTTCGACCTCGAGGATCTGCTCACCCAGTGCACCCGCTTCTGTGACCACCCCACCTTCGACTCCGCGGGGGTGTATCAGGTGACCGATCCATTCCGCGCCACCTACATCACCAGCTGCTACCTGCCGCAGTATCCAATGCCCGGAGAGGCGGGGTACCCCCTTGATCCCTAGCCGCTGCCCCCGCTGCCTCGAGCTGCTGGGCGCCGTGGGCGCTGTCGCTGTCCTGTGGCTGGGCTCGCCCGACACAGCCTGTGCCGATGCGTCCACAATGACGCCGCAGGTCGCGGGGGATGACGACGAGGGTGGGGGAGGGGACAAGGAAGACGACGACGACGACGCGTTGTCCCCGTACCGCGTCCCCTTCGCCGTGTTGGCGGATCGCACCATCGGCACCGCCTCGCAGCCCGTGGAGTTCAACTGGCGGAAGAGCACCGTGCAGGTGGCCGCGACGGGCAACCACTACTTCGAGCTGAACAACTTCAACAGCCTGCGGGCTGGGGGGATGGCCCGGTTCCCCGCGGGGGGCGGGATCATGGAGCTCGGGCTCAGCTACGTCTGGGTCTGGGACACCCCCAGCAGCGAACTGCTGGCGTTCACGCCCTATCGCCAGCCCGGCCGTCCTAATCGCATGGAGCTGGACCTGACCCTGGGTTTGCCCCTGGCCGAAGGTGTCGTCACCACCTCTCCACGCATCTTTCCCGCGGTGCAGATGGTCTTCAACGCCTACGCCGGGCTCCGCTACCTGATCTACCCCACGGCCTTCAAAGGTCTGAAGCCACGTGAGGTAGCCGCCGCCATCGTCTCGCCCCTGCTGTCCGAGACCGAGCTCGACAACCTCGACGACAAGCGGCTGGATGCCATGCAGGTGGACAGCGGGCGCTACGGGCTGATGGTGGGCGTGGGCGATGACCTCTACTTCCGCAACGGCCTGTTCTTCTCACCGCGTCTGATGATGGCGCTGCCCATCATCGCGCCGGCCTCAGGGACCGATTTATTGTTCTGGGCGGATCTCTCCCTCATCGTTGGGGTCGCGTTTTGATCCTGTGGTTGGCGCTCATGGCGCTGGCGGTCGCCGAGCCCCAGCCGACGGACCACACCGTGGTCTACTACAACGCGCGCATGGCCCTGCGTGAAGACCGTCCGGTCGAGGCGGTGAAGCTTTGGCTGCTGCGCAACGCCCTCGAAGATCAGACCGGCACGGTGTCGATCCACGACGCGGACTTTCACTCGGTGACCTGGGCCGCCCTGGGCGAAAAGGGAATCTGCCAGGACGGCTTCCCCACCGACGACGACGGGGCCGGCCTGTGGCCCATCGCCCTGCACAACTGGGTGGTGCGGAACATGGGTCGGCGGGTCAACCCTCGGCGCCCCCGCCCCTTCGATGCCTTCGAGCTCGACCGTCAGCAGCGCTTCGTCTCCATCAGTGATGTGCTGGGCACCCAGGAGCTGCGCACGGTGCGGCTGACTCGGGGCCGGTGTACGCGGCCCAAGGTGGCCCTGGTGAACGCGGGCTTGCCCGTGAACGCCGACCTGTCGGATCGGCAGATCGCCGCCGAGCTGCTGCGCCACCTGCTGGTCCGCGCCCGGTCCACCCTGGATGATGACCACGTGCGCGGCAAGGCCGTCATCGATGCCCGCCTGTTCGACATCGACCTGCAGCTCACCGCCCTGGCGGCCCGGCAGGCGCGGCAAGACACCCGCAAGCGTGTGCTGCGAGGGCGGGTGATCGGGCTGTCCAAGGATTCGCTGACGGCCATGGACGAAGACGCGCCCATCACCACCCTCAGCCCGGAAGCCAACGCGGCTCGCATCCTGCGGGAGTGTGTGCACTGGCCTGTCTCCGAGTGGATGGCCCTCGAGCCGGACCGTCGGCTGTTCGTATTCGACCACGCCCGGGCCCAAGGCGGCGATCCCCAGGCACTCGATTTTATCGCCCTGGGGGTGATCGACCAGCTGATCCAGCGAGGGCAGGGGGATGACCTCGAGCGGTGGATCGCCCACCGTGGCGACGAGGTCGACATCGCGGCGCGGCGGGACATCTGGGCGGGTAGTCGCGGACAGCAGCTGCTGGCCCTCGAGCGTGAGACCGGCTTCCGAGAGCGTGCGGTGATCGCCCTGCAGCGTGGCGTGGACGATCTCGAACGGGGTGATCAGTCCAGCGCCTTGCGCTCTCTTGCCTTCGCGCTGCAGTATGCCCCCGAGTCTCGCTACGCCGACACCGTGGTGAGCTTGAGCCGCCGCTGGTTGTCCTATGTGGCCTCCCGCTACGAGATCAGTGATGAGCTGCTGATCACCCTGCAGCAGTTGGTGCCTCGGCGGGACTACGGCATCATCCTCGAGGACCTGATGTGGCGGGCGGCCTTCCACGCCGATGGGGAGTCCTTCGAGCGTGGGATTCGCAACCAGGCGGGCCGCGGCGCCCTCGAGCGTCGCCTGGCCCTGCTGCGGCCCCTGGCCAAGGGCGAGCTGGGTCGCTTCACCGATGGCGTCTACGACGGGCTCGAGCGGTCCCCCAGTGAGACCCTTCGCTTCCTGAACCAGATGGTGGAGAGGCTCGAGCTCGAAGCCGGAGACGTGCGCACCGCGCAGCTCCCCATGATCGCCAGGCTCGTCCCGCTGCTGGAGCCCCTCGCAGCTCAGGCGGGCACCGGGCGGCGGGGGCGCAGCGCTACGAGCCTCCTGGAGCGTCTCCAGGCCATCCGCGAGGGGCTGGTGGGCCTGGGACCCGATGCCAGCGCCCACGACCGTGCGCGGTCCCTGGCGCCGGTCGGCGAGGTCTTCGCAGGCAGTGTGCGGCTGGCCCCTTCCGATCCCATGCCGTGGCCTTTCCGGGCGTCCGAGGTAGCGGCGCCCTCGGTGTTCACCCTGCTGCCCCTGACCCCCAGGGAGTGGCGGGACGGCGACGGTGAGCTGGTGTTCGGCTGGAGCCTGGGCGAGTGAGCCCGCCCCGCCCGCCCCCCAGTGGCAGCTCGGCTGCGTCCCGCCGCGCCATGGCGCGGGAGCTCCGGGCTCGGCGCAAGGCCTTGCGTGCGACCCTGGACCGCCGGCGTGCAGCCGCACGTCAGGAGCTCCAGCGTCGTCGCGGGGCCCTGGGTGGGAGGCGTCGCCATCCCCTCCGTCGGATGTTGCTGGCGGCACTGGTGTTGTTGCTGCTGCTCCTGCTGCAGGACTGCCGCTGCACGCCACCCCAGCCGCTGCCCGTCATCGACCAGCCCGCGCCGTCAACGCCAGCGGAAGTGGTCGAGCCTTCCGCTGTGCCGTCCCCGCGCAAGCGCTCCACCGGGCGCATCCCGCGTCTGCGGCGCCCGGCCTACGAAAACGAGCTGCTGGACCCGCTGCCGTGGCTCGAGTCCTACCGCATCCAGGTCTCGTCCCGCAGCGTTCGCCTCGCGGGGTGCTTCGTGGGCGCCCAGCAGCCCGGCACCCTCAAGTGGGCGGCGTCTGTGGAACCCAGCAAGGGAACCCTCTCCGATCAGACCCTCGAGCCGACCCTGATGAGCGACGAGCTGACCCGTCAGCAGCGCGCCTGCGTGTTCGATGTGTTGTCCGACCCGCCCTATGATCTCGACTCCAGCGGCGAGCGCTCCACCCCCGTGAGGGTGGGCATGGTGATCGAGTTCTGAGGCAACACCTCAGGGTGCGTCGAAGCCCGCGGCGAAGATCTGCCCGACGCCGTTGTCGTCCATGTCGTCCATGTCGTCCTCGAACGGTGTGGGCTCATCGGCGGGACAGTCCAACATGGCGGGGTGCAGGTGAGGGGGCGCGGGGTCGGCCTCAGGGGTCGAGGACCAGGGTCTCCACTGCGGCGGCTTCTACCATGGAGGCCTCGAAGGGCAGCTCGACGAACTGGCCCTGCTGCCACCGCGTGCTGTCGCCGTCGCTGCCCTGGGGCCGGTTGTAGATCATCTGCGGTGTGCCATCGGCCTCGAAGCGGGTGACCTGGCGGAAGATAGCGCCGTGGACCGTGTCGCAGCTCGGGTCGAGGCCGCCGCGGTCCATGATGGAGCAGTCGGCCACGTTCACGGTGTCCCCCCAGCCACCCATGGGCAGCTGGACGTCGTCGCCCCAGGCGGGCTCGAAGGTGGCCAGGTGCAGGTCGCCCCAGCTCAGCTCATCGACGCCCAGCTCGACGGCGCGTTCGGCCATGGCGTCGAGGGCGTCGGCCAAGGACTGGAGCATGGCTTCATCGCCCATGCCGTCGAGCATGCCCTCGCGCTGGTGGGCGTAGGCCAAGGTCAGCGCCTTGGCGAGCAGCACGGGGGCGGCGTCTTCGATGGCCCCCAGCAGGAAGTCGAGATCGTCGTCGAGCACGGCGTCCCCCAGGAAGCCCACCCACACCCGGAACAGTGCGGCTTGGCGCGAGTCCATGCTCATGGCGTAGTCCCAGGATCCGAGCTCGGCCGCAGCGGAGAGCACGTCGTCGCGCGTACGCCAGTCCACAAGGGCTTCGTCGGTGGGCACTCGCTCGACGAGCTCCACCAGCGCTGGCACCAGGGCCTCGGCCATCAAGCTGTGCTCGTCCATCTGCAACGTAGCCATCTCCTCGGACGTGATGTCACCCCTCGCGGTGAGCTCGCTGAGTACACGATGGATGCGCTCGGCCCGGTAGCCAGAGGCGAACCACGAGGCGTAGTAGACCTCGTCGTTTGTGGGGTCACCATCGGCGGTGACGCCCCAGGGGTCGTTGTTGGCGGTGACGATGAAGTCCTGGCTGCCGTCGAGCTTGGCCATCCAGGTGTCGTCGAGCATGGCGTCGGTCCACAGGGTGTCGGGATCGCTGGCGTCCATGACCCGATAGGGCGTGCTGCGCTGGGTTTGTGGGCCGCGGTCGGGGACCAGTCCGTGGGTGTGGTAGCGGATGCCCTGGGCCGAGGCGAAGACCCAGTTGTGCATCCCCACCAGCTCGAGGTCCACGGCCACCTCGAAGGCGTCGAGGTCTGCGGCGCGGTCGAAGTCCAGGAAGCCAAAGAACTCGGTGGTGGGTTGGAAGCCGGTCCAGCCGAACATCACCGCGCCATCGGCGAACATGGTGGACGCGATGGGCAGCACCTCGTCCGGCATGATGACGCCCACATCGTCCACCCAGTAGACATCCAGGGTCTCGTCGTCCTGGCTGCCGTCGTCCTGGCGCACCAGGATGATCTCCTCTTCGAGCCTCACCGGCACACGTTCGCCCCCCAGGTCCACGGTCTCGCCGTCGAAGTCCACGTCCCAGATGTCCTGGATGTCGGCCATGTTGGTGGTGGCGGCCCAGGCCACGGCCTGGTTGTGGCCCAGGTGGACGCCGGGAACGCCCACGAACCCGAAGCCGGCCACCGAGAAGGCGCCGCCGGCGGCGGCCGAGTCGAGGTGTTGGGCGTAGATGAGGTTGGGTTCGGCGAAGTGGGCGTGGGGGTCGTTGGCCAGCAGGGGGCGGCCGTCAATGGTGTGATCGGCGTGTATGGCCCAGTTGTTGCTCATGGGTTGGGCGCCGTGGTTGCGCTGGAGGCTCAGGGCGGCGTCGAGCACTGCGGTTGCCTGGGTGCGGCGCTCATCTGCGGAGAAGCCCGCGGCCTCACGTGAGATCGCGACCGACCGCGGGGGCGTGACTGACGGCGCATCGAGGGAGTCCACCATGATGAAGCGCTGGGCGCCGGGCTCGAACACCGGGAAGGATGCTGGGTCGTCCAGCCAGTCCTCGATGACCGAGTAGAGGATGTCGTTGGTGATGGAGTTGCCAAAGCCGAACTGGATGCGCTTACCCTGGGCCAGCACCTCCTCGAGGCCGATGGGTTCGGGCAGGTAGTCCAGTTCGTCCGGGCCGAAGCCCCATGGCAGCTCGACGGCGCCGCTGCGGACCTCGTCGATGCGGGCGTTGACCCCGCTGACCCAGGCCACGAACAGACCGTAGTCGTCCGGGCGCTCTTGCTGCATTTGTACCACCGACAGACAGCCGAAGCGGTCGAAGGCCATGGTACGCGCCTGTCGATCGGAGTCCAGGGCGTCTTCGCCCACCACCTCCGCCAGGGTGCCCATGGCCGTGCGGCGGCTGGTGTCCAGCTGGAACAGGCGATCGCGGGCCTGCATGTAGCCGGCGCCCCAGAACAGATCGCGGTCGGTGCTGGCGTAGATGTGAGGGACGGCCTGCGGGTCGATGAGCACCTGCACAGCGTGCTCCGGCCGGGGCATGGTGTCGAAGGGCAGGGCTTGGTCGGCCCAGCACAGCTCGGTGGGGTCCATGGAGCCGGTGTCGTCCGCATGGGGCTGACAAGCCACGGCGAGCAGCAGCGCCAGCGCAGCGGTGGGGCGGCGAGCCTCGATGAGGGAAGGGAGCATGACATCCTCCGGTTGTCACTTCGGATAGCCCGAAGTTGTTACCGACGGCAACATGCAAGTGTAACGATGTCTTCGGATGACAGGTGAGGGGACAGGTCAGCTCTCGGGGCACCCACAGTTGTCGCAGCACGGGCCTCGGCTCTCGAAGGCCACGACCCTTTGCCGGGCATCCAGGTCGACCTGGCAGCAGTCCAACAGGGCGTCTCCGAGCTTGGCTCGCCCTCGCTGGACCCTGGGCTTCATGCCGGTCATCGACACAACCCTGCTAGCGCGTCGCGAAATATCCCTGCACGGCGGGATGCGCGTCGACAGCTGCGTGCAAGTGCTGCAGCTTGGGGTGGGCGTCGAAGTACGATCCGGGGATGTGATCGTAGCCCCCGTTGATGAACGCCCGCAGGATCACGTAGAGCTTGACGTCGGTGACGCTGAGGTGGTCGCCGTCCACGTAGGGACCCGTCACCCGCTCGGAGACCGTGGTCGCCCAGGTGTGGAGCCAGCCCACAGCGAAGGCTTCGCGGGCCGCTTTCAACGCTGCCTCGTCCAGGCCCTTCGCACCGGGAATCTTGGCGCGCAGGTCTTCGACGGAGAGCATCAGCGCGTCGTGCTCGGCGGCCTTCCAGGGATCGGAGGGGTGCAGGCCGTAGCTTCGGCCGACATAGCCGAGGATGGCCGTGGACTGGGGCAAGGCGCTACCGTCCACGGTGAGCACGGGCAGCGCGCCGTAGGGCAGCGTGGACTTCAGTGTCAGCCACTGGTCGCGCGTGACCCGGATGTCCTCGAAGTCGACGCCTGCGGTCGTGAGGGCGAGGCGGCACTCGAGGCCGCGGGAACCGTCGTAGTCGAAGTAGGTGAGCGAGATGGACATGGAGCCTCCGGGTGGTCGTCCCCGTAGTGTCGTGCAGGCAGCGATGCTCAGCAGTGCCCATGGGATGTCTGGATTCGGTGACCGTGCGCCCATGGGAAGCCGCTGGGTCGAGACGGTCTCGAGAGGCGAGATGTGGGACAATGTGCCCATGCGCCTCTACGACACCTCCGCTCCCACCAAACCCGGCGATGCCCTTTGACCGCCGCGCTGGCCTCAGGGTCTGTTCGCAAACATCTGGTCGCCCTCACCGTCCCGATGGTCTGGGGCGTGCTGGCCATGATGGCCTTCAACGTGGTCGACACCTGGTTCGTATCGCGGCTCGGTGAGACAGAGCTGGCCGCCATGAGCTTCACCTTCCCGGTGATCATGGTGCTGATCAGCCTCGGCATCGGGCTCATGGCCGGCACTTCCTCCGTGCTGGCGCTGGCCATTGGCGCGGAGCATACGGAGAGGGTCAAGCGCTTGGGCACCGATGCGCTCATTGGGGCGACGGTGCTGGCGGTGGTCTCGACCGCCATCGGGTTCGTCACCATGGAACCGCTGTTCGAGCTGCTGGGCGCCGACGACGAGGTGCGGCCCTTGGTCTGTGAGTACATGACCGTGTGGTACGCCGGGTTCGCCTTCCTGCTCGTGCCGATGGTTGCGTTCGGTGCGCTGCGCGCGGTGGGTGACAGCAAGGTGCAGGGGAACATCTTCTTGGTGGCGGCCATCTTCAACGTCGCGCTCGATCCCTTGTTGATCTTCGGCGTGGGTGATTGGGACGGGCTCGGGCTGCGCGGGGCGGCCATCGCGACGGTGATCGCGCGCGCCGGGACCATGGTCGCGGCCTTCTGGGCCATGCACTTCAAACACGATCTGCTCGCCCGCACGTTCCCCACGCCGCAGCAGTTCTGGCGTTCGACGGTGAGCGTCTTTCACGTGGGCCTGCCGGCGGCGGGGACCAACATGATCATCCCCGCAGCGACCGCAGCCATCGTCGCGCTGATCGCCTCGTACGGGTCCCACGCAGTGGCCGCTTTCGGCGCCGCTACGCGCATCGAGCAGCTGACCCTGGTGCCCTTCTACGCGCTCTCCGCGGTGATCGGCCCCTTCGTCGGCCAGAACCTGGGCGCTGGAGAGCACGGCCGTATCCGCGAGGCCATGCGTATCAGCGGTCTATTCTGCATGGGGTTCGGGCTGGTGACCGCGGTGGTGCTTGCGGTAGGGGCCGAGCCGGTGATGGGCCTGTTCACCGACGACGCACGCGTCATCGACATCGGCCGAACGTATCTGTGGATCGTCCCCGTGAGCAACGGCGCCTACGGCGTGGTGATGGTGGTCAACGCGTCGTTCAATGGCCTGGGGAAGCCAGCGCCCGGGGTGGCCATCTCCGTGGTCCGCATGATGGTTCTGTATCTGCCCCTCGCCTGGGTGGGGGCCCGGTTGTTGGACGTCCCTGGCATCTTCGTGGGCGCGTGCATCGCCAACCTGATCGCTGGTGCGGTGGCCTATGGATGGCTTGCGCGGACCACCCGCCTCGACACGACCAGCGACTGACCGCTCGACATCATCTCGCACCCTCCGCCGGCCGGAGCCACGAGATGCCCACCCTGCTGCTGGAGCACCTGCTGGAGCACCTGCTGGGGTGAACCGTTTCGAGCGCGAGCGCGGATCGCATCGTGCTCTCCATCAGGTCCGAGTGCCCCGACAGGAACGCGCCTCCATAGACGAAGAAAACCGGCCAAAAGGCCGGTTTTCAGGAAGCTCCCGCTGCTGGAGTTGAACCAGCGACACCCGGATTAACAGTCCGGTGCTCTAACCAACTGAGCTAAGCGGGAATGCTTTCAACGCGCGTGGAAGACTTGCCTCCAGCGAGCGCCGCGAAACTATCGCCACGATGGGCGGGCGTCAAGCCATGAAAGTGCGGTGGCTGGAGACCTATGCCTGCCAAATCCGATCGCTCGGCGATCTATGCCGGTTCTTGGGTGCACAGGTCCGCGCCGAACGGTCTCGAGGGGCGCAAAGGGCGCTTGTTGCCCCTACGCGAGACATGCCGAGACAAGAAATCCGGGTGGCTGGCGAAACTGGGGGGCGGGAGCGTCCGATGAGCTTGGCACACGAGGACCCGAACCATGACCATCGCCCTGCTCGCCGCCCTGCTCATCGCGCCGACGGGTGAAGCCTACACCATGATGCGGAACGACTACGGCGCGGCGCTGTACTGGCGTCAGATGCCCATCAAGTTCTCCGTGAACCCCGAAAATCCCTTCGGCCTGACCGAGGACGAAGTCGAAGACGCGGTGCTGACCGCCGCCGAGTCCTGGGAAGCCGTGGGCGCCGCCATCGAGTTCGAGTACCTGGGCTTCACCGACACCCAGGACATGGGCTTCGACCAAGAGAACGTGATCTACTTCTCCGACGAGTGGGAGCAGGGCGACTCGAAGGCCGCCATGACCTACAACTGGACCACCGAAGACGGCGCCATCGTCTCCTTCGACGTGGGCATCAACGCCAACAACTTCGAGTGGACCATCGATGAGCTCGACCCGGTGATGGACATCGAAAACGTGATGGCCCACGAGCTGGGCCACGTGCTGGGCCTGGGCCACTCGGACATCGACGACCTGGCCACCATGTGGGAGTCCACCTCCTCAGGCGAGCTCATCAAGCGCAGCCTGCGGCCCGACGACGAGAACGGCCTGCTGGCCAACTACGGCGCCGATGTGCCCATGGGCCTGGCCTGCAGCAGCGCTGGCGGGAACACCGGCAGCAGCCTGGGCTGGCTGGTGGGCATGGCCGCGGCCGGTCTCTGCCTGCAGCGCCGTCGCCGACAGGACTAGCGACGACGACTACTCTTCGACGGCGCCGATAGGACCGTCACCATCGTGCCAGGCGGCCTTGATGGCCTTGCGGTCGCCGGGGTTGGCCCGCTCGAGCCCACCGCGCTTGAGGCGCTTGCCCACGATGCTGCGCTGCCGTGCCTTGTACAGGGCGTGGGCGTTCTCTCCCTGCTCGTTGGCCTGGGCGGTGACGGCGTCGAGGATCTGGAACTCGACCATCACGTAGACCACGCGCCCCAGCAGCAGGTGCTGCACCGGGTCGCGGTCTTCGATGAAGGCGTCGATCCGCACGGGGAAGTCGATGATGAAGTTGATCATCTGGTAGGTGGAGCCCGAGAAGGGGTTGGGCTCCTGCACCAAGGGTTCGGCGTCGGGAAGTGGGAACTGCAGGTCTGGCAGCAGCGGGTGGGACTCGGGATGATCCCGAAGCATGTCGAAGAACGAGCGCAGGTTGTTGTGGCTCTGACCTGGGATCACGTAGTTGAACGGGAACACGTGGCGGGTGAGCCATACGACCGCTGGCAAGATCTGCTCGGGCGTCTCGGTGATGATGCGGAAACGAAGCTTGTCGAAGATAGTGGTGGCGTGGGACTCGGTCTTGACCAGCAGCTTGGTGATGACCGAGCTGCGGGTCTTGCGGCTGCCGTAGAAGGCCAACAGGGGGAAGCCCTGCTGACGCATGGAGTCTGCCAGCTCGACGATGTGGCGCTCGGCCAGCTCGATGAGGTGGGCTTCGGACACCGAGGTCTGGAACTTGAGATCGGCGGCTTCCATGTGGTTGATGACGTGCATCAACTTGAGGATGGCGCAGGCCAGGATCTGCTTCCGCCTGAAGCCGCTGGTGTTGCTGGCGGCCAGGAACACG
>Ga0307987_1000272_pt1 | contig 31943 bp, 20 predicted proteins | sample EllFjometagen181_FD_203157 | JGI IMG/M metagenome (GOLD analysis project Ga0307987, IMG submission 203157) | Marine microbial communities from Ellis Fjord, Antarctic Ocean - #181 | ecosystem: Environmental > Aquatic > Marine > Unclassified | place: Southern Ocean | collected 2014-10-08 | reverse complement strand
AGGAACGCTGCATCGAGCGGCTGTACCAGGGCTTCCTGCAGATCGCCAAGCTGTTCCACGACGACTGGGTGTCCGGCAAGATCCCCAAGGAGAACGTCATGCTGGTGCACTTCGACCGCATGATGACCGACTTCGACGGTCTGATGGATGAAATCCTTCCCTTCGTCGGCCACGAAGCCAGCGACGAACTGATGGCCACCATCGCGGCCACCGCCGAGAAGCAGCGCGCTTTTAAGAGCAAGCACAAGTACAGCCTGTCCCAGTACGGTCTCACCCGAGAGCGCATTGTGAAGGACTACGCCTTCTTCTACGAGACCTTCGGCATCACCCCCGCCGAGCTACCCCCCGAAGCGCTCTAGGCCTCCAAGGCTGGCTGGAAGACGCGCCCTCATCCCCGGGCTAGAGGATCTCCGACGCAACCGCGAGGTCCCCATGCTTCCCCTGCTCCTCATCGCCAGCATCGCTAGCGCCACCGATCTACAGTTCGGCTACCCCACCCACCTCGAGGGGGGCGACAAGCCCGGGCTCTTCATCACCCCGCCGCGCGCGGTGGGCGTGCTCGACGTGGAGTGCACTCAGGGCGACCAGACCTTCCACTGGAACGAGACCGGCTTGCCCGGGGGCACTGCCAAGAAGTTCTTCTGGGATCGGGACCCCACCAACCCCAGCGCCGAGTGCGTGATCCAGGTGCGCTTCCAGGACGACACGGCCGAAGGCATCGTGCTCAACCTGGACTTCACCTATGGTGCCACCCTCAGCGTCGATCTGAACCGCGCCTCGGTGGACCTCGAGGCCCACACCCTCAGCATCGAGACCACCGCCCCCGTGGACAAGGCCGAGATCGTGGCCTACGGCGCGGGCAAGGCGGTGCTGGACCAGCGAGAAGTGAGCGTATCCGGCGGCCCGGGCATGGTGGAGATCCCCTGGGTGGGCGACGCGTCCGAGGTGGTCATCCTCGACATCAAGCTGTGGGCCGGCAGCTCCTGGGCCGGCTTCACCTACTCGCCTTGGTTCCTGGACATCCCCCACGATGACGTCACCTTCGAGAGCAACTCCGACGTGGTCAGCCCCGACCAGGAGTACAAGCTCGAGCGCACCCTCACCGAGCTGCAGGATGTCGTGGAGAAGTACGGCGATCTGGTGCCCGTGAAGCTCTACATCGCAGGCTGCACCGACACCGTGGGCAGCCAGGCCAGCAACATGGACCTGTCCCGACGGCGGGCCCGCGCCATCGCGCGCTGGCTGAACAAGAAGGGCTTCACCTACGCCATCTACTACCACGGCTTCGGCGAGCAGCTGCAGGCGGTGAAGACCGGTGACGAGGTCGAGGAGAGCCGCAACCGCCGGGCCCTGTACCTGGTCTCTTCCAATCCCCCCCCCGCCGGCAGCGGCATCCCCAGCGCGGGCTGGACCAAGCTGTAGCTCCGTGGGATTCCGGCTGCTGGAGCACACCGCCGACCTGGGCCTCGAGGCTCGAGGTACTGATCTCGGCGGCGCCCTGGACCAGGCCGTCGCGGCACTGGCCGCCATGCTCGCGGGTGCGGGCCAAGCACGCCCCAGAGAACGTCGCCCCGTCACCATCACCGGCGAGGATCCCGAAGCCCAGGTCGTGGCCCTGCTGGACGAGTGCCTGTTTCGGCTCGAGGTCCACGGCTGGCTGGCCGCAGGAGCGAGCCTCGAGCGGGATGCCGAGGGCCAACTCGTGGGTCAACTCCTGGGCGAACCCTTCGACCCCGCCCGCCACGATGGCACCGCCATCAAGGCCATCACCTGGCACCAGCTCTCCCTGGTGGAGAGCCCCGCCGGCGTCACCATCACCGTCTACGTGGACTGCTGAGTCATGAAGCCCATCGACGTCCCCTCATCGGCCGTGCACCGCATCGACCGCTGGCGCCTGCGCATCGATCCCTTCCGCCCAGAGATGAACGGCCCGGGGCTCATCTTCGCCAGCGAACACCTGCAGAAGGCACTGATGCGTGACGGCACCATCGGCCAGGTTGCCGGCGTGGCCACCCTCCCCGGCCTGGTGGGAGCGTCCATGGCCATGCCCGACGCCCACCAGGGCTACGGCTTCCCCATCGGCGGCGTGGCGGCCACCGACGCCGAGGGTGACGGCGTTATCTCACCTGGGGGTGTGGGTTTCGACATCAACTGCGGCGTGCGCCTGCTGGCCACCGACCTCAGCGTACGCCAGGCTCGCCGTCGGATGCGCAAGCTGCTCGAGGAGATCTTCCGCCAGGTGCCCGTGGGTGTGGGCCGCGGTGGGGGCAAGCTGTCTCCGCGCCAGCTCGACGGCGTGCTGAGGGGCGGTGCCCGCTGGGCGGTGGAGCAAGGCCACGGCGTCGACGACGACGCCCTGCACTGCGAGTCGGGCGGCGCCATGCCCCAGGCCGATGCCGCCGCGGTGAGCAAACGAGCCAAGGCCCGGGGCGCGGGTCAGCTGGGCAGCCTGGGGGCCGGCAATCACTTCATCGAGTTCCAGGTGGTGGAGCAGGTGGAGAACGGCCCCGCGGCCGAAGCCATGGGCATCGCCGAGGGTCAGGTGGTGGTGCTCGTGCACACCGGCAGCCGGGGCCTCGGCCACCAGGTCTGCACAGATCAAGTCTCCCTGATGCAGTCCGCCATGAAGCGCCACGGGCTGCAGGTCCCCGACCGTCAGCTCGCCTGCGCCCCCCTGCACTCCGACGAAGGCCAGCACTACCTGGCCGCCATGGCCGCAGCGGCCAACTACGCCTGGGCCAACCGCCAGCTCATCACCCAGCATGTGCGCCGGTCGGTGGCCGCCGTCTTCGGCGACGACACCCGGGTGCAGCTGGTCTACGACCTGGCCCACAACATCGCCAAGATCGAGCGACACACCGTGGACGGGCGCGAGCGATCGCTGTGCGTCCACCGCAAAGGCGCCACCCGGGCCTTCGCCGCCGGCCACCCCGACCTGCCTCCCCGCTACCAGGCCGTCGGCCAGCCGGTGTTCATCCCCGGCTCCATGGGCACCGCATCCTGGGTGCTGGTGGGCACCCCACAGGCCATGACCGAGAGCTGGGGCTCGGTGTGTCACGGCGCCGGCCGCGCCATGTCACGCACCGCCGCCCGCAAGCGCACCCGCGCCGACGCCGTCATCACCGACCTGAAGCAGCGAGGCATCGAGGTCCAGGCCGGCAGCAAGAAGGGCCTCTGCGAGGAAGCCCCCATGGCCTACAAGGACGTGGAGGCGGTGGTGGAGACCGTGGTGGGGGCTGGGCTGGCCCGGAGGGTTGCGAGGCTGAAGCCGCTGGGGGTGGTGAAGGGGTAGCTGGGGAGCTGCGGGCCTCGACCGGACCCAATGGGGAGTTCCGCCACCGGAGGCAGGGATTGGGTCCGAGGGCTGAGCCTTCAGGCGTAGGCAGCCGCCATTCATGCGCCCGTGGGAAAGTGCTACACTCTCGCCATGGGATATCATCGCAGAGCGCTATCGCTGGCCTTGCTCGCCGCCGTTCAGACAGGCTGCCCCTGCCCCTGCCCCAGCCTCGAGCAAGCTCAGGTCTGGGACCCCCACGACGCCGCCAAACCCGAGCAGGTGCGCACTATCCAGCACACCATCGAAGACTTCGCGGCCTGGACCGGCGTGTCGGATCTGTGCGTGCTGGGTGTGAAGATTCGACCCATCCTGTGGCCTGATGCGGGCGCGATGTACCAAGGGGACGGCGAGTGGATCATCATCGAGCCCGACTCACTCGGGCAGGCTGCCAGGGGTGTGCGCCACGAGCTCTGCCATGCCTGGGACGCCTACCAGGGCTGGCCCAGCGTGGACACACCGGAGGTGTTTCCTCCCAGCGATATCGACAAGGTGATCAACTACTGGAGCGATGAAGCGCGCTCGCGGGAGTCCTTCGCCGGCGTCTGCGAACAGGGGCCCTACGATGTGGGCATCTCCCAAGGCCTCGAGAGAGCCTGCGGGCTGGACCTGATGGGCCGGCGCAAGCGCTGGGTGACCGACTACGTGTTCGTCGACTATCCCCTCACCTGGGCTTACCAAGGCGAGCTGGAGCTACAAAAATCCGTGGTTCCCCTCCCCGACCACGACTGGTACATCGATGTGGTGACCGACGACGAGCAGCTCATCGCCCTCGTCGCCGACGCCGCCGACCTGCCCTTCGGTACTGCTTGGTTCGGCGCGCCACCCCACGACCACGGCGACGGCGCCACCACGGACTTCCCACCCACCACCAGCTTCCAGGTGGTCACCATCGACCCCACCACAGGTGAAGAGCTGAGCAGCATGGATGTCAGCGAACTCATCCACGGGTCCAACCACGGCATCACGTTGCTCTCCGGGGGGGCCGAACCCCTGCTGCTGGGGGTGGGGGATGACGCAACCCGGGGCTGGCGCATCGATCCCAGCGCCGGCACCACCCGCAAGGTGCACCTGCCTCGACTCGGCAGCGACCCCTGGGCTGGGGTCGCCCGTGGCGACCACGCGTGGCTGGTATCCAACACCCTGGATGACCGGCAGTACCACCTGAGGCAGGTGGACCTCACGACAGGCCAAGCCACCGAAGTACTGGATAGAGACGGTGCGACGGTGGACTACGACTACGGCACGGACGCCGCCACCTTGCTGGACTTCGGTGAGGCCTTGCTGCTGGGCCAGAGCGATGGCTACCGATCGAAGCTCCTCCGAATCGATCCCGAACGAGGCTCCGTGCATCGGGGGCCTCTCTCGGACCTCGAGTATTCCTACCTCACCGCCATCACCGCCGTCCCCGATGGTCGCCTGCTGGCGGAGCTGCTCGTGGTGACGGGTGCGTACGAAACAGAACCCGAATTTCACACATTCCTCTTGCTGATGGACCCCGAAAACAACACATGGTGGATCGACCCAGTCACCTGTGGTTCGGACTGGGAAGAAGAGCTCGGCTTCGACGGCTCGGTGGAATTGATCACCATCCGGGGACAGCCCTACACCATCGCAGGCCGCTGGGACGAGCAAGGCCTGCCCACGCGCGCCCTCATCCGCCTCGGCCTACCGGACTGATCCCTCACTCACACCCCAGCGCCCCTCCCTCCTCCAACACATAGATGGCCACCGCCCCATCCTCGTAGGCCGGCTGGCCCAAGAACAGCTGCAGGTGCCGCTTGACCCGGCCCCAGTCGCTGGCCCCTGGCCCAGCCACGGCGCTGGCGCGCTGATACGCATCGACCTGGACCAACACATATCGATACCCCAGCAGCTCGAGGGCCACGCGGTCCTGAGCCTCCCACCCCGCGCCCCGGGGCAGGCGCTGGCTGCCCACGGCCAACAGGGAGTCCAGGAAGCTGTTGGAGTCCAACAACACCCGGGTCTCCACGGGCACGAAGGCCTCCTTGGTGCTGGGCATCCCCCCAAGGATGGGCTTGCCGTGCAGGGTCTGCAGGTAGAGGTTGCGCTGCCCCGTGTTGTCGGGCAGGTCGATGACAGCACCGGCAGGTGCGGCAGCGAGGCAGGCCAGGCCAGGGCTGGTCTCGGCTTGCCAGGCCCCCAGGGGCGCGATGCCCTCGGTCCAGGACTGCACGCCCAGCACCAGCACGAAGCCACCCCCGAGCACCACCGGCAGGCGACGCCATGGCAGCCGTGACAGGGCCAAGCCCCCCATGCCCGCGGCCAACACCCACAGCAGCGCCACCGAACGCCCCGGCCACCACCAGCGCCGCAGCACATCCAGGGCCCCAGCCATGCCGCCATAGATGGGATTGCTCACGAAGGCATCCCCCACCACGAGGTAGGGCCCCACAGCCACCACCAGGCAGAGCACCAGCCACCCCAGCAAGACCGCGCGAGCTTGGCCGCGGGCCGCCACCAGCCCCGCCAAGAGCAGACCCCATAGCAGGGGCCCGGCCACCCGGACGCCCGGCACGAAGCGCAGGCCGTTCACATCGATGAGGGAGCCGGACCGACCGGCGAAGGGCGCCAGGACGTACAGGCCCTCCGCCTCACCTTCGACCGTGCGCAGCTGCAGGCCCCCCGCCGCGCCGTCGCCCAGGGCCAGCAAGCCGGGCACTTCACCACCCCACAGCGCCATGCCCAGGGGCACCGCCAGGGGCGCCACCAGCAGCCCCGCCAGGCCCAGCAGGTGGGCGTAGCGCACCAGGGGGCTGCGCCGATCGGGGCCCAAGGCCAGGGTGACGACCATGTGCAGGCCCAGCAACCACACACAGAGCAGGCCGTAGTACCAATACGCCAAGGCGGTCAGCGCCAACCACAGGCCCGCCCTCAGGGCCCGGGCCCGGCTGTCGAGGCGCCACAGGTCCGCCAGGAACAGCGCCGGAAAGATCAGCATGGCCTGGGTGGGACGGCCCAGCTGGAGTTCCTCGAGGCAGTAGGGACACAGCAGCAGCGCCAAGGCACCCAGCCAAGCGCCCCGCTGGGCGCCCAACGCGCGGGCGAAGACCCAGCCACCCACTGCGTTTCCCACCAGCACCAGCAACACCCACAGGCTGCTGCCCAGGTTGGGGCCCGCCACCAGCCGCAGGGGCCACGCCAAGGCCGCGTCCACCAGGTTCAGACCGGTCTGGGCCAGCATGGGCTTGCCCCAAGGGAAGAACAGCAGCCCACAGGGCTCCATTTCGGCCCGGCCCGCTGCGAACTCACCGAAGAACCAGAAGTGCCACTGGGTACCGTAGCCATCGATCCAGGCCCGGCCTGGCAGGCGCCCCATGGGATCGATCCACACCGCCCCCAGCAGCAGCACCGCCACGGCCACCACCAGCCACCAGGGGAAGCGCCGAGGCTCCACCGCCATCACAGGGTCCCCAGGCTGAGGTGGAAGCGGAAGGGCACCTCGTCGCGGTCTTCCATCATCCAGGGGTTCAGACCCAGATCGAGCTGCAGGGGGCCCAGGGCGGTGAAGTAACGGAAGCCCACGCCGACCCCCGTGCGCAGGAAGGGCTCTCCACCCTCCTGCATCGATGAGGTCTCCACCAGGTCTTCGAGCAAAAACGCGTTGCCCACGTCGGCGAAGCCCACCACCGCCGCGTCTTCCCAGCTGCGCAGGCCCAGCAGCGGCAGGGGCACCTTGATCTCCACGGTAGCCAACAACATGGCGTCGCCTCCGGTGGCCACCCAGCGGTAGGGATCACCCCGGCGCAGGTACTCCAACACGGGAGCGATCTCCGGCGGGAAGCCGGGGTCGTAGGCCTCGAGACGGTTGCGCGGCCCCACCGACTCGCGCTCGAAGCCCCGCATGGAGCCGGCGCCACCCAGGCGGAAACGTTCCTCCAGCGGCAGGGTGGTGCCCACCTCGAGCACTTGGCCCAGGCCAGCCTGCAGCCCCAACAGCAGGCCCACGGGACCGACAGGCATCAAGGTCTGCACCTGGGTGCGTGCGGTGACGAAGGGCACGGTGGACAGCACACCGTCCTCGAGCCGGGCCTCGAGCAACATGCGCACACCGCGCTTGGGGTTCTGGGGATCATCGCGGGCGTCGGCCACCAGCAGGAAGCCCGGGCCCGAGCTCAGGCGCCGCGCCGAAGGCACAGTGAGCTCGCCCCAGGCGGTTGGATCGAACGCCTCCCCTGCCCCCACCGGCGAGTCAGGCAAACCCAGCAGTGACAGCCAGGGGTCGTTCACCAGCAGCAAGCCGGGGTCCACGTCCTCGAGGCGCCGCCACTCGAGGCGGTAGTCCATGATGAGCTCGCCGTACCTGCCCACATCGGCCCGCACGCCCAGCCCGCCGCCGGTGCGGGCCATGCGATAGCTGGCGTGCTGCTGCTCTTCGTTGAGCAACAGGTCCAGGAAGGTGCGCTGCCCGTCACCGGGGATGTTGGGGGCCTCGTAGCGCAGGCCGGCCCGCCACTCGGGGGTGGTGGTGTCCAGGGCCCACTCATCACCTCGATAGCTCAGACCTGCCTGGCCCACGGCGCTGAGCTTGTGGGCGCGGCCCCAGAGGTTGCGGTGGGTGGCCCGGGCGAAGGCGCGAACACCTTGATCGGTGCTGGCGCCGCCGCCAACATCGAAGGTGATGCGGGGATGCTCTTCAACCACCACCAGCAGGTCCTTGACCCGGTCCTCATCGCCGATGAGCACGGTCTCCACCCGACGAAACAGGCCGAGATCGTACAAGCCCAGACGGGTCTCCAGGAGCCCGGACCGGGTGACCGGCGCGCCCATGGACAGGGCGATCTCGCGCTCGATGATGGGTCGGCGCGTGTGGGCGTGACCCTGGATGATGGTGTTTCGCAGCACCACCAGCGCGCCGGGTTCGACCCTGAAGGCCACCCGCGCGGTGGCGTTACCGGGCAGGATCTCGGCCTCGACCCGAACATCGGCGTCCAGGTAGCCCTCGTCCCAGCACGCGGCGGCGATCTCCCGGGCGATCCGGTCCATGGCCGAAGGGTTCAGGGCAGCATCCACCATGTCCGAGGCGGACTCGAGCACCCCGGCGGAGCCCGGGCAGGGTTCGCCAACCAATTCCATGGATCGCAGCAGGGTGCGGGGGCCCTCGCTCACGCGGACGGTGAGCTCCACCGGCACCTGTCCCGTCATGCGTGGGTCCCCTGTCTGGATCTCATCGCGTTCGAGCCTGGCGCCCAGGTAGCCCTGGCTGCGGTAGAACTCCACCAGCTCGTCCAGGGCCAGGTCCACCTCGGCCTCGGTCAGCCAGCCACGGCCGATGACCTCGGGGCTCGCTTCGCGCACGGCGTCGCCCAGGTAGCGCTCGGAGAAGGCCACAGCGCCCTCGAAGTGCATGGCCTCCACGACATGACGGGGCCCCCGCTCCACCTGGACGGTCACCAGGCGATCCCCGCGCACGTCGGTGGCTTCGACCTGCACCTGGGCCAGGTACCAGCCCCGCTGCTGCAGGTCCCGCTGCACCCGGGTCTCGGCCTCTTGCAAGATCTCGCTGCTGACCTGGCCCACGAGCTGTTCCTGCACGAGCTGGACCAGGCGTCGTCGCGAGGGCCCTGTCACGCCCCGCACGTTCACGCTGAAGTGACGACCGGCCTGGACCACCATGGTCAGGGTGGCGTCGCCGTGATCCCCGTGCTCGGCGGCCAGCAGGGCCCGCACATCGACCTCGGGGTAGCCCCGGCGACGCATGAGGTCCTCGAGCTCTTCCCGAGCTTGGACCACGGCCTCGCGCACATAGCGCTGCCCTGGGCGCAGCTTGGGACGCCGAACGGTGCGTCGGGCGGCGGCCTCGACCCGGGTGGGGACGCCCACCATGTGCAGGGTGGTGAGCAGCTGGGGATCGCCTTCCTTGACCACCAGGCTCACGTCCACCCGCCGGCTGTCCACGGTGCTGGTGAGCACCTCGACGCTGGCTTCGGGGTAGCCCTCGCGGGCGTAAAACTGCCGCAGGCGCTCGGTGACGGCCGCGACGTCTTGCACGTCGAAGAAGGGGTCACCCTTGCTCAGACCCGACGCTGCCTCGACCTGCCGCTGAGTAGCCCAGCGGGCGCCGCTGACCCCCAGACGCCGGATGCGCGGGGGCGGGCGCACCCGATACACCAGGCGCACCGCCTGGAAAGGCAGGCCCTCGAGATCGTAGCCGACCCAGGGCTCCACCCAGGCCTCCACCGCGGCGAACTGCCCCACCCGGTGCAGCACCGCGAGATCCGCGCGCACCTCGTAGGGCTGCAGCAGGCTGCCCTGCTTGACGTTGAGCAACGGCTCGAGGTTCTCACCGGGCAGCCCGCCATCGCTGGCTTCGAGGGACACCATCTCCACCGGCTGCCCCACATACCAGGGCAGCTCCTCGGCCCTGGCCACCCGGCCGAGGCCGAGCACGAGCAGCAGCATCAGCAGCGCGTGGGTCACTCGACCTCCCAGCGCACTTGCAGCTCGGTGCCGAAGGCCCCACCGATGTCCAGGGAGCGTTCGTACTGGATGCTTGCGTAGTAGGTGGTCACGTACAGGCGGCGGGCGATGCGTTTCTCGAGGCTGGCGTACCAGTCCTCCGGTCGGATGACGTTGACCTCACCGGCGATGGTGAGATCCCAGGGCTCGTCGATGTCCTTCTCCACCAGCAGCCGGGGCTCGGAGCTGACGTTTCGGACACCCTTGGTGGTGGTGCCGGTGATGATGTCGATGCGGTCCCACAGGATGACGCCCCCGCCGCCGAAGCGGTCCAAGAGCTCTCCAGAGCCCAGCTCCTTGGACAGCAGGTCGATGCCTTCCCATGCCAACGCGCCCTCGAGCTCGCCAAACTCCTCGAGCTCGGCCCGGGTGGCGCCGAACAGCAGCAGCCAGTTGATGTCGGCCTGGGACAACGCCGGGTCAGACGACGCGTCGGCGCGCCAGGCGGAGAACGGCCCGGTGACCCGATAGTAGACGTGGTAGTCCCGCACTCGGCTGCGCACGTCGGTCTCGAAGAGAAAATCCAGCTGCGGGTCGAAGGTGTAGGGGTCGATGAAGTGGAGCTCACCCCGGGTGACCGAGAACTCGCGCTCCTGCAGGTACACCCGGCCGTCGTCCTCGGCCCAGACCTTTCCCAGCACCCCGGGACGCGCCGTGTCACCCACCACCCGCAGATCCGCGGAGAGGCGCGCGTTGCCCACGTTGTTGCGGATGCGACCGGTGCCGTCGGCATGAACGCCGATGTCCATGGAGAAGATGTCGGCGCTGGCCTCGGGGGCCGCCGCCGAGAGGCGCTCCTGCTCGATGAGCCAGCTCTCCCAGTCGATGCGCTCGGAGAACACGAGCTCGGCCACGTCGATCTGGCCCGAGAGCACCAGGGCGTCGATGGGTCCGTCGAAGGACAGCCGAGCGTCGCCCACCACCGGAGGCAGCGAGTCGATGTATTGGACCCGGGCACCCACCAGCCGCCCATCGAGATCGTAGGCCTTCGGCACCCAGTCCTGAGCGTGGATGACACCATCCACGGCCACCTCACCCCCACCGACCCGGCCCTTTACATCGTGGATGCCGTAGCCCTTGCCGCTGAAGCTGATCTCACCCTCGAGGGCCTCGAAGCTGTGGGGGAACCATGTGGCACGCACCAGGCCATCATGCAGGCTGGCCCGCACCTGGACCTCCGGTGACCGCGCCGGGCCCTCCACGCTGAGATCCCAGCGGGCCAGGCCTCCCGCCCGCAGGATGTCGGGGGTGACCAGCCGAAGCCACTCGAGCTCGAGCTCACCTTCACCCTCGAGGGCCAGGGTGCGATCGGGGAGCTTCTCGCCCGACACCCGCAGCCAGCTGCGCTCGCCCGACAGGCTGACGTCCTCGAGCTGCCACCACGGGCCCCGCCTGACGAAGTGCCAGGGGTCCTCGCTGCGCAGTACGCGCTCGCCCCAGCTCAGGGTCACATGGTCGAGCACGCCATCGATGTCGGGGGGCGTGCTGCCGGTCCCCTGGATCACAAGGTTGCCGTCCGCCAGTAGGTGGACCGACGACCCAGCGGCGGAGGTGGGTCGGGCCAGGTGCACGGGCAGCTCGAGCAGGTCCAGATCGAAGCGGTACGCACCGCTGCTCCAGTCGGCCTGGCCGTCGAGCTCGGCGGAGCCGCCGATGAGCTCGCCATCCACGCGCACCACACTGCCGCTGCTGTCGAAGCGCACCACCGACGAGGGCACGGGCTGGTCGTGGGACTGCACACCGCTGGCGCTGACGCGACCGTGAAAGCGGGGCTCCATCAGGGTGCCCGTAGCGTAGGCCAGCAGCTGCAGCTGTCCCTGCACCGGCAGATCTCGGCCCTGCAGGGCGTCGAGGGTCTCGATGCGTAGGCCGTCGCTCAGCAGCTCGAAGTTGGCGGCGTAGTCCCTGCCCACGCTGCCCCGCATCAGCAGTGACTCGGCCTCGCCCCGCCGCTGGACCTCGAGGTAGCGCATGGTGAAGAGCCCGTCGTCCATGCGCGCGCTGGCCCGACCCGCAGCGAAGCGCTCTCCCACCAGCTCGACCTCTTCGAGCTCCAGCTCCACCGTGCCGTCCATGTGGAAGGGCTCCCCGGCGAGGTCCAGGGTGCCCCCCAAGCGAGCCTCGACCCCGGGGATGTCTACGAACATGCCCACCAGATCGCTCAGGTAGCCATCGCGAACCAGGATCTGGGTGTCCAGCTCGAGCTGCTCTCCGAAGAAGATCCCCAGGTTCCCCGCGTACCGGGTGCGCCCTCGCTGGGCCTCGAGATCTCGCAGGTGGATCTCACGCATGTCAGGGCTGCCCAGGTCCATGGTGGCTCGGTCGGCGAAGGGAATGCCCAGGGCCTCGAGGCCCCGCACCGACGCGCGGCCTTGCACCGACAGCCCGTTGAAGGGACCGTGGATGTGGGCGCTCACATCGCCGGTCCCCCGCAGGCCCAGGGAGCCGATGGGCTGGAAGATGGACAGATCCGAGTTGCGCAGGTGCAGCTGAACGTCCAGGGGACCACGGGAATCCAGACCGATCTCGATGGTGCCGCTGCCCCCTCCCCGGGGCAGCTCGAGCCGATCAACGCTGGCGCGCACGCGGGTGGGCTCGATGGCGATGTCCCCCCGCAGCAGCCCTTGGGGGATGGCGAGGATGGTCTCGGAGCGGCCTGGGCGCGCGGGCCCGTTGTCCACGTGGAACCCGCTGGTGGAGATGACGTAGGGCCCGGTGAGTCCGATGGGCTTCAGGCTGCCCTCGAGCTCGGCCTCGATGTCCGTGGTCAGGTCAACCCAGGGCGTGGGTGCGGCGCCCATGGTGCGCAGGGCGGTCTCGAGGCTGGCCTGGCGGAGATCCACCTGGACCTGGGCCAGGCTCTGCTGGAGATCGTAGCTGCCCTGCAGCGACAACCAGCCGTCGGCGAATGGCCCCTCGAGATGCTCGAGAAGAACCGTCCCTTCGTCCAAGTCCAGGCCCAGCTTGCCCTGCATGGCACCGAAGTACATGGCCCGGCCCAGCACGTCCGGCCCCAGACCCGAGCCCTTTGGGGCGGTGGTGAGCACCCACGGTGAGACCTGAAGTTCGGCGCCGATGATGGGCTGCTGCACAAACCCACCGAGCTCGATGTCCATGTCCAGCATCCCGTCCAGGTGGCGCCGAGGCATAAGGAAGGGATCCAGCTGCCCCAGCTCGAGGCTCAACCACAGCCCGCCCTCGAGGGGGCCCTGCTTGGCGGCAGACAGCTCGCCCATCAGGGACGCCATGGGGAAGCGCAGCTCGAGATCGGGGATGTGTACATGGGCCAGGTCGAAGTCGATCCCGTCCCACAGGATGGGGCTAGAGCGCTGCTGGAAGCGGCCCGCGTCCACCGCGATGGTCTCCACGTGCAGGCTGTACAGCACCGGTTCCCCCACCGGCGTGAGGTCCAGGTTGCTCACGGTGATCTGACCATCGGGCAGGTCCACCACCACCGCGCCGTCCTCCACCAGCACCCAGCGCCACGGTTTGCCGTCACCGCCGCCGGTACGGACCGCGTCGCGGAACTCCCGCAGGCCGTCGTCGTCCAGGTGCAGGTGCAACACCGGCTCGATGACGATGAGGTGATCCAGCACGGGCTCGAAGCCCTCCCAGCCCAGCACAGCCTCAATGCTCCGGGCGGCCAGGATGGTGTCGCCGGTGGTGGGGGAGCTGACCAGCAGGCCCCGCACCGTCAAGCGGCGCTCGAAGGGTCGCACCCGCACGCCCCCCACGGAGACACGTTCCCCGCTGGCCACCTCGGCCACCTCCACCAATGCCAGCCCAAGCCAGCGCTGGAAGGTGTCGGTGCCCAACAGGTAGGGCAGAGCACAGATCACCAGGGCCAGCACCACGAAGACGATGGCCACCCTGCGGATCGCGCGCCGGCGTCTATCCAGGGGCACCTCGGACTCCTGCGGGCACATGGAAGAAGAACCCTCGGACACGGGCCCGCCTTCCTGCAAGCTCGAAGCACGGTTAACCGGGTCTACCCTCGGGGGTCGTGCAGTGGACGGTGTCATCGCGGACGAGCCCACCTTGCCCATCCCCCCTGTGGCGTGGTAAAAAAACTGCACTCCAGGAGGGCATGTACGTGCCGAAAACTGGCTTTCTCTCGTTTATTCGGTGGTCCGCCGCCTTTGCGTACCTCGCGGTGCTGCCCACGGGCTGTACCTCGAGCCAAGCCTACTTCAGCAACGAGCACGACATCGCGTCGGTGATCAGCGGCGAAATCCAAGCCGCACAGTCCACAATCCATGTGGCCATCTACACCTTCACCAACACCGAAATCCGTGACGCCCTGTACGACGCGGCCGCGGTGCGGGGCGTCGAGCTGTCCATCTGCGCCGACGCCGGCCAGAGCTACACCCTGTCCGACCAGCGCGAAGCCTTGCGCACACTGTCCACCGACGCCAGCGCCGACGTGCGCGTCGCCAATGGCTTCCTGGGCGGCATCATGCACCACAAGTTCGCCATCATCGACGAGCACACCGTGCTCACCGGTTCGTACAACTACACCCGCTCCGCCAACGAGATCAACGACGAGAACCTGGTGGTACTCAGCTCCCCCGAGCTGGCAGCTCGCTATGAGCTGGCCTTCCAGGATCTCTGGAGTCGCTGCGAGGAGCTCTGACGCTCCCCACCGCCGACTCTCACCCAGGAGGAAAGTGCCGTGGCGTTCGTGCCCGTGTTGCTGACACTGCTGGCCCTCCCCCAGGCCTTCGCGCGGGTGTACCCCGCGCCCATCGTCGTGGACAACGAAGACGATCTGCGCGAACTGTACGCAGACGGCACGCTGTCGGAAGACGACTTCGAGGTCCTGGTCGAGCTGCTCGTGCAACCCATCGACCTCAACCGCGCCCGCCGTGGCGAGCTGTACGACCTCCCAGGGGTCAGCAGAGAGCTCGCCGCAGCCATCGTGGACCACCGCAAGAACCAGGGCGCGTTCGGTGATCCCACCGACCTGCTCCGGGTCCCCGGCTTCGACACCGACATCCTCGACCAGGTCTTCCCCTTCATCGAGGCCCTGCCGGTGGTCAAACCCGGCGAGTACCTCAAGGGGCACATCCGGGCCCGCTCCGCCCTGGAGTTCCAGGCCACCGACCCCATCGACGGCGACCACGCCAACAAGACCCACGACGCCCGCCAGCTCGGCTACGGCAGGGTCCCCAACACCTACGTCACGGCCCGCGTGCGCTACCGCAAGTGGTTGAAGGCAGGCTTCCTGGGGCTGGCTCAGGACGGCATCAGCGGGATCGCCTACGATCCCGGCAGTCACGATTTCTACGCCACCTGGCGCGCGCCCCAGCCCGAGCTGGGCAAGCTCTATCTGCACGCCGAGCGCCTGCGCTGGGAAGCCATCGCCGGCAGCTACACCGCCGGCTTCGGGCTGGGCTTGGCCTTCGACACCACCAGCCGCACCCACCCCAACGGCTTCTACCCCGACATCAGCGTCTCGGGCACCGACAAGTTCTCCGCGGGCAAAGGCCTGTTTGGGCTCGGCGGACAGCTGTTGGACCAGCCCATCGGCGACATCGCCAGTGTCGATCTGGCTCTGTTCGCGTCGAGCTCGGCCTACGACATCTACCAGTACGATATGGGCGTCTCCGGCGGCGAACTGCTGGACCCCTTGGTGGACGAAACCGACTCCCCCCGCATCTACGTGCAGACCCCCGACGGCGAGTACTACAAGGCCGGCTACATGCGCATCCCCAATGCGTACCGGGAGTCCCTGGCCGGTGCCAACGCCACGCTGCGCTTCCTCGACAGCGGCCAGATCGGCGCCACCGCCTACGTGGGCCACCTGGACATGACCACCATCGACGGCGTCGAGGACCCCTACGACCTCATGCTGCGCAGCGGCTTCCCCACCGAGCGCACCTACGGCGCCGTGGGCCTGTACGGCTCCTACGAGTTGGGCTTGCTCGAGCTGCACGCCGAAGGCGCCCACTCCTTTACGGGGGGGCAGGCCTTGCTGGTCAAGGGCTTCATCGACCTCAACGCCGGTGAGCTCGAGGCCTCCCTGCGCCACTACAGCACCGACTACGACAACCCCCACGCCCGCGGGCTGGCCAACGCCGACGAATACGGCGGCTACCGCGACCGCGACGAGCAAGGCGCCCGGCTCAAGGCCCGGCTCGAGCCGGTGGACTGGATCTCGGTGCGCCTGCTGGGCGACGTCTGGGAGCGCCTGAGCATGGGCACCTGGAACGCCGAGCTCTACGGGCGGGTCGCCATCCAACCCCACGGCGCCTGGTCCGTGGTGGGCTTCGCCGACCACAAGAACCGCGACCTGTCCAACAACGGTCGCAACCGCGAGTACGGTGGGGAATGGGGCCTCGACGACGACGCCGACGTGGGCGACGTCACCTACGAGGAAGGATCCGAGTCGATCATCGAAGGCGCCGGCGCCAAGAACTACTGGGGCGTACAGCTCAACACCACGGCCATTCCGCGGGTGCAGCTCACCGCCCTGTACAAGCGCATCTACACTGACTCTGGCTACTTCTACCCAGACCCTGAAGCCTACTGCGACTACTGGTACCAGGTGGGTCACTACACCTGGGCCAAGATCCGCATCGACCCCTGGGACAGCACCATCCTCACCCTGCGTGGCAAGTACGAAGACGAAGACGTCTACGGCGATCAGGGTGGGCGCTATGTCGAGAGCTACGTACAGCTCTCGCAGAAGCTGCCCCACAAGCTCAAGGTGGGCCTCCGAGGCACCATCAACCGCGATCTGGAAGATCCAGAGTCCGACTGGGAGGCGCCCTGCTCCTCCGCCGGCGCTCCGGATCTCTGCGGTTCCTGCATCTGTGACGAAAGCTCTGTCCAAGATGATCTCTCCACTGAACTGGACACCGAAGGCTTGGTCCAGCTCACCGTGGAATGGAGGTTCTGATGGCTCCGCGCACCTCCCTCGCGCTTCTCCCCACCCTCATCCTCCTCGCAAGCCCCGCCGCGTGGGCCCAGGAAGTTCCTGGCGAGGGCGATCTGGTCATCTCCGAGATCGTCATCGCGCCGACCTCGGGCTCCCGCGAGTGGTTCGAGGTCCAGAACGTCTCGGGCCAGGACCTCGAGCTCGAGGGCTGCCTGTTGGCCGAAGGCCACTTCAACGACGAGAAGTCCTGGACCGGCCACGACGACACCGTCGATGAGTCCGTCATCGTCCCCGCGGGCGAACGCGCGGTGCTGATGTACAGCACCAGCACGGACAACGATCCCCTGTGCGTGGCCTACGAAGACGAGGCCCTCAGCACCTGTCTGTTGGAGTCCACCTGGCGCTACGGCAGCCTGGGCTTCAACAACAGCGACGCCGAGACCCTCTCCATCACCTGCGATGGCGTGCTGGTGGACGAGATCGGCTTCGACTGGGGCGAATTCTCGGGCGACTGTCCCGACACCGCCGGGGCCAACTGCAGCGTCAACCTGGACCCCAGCCTCATCGATGCGGCGTCCAACGACGATCTGCTCAACTGGTGCGTACCCTGGGAGTCCCCCCTCACCTGGGACCACGCCGGCAGCCCCAGCGTCAGCACCCCGGGCGAAGCCAACCTCTGCCACGCGCAGGTACCCTGGTGCGGCGCGGGCGACGTGGTGATCTCCGAGCTGATGATCGCTCCGCCCGACGGCTACGACGAGTGGATCGAGCTCTTCGGCGCCGGCGCTGAAGGCTGCAACGTCGGCGGCTGCCAGCTCCTGGCGGGGCCGTCCGCAGATCCATTCTACGAGCCCTCCGAGAAGGACGACTGGGACTGGGACACCGTGCTCATCGAGGCGGCCTACGACCTGCTGATGGTCGAGCCCGGTGACTACGCCCTGTTGGCACGCAACGACGACTGGATCACCGGCGACGGCACCGGCGGAGACGACATCGCGGCGGACTTCTCCTACAGCGGCATCAGCCTGCCCAACAGCGACGCCGAGTGGCTGCACCTGCTGTGCGGCGACACCGTCATCGACAGCGCCCCCCTCGACTGGCCATCGCTGGCCAGCTTCTGCCCCGACGGCAACTGCTCCGCCAACCTCAGCGCCAATGCCCAGGACGCCACGTCCAACGACGACATCAGTGCCTGGTGCACCCCACCCACCGACTCCACCTTCGTCAACCCGTCGGGCGAGACCATCCGGGCCACGCCAGGCACCGAGGGTGTCTGCGTCGAGCTGCGCTGGCCGGATCAGGGCGATGTCATCTTCACCGAGCTCATCGCCTCACCCCAGGGCGGTGTGTCCGAGTTCATGGAGCTGCTCAACACCACCAGCGACGAGCTGGACCTCAGCTTCTGCGAGCTGCGCAAGCACCGACTCGACGACGCCGGCGAAGTCGACGGCGACAGCCTCAAGTCCTACCTCATCGGCGAAGACGGCGTGGACCTCACCCTGGCTCCCGATGCCATCCAGATCATGGCCTACAAGGACTGCCTCTTCAGCACTGCTGAAGACACCGCCGACACCGGCGCGGCCACCGCAGATTGCGACCAAGGCGAGTACCTCTACGGCACCATCCAGATCTCCGGTGACGAAGAGGAACACATCTCCCTGGTCTGCCCCGACGGTGAAGGCGGTGAGACGGTGGTCGACGCCGTGGCCATCAACTTCTCGGTCGAGGGCGTGCGCGATGGCCACAGCATCATGCTCGACCCGGACCTGGCCAACGCCACCGACAACGACATGGCGTCGGCCTGGTGCGAAGCCGCCTTCTCACAGAAGATCGATCTGGTCTCCGACGACATCGAAGACTGCAACTACGGCACCCCCGGCAGCCTCGACCCATGCCTGGTGGATGTGCCTGAGCCCCTGCAGCCGGTCTGCCGCTGCAGCAGCCAGCAGCGCCCCGCGGGTTGGCTGGGGCTGGTGCTGTTCACTCTGGGTGCTGTGTTCATGGGTCGCCGTCGCGAGCAGCGTCGTTGACCACACCCTGCTACGGCCCGCGCTTCCCCGACGCCTTGAGCCTGGCGGCCGCGTCCTTCAGCAGCGTGCGTCGTAAGGCCACCGGCATCCCCTACATCGCCCACCTGCTGTGGGTCACCGCCACCGTGGCAGAACACGGCGGCAGTGAGGACCAGCTCATCGCGGCGGTGCTGCACGACTACCTCGAGGATGTCGATGGCTCATCGGCCGCCGAACTCGAGCAGCGCTTCGGCGCCCACGTGTCGTGGTTGGTCTGCGAACTGTCCGACACCACCAGCCGTCCCAAGCCACCCTGGCGCGAACGTAAGGAGCGCTACCTGGCGCACCTGCCCAACGCCACCCCCGAGGTCAAGCTGATCTCCGCCGCGGATAAGCTGCACAACATCCTCTCATGTGTACGCGACTACCAGACCGATGGCGAAGCCTTGTTCGAGCGCTTTCGCGGGGGACGTGAGGGTACGCTCTGGTACTTCCGCCAGGTTCACCTGGCCCTCGGCGTTGGCTGGCCCCATCCCATCGTGGACAAACTCGGCGAGCAGGTGCGCCAGCTCCACCAGCTCGCAGACGCGCCTCTCGCGGAGTTCTGATGGCCCACCAGCCCTTGCCCAAGCTCCCCAAGCGCTATCGCGTGGAGTCGCTCATCGGCGAGGGCGCTACCGGTTCGGTCTACTGCACCTGGGACCGGCTGTTGGGCATCGACGTGGCCGTCAAGGTGGTCCGGCGTAATCTGGCCGTACACCGCCGCTTCCGGGCTCGCTTTGCTCGCGAAGTCGCCATGACCGCCCGGGTGGGCCACCCCCACCTGGTGCCCATCTTCGACCACGGCAAGACCACCGACGACCAGCCCTTCGTCGTGATGGCATATGCCAACGCCGGCAGCATGGCCGAGTACCTCGGTACAGGCGACAGCCTCGAAGAGATGTTCCGTTTGTTCGACGAGGTGCTCTCCGCCCTGGCGCTGCTGCACGCCCGCGGCTTCGTACACCAGGACCTCAAGCCCCCCAACGTCTTGTTGTTCCGGGACCGAGCCGCCGCCGGCGACGACCGGCTCCACGCCTGGGTCAGCGACCTGGGCGAAGCCCACGCCCTGTCCGTGCTGGCCCACGACCCCCGCGGCGTGGGGGGCACTCCCGCGTTCATGGCCCCCGAACAGCTCGCCCAGAAGCCACAGGAGATGGGCCCCTGGACCGATCTGTACGCCTTGGGCCTGATGCTCTGGGAGGCCATCTGCGGCCGACCACCCCACCGGGCCCAGGGTCGCAAGGAGCTGTTGAAGGAACGCTTGGAGCCCCCCGGTATCCCCACCTTCACCGACGGAAAGCCCATCCCTGGCGCCCTCGAGGTCATCCTCGAGAACCTGCTGGATCCCGAGCCACGCCAGCGCTACGATCGGGCCGCTGATGTGCGGCGAGCCCTCGTGCGTGCGGTCACCGAGGTCGGCAGCGCGGTGCGCGCACGCCCCATCGAACCCTTCGGCGGCCGACGACCGCCCACCTCGGTGGGCCCCACCCTGAGCAGCGGCGAAGCCCCGCTGGACGCCTCCCTTCCCCGCCAGGGCAGCACGTCCAACAGCGTGCGCTGGAACATGGTGCCCCCCGCCCCCCTGCCCGTCGATGTGCCCGCCAGCCTCGACCGTGGCAACGAAGCCCGCGCCAGCCTCAGCCTGCTGGCCCTGCGCGAGCTCCCCCTGGTGGGCCGTTCCGCGCTGCGACAGGTGATCTGGGACGTTGCTCGCACGGTGGTGGACCGCCAGGAGCCTGGCGTGGTGGTCCTGGTGGGAGACTCCGGCACCGGCAAGACCCGCCTGGTGGAGTCCCTGGCCATGCCCCTCGAAGAGCAGGGCTTCATGGAAGTAGTGCGGCTGCGCTACCACTGGCCCCCAGGCCTGGACGACGGCTACCGCGGCGCGGTCATGCAGCTGCTGGCGCCGTGGCACGACTCACGGGAAGAGCTAGAGTCCCGCCTGGCGCGCTGGCTAGCCCGGGACCGGGGCGCTGAGCTGTCCAGTGTGGCCTCTGAGGCCGCGGTGCTGGCCCGCTGGTGCGGCCACAGCAAGCCCAGCGAGCCCGCCCTCAACGCTGCGGTGGGCCTGGCCTACCTCTACCGCCACCTCGACGCCCGCGCCTGGCGGGGCGGGGCCTGCCTGGTGCTCGACGACGTGCACCGGGCCACCTTCGAGGGTGACGGCCTGGCCATCGCTCAGTCTCTACTGGACCGCTCCGTGGGCGAGCGGCCCGTGCTGGTGCTGGCCACCATCGCCGCCGAGTCCCTCAAGCAGAGCGACAGCCTCCAGGAGTCCCTGCGGCGCCTCGAGCAGCGTGGCGCCATCATCCTGCAGGTCCCGCCCCTCACCCTCGACGAGACCCGTCAGGTGCTGGACGAGTCACTGCTGCTGGACAGCTCCCTGGCCAACGAGGTCGCCCAGATCTGCGCTGGCAACCCCCTGGCCGTCAGCTTGCTGCTGCGGGACTGGGCCGCACGGGACATGCTCGAGCTCACCCCCAGCGGGGTGTTCCGGCTCTCACCCAAGGCCTCGCGCACCGAAGCGGTGCCCGACAACATCGAACAGCTCTACGTGCGCCGTCTTCAGGCCGCCGTCACCATCTCCGAAGACCCTGTGGCCAGCGCCGAAGCCCTCGCTGCCACCGCGTTGGCAGGCCAAGAGCCCCCCAGCGCCCTGATCCGCGGGCTGTCCGAGACCGGGCTCGACGGGCTGCTGGCCACCGGCGTGCTGATGGAAGCGGGCGACGTGCTCACCTTCGAGCACGGCTCGGTCCAGCAGACCGCCCTACGCCTCGCCATTCGCCTACCCGACGTCCAGGACATCCACGCATCCCTGGCCGCCCAGTGGGTCGCCTTGGCCCAGCGGACGGGCATGAGCACCGACTTCCCCACCGGCCTGCACCTGATGCGCGGCCACAACGTCCAGGCCGCGTCGGGCCACCTCATCCGCGCTACGCGGCACCTCATCGAGGAAGGCCGCAACAGCCTGGCCGCCTGGTCCGCCGGTCTCGCCATCGAAGCCGCCGACCAAGCCGGTGGCTCTATGGCCCGCCAGGAAGCCCGCCGCCTCAACGCCGAGGCCCTCATCGAGCTGCGGCAGTACGACACCGCCGAGCAGCTCATCCGGGAAGCCCTCACCATCGAACCCATCGACCGTCTCACCCAGGCCCGCCTCACCTTGGGGCTGTCCAGGGTGGCCATGGGCAAGGGCGACATGGATAGCTGCCGTCGAAGCCTTCACCAGGCCGGCGTGGCCTTCGAGACCGTGCGCGACAAGGAAGGAATGCGCGACGTCATCCACGGCCGCGCGTCTCTCGAGCGCCTCGAAGGGCGCCCCCAGCAAGCGGTGAAGTACTTCGAGGAAGCCCTGGCCCTGGCCCTGCGGGATCCCCGCCGTGAGGTGCTCATCCTGTCGGGCCTCATCGAGGCCCTGCTCACCGCCGGTCGCACCGACGAGGTCGACGATCATCGCCAGCGCATGCTCACCGTAGCTCGCACCAGCGGCGACACCCGCAACATCGCCCAGGCTGCCTACACCTCTGCCATGGTGCACCTGTTCCGGCGGCAGCTCGGATCCGCCGAGCGCGACCTGCACACCGCCTCGGCCCTGAGCGCCACCCTGGGCGCCCACTGGCTGCATCTCAACTGCGAGAACAACCTGGGCGAGGTGGCCCGATTTCGGGGCGACACCGCCCTGGCCCGCGAGCACTACGAGCGCTACGCCCGCTACGCCGAAGAGCAGTCCCTCAACAACGCTGCCGCAGTGGGCCGCATCAACCTTGCTCTGCTGGCACTTGTGGACCGGGACGACCAAGAGATGGAGTGGCAGCTCAAGGCCGCTGAGCTCGCCCTGGCCCAACAGCCCCGCCACTGGACCTGGGTCTTCGTGGGCCTGATGCGTGCCACCCAGGCGGCCCGCGAACGCAGCGAACCCAAGACCCGCGCCTGGTGGTCGGTGGCCCGGGAGCACGGCCTGGCACAGCTCCGCACACCGGACCTCTGGATACCCCTGCAGCGTCTGGTGGAAGCCGCGGCCGCAGCCGGCTGGAGCGACATCGCCCAAGCCGCCTGGCGCATCGGCCGGGATCTGGGCACATGGAGCGGCGCCTATGGCGAGGAAGAGGTCCTCGACGGCCCCGCCTTCGATCCAGACAAGGTCCGCGCCGAACAAGCCGCAGCAGACGACGCTGAGGACTAGGGCGTGCTGGCGTTGCTGCTGGTCATACAGCTGGGATGTCAGCCCGAGCCTGCGCCCTCCGCTCCGTTCGTCAAGGCCGCCGAGCCCACGCTACGACGGTGGCGCCTGGCAGGCGTGGAGAGCGACACCCCCGGCTCCAGCAGCGGCTTCCCCCCCACCGACGTCAGCTTCCTTCCACCGGACTGCACAGGAACCTGCATCACCGAGCACTGGCGTCCACTGGAACCAGCTCAGCTTGACGAGGCAGCCAGCAACGCCGTGTTCGTCCGTATGAAAGGTGAAAGCACCCTCCACCTGGACGGGCGGGCCCACCCGGCCGACACACGCTGGCCGCTGATGGGGACCGTGCTCGGTCCCTGCATCGGCGATCCCCTGGCCTTGCCCCCCGCCGATGATCCCGAGGGCTCGAGGATGCTGGAGCAGCGAGGCACCGAGCTTCGCTGGGTCATCCGTCTGAGCGGTGCCAATGGCTGCAACATCGACGGCGTGCTCCGCCTGCCCCTTCGCACCGGCAGGGTCGATGCCAGCCTGCTCAGCGTCGATGGGAAGCCCTGGGCCGAAGGAGGTGCCGAGCTGGCCGCCGCCCTGCGACGGGCGTGGCTGCGGATCTTGGTGCGGGAGAGCTGGCCCAAGCTCACCGACGAGGACCAGATCCTCGCCCTCGAAGGCCTGCGCAAGGACCCCGACCCCGAGGCGGGACAACTCCTGCTCGCCATCATCGACCGGGACCCCAGCGCGGCGGGCGACGCCCAACGCGCAATTGACCGACGCAACGCTGCCAACCCCGAGGCCACCCCATGAGCCAGCGCAACCCCTACCCTACCGCAGACGTCATCATCGAGAACGGCCCCGGCATCGTCCTGGTGCGCCGCAAGAACGAGCCCATCGGCTGGGCCCTCCCCGGAGGCTTCGTGGACGCTGGTGAGCGCGTAGAGGCCGCGGCAGTGCGGGAGATGAAGGAGGAGACCGGGCTCGACGTGCAGCTCGAGACCATGCTGTACGTCTACTCGGACCCAGCCCGAGACCCCCGCTTCCACACCATGACCATCGTCTTCGTGGGTCAGGCCACGGGCGAGCCCGTCGGCGACGACGACGCCGCCGAGGCCAGGGCGTTTCCCCTCGACCGGCTCCCCTCACCCATCGTCTTCGACCACGCAGCCATCATCGAGGACTACATACACTTCCGCCAGACCGGCCAGCGTCCCGATCCGGAGCGCTACCGGCGTCGGTAGAAGCTCAGGGCCGTGCCGCCATAGCGACGCGTGTTCAGTTCGACATCGGCGGGAGGCTCGGGGGGATCTTTTTTTGCATCATGCTCGAGGACCAGCAGCCAGCTGGTGCGAGGTAGCAGCGCATCCACCCAGGGCTCGAGTTCGTGGGTGTAGGGAGGATCCGCCAGTACGAGGTCGAAGGTCTGAGCATCCTTACCAGGCTGCAAGGAGTTGCCGTAGCGGGCCCGGACGTGGTCTTCGAGGCCCATTGATCGGATGGTGGCCTTGAGGATGGCCACGACCTTGCGCTCCTTGTCGTTGACCAGCACCGGGCCCGCGCCTCTACTCGCTGCTTCCAACGCCAGGATTCCGCTGCCGCCCGTGGCGTCCAGCACGCTGGTACCGTCAAGCTCGTTGCCTACGATATTGAACAAGGCCTCGCGTACCCGCGAACCCGTGGGGCGTACACCCGGGGAGACCCGAGCGGGGAGTGTTCTGCTACGGTGAGTGCCACCTGTGATTCGCATGCTGCCAGGCTCCATGGATGCGCGACGAACGGCCCTATCGCGCTGGCGCGTTGTTGGGGGACATGCTAATCGGCGGTGCGCGCCGCCTCCCCACCCGGAGGTGGCATTCATTACCTGTGTACCCGCAGTAACGGAGCGAGCCTTGATCGCTGTCACCGTCAGAGATAACGAGCCTTTCGAGAAAGCACTCCGCCGCTTCCGCCGCAAGGTGGAGCGCGAAGGCATCCGCAAGGACATCAAGAAGAACAGCTTCTACCTCAAGCCCGGCGAAAAGCGTCGCCTCAAGCAGCGCTTGGCCGAGAAGCGTCGTCGTAAGGCCGCCCGTCGCGCCAGCCGTCGATAGCAGCTCTTCTTAGCTAGCATCATCATCGTCCCGACCATCTCTCGGCTGGTCGGGCGTTGTCGTTGCTGAGTCGCAGCCTCAGTCCGCCTTTTCCAGCAGCTCTCGGGCGCGCTGGTGGGCGCGCTTGTTCTCGAGCGTCCAGCGATCGCCGGTCTCCACGGGAATGTCCAAGACCGCCTGTAGGGTCTCCCGGAAGCTGACGCGGTCGTCGACGGCGCCGTAGACGTACTGCGCAAGGTCCACCCGAAGGCTGAGGTTGTCCGGATCTTGATCCACAGCCCGCAGCATCAGGCCCCGGGCTTGCTCGAGATCGGGGCTCATGGACGGTGGCGCCAAGGCGCGACTCAAGCCCGCCAGCCCTAGGGCTTGGGCCCTGCGGTGCCCGGTGTTGAGCTCCACAGCACGGTCGGCGAGGACCTGCAGCGGCTGCAGGTCGATGGCCAGGCCCGCGGGGTCCCGCAGCGAGAGCCATCGGGTCCAGTTGGCTACCAGCCACAGCAGGCAGCGCCCGTGGTCATCCCCGATGCGCTGGGCGGCCTCGGCGTTGATCTGTCCCCCCGTGCTGGTGAGTACCCCCGCGAATGCTGGGTCCTCGTAGATGCAGCGCCAGGCGACCTCGCGTCCCGCCTCGAAGAGTCGCACGGGGGGTGGCTCGGCGCCCGCGTGCCCATAGCCCTGGGCGTGGTGCGCCAAGGCCAGCCGGGCCAACAGCCGAGGATCGTCTCCGATGTCCAGCAAGGCCTCATCGATTACGATCAAGGCCTGTTCAAGCTGATCCGGGTCCTGCCGCTGACTCAGCAGGGCGTCCACCTGCGCCAAGCGCTCTTCGGGCTGCAGCCCCTGGCCTCGGCGGGCGAGATGCCCGCAGGACGACGCGCAAAACCCTAGCCATAGCAACAGGAGTACGGCGACAGGGCGTGGAGAGAGCTTCGTCATTCAACAACCAGCTAGCGTCATGCCGCAGCGCTGGTCAAGCACCGGGATGCTCGCCGCTCGGAATACAAGGCGATAGGTCGTTCTCCAGCCTACTTGGCCCGGGTGGTGTAATGGCAGCCACGGGGGATTTAAAATCCTCTGTCCAGCAGGACGTGCGGGTTCGAGTCCCGCCCCGGGCACCCCTCTTCCCACGCGTCTCCGTCCACAAGTCCAAAACCACAAACACCGATTCCACGTCGTTGACTTCGCGGCTGCCGAACCCTATCATCGGGTCTGTTGCCCCTAATACAGTCAGCCAAAGTGCGGATTTGTTCTCTGTCTGGAGACCTCGATGGGAAAGGTCATCGGAATCGACCTCGGCACCACCAACTCGGTGTGCGCCTTCATGGACCGGCAGGACCCGCAGATCATCATCAACGAGGAAGGCGGTCGCGTCACGCCATCGGTGGTGGGATTTAGCAAGATGGGTGAGCGCTTCGTGGGTGATGTGGCCAAGCGCCAGCTGCTGATCAACCCCGACAACACCATCTACGCCATCAAACGCTTCATGGGTAAGCGCTACAAAGAAGCCACCCGCGAAGCCGGCATGGTCAACTACGACGTGATCGAGACTCCCGACGGCGACGCCGGCGTGATGGTCAACGAGCGCATCTACACGCCCCACGAAATCTCGGCGATGATCCTCCAGAAGATCAAGAAGAACGCCGAAGACTTCCTGGGCGAGACCATCGAAGACGCCATCATCACGGTACCGGCCTACTTCACCGACCGTCAGCGTCAGGCCACCAAAGAAGCCGGCTCCATCGCCGGTCTGAACGTCCTCCGCATCATCAACGAGCCCACCGCAGCCGCCTTGGCCTATGTCCACGAGCGCCGTCGTTCGTCCGTCATCGGCGTCTACGACTTCGGCGGCGGCACCTTCGACATCTCCATCTTGCGGGTCGACCGCGACGTGGCCGAAGTACTGTCCACGCGGGGCAACAACTCCCTGGGCGGCAACGACATCGACGAGCGCATTGTCCGCTGGCTCATCGACGAGTTCAATCGCAGCCAAGGCATCGACGTCTCCGGCGACCGCGTGGTGCTCCAGCGCCTGCGGGACGCCGCAGAGCGAGCCAAGCTCGACCTGTCGTCCATCACCGAGACCGAGATCAACCTGCCCTTCCTGGTGGCCGACACCAGCGGCCCCAAGCACCTGCAGACCACCCTGACCCGCAACACCTTCGAGAAGCTGGCCATGCCGCTGTTCGAAGAGACCTTCAAAGAGTGCCGCATGGCCCTCGAAGACGCCGGTCTGGGCCCCAACGATCTCGACGAGGTCATCCTGGTGGGCGGCTCATCCCGCATTCCACGAGTCCAGGAGATGGCCCGCAACCTGTTCAAGTGCCCGCTGAACAAGTCATTCAATCCCGACGAGGTGGTCGCGGTCGGCGCCGCCATCCAGGGAGCGATGCTCGGTGGTGAAGTCAAGGCCATCACCCTGCTGGACGTCACCAACTATAGCTTGGGCATCGAGGTCGAGGGCCGCCGAATGGCCACCCTCATCCCCAAGAACACCACCATCCCCACCGTCACCAACCAGCTGGTCTCCACGGTGGTCGACAACCAGAAGGTGGTCCGTATCCACGTGATGCAGGGTGAGAACCCCCTCGCCGGCGACAACATCAGCATGGGCGAGTTCGAGCTGCACGGGGTCTCCCCCGCTCCGCGGGGTGTGCCCCGCATCGAAGTGCGCTTCGCCATCGACGTCGACGGCATCGTCAACGTCTCCGCCCGCGACCAGCGCAGCGGCCGCAGCGAAGAGATCACCATTGCCAACCAAGCCGCCATCGGGCCACTCAAGCACGACGTCGAGGAAGAGACCGACGAGGTGGTCGGCGACGACCCCCAGCTCGCCGATCTCCGCGGCAAGGTGGAGCGAGAGCTCGTGGCCCTCGAGGCCTTGCTTCGGGAACAGCGCGGTCAGCTCCACCAAAAGGACATCTTCGAGATCGAGCTCGCCCTCAAGCGTGGCCGCATGGCCCTGCTCAAGTCGGTCGAAGCCGAGAACCTCGAAGAGCTGCTGGTCTACCTGCAGCGCTTCCACGAACACGTCCGAGGCAAACTCGGCGGCGGCGGCGCAGGCATCCAGCTTCATTAGCAGAGCCTTCGAGGCGCGTCACGTTGCCCCACGGAGCACAGCTGCGCCGGAGACCGCCTACGGCTGGAGTTCACCACAAGGCAGCGCCACTCCGCAGCCTGTGACGGCCTCATCTGCTTCTACTGCAAGGGGCGGCCCGAAGGCCGCCCGTGGTCAGTAGGAAGCTAGCAAGCCACCACCACTACTACTTCTTCTTCTTCTTCTTATCGTCGGTCTCGATGAAGGACTCCCAGTCCACCACCTCGGCCTGGTAGCCGGCTTGCTCGACTTCGCGGAGCATGTCTTCCTTGGAGCCGACGATGGTGATGACCTCGTTGCCCACGCAGCGCTCGAGCATGGCCTGCACATCGGCGTTGCTCACCGCCGAGATCTGCGCCGGGTAGGTCTGAGTGCTCTCGAGGTCACAGCCACGGACCGCGAAGTCCCTGAGGCCACCGAGCACCTGGGTGGTGGTCTGGTTGCCCACCGTGACCTTGCGGCCGAGGTTCCACTTGAAGGTCTGCAGCTTCTCCTGCTCTACGCCGTTTTCCTGAACGCTCGAGAGGGTGTCCAGCATCGTGTCGATGGCCAGATCGACCGAGCTGTCCAGAATCATCGTGCCGGCCGCCAGGTAGGCGACGCCACCACGGTACTCGGACTGGTAGGAATACGCACCGTAGGTGGAGCCCGCGGTCTCACGGAGCTCGAGGTAGAGCTCGTCGGTGTAGGCCGCGCTGAGCACCTGGCGAGCCGCCTTGTTCTCACAGGTGGGCTGCGGGAGCTGACACATCAGGCTGACCTGCGCCTGGGTGGTGCCTTCCTTGGGGTAGATGTAGATCTTGCGGGGGGTCGGATCGGGAGTGGGAGCTACACCGGGCGCGCGCCCGGTGACCTCGATGCCCTTGCCTGTGGTCCAGTCCGCGAAGATTTCACGGATGTCGGCCTCGGCCGCCTCTCCGTCGATGTTGCCCACCACGATGAGCACCGCGTTCGAGGGCTGCAGCCAGGTGTCCAACGCAAAGTTGGCGTCCCTGGCGCTCAAACCCTTGCGGAACTCGAGGTCTTCGTCGCTGGCGTAGCGCGACACCACGTGACCGGGGAAGGTCTCATCCCACAGGGTGCGGCTGGACCAGGTCTCGGGCTTCTTCTCGGCCTTGACGCGAGACTTGCGGGTGTTCTTGACCCACTTGCCTACCTGCAACACGTCAACGTCGGCCGTGTCCACCGCTTCGCGGATGTCGGTGACCATGGCGCGCACGTTGCCCGCTGAGCCGGCCACCGCGAAACTCGAGTTGGTGCTGCTGATGCCACCGCTGCGAGAGCCAGCAAACTCCAGCACCGAGTAGCTGTACTCGCGCTCGAGGTACTTGCTGACCATCTGGCCCATGCCCCAGGGCTCTTGATTGTCCACACCGCTGAAGAACAGCAGCTCGGCGCGTGCCATGGGGGCGGCGCCGTAGGGAACCACCATGACCTCGAGCCCGTTGTCGAGCTCGAAGTGCCTGGATCTGCTGAGGTCCACCGGCAGGACGGCCTGCTGGATGACCGCATCGGTCAGCTCGCCTTCGTTGAACAGCAGCACGCCTTGGTCGGCGCGGGTGACGCCGTCGTAGGTGCCTTCCATGCCGACGCGCTCGGCCATGGCCTTCTCTTCCTCGGACAGCGGCTCGATCACGATGGCCGTGTGGCGATCGCGGTTGAGGTACTTGTAGGCCATCTCGGCGGCCTTGGAGGGGTTGACGTTGTTGAGCTCTTCGAACTGGGCGGAGTAGTACAACGGGTTGCCCGTGTAGTGCAGCCACTCGGTGACTTCGGCGCCACGGCCGAACACGCTCGAGACGTTTTCGACGCTCTGGAAGATGGATGCCATCAAGTTGAGCTTCGAGTACATGAAGAACTGGTCGATGGGCAGGGAGCCAACGACGTAGTTGCCCCGCTCCATCTGGTAGAAGTTGTCGAGGTTCCACAGCTCGTACAGGCCGTCCAGAGCCTTGTCCACGAAGCGCTCGGCGTCTTCTTCGGGGCCGATCTCGATGAAGCAGAGGGCCATGCCGTTGACCTTGCCCGGGTTGTAGAAGCAGCCGAAGCTCTCGATCTCTTCGTTCTCGTAGTCCCATTCGGGGAACAGGTATTTACCGAGGGCGTAGTTCATCATCTGGACCGTCATGGCCCACTGGGCGTCGTAGCCGCGGAACGAACCCGGCAAGGACCAGCCCATGACGATGGTGGGGTTGTCCACCATGCCGGGGTAGCGCACGATCTCCTGACTGAGGGGCTCGGGCGGTTCCGGGGGGATGGGCGTGAGCCGCGGCGGGGTCGAGGACGCCTCGAGGGGGGCATCTGGGTTCTCGGGGTCTACCAGCTGGCTCTGATCGAAGGCCTCGATGATGAACTCACCTGTCTGGTCGAGGTCGAAGTCGCCGACCACCACGATGGTGGCGTTCGCAGGCGTATAGCCATCCTTGACCCACTGCTGGATGGCCTCGAGCGTGATGTTGTTGAGGGTCTCGTGGAAGCCGATGACGTTGCGGTGGTAGGGGTGGCCCTCGGGGAACATCTGGGTGTTGATGTTGCCCCAGATGTCGCCGGGTCCCTGCTCGAGGTTGCCGCGCAGTTCGTTGCGCACGACCTCGCGCTCGACGTGCATGACCTCGTCGGAGACGCCGTGTACAGCGTCGGTCAGACGCAGGGACTCGAGCCGCAGCAGCGGAATCAGGGAGTCCTTGGGGGCCACCGTGAGGTAGTTGGTACGGTCCAGGGCGGTGGTAGCGTTGAAGTTGCCACCGATCTGCTTGATGAGGTCCATGTTCTTGGGCAGCTCACCGTGACGCGCACGGAAGTTGAGGTGCTCCACCAGGTGGGCCAAGCCGTCCATGCCTTCGGGGTCATCGATAGCACCGACCTCGATGACCGAGGTGACCGACACGATGGGCCGCGTGTGGTCTTCCTGGAAGACGATGCGGATGCCCGACGGGAACTGGTAGTCGCGAATGTTGATGTCGTACGGCACCAACTTCATCGCGTAGTCGGCCTTATCGATGCGAAGCGCATGCGCGGGGCTGGACAGAGCGCCAGCCAGGGCCAGGATAGCGAGGGGTCCGACAGGGCGGAGGTTCATCGTGGTCTCCTTGCAGGAGGGGCCGTCTTGCGGCCTGGAGAAGGTCTGATCGTTCCTATCCTTCCACCCGCCTACCGCAAGGCGAGCCGAAGGTGGCTACAACACCGCCACGCAAGCATTCCTGCCACGAGCGCACGCAGCACTACCGAGATCCTGGTGCGCCCGAGCCCCTGCTTGTTGCCATGCTTTCGTCGAATCAACGCATCGCTGGCCCAGACCAGGTGCGGTGGCTAGGCTGTGAGCATCACGAAGCGCAGGAGGTCCCCATGTCCGCAGAAGACTCGTCCAAGACCACACAGCCCGAAGACACCGAAGAGCAGCCTCGCCAGAGCTACACCCGGGATGGCCTCGAAGAAGCCGGAGCCGGCTTCCTGCAAGCCCTCGGCGACGGCCTGGGCGTCCTGCTGGACCGCAGCCGCAGCGAGATCGAGACCGTCGCACGCACCGGCAAAGCCCGCTACGACCTGCTGCAAGCGCAGCGGGACCGTGACGCTCTGTACCGCAAGCTCGGCCGCGAGGTCTTCCAGCTGGCCGAAGAAGGCGAGATCGAGCACCCCCAGCTTCAGCACGCCTTCGACAAGCTGCGCGACGCCATCGCCAAGATCGCGGAATTCGAGGGCACCGAAGAGGAAGAGCCCGACTCTTCCGACTAGTTTTTCTTGCGTGCCTGCAGGCTCCTGTTTATAAGGCAGCCGCCGTGGGGTTGTAGCTCAGCTGGGAGAGCACCAGAATGGCATTCTGGGGGTCAGGGGTTCGAGACCCCT
>Ga0307987_1000271_pt1 | contig 31958 bp, 22 predicted proteins | sample EllFjometagen181_FD_203157 | JGI IMG/M metagenome (GOLD analysis project Ga0307987, IMG submission 203157) | Marine microbial communities from Ellis Fjord, Antarctic Ocean - #181 | ecosystem: Environmental > Aquatic > Marine > Unclassified | place: Southern Ocean | collected 2014-10-08 | reverse complement strand
TGAATTAAATTTATAGTATAGTGAAGTGCTTGCGTATACGTATATGAAAGGATATATATTCACTGTTTGTGACAGACAGGCAAATGAAAGCATTCCTCGGGAAGTACAGAAGCTGTGGACTCTGGCGAAGGGGGCGCTTGTCGAAGTGTGAAAACCGTGCATTTGGCCCAGCTATCCAACCTGTGTCAGTGGCAAGAAAAGCAACTGTTACAATTATTGGTGGAGGGTAAGAAAATTTGGCACTATTTCTGGAATATTGGAATGTAATAAGATTATGCTGATGGTTAAATTCAGTTATAGCTAAACAAAAAAGTTTAAATTAAGGTTTCAGCTGACAAATAAGTGAGCTATGGGATTATTGTGTCTACACTTCGTGTTTGACTTGTAAAAAATAGAATTTTGGAGTGTTGAGGGTTGGTTTTTCTAACTTTTAGTAGCATTGGCTACTTCTTTTAACCAAAGGTCAACTAGAAGACAAAATATTTTGATCTTTATTTCAAACAAAAAAACAAGATACAATTTATCCTGCTCATTTAAACCTTGTTTAACAATGCCGGTATGCTATTATTCGACAGAATTAAAGATAAAACATTAGTTGGTGGATATGTTTTAGGTTGATATAGCATTTCAGTGTTTGATGAAATTGGTACTGATGGTGCGCTATATATAGCGGATATGTAGATTGCGGTTGTTGAGAAGAAGATTAGAGGCTGCGTTATAACCTATGTGGTGGCTGATAGTTCAAAAATAGGCAATACAGCTTTTGCACGGCATGGGTTTTCGCATGAGGTGGCAGGGCTGATAACAGATAGTTGAATTTCAGATAAAGATAAAGAGCGTTTTGAAAAACTTGGAACAGAAATGATAGTGGTAAAAAGATATTGGTTTAATAAAAACTGGAGATAAAATGAATATGAGTACAAAGACATTAATAGTTGGTCAAATTGGTTGTGGGGCATTTTCGGAATCACAGGATTTTCCTAATTTTGCTAAAAATCAGAATACGGAAGTTAAATGGTGTTGTGATATTTCTTTGGCGAAAGCAAAAGAGATGGCAGAAAAATACGATGTTCCAAATTTTACATCTGACTTTATGGATGTTGTTAACGATCCTGAAGTAGATCTCATAAAAGTAAGTACGACTCATGAAGTACACTTGCCTATCATTGAAGCTGCTGCCGAAAGAGGCAAGCATATATTCTGTGAAAAACCTATGGCAATGGAGGAAGAAGAGGGCTTTAAGATTATTAGGGCTGTACGTAAGGGTGGCGTAAAATTATGCGTCGATCTGAATCGTCGAATGGCTCCTTCGCTGCATGTTTTACGTGATGAATGGCAGGCACATAAGCAAAACCCCAAACATCAGCCATGGCGTTATATAGAAACAGACAGAGAACAACTGCCCGAAGAAAAACAAAGCCAGTTTCTGATACGAATTCAGGATGAAAGTTCATCCTATCGTATGGTGCATCTTGATCCATTGCGTGGTGGTGGAATGATAATTGCTGAATCCGTGCATTGGCTGGATTTAGTCTGTTGGTTTTACGCACCACAAATTCCTGTTGAAATTCAGGCATGGGGATCAAGCCGTTTAAGTCACGGTATCAATTTAACATTTTCCGACGGTGATACTGCTACAATCGTATTTAACTGCGGCGGTAGTTTTGACTATCCGAAGGAACTCTATGAAGTAACACATAATGGTGCACTATTGCGTAACATCTGTTTTCTTGAGAACAATTACTATGGAATCCCAGGCATTGAAAGTGAAGCTTTTCCGCTTCAACATGACTGTCTGCCGGAAGTAGGAACAGAGGGTGGGTTTGACGGATTCATGAAGAAACATCAGGCTCGAGTAAGTGGAGAAGCAAATGCAAAATCAGGGCATAATAATCTTACTTTTGATAAAGGGCACGAGAATATGCTGAACAGCTTTGTTGATGCAATCCTGAATGATAAACCGTCTCCATGTGATGAACTTGCTGGATTTTCAACAACTTATCTTTCGAGATTAGCGCTAAAATCAATAGAATTGCGTCAGGCTCTGCCGGTGCAGATAGACAAACTCCTGCCATGCGTGGTATGAAAAATGTGAAAAAGATTGTTTGCAGAATGGTTTACAGCAGAATGATCATAAAAACAGGGAGAGGATAAAACTTTCGACAGAATCATTTTAATGACAAAATCATTTGTGGCAGAATCATCTTTTAAGAAAGAAAGTTAATGACAAAATCATTTGAAGCCGGGATAATTTGATGACAAAATCATTTAATGACAAAATCATTTGAAGCCGGGATAATTTGATGACAAAATCATTTAACGACAGAATCATTTTTTAAGAAAGAAAGTTAATGGCAAAATCATTTTTTAAGAAAGAAATTTAATGACAAAATCATTTTTTAAAAAAGAAAGTTAATGACAAAATCATTTAATGACAGAATCATTTTGAAGACGGGATAATTTGATGACAAAATCATTTAACGACAGAATCATTTTTTAAGAAAGAAAGTTAATGACAAAATCATTTTTTAAGAAAGAAATTTAATGTTTCGCAAGCGGGGAAATTTTGACAGAATCATTTGATGACAGAATCATTTTTTAAGAAAGAGTTTATATATGGGTATTAAAAGTAACGAAAAGAAGTATGATCCAAGTGTCAAGTTGGTCAATGCTATTGAAATAATTCTGAAGAAAAGATAAAATACTTATTGCCACAAACATTGAATTTATTATGATTTTGTCATTAAAATGATTTTGTCATAGGATTAGGTTCTTGAATTTATTATGATTCTGTCAAAAATATTAACAAGGAAAAATTATGAATAAAATAACAATATCAAAGTCAGATTTTGAACGTGAACCGCTGGCTGCACCATTTGGTTTTAAGGGTGGCTATTTGTCAGAACTGTGGCAGGCCACTGTATGTTTGGGAAATGAGGCTGGTCAAAGTGGTACCGGTCTGGGAACGCAAAGTGTTCTCTGGTCGGATGCTGATGTTTTTACTAGTTATCCAGAGGCTGTTGGTAATAGCATGATGTATTTGACGACAGCTTTTGCAGCGGAACAGGTGAAGAATGTTGATTGGAAAACACCTATTGACCTGCTTGACACTGTTCTGCCGGCTGTATATGAACGCGCAAAAGAAATCACACTCAACCCGCAGCTTCGCCTGACTTTCGCTTTAAATGCTATGGTTGCCATAGATAATGCGGCATGGCAATTATACTGCTGTGAAAAAGAAATATCTTCTTTTGATGATATGCTGTCATCCGACTTTAAGCCGGCGCTTTCCGAGCACCAGAACCAACTTGCCTGTATTCCATTGATGAGTTACAACGTGCCTATTGATAAAATCATCGAAACTGTTGATGAGGGATATTTTTTCTTAAAAATAAAAATTGGTGCGGATCCGGATGGCGACGGTGATCAGACTAAAATGGTAGAATGGGATAAGCAGCGACTGACCGAAATTCACGAAGCTGTTAAAGATCGGGAAACTACATACACGGAGAGTGGTCGTATTCCATACTACTTGGATGCCAATGGTCGCTACGACAGTAAAGAACGCCTGATGAATTTTCTTAATCATGCGGAGAAAATCGGAGCTTTGGATAGAATTATTCTTCTTGAAGAGCCGTTTCCGGAAGAGATGAAAATAGATGTTTCTGATATTCCTGTACGGTTGGCAGCAGATGAAAGCGCGCATTCTGATAAGGATGCTATTGAACGAATTGAATTGGGATACGGAGCTATTGCACTGAAACCGATTGCCAAAACGATGAGCATGAGTTTGAAGATTGCAAAAGTTGCAGCTGAAAGAGATGTTCCATGTTTCTGTGCAGACCTGACTGTAAACCCCATTTTGGTTGATTGGAATAAGAACTTTGCGGCACGTCTTCCGTCTTTACCTGGAATGAAAATCGGAGTGCTGGAATCCAATGGACATCAGAACTATAAAAATTGGGAAGCAATGAAGTTATCTCATCCATTTCATGGTGCATCATGGATTGAACCACAATATGGTGTTTTTATTATCGACGAGAGTTTTTATAAATATAGTGGTGGAATTTTAAATATGAGTTGTAGACAAAGTGATTGTTCTTCTAAATTGAATTCAACAGGATGCCCTAATTAAAGGAGAGTAATATGTTTTCTTATACTACCTATTGTTACGATATGGAGCCACAGCCTAATAGGTCGCTTGATATTTTTGTTCCTGATTGTCCTGCACGAAAATTGGCAGTATTATTTGTTCATGGTGGCGGCTGGAGCGGTGGAGCGCGTACGGCGTTTCATCCGACCATGACTGCTCTGACCAAACTTGGTTGGATATGTGGAACGCTTGATTACCGCCTTTCCGGTGTTAATGCGCTAGAGCAAATTGCTGACGTTCGTTTTGGGAGGGAATTGTTTTTTGAAAAACTCCAGGAACTCGGGCACACAGGTGATTTGGTTTTAGTTGGTAGTTCGTCCGGTGCGCATTTAGCATTGTTAGAGGGGATGACCAATACAGATTGCCATACTGCGGGGATTGTCTCTATTTCCGGAATATTGACATTTGAGCTTTGGGATGAAATCTTTCCGCCAATAAAGGCTGCAATGATATCTATTGCCGGACAAGCTTATGCTGATAATCCTGATTTGTATCGTAGCTTATCACCGGATCAGCAGATTAATGATCAGACTCCGCCAATTTGTTTAATGGACGGAGTTAATGAGCATATGTTTCCTAATAATTTGGCTGAGGCTTTTGTTGCGAAGATGCACAAGTATGGGCGAACAGCAGAACATCATATATATGATAAGGCTGAACATGGCTTTTTCTATGACGTTACACGTCCTTGCCAGCAAAAAGCCTTTGCCGACCTAGTAACGTTTCTTGAAAAAGCAGAAGCTTAATCTTACGGTTGAGGCTTATTTTTTTCGGTTCACAGAACCGACTCTATCCCGCAAGTCGGGACTAGCAAAGCTAGCTTCCAATCAATGTTGTCCTTAATTCCAAACCAGCGTTAATTGCAAGCAATGTAGCGTTCGATCTATGATCGAAATAATATATTTTTCAATCATCACCCACAAACATGAAAACTAGAATATTATTTGCTAATTTCATTGATCTAAACACATGTTTTTCCGCTCAACCGAAAAACTAAGGATTATGCCCTTGATTTTCAGCTAGTTGTTTTTCATCTCTTTAAATATCTCAATAGGCTCTTTAAAATCTTTGGATTTTATTGGGTAAGTTGTGGCAAGTTTCGATAGTTGATTCAAGGCAACACCTCGTTCTCCTAGCATCTTTAATTTTTTTATCATACTTTGCATATAACTTATGGTAGATCTATCAAGAGATGTTGCAAAAATCATGTCATCCCAATATGGCTCAATAAATTTAGTATAATAATCTTCGAGGTCATCCTCACATAGTTGTTTCTTTATTGAGTCTTTAATTTTCAGAGTAAACTTTTTCGTATCACTTATCTCTTTAGCATTAGCTGTGACAGAGTATAGAGAACATGAGTTTGTGATAAGCAGAAAACTAGAATGGTTAATTTTAAATGCCTGTACCGACCAATCACAAAATGTATTCTTATTAAGTGGTATTGCTTTTTCTGTAGAAATTCTAGTTTTTTTGCTTAAAGATGTTGGTATACGAATTATCATTGTTTTATTACTTCAGTTATTTCTTTATTCTTGTGAATGTTGTTATGGAACCATCCATTTCCTGTAGCATATATTCGTTTTCATTGGCAGATAATATAGGCATTACCTCTTTGAAGTTTTCTGACATGTGGTCAAATGTGTCAATTAATCGATTACCTTTTATGCTCCATGTCCCCGACATTCTCAAGTTGCCATCATCACCGTATGCTTGCCATGTTCCATCTTTTTTATTGATGATTGTTCCTTCGCATATGCTGGATTTCCATGTTCCCAAAAAATAGTCTATTTTGAGATCTTTGACATTTTGATGGGGTACAATTTTAATCCATAAACTTTTACCTTTGGATGGTCCGTTCCCTTTCATTAAACATATTCTGTTTCCAACAACCAATTTGTCTGCAACATATACAGGATTGAAATGTACTCCATATTTAGGATCCCAAAACACCATTGATCCACGAGATGCGGAAAGGCACATTTGTCCTGTATCTCGATTTGGCCAGATATATAGAGTTGTATCTCCAGGTTGTATTCCCATTCCGCATTGAGTCTCGAAGCTTCCTTGATCTGTCCGCCCATAAAGGTAGAGCATGGAAGCTGTTTGTATATCTAATGTCCATTCGGAGACCCAGAATTTTTTTGTTAGTTCAGAGTGTCTAAGGTTATTCTTCTCCAGTTCGGCTTTCCTGTCGCTTGACATTGTGGTGCAGCCTACTAATGATAATAAAAAGATAGTTAATAGTGTTTTCTTCATGGTTGTCTCTGCTTCGGATGTTATGGGCATTTGTTTTATTGTAAATTTTACATGTATTATGGTGCTGGAAATGATTGAGCAAAATCCACCAGTTCTTTTTCGCTAATTGGTTGGTCTCCTGCCATTTTAGATAATTTGGGCTTATAACCTTCTGTTAGTATTTCCTCGTTAAAAACATGACAATCATAACCCTTATCCATTAAATAGCTGACAAATGCTCTTCCTTTTTCGGTTAAAATAAATTGATTACTTGATTTACTAACGAAATCCAAATCAACGAATTGCTGGAATTCATCATCGCTGATTGTTCCAGCAGCAGAAGGCAGCCCCAGAGCATTGGTTCCTTCAAAAAATAGTGTCTGGTTTGTTCTAACTATTTGTGTGCTCTTTTCCAAACCAATAATCGCAATAACGTCTACGGTGCGGTTATTAGATACTAGAACTTTGGCTATTAACTCAAATTCATCTTTAAAGATTTCCTTGTAGTTCTTTAGCAGGTTTTCCAGAGTTCGTTTCAATTGTGTTTCGAAAGAACGAGATCCTTCAATAGTATCATCATAATGTAGTATTCTAAAATGAGAAATATCGAATGGCAATTCCTCATAATTTCCATGTGTTATCATTATTGTTTGAGATTGTTTAAGTAGGTGAGAAATGCCGAGTTCATAATAAACATTTGGATTTCGGGTTGATATATCGGCTATGATTACTGATGCTTCCCGAATTTCATTGAGTATATCGTCATAGACTGGATTGGTTGTAAACACTTCATCTGCACGACGAATTTCAAGGTCAAATTCTGAGCATACTTTTTTAATGCAATGTTCGTATGCTGAATTTGCAGTTTCGTCAGAAAAATCCATAATCATAAAAACTTTTTGTTGCATTGTAATCTCTCTTTTTTCTCTGTTGTTAAAGTTGGTTGTCTTCGGCAAAAGAATAATATCCTTTTGAGTTAAAGATGATATGATCTAGAAAGTTTATTTTTAACGTTTTTGCGGCTTCTTGTAGCGTAACTGTTATCTTTTTATCTTCCGTGCTTGGGTGAAGATCGCCCTGTGGATGATTATGGGCAACGATAATAGCTGATGCTCTTTCTGATATAACATCAGCAAAGACTTCTCTTGGATGAACATGGGTTTTGTTGACAAGACCAATTGTGACAACTCGGACATTCATTACTTCATTAGCTCCATTTATGGACACACAGAGAAAATGTTCCTGTTTTCTGTCTGCATAATGCCGTATCAGGGGTAATATGTCTGCCGGGAATTTGATTTTCAAGCCTTCTGGTTTTATTCGTCTTCGTACGAACTCAAAAGCAGCAGCAATGGCAGCTGCTTTAGCTGTTCCTATTCCATCTATGTCGGTAATGTCATCTGTGGAAAAAGATAATCCTTTTTCATCTATTATCTTTATGATTTTGCTTGCGAGAGAAAGAACATCATCTTTTTTTGTGCCTTTTCCCAGAATGATAGCCAGCAGTTCCTGATCTGATAGTGTTGCCGGTCCATAGTTTATGAGTCTTTCTCGGGGGCGTTCAGATTGTGGAATGTCTTTTATCTTTATCATTTACTCTACCTTTAATACTTTTTCAAACCATAGAATTGAAGCTTCACCCTCTTTTTGAATAATATTATCGGCTGTTCTACTATGTCGAATACAATTTCTGAGCTCAGCTATCTGGTTATACTTATTAATTAGTATATCTTTGTTATTAAATATTTCTTGGAACTGTGGCCATAATGTTTTTGACGTAATAACATCCTGAGTTTCTCTTAAGTCAAGAAACTCTAGAAGGTTTTCAAGATGTTGATATTTTTCAACATCAAATATGGGGTTTTTCTTTGCAGCCCGTGCTACTTTCTCTTCTGCTTTCTGTTTTATGTATTGCGGTAATTGGGAAATATCATTTGCAAGTTCATTTTTAATCAAGTCTCGTATTTTAAGTTCAATTTTCTCAATGTTCTTATCCATATCCCGTAATTTTGGAGAGAGATCTAGTCGTTGTTTTATTAACAAGTCTTCTATTCCATCTTTAATGTTTTTTTGACGAATACTAATGAATTCATCATAATCACTTTCTGAAAATGGGTTGCGCATAAGAATTTCAAAACATTTATCATAAATAAAATGGGTTGACAGAATATCTTTAACAACTGCTTCTCCATTTTGTTGTATTAATTCAGGAAGGTATTCATTAGGAAGTCTATCTCTGATAAGATTACGATTTGTGTCTGATGTTAGAGGAGAGCGATTAAGAATTGAGTGGCATTTCCTGGAACTAAGGTTAGCTTTTCCCCAGGAGTTTGGTATTATATGGTGATCATCAACGTCAGAACTTTGAGGAATGCTGCCGTTTATCCAATCACGTGCACCATTTACTACAAACAAATTGAAAACGCCATTATATATGGATGACCCCTTTTTTGTTTCTTTTAGTAAATCCAAGTCTCTGAAATGAGAATTAAATTCAGAAATTACAGATGGAGTATCATTTTCATTCTGAAACCACGCTTTCATATCCAAATAATCTCTTGTACTTGTTGATTCAACAGAACCAGAATAACGATTTGTAAAAACTGATGACCAATACCACTGTCTAAATTTCCTTTGGGCTTCTAAACGCATAGATGTTGGTATTTCACTTAATACATGCTGTATAGCGGTAAAAGCAGGTATGATCGAAATATATGGCAAGTACTGAGATGAAGTCACACCATATTCATGAGGATGCTGAAGTAGGTTTATTGACTTTTCTATTGCACCAACCGACGCTGACCATTTATTTTCAAACTCCTGAACATTATGTATAAGAATTTCTGTTTTTCTTGTACCATCTGGTTCTCTAATTTGTTTTTTTTGTCCAGGAAGCAAATAATATAAGTATTTAGGAGAGCAATAAGCTTGGCATAATATAGACATGACCTGCAAAACATAAACATTCATTTTTTTTGTATCAACAAAATTTAATCTTTGAGAAACTTCGCGCCACATTAATTTTAGTTGAAGACCTTTTGGTTTAAGAAGTGCATTGATTAAATCGAAGACATCAAGTCTTACGCCTTTGCTATTTATCTGAGTGAAAATGTCGCATACCTTATCTACTGCAAGGTCAGCATCCAATTCAATATAAGCAATCTGATAATCTTGGGTTATCCCCTTAATATGTTCGCTAAAAGCTTTTGCATTAATTGTATTCTGTTCATATTTGTTGATTTCAGTTGTATTTCCATTATCTTTTGCTTCCTTAAATTTCTCGCTCCAATATTTTTCATAGCCTTGAACCCAATTGGGTAAATCCCATCCATCTTTTCCAATAATAGAAAGCGGGAAGAAGTGTTCTTTGAACTGTATATTCATATCTTTGAGTATAGGTTCATATCGTTTCGATAGCCAATCATATTGAAAGGCTTCCTCATACTTTTCTTGCATGAACTTGTCGACTTTAATAAAATAAAGAGCTTTGTTTTTTCTATTAGGTAGAGGTACATTAGGAGCAATAATTGCGTAATAAAGAGCCGTTAGTCTTTGTTGACCATCAAGTACAATGAGTTCAGGATTTGATTTTTCCTGAGTCCATGGACTCACACCGTGTACATTATCAAAACCATAAATTGTTTCACATGAAAGTGCATCAAAATTATCTTTTTTGCCCTTCCAAAGTAGTAGACTTCCAATATAATAATCAAGAAAAATTGACTTTATTAAATCTTTTATGTCCCAGGGATCCCATTCAAAATCTCTTTGAAAGTCTGGTATAACAAATCGACCTTCTCGTAACATACCAATTATTGAATTTAAACTTTTATGATCTGGCTTCTGTACATCTCTCATTTCTTAATTTCTCTTTTCTTTCTTGAGGCTGTTTTTGAAGACTTTAATTGCTTTTCCATTTTTGTTTTTTCTTCAATGATTCTTTCCAACAATACACTTGCTGGCTCATCGTTAGGATCTTGTGGTACTAATTCACCTCGAAAGGCTTTTGCAAGGATAGATTGAGATAATTTATCTACTCTCTCTTTTGCTTGCTGGTAATGGATTTCCACTTTATCTGCTAGGGTAAACAATTTATCTACTTCTTTGACTATTTGTTTCTGCTCTTCTAGTGGGGGTAATACAAAATCTATTTCTCTAACTCGTTGACAATTTAATGCTTTTGGTCCAGATCCACTTCCAAAATTCCTATTATGTTCATATTGCATAAATAGCCAGTTATATAGATATTCAGGTAAAACTAATCCATGATTGATAATTATTGCTGCAATATTTTGATTACATGTACTTTCAATGTCAAGTATAGCTGTTTGTCCTCTAGTTTTTCCTTCGCCAATCATTGCAATGAGAACAGTTCCCTTGGGAAAAAGTTTGACAGATGAATTTTTGAATCCTTCATGAGTTATTTGTTCACGAGTTGATTCAATTCTTAAGTTTGCTACTTCACCAGAACTAATCCAATTTATATCACCATTCCAGTACTCAGGTACTTTTCTTGATGGAGTACTCCCGTTATAGACGTTTCCTATAGAGTTTATCTCGCAATATCTCCATTTGTCTGGTATGGAGAAAGGCGTTTCTATATTTTTCAGACGTTCAAAACCTTCTTTGTCATTTTTTTTGATTGAGTTTAGTTCTCGTTTACTTTTTGCATTATTAATTTTGAATTCTTTAATACGTTCTAATAAATTGTCTGCACACTCAACATCTGGATGTTTTTCTCGCCATTCCTCGGTTAAATTTCCGGTAACAGCTGCGGTCAATACTGATTGACGGAAGCGTTTTATAATTAGTGGAATCTTCTCTAATCGATCTTTTACCGATTCAATACGTGGCATTATCGTATCTAGTTTGGCTACAATTCGTTCTTGTTCACTGAGTGGAGGGAGAGGGACAATTATCTGCTTTAAATATTTAAAATGTCTTCCATAGTAGTCGTCTTGCCATCTTAGTGATTTTAAATAATGAAAGAAATATTTTTTATTGAAAATATTCTTAGGAATGACTATTTTTGTTCCATCTGCACCTACTGCGAATTCAAAATCCAAATATTTTACACATTTAGTGTGATCTCCAAAGATTATAATTGGTAAATCAACTTCATATTTGTCATCTTCTTTATCAGTATATCCAGCAATAAAAGCTTGTCCCTGATCAATGACAGGAATCTTTCCGTTTGCTTTGTAGTCTGTTTGTTTTAACTTTTTCTTAATTCCAGGTGCTTTGTCAATACTATCAACAAATGGCAGTTTAATCCATTGACTGAATAATTCTGGCGTTAACCCATCAATCTTCTGATCTCCAGTTTGTGTATGATTATTGTCGATGGTCATCTTACGCCCTCCGTATTAGAATCGTCGTCGCAATCATAAATATTGACATTTTTCAATTCAACTTCAATATCTTTCACAGTTGGTAGATAATATTTAAATTGTTGAGGAGATTTTAATTGGGCAACAGCTTGTTGCCTGTTTTGATTTTGGTCAACAGGTTGTTGGCTGATTGATAAAATATTATTCCAGGCAATTTTCAGTTGCTGCATATATATTATATTTGTGATGGAATATTCGTTCATTTAACGACCTCAGTTTCATTGTCGTCAATGCAAGGTTTATCAATTTCGTCTAGTATAAGCTGTAGTTCATCTACGCAGGCACTAAGTTCAGTTATGGCATCTGCAACTAGCAATTCAGGTTCTGGCAGAGAATTTGGATCTTCTAAATTCTCATCCTTCAACCATGAAATATCAAGATTAAAGTCTCTGTCTTTTATATGTGCAAAAGAGAATTTTCTAAATCGCCCATTTTCGCCAAGGTCTTTTCGTTTTGATTGTCCATTTGGATCAGAGCCGTAGCACTTTTCAAAGTCTTCAAACATGGCAGTTGTCAGAGGTCGATCTTTTTTTGTTACACCTGGAATATTTGTTCGGCAGTCATAGATCCATGTATCTTCTGTTTTAAATCCTTTTTGGAAGAAGATTACATTTGCTTTTACGCCCTGGCTGTATGGAGTAAAGGTTCCGTTAGGCAGACGTAATATTGTGTGAACATTGCAATCTTCCATCAGGTATTTGAGTACATCTCCGGCCTGATCTGCAAAAAGAACATTATCTGGCAACACCATTGCTGCTCTTCCGCCTGGTTTGAGAATTGTAACCACATGCTGGATGAAATTGAGCTGTTTGTTGCTGGTACTGACGGTGAAATCGTCTCGCACTGGTGCCTGATTGGCTCCTTTGGTTCCAAACGGAGGATTGGTCAGGATGCAGTCGTAACGTTCTCCGCGGTCTGGCTCATATATACTGTCGCCTAGATAGATTTGTGGTTCAAGTCCATGCAGGAAAAGGTTCATCAAGGCAAGTCTTCGTGGACGAGGAACCAGTTCCTGTCCGTAGTAGGTCTCTTTTTTTATGCGTTTAACATCTTTGCGTTCTAAAGCCCCTTTTGTTATTTCCATTAACCATTCGTATGCTACCATTAAGAATCCAGAAGTTCCGCAGGCAGGGTCACAGATTTTGTATTCTCTTGTTGAGCGGGGATCTGGCTGCATGACTTTTACTATGGATTGAATAAGAATCCTTGGTGTGAAATATTGTCCAGCACCTTTTTTTCCTTCTGATGCAGATTTTTCAAGTAGTCCTTCAAATGCGGCACCTTTTACATCAACATCCATTGATGACCAGTCTTCTTCGTCAATCATGTTGATAACTTTTTTTAGATTTACTGGGTTTGTGAAACGTGGCATGGCCTGTGTGAAAATATCGCCCAATAATCCCTGTTGACGACTCAATGCTTTGAGTATCTGGGCGTATGCATCTAGAAGAACTGTTCCTGATTTTTCTGTAAATGGTGTCCATGAACAATCTAATTTGACCTTTTCTTTGTTATCTTCATATTCTATGTTTGAAAGATCAATTTCCTTTTCATCTGACATTTTTAAGAACATCAAATAGGTGAGCTGTTCAATATAATCGCTATAATCAATTCCGTCATGGCGAAGGGTATGACAAAATCCCCAAAGTTTATTTACTACATCTGACATATAATTCCTTTAAGCTGCAAGTTGTGTGTTTATTTCTTCAATCAATGATTCAAAATCATTTCCAAAAATCTGTTTTGCCTTTGATAGTCCGCCGTGTCGTTCGAAGACTGGCATTATTTCAAAGTCTTCTTTGGAGATGGCTAGATTTTCTATAAGGTGCTCTTTTATATAAGCAAGCCACTCCAATTGTTCTTCATTAAAACTATGTGATTCCACTATTTTATCGATGCTCTGTTGAACTCGTTCCGGCGCAGAAAATATTGTATCTTCTTCGTTTGATGCATGTTTAATCATGGAAATGATATCCGCAAGAGGTTTCTTGTATACTAGTTCGTGCCCGCGTTGTAAATCCTTTTCAGAAAAATTTTTTTTTCTAAGTTTATCTCTAAGGTCATCAAGTGCATCGGTACTCCATTTTGATGGTCTGGACAATAGTATTTCAATGGCTTCAATATGTTCGGGATTATTTCGTACAAACTTATCAAAAAGTTTCAGATAATCCTCTGGTTTCTGATAGTCTACGCCAACCTTGAAAAGTACTTCATCTTCGACAGTATCTTCAATGTCATACCCTTTGAAAAACACCTTTTTAGGTCGAGGGTAGTTTACCAGTAAGTCTTGAAACTCTTTATCTCTAAGTAATTTCATGGTTTCTGTAAAATCCTTATTTAGATTATCTTTCAGATTATCTGCAAAAGCTTTCATGTCTCCATCAGGAATGTATTTGGAGAAAGCTTCTCTTGCTTCTGCTCCCATACTGTTTTCAATCCGCCGTAGTCTTTTGATAAGTCTATTAGTGTTATACGTCCGGTCTCGATTATCATAAATGCGGTTAATAATCTCTTTTATAGAAATTGTCTCTTTTTGAAGAGTAACATTGAAATCGGTGGTGTTCTTAAAATATTCAATCAAATCACCATTAAAACAATCAAAGATAGTGAATTTCTCTTTGTTTATTTCCTGGCATAGACGAGTTCCTCTTCCTAACATTTGAACCCACATAATACGAGATTTCACCATTCGCATAAATACAACCATTTCAATGGATGGAATATCCACACCTGTTGTAAGCATATCAACTGTAACAACAATTTTTGGTTCAGGACGGTTTCGAAACTGGCGGATCTTCTGTAATGGTCTGTCTACGGTAGGACTACCGGTGATTTTCATTGCAAAATCATCTCCTTTTCCGTATATATCTTTACAAGTACGCACTATTTCATCGGAATGTGAGACGTGGGGTAGGTCATTAACTGCAAAAATAAGCATTTTGGGGAATCTATGATACTGTTCTTCATGTTGATCTGTATATTTTTTCAGAGCTAAAATAATTTTTCTGATGCTGTCTGGAGATGTTATCTTTCGCTCAATTTCATTGGCTTTGAATCCTCTTTCATCTTCAAGTTGATCCAGGCTTTCAGTGCCAGACTCCCTATCAATTTCACCAACCAATTCGCCTTCTTTTAAAAATGCACCGTTTATATGAATATCAGATTTTATCTTTACTGCATCATAGTCAACCAGATATCCCTCAAGAACAGCTTTCTCTGTGCCGTATGTAAACACTTTGTTTCTAAACATTGCCAAAGTATGAGTTGCTGGAGTGGCGGTAAGACCGATCTTTATGGCATCAAAATAATCCATAACATATTTCCATCGTCCGGTCTCTTTGGCGGAATAACCTCGATGACACTCATCAGCTATGATTACATCAAAGGTATTTATCGGGATGTCCAGTTGATTTGCATCCACATCATATTCAAAGTCGGCTACAGCTTCTTTTCCCAAAAGATTCATTGACATTCTCTGAATTGTAGAAACATAAATAAAAGTGTGTTTTTCCTGTGGATTTGTCAGATATTCTTCCGGTAATACTTTTGAATTAAACTTTGTATCTTCATCCAAATCATCTCTCTTAAATTTTTGGCTGTACACTTCGTAGTCCTGATTTAGTTTTAGCCCTTCAGGTGTCTCGAAAGCGGAAATGGAAGAAACGGTTTGTGCAGCCAGAACCCGACGATCTACGAGAAATAAGATTCGCTTGGCATAACCGGATTTTAATAGACGGTACATAGAGGAAACAAGAGTAAACGTTTTTCCTGTTCCAGTTGCCATAGCAATAAGCATGGTTTTCTTTCCATTGCAAATAGCATCTTCTATAGCCTCAATAGCTTCAACCTGATAAGGGCGCAAACGGGTTATCTCTGAAACAGGCCTTTCTTCAAACCATTTTTCCGCCTGTTTGGTATTGCGATTGAATTTGTCCAAAAGTGCCTGGGGTGAATGAAAATTTACTATCTTATTAGAAGTATTTTGTTTCTTCCTGATATCAAGATGAAATATAACTTCTCCATTTGATGAATAGAGAAAAGGAACCTTGTAATCTTTCCACTGCCCAATTGTATTTGGAACTCCCTTTGAATATCTTTTTGCCTGTTCAAGAACATTTCCGGCTCCAACCGATACTTTTTTTGCTTCAATCATAGCAAGGAGTTTCCCTTGGACAAAAAGAGCATAATCAACAGGACCAGATGAAGTCGGATATTCTTCAACAGCATGGGCGGATAATGAAGTTACATCCAATCCTTCCTGCCAATGAATAATCTTCCAATTCAATATAGGGGATACAAGTTTGGTATCTATTCGTTTTTTTCTTGTTTCTTTTTCTGATTCACTCATATATTCTCTTCTTTTAGCTCCTTGATTTTTAAAAATTCATAAAAATATCAAAATCGAGTAATTCAGCATTCACTATTAAGTATTTATAATTTCAATGCATAAGCTTTAGGTATATTGATCTATTAGTTGTACAGTAAAAATTGGCAAACAATATACAACACCTATTTATTTGTTCTAAAATATAATATTTTTGATTGTTTTGCAAGGGTTTTAATCTGTCACGTATAAGAAAAGTTTATGATATTTACAGTCATCTTATCTTTGAAATGATGGAAATCATTGCGTTGTGCTTTAGCTATTAATGCATTTCTATCTGCTAAAAACAAAATACGTTTTTTTGTTTTGCTCTTCCATAATCGGTGAATAATCTGGAATGCGGCTTCGCTAATCATTCCATTGTTTTTTGACCTATTGATGTTCTGGAAAAGAAGAATCTTGCGATCATTTACCGTATGGAACTCCGGCATTTAGCCCTTTATTGTACAGGAGAAGATTGCAACTTTACCTTTACCTCGGACGAGCTTCTAGTCGTAATGAATCTGGCCCAGATTTCCCTGACCAAGCCAGTTGATCTGATATTAACCGCACCATTGCTTGATTGTTTTCTTCATATAATATTCTCATTACAGAACGTTTAGATGAAGCGCGAGTTTACGAGTCGCCTTCATCTTTTTGTTAAAATTTATTTTTTGTCATTTGCGTGACATTATCAGTTAGCAACTGCTTCGCCATGTCAATTATGCAGTTGATTAATTTATATTTCAATTAAAACAAAGTTCTTTAGCTTTTTAACAATTATTATACCTGTTCGTAAAATAATGTCTTTCAAAATTTTGTTAATAATTTCAAAGGTGATTCTTTTCACTTTTGATTGGTTAGTTTACTGAAATAAAACTTAGGGTATCCTGTTCAATTCATAAACTGCATATTGACAATTTATTATACTATGGTTACTATGTTAAAAGTGCAAGGGTTTTACCCCTCCATCACAGGTTCCAGCCTCACTTCCCTTTGGTCGTGTGTCGACAGCAACGTAGCGTCCTATCTCACATTAAACAGGAAGCCCTAAATAGGAAGTCCTAATAAATTCCGGAATCGTGAGAATGTAGCCAGCGGCTTGGTGGTAGCGGTTCGTTTTCTTCGGAAAAATGTGCCGGTTGTTCTGTTTGGATCATCCAGTTCATTAGTTGACGTAACAGGCGGTCACGAACTGCAGCAAGTTTTGGATCATCGTAGCGATTATCATATTCATGCGGGTCGGCCTCTAAATCAAATAGTTCGCCGACCTCTTTGCCACCTTGAAAACCATAGCCGAGCTTATATTTTTTTGTTCTAACAACTTTAACTGCTAGATATTCATAGAATACTGCATCATGTCCCGTTTCTTTTCCGTCAGTTAGGGCTGAAGTAATGTCCAGTCCTTGCACAGTTTTGGGGGCAGGAACATTAATCAGGTTGCAAAGGGTAGGGAACATATCAATTGTTTCTACTAAACCACTATGTGCTACATTTTCTTTTATGACATTGGGGTATCTCCAGATGAATGGTACCCGGTAAATGCAATTGTAAAACCAGCCTTTAGCCATTCTTGCATATTCACCGGCAAAATCACCGTGGTCAGCACAGAATACAACAATAGTATCATCGCGTAGACCAAGTTGATCAATTGTGTTAAGCACTCGACCAATTTGTTGATCAATTAGGCTGATCAATGAATAGTAGGCTGCCAGACCTTGTCTGAGAACAGCTTCTCCATGCACTGAAGTACACCATTTTAATTCTACATTACGATTATACCAGAAAGTTGAGTTAAGTGGTAGTTCAGTTTGGTTTGGTGGTAGAGTCAATTGCTCTGGGTTATATTTAAATGGACAGCCAGCCGGTACTGTAAGTGGAGGATGTGGGCGTTCAAAGCTAACTTGCATAAAGAAAGGTTTATCTTCATCTCGTTCTTCTTTTAGGTATTTGATTGATTCATCTGCAGTCCAAACTTCCATTGAATGTTCGAGTGGAATCATTGGTAAATCCGAAAGGCAAAATTTTTCGACATCGCCTAAATCGTCATATAGGTGATGTAGATTGTGTTTCTTTAAATAGTTGTAATAGTGTAATTCTCGCAGAGGGGCGTCGGCATGATAGCAGACTCGCTCATATTGTAGTCCGTGCGAACGCCAATTTTGCATATGTTTTTTGCCGACTAGTGCAGTTTGATAATTATAAAACTGTAAGAAGCGGGGAAGTGAAAGCAGATCTTGTGGAATAGAATCCCTGTCATTTCCATAAACTCCATGTGTATGGCAGTATTGTCCTGTCATATATGATACCCGCGATGGCATACAAACTCCATTTTGGCAAAAAGTATCGTGAAACCTAGTACCTTCAGTTGCCAGTTGGTCCAGTACCGGGGTTTTCACATCAGGATGACCAGCATAACCGAAACAGCCAGCGTGATGTTGATCATTCATAATCATTAATATATTAGGTCTTTTCATTATACTCTCCTTTTGCGTTGAATTACATTCGATATTTAATGACAGAAATACTTGCATATTCTAAAAAGTCGTCAAGTTGACGTGCCGTTAAGTAGCGCTTCCTGTTCAATTCATAATCTGTATGTTGATAATATGTTATACTATGCCCAATATACTAGAAGTGCAATCCATACTCATGTTCACGGCCAAATATTGTAGTGCTGATTGATATATTGTGGTTATTTATAAACTAACTATACAAAGATAAAATGGTAATTGCACGAATAAAATATAACTATAAATAATTGCCCTTGATTTTACGGTTGGGATTATTTTTTAAGTTTGAGATTTGGAAAGCCATTCTTACCAAAACAACACACTTCAATTTGCACCAATCTTTCACTTTGCAAGCAGAATGACTTGTATACCTATACTAAGATCACTGCTTGCAAAGCAAAATCTCGGCACAACTTGAAGCGCAGTTTTGGTTTTTTATTTCATAAAAACCAGAATGGCTTCCCAAGGCGTAAATCGCAGAGCGTATTTTTGCATTAATTTTGTAAATAACACTTAAGATTCTGTTATTAAGTATTTTATAACATTTATCTAAAAGTATCACCCAAAAGCATAAAAAAGAGAATATCATTTACTAATTCTATTGATTGAAACTCATGTTGTTCTTATCAATCGTAAAACTAAGGTAACTGAATAAGTTGATTCGGGTTATGCGTGTGATTAGGATTGTGGTTTGGAAAATTCTCTAGACGTGAAACGCATCCAAATTCGTACTTCTTTGTGTCCATTAAGCTATAAGAATAAAAAAAAACTACTTTCATTAACACTGTTCATTTGTTTCATCAAGTTTTTAAATTTTTCAAAGAAATTCCATTGATATTTGTTAACTTAGTTTATATATTTCGGGTAATAAAATAAAGAGTACTGATAAATGTTTTAGTAGATGGTTTGTAGTTATAGATGGCTATCGGTATAGCCATAATAGTTTCTTGTATGTTTCGATTGTTGCAGAGCAACGGCGACAGGAGTAAAGAATTCTCCTCGAACATTGGTTTTATTATAAATATTTTTCATATGTATATCCTACCGTGCGATACGACTCAAGTCAAGTTATAAAGCACTGCATACAGGATGGTTACGAGTCGAAAGTCGACACTGATGCTTGTCTTTATGGTCTCGATAATCCACCTAACAGCCGCAGATGTCTGTTTTAAAACATAGTTTGTATAGGGGGATGTATTAAATTTTCATTCTTCATTAAATTTGGTATATGACAGTACAAAGGACTCTCTGTTTCTTTTATGTTCTATGTCTTTTACACCGTTCCGAAATACCTTAAGATCGTCCCCTATAAAAAAAATACTTGACGCAATGAAACAGTTTTGCTAAAGTAATAAAACTATTGTGAAACGTTTTATTATTTTTACTTGGAGAAGATATGATTGTGGGTGTTACAAAAATTGCAAAGCAGGCGAATATTTCGAAGGGAATTGTATCGCGTTATCTTAACGCTGACCCAAAATTAAAAATCAAACCTGAGACTATGGCTCGCATTGATAAAGCAAAGAGGCTCTTTGACAGTGTTCGGGTGGAAAAAAATGTAGAGCCACTCTTAGTCGGGAATTTTGTTATCCCTATCAATGCCACTTTACGGAATATAAGCATGGCGGAGATTATAAATACTTTCGGGATAAAACCTCTTGAACAAGTTCTTGAAAAGAGCGGATTCAGCGTAAGTATTATATTTGTTGATGATAACAACAAAGAAAAAACCATAAATAGGTTAATAAAACGTTCTAGCTTTTGTAATGGAATTATTTTTCTAACCGCAATGGCAAATAAAGAACTGGCGAAAATTGTTCTTGATAACAATATTCCACATGTAAGCATTGATCCGCATGATGAAACGTTAGGACTGAATACAGTTCTGGCTCATTCAATACTAGGAATAAGACAGGCTATAGAACATCTTGTTGATCTTGGACATAAAAATATTGGGTATATAGGCAAAAAAGGGTTTTATAGATGCACCAGATTCTTTACTGCAATGCTAGAAAGCGGACTTCAGTTCAGTGATGAATTGAATATTTATCTTGCAGAAAAGTCAGAAAATAATCTGGATATAAATTGGCGCGATATTGCTGCCGACGGCTTTTTGTCTATGTATGATGAATCATCAGCTACAACTGCCTATATTTGTCAGGATGATAAAATTGCATTTGGCGTGATGGATGCAATGCGTGGAATGGGACTGGTTCCCGGCAAAGATATTTCTCTTGTGGGATACAATAATATCGGGAAACACGGAGTATATTATGGAGACAACTCTGTTTTAACGACAATAGACAATCCCACAGAAATTATTGGTAAACGATGCGGAGAAATATTGATTGGTCAAGTTTCACATAAACAGATGGACATTATACATGAGTATATTCCGGCACCATTAGTTATTCGCAAAACAACAGATGTCTTTCAAAATAACCGTAAACTTAACATATAATATAAGTTTATAACTAAATAAAGGAAACATGAATATGAATAATAGAATTATAAGTAGTGTATGTGCAATGGTGGTTTCGTTTCTAATGATAGTGTCTATATCTAAGGGTGCTACTGCCGAGTTTCGTGTTACAGGAAACTGGAATGTTGCTTCTAACTGGAAGGATAGCCTGATTCCGACATCGGCTAATTACGTCTATTTTAACCGGGCCGGTCTTATCGGAACAATAAATACTGCAGATGCAGTTGCGGATCAATTGTGGGTGGGACTTGATGGGGTAACGACCAGTGTTCATCTGGAGAATGGTGGCTCCTTGATTGCCAATCAGATTTATTTAGGAAAAGGCGGGGAAGGTTCTTTTGTTCAAAGTGGCGGATCTGTATCGCTTTCATCCAGCTTAAGTATCGGGCGTGATAATGGAACTGGTGAATATACGCAATCTGGCGGTACAGCCAGTTGCGGAGGAATGTATATTGGCAGAAAGAATGCATCTCAATATGGTGTATTTAATATTAGTGGCGGAACAATGGGTAGCAGCGGCCCGATGTATTGTGGTTATGATGGTACTGGTATTGTTAATCAGACCGAAGGTGAAGTTGTTTTTGGAAGTTCAATCACTGTGGGGCATTATGCAACTTCGTATGGAGAATATAATATAAGCGGCGGAAATATTTATGCCGGAAATAATTTTTATGTCGGCTATCAAGGAGTTGGCAAGGTTGTTCAAACAGGCGGCACTAATACGGTTAAAACGGCCTGTTATGTTGGCCGCAGCACTGGTGCTGTTGGAACTTATAATCTTCAAGGCGGCACTCTTGCTTTAACAAATGGTGCTGATTTGTATATTGCTTTTTCGGCGACAACTGGTGAATTTAATTTAGGTATAGATAGTACTGGAAATGGAAAGATTGTACAAACACCAACGAATACAGCATGCCGGTTATATGTGGGCGGGAACACTTCAGTTGCCGCAACATTCCGTGGGTTTGGAAATGTGGAACTTACAGATTATTTTTATATGGACGGCAGAGTTATTGGCGACGGCTATGGTGCAGATAAAACTTTAGATTTTTCAACATTAAACCGTCAAATTCAGACCGTAACACAAAATCCCACAAATGGGATTAATGGTTGGTATGCACAGAATCATGGTAAAGTTGTTTTACCCGCTTATGGTCCTATTGATAGCGGCACAGTAAGAAATTGGGGCGAGAATCCAAGTGATTCAACAATTGATTTGGTAAATAGTGCAAGGGTGACATTTAACAACATTAATAACGGAGGTTCTTTTGTGGGGGCTCTGTTGGCACCTGATCGTACAGATATAAATGTATCAGCGCTTGATGATGTTATTGCAGTTTGGGACTTCAGCGGCGTTGATGTAGGTTCAGGAAATGTAGATATTGAATTCCGATATGATCATAACGCTATTACCAATAATGGTTATGCAATAGAAGAACAACTGAAGATATTCCATTACACCAGCGGCAAGTGGAGTGATGTTACTACCAGCATAGATATGATCAATAAGTTAATTACAGTTGATGCCGCACCGTCTTTAGGATTGTTTGCCGCAGTTGTACCAGTACCTCCATCAGGAACATTTATAGTTATTAGATAAATTTCAAATTAAAGAGTAGTTATAAAAAAGGAGATAGATGAATTTTTTTTTAATAATGCTTGCCTGCTTATTTTCCGTAATAACTATGGCTGGTGAGATTGTATTAAATATGCCATTTGATAGTAATTCTGGAATTAAAGATTTATCTTCGTTTAATAATAGTGGTGTATTAATCGGCAAAGCAAATCTTGCCGGTAATGCACTTGTACTTGATGGCAAGAAGTCCTACCTAAATTGCGGCAATAATAAGAGTCTTGAAATAGGCACTAATGACTTAACTATTGTTGCAAAATTCAAATTAGATTCATCGCAACCGGTCTACTCCGGCATCGTTTCTAAAGGAGCCGGTGCCAGTACGGATGCCGGTTATTCGTTTATGTACAGACTGCCTAAGAAGAGCTTTTTCTTTTATGTTTCTGATGGTACGAAAAGAATTGGTGTGCAGTCCAATTCTGACAGTTTAAATGATAGCTGTTGGCATTCTGTGGCGGTTAGTTTTGCTCGCGGCCAAAGTATAACTTTCGCTCTTGATGGTAAAATTCGTGGAATCAGAAAAGTTGAGAAATTGCCGTCAGGGAATATTATTAATTCTGACCATGATCTATTAATAGGATCATGGCTAAAAGATCATTGCCTAAATGGCGGCATTCGTGATGTGCGTATATACAAACAAGCTTTTGATGAAAAAGAATTAAAAGAGATGACAACTCTATCACGGGCCGATGGGTATGTTCCGGGGATGAAAGAGTTACCATTTATTGAAACAGCACCTACTCCCATTGCAACGGATAAAGAGGATAAACAGGGTTGTATTATTTTTTCAAGACCAATAACTGAGCCTGTTTATAGAACCACAAAACCTCAATCAGATGAAAAAATTAAACAGCTTTCAGCATTTGCTACACCTGGTGAATATGAACCGTTAACTTTCAGTGTTTATTCTCTACGTAATATGAGAAACTTAAAAGTTGAAGTCTCGGATCTTAAACTTAAAAACAAAAGCGCGACTATCTCTAAAGACAATATTGATATAAGGGTGGCAACTTATTATAAAATGCATTTTCCTTTATGCACATCAGCAACAACCTATAGAGAAGTCGCGGAATTATTGGAAATAATACCCGAGAATTCTTTTTCAAAAAAAGAATGTCAACGCTACTGGATAACAGTGAAGGTTCCTGAAAACAGTCCATCCGGTATTTATACGGGCGTGGTTAATATTGGCGATGATGACTCTTTTGAAAAAATATTACTGCCGCTTACTTTTCGGGTGCTAAATTATAAATTAAAACAGGATCCTAACAAACGCTTTTCTATATATTATTATCCGCCACATAAAATTCTTAATGAATATAAAGGTGCTCTTAAAATAAAGGCGTTAACAGCTGACCTTGAGAATATGAGAAGATATGGGTTAGACATGTATCCCACTATATATGTTCGTGATGCCGATGCTGAAAGATTTTATTTCAGAGATAACGCACTTGTACTTGAAAAAGCAATGGAGCTTGGTTTTAAAGGTCCAGTTCCGATAGTATCCACTATATCCAGTTTCTATAAAAAATATGTTCCTGGTGGAGTAATCGGTTCACATTTCAAATGCTCAAAATATCCCGAGAATGATGAAATGTATGTGGCACTTGAAAAGGCTGTCCGGAGTTTTATTGCCGAGTGTAAAGCCAAAGGTTATCCGGAAATGATATTTTGTCCAATAGATGAACCGCGCTCGCAATCAGCAGAATTCTCGGCAAAGGTATATGCCGCATTCAGACGAGGCGGTGCCAAAACATTTATTACCAATGACCCCACATCCGGATATTCACATTTTTATTACAAATATAACTCAATTGATGCTTGGTGTTCGCAGGCATTTGCTCAGCCGTATAAAAAAGTTATTGCTGACAAAAATCATGAATATTGGGCTTACCCCAATCATAATGCTTGTGAGATAAAAAATAGAGTTGTTATGCAAAAGGGCGGGCGTATGACTTATGGGTTTGGTTTATGGCGTAGCGGGTATTCAACACTTATCCCGTGGGCATGGCGGTGGTATCCAGGAAAGCAATTTGATTATCTTGCACATAACAGAGTCTCTGGAGGCGGAAATAGACTTACAGAAAATGCTGAGTTTGTTCCTGCAATATACTGGGAATGCTTTAGAGAGGGATATGACGACGGACGTTATCTCTATACTCTTGAACAGACAATTGAAGAACGCCGTGACTCCATTGATCCCCAATGCAAAATTCTTATTGAACAGGGAGATGCCCTGCTTAATGAGATATGGGGACGTATTGTGCCTGAAAAGAAATATCTTAAGGTCGACTTTCTTGAGGATAAATCATTTAATACTATTAGATGGAGAATCGCAAAATTAACAACTTCCCTTTTGAAATATCCAGTGGCTAGAAAAAGTGTCGTTTCTCCATCTGTTATTGCTACAGTAAATACTGAATACAGTCTGCTGAAAGATGAAAACTATTTTCTAGAAAATGGAATAGCCGAAAATATTATTATAAAAACTGATTTGTCAAAAAGTAAATTTAACGGCTGGCATGCAACCAAAGATAAAGAATTGTCATTATCAGTAGAAGAAAATACTGACAATAACTCTATTATGAATTTTAATGTGAATATTAATCATAAAGTGGATGGGCTTCACGGAGGTGCAAAATATCCTGTCGGCTGGCCTTACATATATTTTAATCTGAACACAAACAACGTACAGGTAAAGGACCCTGATTATTTTTATTGTGAAATTAAATTCACTTCAACTCGTATAGACCAGCAGAATGATGTCACACAATTAGTATTCATTTTTACCCCAAAAGAAGGAAAATCATATAATAAAGTGATTGATCTTGGTGGTGTTGAGGGAGAATGGCAGACAATTCGTATTTCACTTAGTGCGATAAAGCTTGGTAATATTAAAACAATTAAAGTTCTTGTTTCAGAAGAACGCTTTCCCGACCAGTCCCAGATGAATTTTACTATTGCTAATATTGGCTTTCTAAATTTTAGTAAGCCGTTAATTACTGCAATAAAATCTGTTGATACGGTTTTGAATACAGCCGAAAATATTGTGGTAAAAGCGTCAGTTCGCGGAATTGATTCTAACACCGAAGATAAATATAAATACGGAATAGAGCTTATAGATAAATATGCTGCAGTTAAATCTGTTACCAGCATGCAATACACCACAGACTTTCGTGCAGTACTGCCTATTTCCAACCTTGCCGTCGGAGAATATCATCTAATATTAAATATATATGATAAGAATAATGTATTAATATCTACAGCTAGAAAGGATATTTCTGTTATTCTTGGATATTCATTATGAAAAAATATATAAAAATAGTTGCAGTTCAATTTGACATCAACATAGTAGCAAAAAATAGTCCTGATGCAACGGCAAGTACTCTTCAACAAATTTGATAGTATACGCAGAAAGTATGGAGATAAAGGACGCCTTGATATCCCTAAGAATATTGGATGCTGCCTGCTTTTTAGTGAAATTGATGAATTTACAGCCATGGATATAGTCAAAGAATTTAACCTAGAATTACGCAATGACTATTTAGAACGCTCCAAACAAAGATGCATAGCAAACCTTAGCACAACTTAACAGTAATTTTTGATTACACATAAAGAAGGAATAAAAATGAAACCTAAAGTATTATTTGCCGTTGTTGATGAATATTATTCAAGACTGTTTCTAAAAAATGATTTAGAACGTATTGCATCACTCTGCGATATTATTGACTCCGAAATCCCAAATAAAAAAGATGACAAGGACTTTATTCTCCAATATATCGCTGAAGCAGATATTATTATCAGTTCATGGGATACTGCAAATCTTGACGCAGAGGTGATGAATAAAGCAACAAATCTAAAACTTCTTACCCATGCCGCAGGTTCAGTTAAACCAGTTGTCTCTGATGCATTATTTGAACAAGACGTAAGAGTAACATCATCTGCCGCAGCAATATCATACGGAGTGTCTGAATTCTGCCTAGGCATGATGCTTTTGGCGCCAAAGCGTGTTTTCTGGGCAATGCAAGAAACGAGAAAAGGGAATTGGCGTGAGGGATTGGAATATTTAAACGGTGCATTTGAAATCTATGGACAAAAAATAGGCATAATAGGTGCAAGCCATGTTGGTAGACATCTAATAAGGCTTTTACATAATTTCAACTGCGAAATACTCCTTTATGATCCCTACTGCTCATCCGAAGAGGCTACCATAATGAATGTAACTAAAACTGAAACATTAGAAGAGCTTTTCAGTCAATGTCGCGTCATATCTTTGAATGCACCAAGCACATCGCAAACCGAGGGAATGATAAAAGGTGAACATTTTCGACTACTGCAAGAAGGTTCTGTTTTTATTAATACAGCACGTGGCACGATTGTCAATGAAAAGGAAATGATAGAAGAGCTGAAAAAAGAACGATTTATTGCATGTCTTGATGTGACAGATCCAGAACCTCCGGCAGAGGACAGCCCTCTCAGAACATTGCCCAACGTTATTCTCACCCCACATGAAGCCGGTGTTGTCGCTGAAAATATGGCGCGACTAGGTACATTTGTGGCCACCGAAATTGAGGCTTATATAAATAATCAACCACTACATTTTGAAGTGAAGAAAGAGCAGCTGACAACAATTGGTTAAAGGTACTGTCAAAAGTTCGCAGGCTGAGCCTGCATTTAATCATTTGTAAATCAAATGGATACAATTCTTTTGACGTTATCCTTGTTGTTTTTCACTTTCCGAGGTCTGCTGACCTCGGCTACAGACATTAATTACCCTATTAAACATTGATTGAACAGTACCCATTGTAGCCGGTCTCAGCAGAGACCAGAATTATGTTTTTCATAGAATTTTTGACAGTACCATTTCTTGATAATTTATAAAAGTTTGAATTGTCTGTAAACTTGTTTACCCCATGGAAGATCATTTTTGAGGAAAAATCCTCCGCCCGCCCGCAATTTTCCGCCATTTTCAATGAATTCAGCTACACTCCTTTGCATGGAGCTTTTCCGTGGTGCATTTATAATACCGTTTTTTATGCCATTTTCACCGAAGATTCTTTTGTAACTATCCTCTCCACTTGCATCAATCGGAAAAAGGTAAAATTCCTGCATGAATTTCAAAATATTTGCACTCTTCGGCAGAATTTTCTCATATTGATTATCAAGAAGCCAGGAATAACATGCCCAACCTTTATAAGTTTTCTCGGGGAAATATTTCGCAAAAAACTTAATCGAATAATTTATAGAATTTACGCAATTTTGAATATTCAAACTTTCTCCTGCAGGAATATGTATCTCCAAAATTGGGTCTTTTGGAACCAGCACTTCGTCCCATTCACTAAATTTCAGACAAATGGTTTTGTGCAACACATTCCCTTGAGGTGTGACAGGATTACCTGATACTTGTTGTTTGTCACGTAACATATCAGACTTCCAAGCTTCCTTGTCAAAGATTTCGTTAACTCCGTCAAACAGACCTAATGAGTTAATATCAATGCCTTTCTTAACCAGAGCTTGAACCTGATTGGTCTTTTTATTCTTGAAAACCAAAATATTCCCAGTGAAAGGACGGATATTGAATTGCAGTCGTCCGAGGCGAAATAATGTGCCTCGCATTAAGCCACGTTCCCAATTAAGCATTTCTGGATTTAACCCGATGTATCCAAAGTTGTTTCTAAAATGTGAAACCCATAAAGAAATATCTTTAAAAGCTCCAGATGCCACATCTGCGGGGATACCCAGATTCTTAAAATATTTTTTACTTATATCCATCCCTGAAAGCGTTAACAGTAGGTTATAGGTAAAGCCTTCATCATTTAAAACATTCTGCATATCAGGAAAGTTTATAGCAATATCATCTGGAGAATCCAGACAGATAAAAAGTAAATAGTGAGCGTGAATGAACAGTCTTTTTAGCATTGGAGAGACGTTGACTTTTTTAGCGGTCTTGACAATGCTGGCAATGCTGGCATCATCAAGTCCTGTAAGTTTCGCGTTTTCAATAATATACTTTTCTGTAAGAAAATAGGGCGTATCTAGCAAAGCTTCTGATTTATCCCAGTCTTTGTCAAATATTTTGCAGTAATCTTGAAGCGATAGTTCATTCAGTACGGTGTTCAGTTTAATCATTTTATTCCTTACGTTTATTTTTGATTTTTGTCTTGGAGCTTGTTTTTATTAGTCGTTTCTTGAATTGTTGTGATAGTTAAGTTTTTCAGATTCGTTCGATAAATTTCTGAAATATTTAATCAAAACAGCCTATAAGTGGTCATTAATAAAACTGTCAACTTGGGCACTATTTCATTGAATAATTATTTTAACATTTATTCCTGCCGGTGCAACAAAAATCAATGATATTCTGACATTAGTTCGTGATGGAGAAGAATGTTTCTATTATTTAGGGCTTACTGTTTTACAAACTATTTGCCCCTTGATTTTGAGATTTTGAAACTTTCTCTTCTCAAAATCTTGCAATTTTGGCATGGACACGGGCTGAAAGATCGCCTGGCTTTAGCTTAGATCTCCAGAATACGAACTTTTTTGCGTGTCTTTTGTGATGTGTTTGTTGATTATTAGATAAGTAACTTAACCGCAATTGGGAAACCAAGTGGATGTTGAAACGGCAGACATTTTCTAAAATCTAATGGAGCATTGGCGCAATTCAAATAATTTCTTGACGGAGCTTCATAACCGGATGCCCATATTTCAATTTCCATTTTGCTCGGTTCAAAACTCATAAGTTGCAAGTGGTAATGGGCAATGCCACCATTAGGTATGTCAATGCTGAAAATTCTTTGATTTACCACAGGAGAACTATCCGGATTCCAATTTTCCCCACACCCTGACTTGTTTTTCTGAAGCGTAGTAATCGGCAGGGCAAAACAAGAATATTCACACTTTTCATAACGTGACACATCGGCTTTGACATTAATTTTACTCAAATTATTACCTTTAACTCGAATGTGCATTTTAAAATCACGTATGCGATACGGCGCAGTCAGAGAGAAGGTTATATCAAGTCCGTTTGCTATCATGTTTTTCTCAATATCAGAAAACTTCATGTGCGGAATCTGGTAAATCTCTTTAACCAAAGGTTTGATGTTTTCATCAACATTCAACGATGCCTGGAAGCTATATTTATATCCATTAACCCCGTCTTCTACCATAAAAGGCACATTATATTCAAGCTTAGCGTCGTCATCGTCAATTATAAAAATTTTAATTTCATGAGTCAGAAATGTAATTCCCCCAGATTGGAGGTATTCATATGACGGATAGAACTGTTTTATGCTTCTTGGAGAATGTCCAATCATTTTGTCAAAATTAACCTTAACTCGCTGCGGTATCGGTAAAGGATTACGGAGTAAGCACCAGCTTTGTTTCTTGCCAGGCTGGATGAATCCGTAGATTTCTCCGTGTCCTGGATTTCCCATAAGCATGCGACCACGTGAGACAAATATTTTATCGGCGTAAGCACGACAAAATTCCGTGATTTTTTTTAGTGATTCAACCTGCCAATCTTCCAATGATTCTGGTTGAAGAGTATATGCCAAATAGGTACTACCGCGCATAAAAGTCAACCAAACCGCATTGCTCCAGATTGCCGGAGTTTCGACAAATGGATTTCTCAGAGCATCGGCAAATTCATGATTATCAAAGCAGTCCAGCGGAAGCATTGATTTATCACGTTGCAAGATATTGTAATACATAATATCCCGGTGAGTAGATGCGCTATCACGTTGATTTGTCGCTGGTAGTGAGGCAAATTCTGAATCCCCACTCTGACACAACCAAAGGTGATTAGCATGACTCAGCCACCAAGGAGATACCCACCAGGCGTTGCGGGTAATAATATCTGGTCTAATTTTGCGCATCGCTTTATTTATTCTGAACATTGCATTTAACGAGGCCTGTCTTACATGATTTGGGCTAGGAAATTTTTCAGCAAAATCAGGGTTTGTAGCACATTCATTATCCCAGTCAATTTTAAAATGCACAACCTGGATTTTTTCGACCAGTTCGCAAAAACGTTCAGTCAAAGCTTTTTCAAATTTTTTGTCCATCATCACGCCATAACCATCTCCGCTGTACGCGGCACTGTTTCCGCCTCCAACCGCAAAGCCGCGCTTTTTTATATATTCCGGGGCGATTCCCGTCGGTCCATTGTGGCTAAGCCAAAGACTCAATTCAGCACCATACTCTCTGATAAAATCACGGATTTCCAATAAACCAAGATCACGTTTAACATCTTCTTTTACATCAAATATGCTTTGGCGGTCATTCCATCCGGCATCCAGCGTAAAGACATCCGGACATAGCCCTAATTTGAAAAATGCTTTGAAGAAACTCATATAGTTATCAAATTTTACATCGTACTCTAAATTGCCAATATATGGATCAGACCAGAAAGTACAATAGGAAATCATTGGTTTATTAAGCTTTGGAATTCTGATAGTATCCAGATAATCAGCAAAGCTGTTTTCAGGATTATCACTCAAGCCGAATACCGCATCTACCTGTTCGAGCTTATTGCCTTCCCATTGCGGATAATGTTTTAGTGAATAATTACCAGAGTCATCAAGTAAGTTAAATGCGGCAGGATGCTCCAGTCCGATAAAATACTTCTTGCCAACCAATGGATAGCCGCAACCTGGTATGCTGCCGGATGATTCCTCTTCCCCCTGTTGGCCCATAGAGCATAACTGCCCTGAAGCGCGATAGCCGCATGTTTTCAAATCAGGATCATCAATGTGCTGAAAATCAACCTCAAGATAATCAACCGTCGTTAATTTCTCTGTAGTTTTGACCTCAACACATTTTTTTATCCAGCATGAATCACTCAAGGATACGGAAACTTTAAAAGTAATTCCGTCGAGTGCAAATAACTGACTGATCGAGTCGTTTACTACTTGCAACTCAGTGACAGTCTGAGAAGGAATAACGCGTTTTCCCTCAAGTCCTATAGCCACCGCCGGCCAATCAAGAACTAAAGATTCCTGAAGCTTATGATTAGCTATATGCAATTTGTTACCAACAATCTCTAAAGATATAATATTATTGGTTCTTTCTCAAAACGAGTGGGTGATTGACAATATTCCTTTCTAGATTTATACTATATTCTATTGTTAAAAAAAGTCAATAATAGAGATAAGGAGTATCAAAAAATGATGAAACATGTATTTGAGC